>Ga0116210_1000126_pt1 | contig 79176 bp, 66 predicted proteins | sample TshhotsprinmetaG_FD_94483 | JGI IMG/M metagenome (GOLD analysis project Ga0116210, IMG submission 94483) | Hot spring microbial communities from South Africa to study Microbial Dark Matter (Phase II) - Tshipise hot spring metaG | ecosystem: Environmental > Aquatic > Thermal springs > Hot... | reverse complement strand
CGTGGTCGCCCCGTAGCTCAGGACGCGACGGCGCGCTGAGCGCGTGAGATCCGGCGCCGCGGTGTCACCCATGGCCACCCCCGGTGTCGCGCGGGGGGGGGGGGGGGGGGGGGGCGCGGGGGGGGGGGGGGGGGGGGGGGGGGGGGGCGGGGCGGGGGGCGGGGGGGGGGGGGGCGGGCTGACCGTAGGCCGGTGGCGGGGTGGAACCGGCCCGAAGTGGCGTGTTGCCGGCTACAGCCGGTATGCCACGCTGAGGCGTGAGCGGTCGACTCAATTCACTCTCGCTCATCCCAACCGCCTGACGCAGCGCAGCCACCATCTCGCTTGCGGAGGCAAAACGGGCTTCCGGTTTGCGGGCCAGGGCGCGCATAATCACATCTTCTACTGCCGGCGGCAGATCGCCGCGCACATCGCGTGGCGGGATCGGCGCATGAACGAGACGCGCCGCCAGCATTGCCATCGGTGTTTCGGCTTTGAAAGGAAAGGCGCCGGTCAACAGTTCGTAGAGCATGACACCGAGGGCGTAAATATCGGTTGGTGGGCCGACATTGGGCAATCCCTGGGCCTGTTCGGGTGACATATACTCTGGCGTTCCCATGACCGTACCGGCCATCGTTAATCCACCAGCGCTGCTGCCCACACCACGAGCAAGACCGAAATCGGTGAGGTAGATCCAGCCATCATCGGTGATCATCACGTTTGATGGCTTAATATCGCGGTGAATGATGCCCTGCCGGTGAGCGTAATCAAGCGCTTCACCCACCTGCGCCAGAATCTGCGCTGCGCGCGCGATCGGCAATGCGCCTTCTTGTTCGAGCACCTGCTTGAGCGTGCGCCCTTTGATAAACTTCATTGCGATGTAGTGGTAACCGGCTACCTCGCCGACTTCGTAAATCGGCATAATGTGGGGATGTTCTAACTGGGCGGCGCTCCGCGCCTCTTGCCGGAAGCGCGCGATATAGCTTTGATCACTGGTCAAACTTGGCGGTAGAATCTTTAGCGCCACAATCCGATCCAGATCGGTCTGGCGGGCTTTGTACACAACCGCCATTCCGCCACGTCCCAATTCAGACAAGATCTCGAACCGACCGAGAGTCTGACCAACAAGTGACACATCGCTCATAAGACGATTGCTCGCTCTCCAGCGCAGAGCATCATGCGCTCGCGGGTAAACACTATCTGCCCGAGTAGATCATGTCGTCGAGTCGATAAACGATCAAGCTCCTGCTGCATAGGTATAACGACTGATCAGGTTGCCATTCGCATCGCGCAACACAGCGCTATCGCCGGAATTATTCCAGATCGGGCGACGCGATCCCCAATACAGATTGGTCGCATCGTTCACGCCGGCCTTTGTCCACAACTTAATCTCCGCGCCGCCGGCAAGAATATACTCTGGAAACGTGTAGGTATGCTTGCCACCCTCATCGATCAATGTCCAACCGGCGAGATTAACCGGCTCGTGAGACGCGTTCGTAATCACCACAAATTCGCCATCGAGATCGTTACCGGGTGGATCATACTCAATGTAAGTGATACTCACATTGGGTGGTTCGGCGACCAGACGCTCAAGATCGACAATTGAACTAGACACCTCATCGGTCAGCAACTCGGCGACATCTTCTTCAATCGGCTCTTCTGGTTCTTCCCGTTTAGGGTCGGATGCTGCTACCCCCTTTATTGCTTCCGGTGTAATCTCAACAGTCAGATGTTGTTCGGTTTCAGGTACCCGCCGGCGCGCGACCGGTGGGGTCTCATCGATCCAGTGCCGAATTTCCCGTTCTGCAATCCGGGCAAAATCGCCGGGCAGGCTGGCGAAGCCGCGACTCAGCTCGCACAGAGCGCGTTCCATGTGGGTACGGCTTTGCGCCGGCAAAAGCCCGAGCGGCAGACGGATGATACCATACCCCAATCGACCAATCCGAACCGTCGTTTCTTCAATTGCATCGTAGAGCGGATCGTTGAGCTTTGTACGGTTAGACATCGCACCCTCCTTGCGCAGACGGCGGTCGCCAATCGACCGGCTTCACTGCAAACTGGTGACTAAACCGGCATATTTTTCGGTCAAGATGCGAGCGTGTTCTTCACTACTTCCCTCGGCAATGACATGGAAGAACGGCCCATCGGGATCAGGCAGAATCAAAACCCATTCCTGTCCTAATTCGATTTTAATCCCGTCAATCTGTTCGCCGTGGCGTTCCTGGTACTGCTGATTGAGAATGCGCATGACCTTGCCTTTGCTCTCCCAGCGGCAGGGCACACGGGTTTGCCAGAGGTAATATGGTGGTAAATCGACCAGCACTTCACTCAGGGTCGTCTGATTAAGGGTCAGCAGTTCCATGAGGCGAGCGATCGCAAACATCCCATCCGCGACAGGGTAGAAATGGGGGAAGATATAGTTGCCAGTACCGTCGCCGAGCAGCAGCAGATCGGGCCGTTCTGCGGCCAGATTCATCAGTGCGCCGAGATTGGTTCGGGTACGAATGATGCTCCCGCCGTAGCGATTGGCAATATACTCAAAGACGCGCGGAGCAGTGACCGGCACAGCAACAATCCCGCCACCGTGAGCGCGCATAATCAGGGCGGTAATGGCAGCCAGAGCGCGCAGTGGATGGAGGCGTTGGCCGCGATCATCGATCAAAAAGATCTTCTCGCTGCCTGGATCAAGGCGGACACCGAACTGCGCCTCCACTACCGGGGTGATTTTGGTCAGGCGAGTCATGGCCGCCTCGAAGTCGGCGCTCGTCTGAAATACCATCCGCTCATCGAGGTTAACGTTAAGTTCAACTGCATCAGCCTGCATCCGACGTAAAATCTCGGCCATAACCACGCTGGCGCTGGTATTGGCATAGTCGATCACGATCGGGAAACCCTTCCCGAAAGCTGCGTTCTGGCCGAGCGCTTTCATATAGGCAGTGCGATAAGTCTCTTCAACATCTTCGCCGTAAAAGATGCGACCAATTTCATCGAGATAGGCGCGACGGTAATCTTCGCGGAAGAAGGTGCTCTCGATTTTGCGTTCGGTAGCGCTATTGATGTCAAGGCCGAGGTGGTTGAAAAACTTAATCTCGGCCACGCGATTATCAAAGGGCGAGATACGCACGTGTACGCCGCCAGCAGCGCCGATAGCATAGGTATAGTAGCGCGCCAACGGAATAGGGACATTACGCAGGTCACACACATTGATCCCTGCCGAAGGCAGGCCAGCGATGATGGCTCGTTTCAACATGCGCGGCGTGAAGTGGGCATCACGATTAATCGTAACGGTCGCGCCGCGTGGCAGAGTAGCGCCGTAAGCTGCGCCGAGGCGGGCGCACATCTCTGGTGTAATTTCAATGTTCACCAGACCGGTGATACCGTAGCGACCAAACAGCACCCGCCGTCCTTGACTGCCCCAGATGATGCTAGAGGTAACGGTTGCACCTTCATCGACCTCTTTCGAGGGCCAAATCTTAACGTTGGGTTGGACAACAGCGCCGGCGCCGATCTGCACGCCATCGCCGATGACGGCGCCTTCGAAGATCATGGCTCGTGAACGAATATTGCACTGGCGCAACACGATAGCGCCGCGCAGTTCGGCGCGCTCGCCAATATACGAATTGCGCCAGATAATCGAGCGGTCAATATTGGCGCGTGAGTCTACAATCGTGTAGTCACGGATGACTGATGGCCCATGAATAATGACCCCGCCTTTGATTTTGGCGCCATGCCCGAGATAGATCGGCCCGTGCAACTGGGCGTCGGGCGCAATCTCGGCGTCGCGATCCACCCAGACATCGCCACCGATATTATGCCCAATGCGCGGCAGATTGACCTTGCCCAACAGATAGTCGCTGCAAGCGCGCATATACTCCTCAATCGTGCCGACATCAGTCCAGTAGCCGTTGGCAATATAGCCATACAGGCGGTCGCCACGGTGAAGCATGCGCGGAAAAACATCTTTCGACCAGTCGGTTACTTTGCCGCGTTCGATGTAGCTGAAGATGTCGGGATTAAAGACGTAGATGCCGGTATTGACGGTATCAGAAAAGACTTCGCCCCAACTGGGTTTTTCAAGAAGCTGGCGAATGCGGCCCTGTTCGTCGGTGATGATCACCCCGTATTCGAGCGGGTTGGCAACGCGGGCCAGGGTGACGGTTGCGGTTGCGCCGGAGGCAATGTGATAGTCAATGATCTGGCTGAGATTAAAATCGGTCAACGCATCGCCCGAGATGACCAGAAACGGCTCGGTCAGCAAATGTTCGGCGTTCTTGACGCTACCGGCAGTGCCAAGCGGCACTTCTTCAAGCGAATAGGTGATATTAACACCATATGCACTACCATCGCCGTAGTAATCCTGAATGACATTTGCCAGGTACTGGACGGTAATAATAATGTCGGTAATGCCGTGAAGTTTGAGTAATTCAATAATATGCTGGATCACCGGTCGATCGACCAGTGACACCATTGGTTTTGGGCGATTGATCGTAAGCGGTCGCAGGCGAGTACCCTCGCCGCCGGCCATCACAACGGCTTTCATGGCGGCTCCTGCTGGCTGTCGATACCGCGACGACGGTGCTGCGCGGCGGAGAGGCGGCAATGTAAATTGGCCAATCGGCCTCCTCAGTATATCACGTTACGAACCTGACCGGCAACCTCTTGCCGGAAGTAGCCTGTCATGCTATACTCGCAGCGGGGACGTGGCGGAATGGCAGACGCGCATGACTTAGGATCATGTGCCGCAAGGCGTGTGGGTTCAACTCCCATCGTCCCCACCACTTCTGCCGCACATCACTGATGTGCGGCGTGTTGTTGCAACTCCTCGTGTAAACTCAAGGCAATCCGTCGTCGTTCACTATCAATATTGCGCACAATCACGCTGATCCGACGCCCGGTGGCAAAATGTTCGCGGAGTGGCCGTTGATGAGGTGGGATCTGACTGGTGTGGATCAGGCCTTGCACACCGGTCAGTAATTCGACGAACACACCAAATCCGGTCACACCGGTAATCACGCCGTTGATATGCATGCCAACAGCGAGACGCTGGTGGATGTCTGCCCACGGATCGGGGGACAAGCGTCGTATACTCAGGTTGACGCGCAGTCTGGTTTCGTCGATACCGGTCACCACCGCGCGCACCGTTTGACCTGGTTGCAAAGCGGCGCGGGCATCGTTAATCCAGCGCCAGTCAATGTCACGCGCATGGACAAAGCCTTCGACGCTGCCCAGATCGATCACTGCGCCGTAACTTAAGACGCGCAAAACTGTTCCCTCTACGATGCTGTCAAGCGTGAAGCGACCTATCCGTTGGCGCCGCTGTTGCAGACGGTTACTGAGTGAGAGCGGTAAAGTTAGCTCCGGCAGTGATGCTGGTGGTTGCTGTACCGGCAATGAATGACATGTCTGATTCTGTAACGCCTCAAGGCAGCGAGCAGCATAGTGACGCAACTCGGGTTGGGAGGCGTTCTCAGCAATGCGCGCGATGAGCGGTAGGCTTTCTCGATCGTGCCATTCGACCAGGACATGCATCACTTTTATCAGCAAGCGCCAGCGGTTGGGTGCCGATCGGTGCAAGAGCGCGCGCAATTCCGGCAAAGCAGCGCGATAATTGGCCATGTGCAGAAAGCGAACAACTTCGAGCACGAGATGGCTACCCTCTTCGTTGAGTAACGGCGCAATAGCTGGCGCAGCTTCAACCGCCTGTAACTGGATCAATGCGCGCGTGGCCAGCGTGCGCAGGCCAACGACGTAACGAGCGATCTCGATCAGCAGCGGCACCGCAGCGCGGGCGCGCATGCGAGCCAGCGTCTGCATGGCAACACTGGCAGCGCGGCTGGGCATGCGCGGCTGACCTTCATGCCAGGCAATGAGGCAATCTTCAAGCAGACGGAGCAATCCGGGAACGGCGGCTGGAGCCTGCAGGATACCGGCAGCTTCAGCAGCGGCAATCCGAATAGTGAGATGAGGACTGTTGAGAAAGTCGGGCAGTGCCACTGCCAGCGCGGTATCATTAAGGCGCGCCAGCGCAACGATAGCGGCAGCCACGATGGGTGGTTCCGGATCATCGAGGCAGGCCGCGATTTGCTGCCGCGCTTCGTTGACCTGTCGCCGCCCGAGTGTCCGGATTGCTGCCGCAGCCACAAATGGTTGCGGATCATCGATGGCTGCCAGTAAAGCGTCAATTGCAGTCGCGCTGAGCGGTTTGCTACTATACCCAATTGCTTCTGCCGCGACCTCACGCACCTTCCCTCGTCGATGGTTGAGCGCCGGCAGGGCCAGTTCGGGTTCCACATCGAGATTGACCAGTTGACTGGCAGCGCGAGCGCGCACCAACTGATCGCGCGAGTGAATGGCGCGCGTTAGCTCTTCAAGCTGGTCGGTGAGCAATTGACTCAGACGCTCACGTTCCAGCGCCGGATCGCCTTCATAATCGTCGAGATCGTTCATAACCTGTCTCTGGCTCCGGGTGAATCGGTAACCAGTAAATGACGTTGGACTTTACCGAGCGCGTTGCGTGGTAAATCGGCCACGAACCGAATCTGTCGTGGCCGTTTGTAGGCGGCGAGATATGCGCGGCAATGTTCAATCAACTCGCCGGCTGTTACCATAGCGCCAGCCTGCACAACAACGGCTGCTACCGGCACTTCACCGAGATCGGGATCGGGTTGGCCGTAAACGACACATTCGGCGACAGCAGGGTGACGCGCAAGCACCTCCTCAACTTCGCGGGGGTAGATATTGTAGCCGCCGCTGATGATCAGCTCACGACCGCGACCGGTAATGTGAAAATAGCCGTCACGATCAACGAAACCCAGATCACCGGTATTGAACCAGCCATCAGCGGTGAAAGCGTCGGCGGTGGCGCTGGGATTGCGCCAGTAGCCGCGGAAGAGATGCGGCCCACGCACCTGGATCTCGCCAACCTGTTCGGGTGGCAACGGTTGCCGTGTCTCGCGATCAACGATTCGCGCCTCTTGACCGGGAAACGGCATCCCAACACTGCCGGGTCGTCGTTCGCCGTCGTAGGGATTGGTGAGATTCATCCCGGTTTCCGTCATTCCATAGCGTTCGAGGATGGGCTGACCGAAGAGCGCGGCAAATTCGGCAAAGGTTTGCGGACTGAGCGGAGCCGATCCTGACACAAAGAGGCGCATATGATGGGCAGGCGCGCCAGACCGGCGCGCCGCTTCGATCAACCGCCCATACATCGTTGGCACGCCAAAAAAGAGGGTAATGGCTGGATCGGTCATCCGCTGTAAGGCAACCTCAGCATCAAAGCGGGGATGAAGTTCAAGGCTGGCCCCGCTGCGAATAGTTCCATGCACACCTACCCCAAGCCCATGGACATGAAAGAGCGGCAGCATCAAGAGCAGGCGGTCGGCAGATGTCCAGCGCCAGGCGGCAATGATCGCATCACAGTTAGCGGCAAGGCTGGCGTGAGTATGCACTGCTCCTTTGGCGCGCCCGGTCGTGCCTGACGTATAAGCAATGAGCGCCATCTCGTTGGGGTTGGGTGGTGCAAAGGCGGCAGGATCGGCAGGTGGCGCGCCAAAGCGACTCTGCTCGGGTTTGAGCAGGGGCAACCTTGCCGGCATCACTTCGCGCAGCAGGGTCTCGTTTTCATCGGTTGCAATCACTATGGCCGGTTCGGCATCAGTGATCAGGTGGTTTAGTTCAGTCTGACGGTATTGTGGATTAACCAGAACAACTGCGGCGCCGGTCAGTTGCGCGCCAAAGTAGGCGGCAATGAACGCTGGCGAATTGGGGAGCGCGAGCGCCACTCGATCGCCGCGGGCAAGGCCGATGGCTTGCAATCGCTTAGCCCAGCCTGCGACTGCGCCGGCCAGGTCAGCATAGGTGAGTGTCTGGTTGCCGGCAATAATGCAGGCTTGCTCTGGTGTGGTGAGCGCGTGTTGCAGCAGGGTGGCAATAATAGGTTGTGGCGGCATATGCGAAGGCCTCCTATCGGGCAAACATCAACTATACAAGCAGCAATGCTAACGGTTTTGTGTTCTCACGCGCGTTTGGTTTGAGAACCGACTGACAGCGAGCGCTGATGCTCGTTGTCAGTCGGTTTCGGTGTGGTCGCCAGTATGCCCTCTTTAGCGCTCATCACGTCGTTATTGTCTTGCATTATAGCGAGCGCGGTCACTAATGTTAGTTATAAGATCACGACGAACGGCGAAGCTCTGACGAGCCTCGCCGTTCGGGTTACCAGATCAGTTGCAATTACTTGTCACGCTTAGCTTCCCCAAGCGCAGCCTGAGCTGCGGCCAGGCGGGCAATCGGCACGCGGTACGGCGAGCAACTGACATAGTTAAGACCGACGCGATGGAAGAACTCGACGCTGGCCGGATCGCCGCCGTGTTCACCGCAGACACCGACTTTCAGATCGGATCGGGTAGCTCTTCCGCGCTCGGTGCCGATCTGAACCAGTTGACCGACACCACGCTGATCGATAGTTTGGAACGGATCGTCAGGGATCAGTTTCTTTTCGACATAGGCCGGCAGGAAACGACCCGAGTCATCGCGCGAGAGACCGAGTGTGGTCTGGGTAAGATCGTTGGTGCCGAAGCTGAAGAACTCAGCGACCTGAGCAATCTCATCGGCGACCAGCGCTGCGCGTGGCAATTCGATCATCGTGCCGACCAGGTAAGGCACTTCGATCCCGCTTTCGGCGAAGACCTCGGCTGCCACCCGACGCACAATCTCTTCTTGCAGTTTCAGTTCGCTGACAAACCCGACCAGCGGGATCATCACTTCAGGATAGACATCGATCCCCTCGGACTTCACCTTGACCGCAGCTTTAAAGATGGCGCGGGCCTGCATCTCGGTAATTTCGGGGTAGAGGATACCCAGGCGGCAGCCGCGGAACCCAAGCATTGGGTTGGCTTCGCGCAAGCTCTCGACGCGAGCCTTGATCTTGCGCGGATCAACGCCGATCTTGGCGGCCAGAGCTTCAATCTCGTGATCCTCGTGCGGCAAGAACTCATGCAGCGGCGGGTCGAGCGTGCGGATGGTGACCGGCAATCCGGCCATCTCGCGGAAGAGGCCCTCGAAATCGCTCTGCTGGAGCGGCTCGATCTTGGCCAGAGCCGCGCGTCGCTCATCGGGCGTATCGGCCAGGATCATCTCGCGCATCGCATCGATCCGATCACCCTCGAAGAACATGTGCTCGGTGCGGCAGAGACCGATACCTTCCGCGCCAAATTGTCGCGCGACGCGCGCATCGCGGGGAATATCGGCGTTGGCGCGCACTCCCAGTTTGCGGAACTCATCTGCCCACGACATCAGGGTGGCAAAATCGCCGGAGAGTTCCGGCTCAACGGTTGGCATCTGGCCGGCGAAGACTTCGCCACTCCCACCATCGAGGGTAATCCAATCACCCTTGCGGATCGTCGTGCCATTAACGGTCATCAGTTGTTCGGCGTAGCTGATGCGTAGATCGCCGGCGCCAGCCACGCACGGTTTACCCATACCGCGAGCGACCACGGCGGCGTGTGATGTCATCCCACCACGCGCCGTTAAAATCGCCTGCGCAGCGACCATGCCGTGGAAGTCTTCCGGGGCAGTCTCAACACGCACCAGAATCACCTTCTCGCCGGTTTTGGCCAGCTCTTCGGCCTCATCGGGATCGAAGACGGCTTTACCGGAAGCGGCGCCGGGTGAAGCGGGCAACCCGGTCGTCAACGGTTGAGCCTGCTTGCGCGCTTCGGGATCGATCATCGGGTGGAGCAATTGATCGAGCGCGTGCGGATCGACACGCTGCACGGCGGTCGCCTGATCGATCAGCCCCTCTCGCACCATATCGACGGCAATCTTGACCGCTGCCGCGCCGGTGCGTTTCCCGGTACGGGTTTGTAACATCCACAGCTTGCCGCGCTCGATGGTGAATTCGACATCTTGCATATCTTTGTAATGCCGCTCGAGCTGCTTGGCAATTTCGTGGAACTGCGCGTAGACTTCGGGCATCTCTTCAGCCAGTTTGCTGATCGGCTGCGGTGTGCGAATACCGGCGACTACATCTTCACCTTGCGCATTGACCAGATACTCACCGAATATCTCCGGCGCGCCGGTGCTCGGATTACGGGTAAAGGCTACGCCCGTTGCCGAGTCGTTGCCCATGTTGCCGAAGACCATGGCCTGAACGTTAACGGCAGTGCCCAGATTGTCGGGAATCTTGTTCACCCGGCGGTAATCGACTGCGCGACGACCATTCCACGAACGGAAGACAGCGGCGATAGCCTCGCGCAATTGCTCGAAGGGATCTTCGGGGAAATCAACGCCGACATCTTCTTTGATAATTGCCTTAAACTTCTCGGCCAGGGCGAGCAGCTCATCGGTGGTCAGATCGGTGTCCTGGCGTTGACCATGGCCCTTTGCTTCGTCCATCTCGTGTTCGAAGCGATCGCCATCAACGCCAAGCACAATCTTGCCGAAGAGCTGCACGAAGCGGCGGTAAGCATCGGCAGCAAAACGGGGATTATCGGTCAAACGCGCCAACCCCTCACGTGTCTGCTGATTGAGGCCGAGGTTGAGCACAGTATCCATCATGCCGGGCATCGAAAACTTGGCCCCTGATCGAACGGAAACCAGCAACGGGTTGGATGGATCGCCGAAACGTTTACCGGTCTGAGCTTCAATATCTTTCAACCCCTCCAACACCTGCTCCCACAAACCATCGGGGAATCGCTGACCGTTTTCGTAGTAGGCATTGCACGCTTCAGTAGTAATCGTAAAACCGGGAGGAACCGGCACACCGGTGCGTGTCATCTCGGCAACCCCTGCCCCCTTTCCGCCCAACAAATCGCGCATTGAGGCGTTTCCTTCGCGGAAGAGGTAGACCCATTTCCTGGACATAAACTGTTTCCTCCTTGGACAAGGCGGCTCAAAACAAGGCTCTCACACGGCGTCGCGCGCTGCTATGGCACACGGCTCGTTGCCGGCAGGACAGCTACCCTTACCGGCGCAGGATGATTGCACACGTTGTTCGTGGCCCCGTTGCACATCATGGTATTAAGCTATTGTTGGAATGAACAATGGTAAGTAACGCAACTATACCACGTTGTATCACAACTATGCTCCTTCGCAGTTATCTATCCACACTCAGATTCCCCGACAGCCCGAACGAGACATCAGTTTGCGGAACGATCCAGCAGACCAGCCATGCGCGGGCATTCGGCCCGACCTCTGGAACTACATCCTGCAAATCAGTCTGATGGCCTGAGTCTGATCCAGTGTGATTTGAAAAATCCTGCGGTAACAGTATAGTATTTGTGGGCGTGATATGCAAAATGTCGCCTGGCCTGACGACCAGTGTGCCAGGCCGGTTTACCCAGGAGCGCTAAACCGGCGTGAAATCAGCGAGATGATCTCGTCGGCGCTCTCTTCGATGGATTTATCGGTCACATTGAGCATCGTCCAACCGTGTTGGCGAAAGATGCGCCTGGCCCACTCTACTTCTTCAATTGCAGCTTCGAGGTTGGTATAGACGTTGCCGAGACTAACCCCCATGCGACGTTGACGCCAGCGTCGTCGAGCAGCGATCTGCTCAGCTTCGACAATCAGGCCGATCACGCGACGGGGATCGACCTGAAACAGGTCGGCGGGCAGCGGGATTTCGCGCACCAGCGGCACGTTTGCCACCTTCCAGCCCAGCACGGCGAGATACATGCTGAGCGGTGTCTTGCCGACCCGCGAGACGCCAACCAGGACAATATCGGCCTGATGCAACTCGCGAGGTTTATTGCCATCGTCGTGATCAACGGTATATTCGATGGCTTCCAGCCGGGCAAAATACGATGATCGGCGCATTTGGTACAAACCCGGTTTGCCGAGCGGCTCTTTCTGGAGCACGGTTGCCAGGCGCGACAACACGCTCCCAACGAGATCGATCTCGGCGACGCCCATCTCGCGGGCCAGTCGCATCAGTTCGCGGCGCAGCGCCGGTTCCATCAGTGTGTGCAGGATGGTGCCATTCTGCTGCGCGGCTTGCGCGACAACGTCGGCAATCTGTTCCGGTGTGCGCACATTTGGCACAATAATAAGGGGCACTTCGGCCCCTTCAAATTGGGAAAGAGTCAGGCGCGCCACCTGCTCACCGACGGCGCCGGCACCGCCAGAAACTATGTAGAGAGGTGGCGCTGGATGGGAGCCAGTTGACTCGCTCATTCCGAAAACGTTTCGTAATCCACAATTTGCCTGCAATCAGGCACAATACCGATAGACAAATCAGTGCGTGTGTTAGTATGATAACACATAACAGGTTGCTTAACGCGCAAAGCTAAAAGGTATGGAAGTCTTTTCGATCGATAACGCGAAGATCCACGCGCTCGACGTAGGGCCACGACAGGCCCAGGTGGCGATATTGATTCATGGATGGTCGAGTTCATCGTTTGCTATGTCGCCACTCATACCGCTGCTGAGCAGGCGGTTCCGTTGCGTGGCGCTTGATTTGCCTGGCTACGGCGAATCTCCTCCATTGCGCGAACGAGCAACCATTGGTCGCTATGCCCAACTGGTGGCCCGACTGATTACCAGTCTGAGCGACCATCCGGCAGTGCTGGTCGGTCATTCGATGGGAGGCATGATCAGCGCGACCGTAGCCTTGCAGGTTCCCCAACTGGTGGATCGAATGGTCTTGATCTGTCCAACTATTTCTGGTCGCCTCTCATTCTGGATCAACACATTTGTGTCACCGATCACGATGATCGAACGTTTTCCGATCTTTAGTCGATTGCTCGCGTTGCTCGAACCGTCGATGCTCTCGGTGACCGATAGCCTGATGAAACCGGCCTCATTTGCTGAACGCTCTGCCATTTCAGAGGCGGATTACCTGCGTCTGCGCGCCGATGCGCGCCGACCGGGGCAAGGGCGTGTGCGGGCTGAATGTTTTGTGGCAATGCGCAAGCAAGACCTTAGTGGTCGGCTACGCGAGCTAGAGACACCGGCGCTGGTCATCTGGGGCGCTGAAGATAATACTGTGCCGCTGCGCGATGCCGGTGTTGTGGCCGATGAATGGCGCAACGCCGATCTGCGCATCGTGCCTAAGGCCGGTCACTGGCCGCATTTCGAAACTCCCGACGTGACGATGCGCTATATTGCGAGTTATCTCGGTTTACCTTCCATCATTGGTCAGCCTGATACACTGGTGCAGCCAGCGGAGGTAACAGCGCAAGTTGCTGAATTTTTGGCCAATTCGCAAGTCGGCAATGGCCTAAGCCTGGCTCAGCGCACCCGGCTGGCGGCCCATCTTGAGCGACGGCGCTACCCGCCTGGAGCAATGATTGACCGCACAAACCAGGAATCGACCGATCTGTATCTGGTGCAGGAAGGTTCGCTAGAAGTCTGGAGCCCACCCATCGATCATGATCCGAACAGTCAACGGCTGTTAACCACGGTCGTGGTCGGCCAGATTACCGGCGAGATGTCGCTCCTCGATGGAGGTCGGCGCAGCGCCGATCTTCGCGCCGGCGAAGATGGCGTGACCATTCTGGCGTTGCGACGTGAGCGATTGCGCGCATTGGTCGAAGACGATCCAGTTTTGGGTAATGCGGTATTGTGGAATATTGCCAGCGCGCTGGCCTTGCGTTTGCGGTTGGCCAACTGGCAACAGCAAGGGCTGGCACGCGAATTGCAGGCGATAAAGGGCATATCTTCGGTGGATGCAGGCACAGGTGGTCGCTTGTCTTAGTCTGTTGATTGATAAAGCAGGGCAGCTATTGTTATGGATACAACCAATCGTTCATTTATTACGGTGTCATGGTCACGGTTGATTGCGCTCGTAGTGGGCGATGCGCTGGTGTTCATAATCTTCGCATTCCTGGGGCGCAGTTCACACGGTCTGGTTGATGAAAATCCGTTGCTCGCCTCGTTGCGGGTGGGGTTGCCATTCTTCATCGGATGGCTGCTCATCGCGCCCTGGTTTGGCTTATTTCGCCAGCAGCCGCCATTGCGGATGCTCTGGCTCACGCTCGGCGCATGGTTGATTGCGCTGCCGTTGGGGCTTGGCCTGCGCTGGCTGCAACTGGGTCGTTCCAGTCCTTTTAGCTTTGCGCTGGTCACGTTTCTGACCGTAGCGGCCTTGCTGCTGATCTGGCGCGGCGCTTATAGCTGGTGGATGGCGCGGCGCGCTTAGTGACAAAGTTCAATGCAACAAGAGCACGCTTGATTGTTTCAAGCGTGCTCTTGTTTTGTGATGCGCACCGCTATCTACCCTGCTCACCTGCCGACACCAACGGCCAGTTCAATCGGTAGCCGTTCATCAATCCAGTAGCGGAGACTGGGGTAGTGAAGTTCAAGTCCTAGATCGTGGCGCATCCGGGCATTGCTCAGCCGAACCGATGCAGTCAGCATACCGATCACTGAACGATCGAGGCCGGCGCGCAGGCCCACTTGTGGATCGAACACGCGCGGTGGCAACATGCCAAGCCGACGGCGTACCTCACCGACAATCTCGATCAAGCGCATTGGTTCATCATCACAAACGTTGTAGATAGAGCCGATCTGACCGATTTCGGCGACACGGATCAACGCCTCTACTGCGTCATCGATGTGAATGTGCGGCACAAAATTACGCCCATTGCCGTAGATAGTAAGCTGGCCGCTGGCGATAGCTTCCACCGGGTCGCGGTCAGGGCCGTAGATGGTTGCCATCCGCAGGATGATTGCCGGGAAGCGGTAGGCGCGCACCGCTTGTAAGATGGCCTGCTCGGCAGTGGCAAGAATTGTGCCTAGCGGGTATGATGGCGCAATCGGGCTGTCTTCATCTACCCAGCTCTCGCCGTGATCGCCGTAGGGGGCAACACTGGAAGCCCAAACGTAGGCGCGAACAGTGCGAGAGCGAACAGACATCGCAATCAGGTGTTGATTGCCATCAACGTAGAGAGAGCGGAGCAGAGCGGAGCCATCAATCGGCATGCGATTGGTGAGGTTGTAGACAACCTCGATCTCGTCGGTCACACCGTCAATGGTTTCGGGGCGAGTCAGGTCACCAATCCAGACCGCCATGCCACGGGCGGCAAGGCGTTCGACTACCGGATCTTCGGCGCTATAGACAAGACCGCGCACACGATGACCAGCGGCGAGGAGGCGCGCTGCCAGGCGTGAGCCGATGTATCCCCCTGCGCCAGCAATCAGATAACTCGTCATAGGTCACCTCGTCGTGTAGGGGCGGGTGACTGCTCTGTAACCGCCCGACTTGTAGAGCAGGCTGCACATCGGCGAGTGCGGTGCTTGTCTGTGTAGGTGCAGCGGGTTATTGAACATTGTAGCATGCAGCCGCATCTGTTGCCAGCGGAAATTTACCTGACAAAAGTTGGGCAAATGGTGGATGGGAAGTGGCGAAACGGTGGTCGAGACGCACTCAAGCGCGTCTCGACCGAACATCAACCTGATGGTGGTGAGCTACGGAATCCGTTCGTAAGCCGGCAGGGTCAAAAACTCGACGAAATTCGCATCTGTCGTAATCTCGTCAAAGAGTTCAGCAGCTTCTTCGTAACGACCATCTTCGTAAGCCGGGCCGAGAATCTCACGCACCTTAGTCAGCTCTTCGGGTAGCATCTGGCGGAAGAGTTCAACCGTCACCTTGCGACCGTCTTCCAGCACCCCTTTCGGGCTACGGATCCACTGCCAGATCTGGGCGCGTGAGATTTCGGCAGTGGCGGCGTCTTCCATCAGATTGAAGACCGGCACGCAGCCGTTGCCGGCCAGCCAGGCGCCGAGATACTGAATGCCGACGTTGATATTCAGCCGCATACCCTGTTCGGTAATCGGGGCCTCTGGGCCAAAGGCGAGCAGATCGCCGGCAGTCACGTGGACATCGTCACGCTGGCGACCGATCTGGTTAGGAGTTGGCATCAGGCGATCGAACACCTCCATCGCAACTGGTACCAGACCGGGGTGAGCAACCCATGTGCCATCGTGGCCGTCGTTCGCCTCGCGCTCTTTGTCGGCGCGCACCTTGGCCAGCGCCGCCTCATTGGCGACCGGATCGTGCTTGATCGGAATCTGCGCCGCCATGCCACCCATGGCATGCGCGCCGCGACGGTGGCAGGTCTTGATCGTCAGCAGCGAATACGAGCGCATAAAGTGGGTGGTCATTGTCACCAGTGCGCGGTCGGCCAGGCAGAAATTGGGGTCGTTGCGGAACTTCTTGATGCACGAGAAGATGTAGTCCCAGCGTCCACAATTCAGGCCAGCCGAATGCTCGCGCAGCTCGTAGAGGATCTCATCCATCTCAAATGCGGCGAGGATGGTCTCGATCAGCACGGTAGCCTTAATCGTGCCGCGTGGAATGCCGCGCAATTCCTGGGCCAGGATGAAGATGTCATTCCAGAGCCGCGCTTCCAGGTGGCTCTCCAGTTTGGGTAAGTAGAAATAGGGACCGCCCTGGACATCAATCGCCGTTTGGGCATTGTGGAAGAAGTAGAGACCGAAATCGAAGATCGAACCGGACATCGGTTCGCCATCGATCAGCACATGTTTTTCGTTGAGGTGCCAGCCACGTGGACGCACAAACAGGATCGCCGGATTGGAATTGAGCGTGTAGTGTTTGCCTTCCGGGCTGGTGTAGGTGATGGTGCGCCGGAGCGCATCACGCAGATTGATCTGGCCTTCGATCTGATTTTGCCAGGTGGGTGTGTTGGCGTCCTCGAAGTCGGCCATGAAGACCTTTGCGCCTGAATTGAGGGCGTTGATGATCATCTTGCGATCAACGGGACCGGTAATCTCGACCCGACGGTCGTTGAGCTGCGATGGAAAAGGCGCGATTGTCCAGTCACTTTCACGAATATGAGCTGTTTCGGGGAGGAAATCTGGGCGCTCGCCGGCATCAAGAGCGCGCTGCCGTTCGCCGCGGCGGGCGAGTAATTCAAGGCGGCGCGCGTTAAAGCGACGGTGTAGCGTTGCAAGAAATTCTAGCGCTTCTGGGGTGAGAATCTCGGCGTATTCCGGCGTAATCGGCGCGGTAATGGTCACTCCGGTTGGGAGAGCAGGGGCGGTCATACAACGCTCCTTTCATCATGTGGAAAAACTTTCCGTGGTTTATTATACCAGAAAATGTCGTACCGAATGTTTTTGGTGTGTAAGCCTTGTACTTCCATTCAATGGCAAAAGGGCGTGATGGAGGGCCGCGCGCAGTGGGAGCCGGTGACGCTCATCGATGCGCGTGGAATAGCCGGAATGATGCGCTGCATTGCTTTGCCTCCTCGATACATGACCTGAGGGGTGAACGATGGCCGGTTATCGGTCGCCATTGTGCCGGTGCGTCGCAATGTCTCTGATGTGGGTCGTGAGTAGAGGGGGGCGGCTACTCTGCACAGCCGCATGGCGCCGCAATCGAACAGAATGAGTGTCATTCGCAACCTTTTCTGCCACATCGTTGACACTTCATCGCAAACACCGGGAGGACATCACAGAGCGGGGGAAGGGGATTGTCGCCGCCCATTTCGCGCAAGGTCGCTGAAAACCGGGTACAATAGGGGCGAGGTGACATTGCGTGAGGAAGGCTATGCCAGAATATATTGCCACAATTGGGCTGGAGATCCACGCTCACGTCTTAACGGTTTCCAAGATGTTTGACGGTTGTAGCACCGATTACGCCGGTGCGCCGCCTAATACGCGCGTGTCGGTGGTGAGCCTGGGCTTGCCAGGCGCGCTGCCGGTGCTCAATGCCCGCGCTGTCGAGCTGGCCGCTCTCTGCGGGCTGGCGCTGGGTTGTCGAGTGAATGAACGCTCGATCTTTGCTCGTAAATCGTACCCGTATCCCGATTTGCCCAAGGGTTTTCAAATAACTCAATATGATGAGCCACTCTGTAGTGATGGCGCAATCGAGATCCGCACTGCTGCCGGCGAAGTGCGTCGGATCGGGATCGAGCGTCTGCATATTGAAGAAGACACGGGTCGTTTGATCCATAGTCCTGATGGCTCTTCACTGATCGACTACAATCGCAGCGGCATGCCGTTAATGGAGATTGTCACCCGACCCGATATTCGCACACCGGAAGAGGCGCGGCTCACCTTCGAGAAGATCCGCCAGATTCTGGTCTGGATCGGGGCGAATAGTGGCAATCTGGAAGAGGGGGCGTTGCGCTGTGACGCCAACGTAAGCGTGCGTCCGGTCGGCTCTGACCGTTACGGGGCAAAGGTTGAGATCAAGAATATTAATTCATTCCGCTTTGTTGAGCGGGCGCTGGCATATGAAATTGAGCGGCAGATTCGCGTGCTCGAAGCGGGTGGCGTTATCGAACAAGAGACGCGCGGTTGGCGTGAAGACCTTGGTCGCACAGAGGGTCAACGTTCCAAGGAGTATGCTCACGATTACCGCTATTTTCCTGAACCTGATATTCCACCGCTGGTGCTGTCGCCGGAATGGATTGCTGCGCGCAAAGCCGAATTACCCGAGCTGCCTGATGCCCGGCGGGCGCGCCTGATGGCTACGCATGGTTTGTCGTGGCAGGATGCCGATCTGCTCACTCAGGAACGGGCGATTGCCGATTATTACGAAACCGCAGTGGCGGCAGTCAATCGGCCCGACGGAGCGAAAGAGGTCGCGAACTGGGTGCTTAACGAGGGTTTTCGCCTGCTGAAGGACCGCGGTGAGCCGGCGACCGCCCTGATCGAGCGGATGCCGGTAAACCGATTGGCGACGCTGATTGATCTGGTGCAACGCGGCACGATCACGCGCGCTGTCGCCAAGCAGCTCTTCGAAGAAGTCTTTACCACCGGCGTCGATCCGGCGACTTTGGTGGCTGAACGAGGGCTGACGCAGATCAGCGACGATGGGGCATTGCTGGAAGCGGTGCGGGCCGCGTTAGCCGATGAAAAAGCGGCCAAAGCGATTGCCGAATACCGCAAAGGGAAGACCACGGCGATCCAGTTTCTGGTTGGCATGGTGATGCGGGCAACCAAAGGGCAGGCTAACGCGCAACGGGTGCGCGAACTGTTAGAGGCAGAACTTGGATGACCTTGACCGGTGATGAGTCAACTACGCTGAATCCGCTTACCTTGATGGAGTCGGCGCGCGAAAAGTATACGCTGGCGCGCGCGCGGCGTGAGGTGCCGGAACTGGCGCTGCTCAGTATTCACGGCGCCATCGAAGATACTTTGCGCGCTCATCTCCTGCGCTTGCATTCGCCGGCGGCGCTCGGTCCGTTTGCCGGCGTGATCGCGGCGATGCAGGCGCTCGAACAGCATCCGCTTAGCGCCGATGAAGCCGATGCCGTGCAGCGGCTTCATCGATTGCGCGGACGGATCGCGCGCGGCGAGCATCTGGCCGTAACCGGTGAAACGCTGGCGGCGTATCAGCGCCTGGCGGTGATGCTGTTGCCGCGCTATGGCGTGCAGGTTGTGCCGGATACCGAGCCGGCACGTCGGCGCGCAACGCAACCGATGCGATCGCAGACAGCCTTGCCCGACGACCAACCGGTGCGGGTGCAGGTGCGCGATCGCCATACTGCCTACGAGGAAGCGTATCGTATCCGCTCATTGGGCCATCGCGCCTTCGAAGCCAACGAGGATCGTCGTCTGCTTGTGCCCGGCTGGGTTGCGCCTGCGCTGATTGTGGTCAGCATCTTTGTGATCGGTCTGGCTATCGCGTTAAGTCTGCAAAATCCAGCTCCGGTTGCGCCGCCGGTCGCGCCGATTGTTACGCCTTCGCCGGCGGCGACCGCGATGCCGACTTCGGCGCCGACAATTGCCCCTGGCGCGGCAGTAACACCCGTTGCAGAGCCGACTATCACGGTTGAGCCAACACCTTTGCCGGAAGGATTGGCTGTCGGACGCATCGCTTTTGTCGTAGAGGGGATTCCCGCGCTTAACATGCGTGCCCAACCCGGCCTCAGAGCCGATATTCCCGTCTTGTTAGTCCTGGCGCCGGGCACACAGGTTGAGATTATCGGCGGCCCAGTCGAGCAGGATGGGCGGGTGTGGTGGCAGGTGCGCAGTGCCGGCACAGAAGGCTGGTGCGCCGGTGATTTTCTGGAGGTGCGGTAAGGCATAGCCTCCCTCCCCACGTAGCTGCCCGCTCTTGTTCATCGCGTGATCGGCGCTATCGCCTGAACGTGATACCGGTAGTCGCAAATTTGCTATAATAGAGGGGCATTTGCGCCGGAGTGGCGAAATGGCAAACGCTGCGGTCTTAAAAACCGCTGGGGGAAACCCCTTACGGGTTCGAGTCCCGTCTCCGGCACCAAACGTTGTGATGTTCCAACGGCAGGTCGATCGCGCTGATCGACCTGCTGTCATTTTCGTGATGAAATGAGGGGGAAGAAGGAGGAGAAGCCACGCATAGCGCGCGCTGGTTGTGGCTCAACGATCTCTGCTTCTCTTAACAAAGCGCCTCGGCGCAGTGCTGAAACCGTTCGCCCGGCGCGTAAGCCCAAGCGCAATGTCCGGCTGGCAGCATCGCTTAACTTCCGTTCTGTTGCTCTAGTTGTTGTCGCTTCTGATCGATCCGTTGCTCGGCAGCCAGCCGTTCAAGGTCGTAGTCGCGCTGATCAACGAAACGCATGCCGGCGGCGAGCGCAGGATGCACGGCGCTAATGGCGCGGAACATCATCTGCGCAACTGCTCGATACGATGGGTGACCCTGCCGCGCGCTGCGTAGCTCGATCAGATGGTAGGCTTCGCGCAAGTTGAGCTTGACCCGCCAGCGGATGCGGAAGGCGAACGGCACTGCATATTGCGCCTCGTGGGGGAAGTGGCGTTCCAGATCGGTCACCAGTTCGGCAGCCTGCTCAAGTGCCGCGCGGTACTGGTCGGCAACGCCGATGAGCTCCAGCTCTGGTGGCGTCACGAAGCCGTGGACGACCGTAAACCGTTGCCGCTCTTGCGTTAACACCCGATGGCGCTGGAGATCGCGATAGGCGCCGATGTCGGCCAGAATGTCAAAGGTGTAGTATGGTTCTTCAAAAGCGCGTCCAGGTCGATGGAAGCGACTGACCCGTTCCCCCACAGCCGCGGCGATGATTGTCTGGCGTTCATGATCGGGCATCGCCGCTACCAGCTCACGAATGGCTGTCAGGGGCAGGTCAAGGTGCGGGTAGAAAATGGCAGCGACGAGCTTCTCTTCCGCCTGAGGATCGTAATCAACCAGTTGAACCGTAACGGTATCACCTGGGGGCAATTCCGCATCGATCTGCGCTGCCAGTCGAGCCGCTTGTTCGCGTGTAGCGGACAGGTAGGCAGCATACGCGCGTCCACGTTCGCTCCGCGCCCGTTTCACAAACGCCGGAATAACGTAATCAAGTTCGGTCTGAATAGCTTCGCTCAGCGCGCGCGCTTCGGCGAACGGCGCTGCCGCCAGTTTGATAATCAGATATTCAAAGGCGCGTCCATTGCCAAACAGACCGACATTTGTCTGCGTGGCCATCGGCAACAATCCACGCAGCATATCGAGCGCTTTGGCTTGAATTGCCTGGCGGTACGCGCGCGGCGTCGTTGTTTCATCGCGCGGGAACTGGTGTTGCAACCATGCCTGAACCGGCGCCAGCAGTGCGCTGTAGGTGGCGAAGAGTCGATCCATCCCGGCTACGTACCGGGCAGCAAATGGCGAACCCATAATGACCGGTTCACGCAGGTACGGGTATCCATCTGGTCCGGGCAGATCGAAGCGCACATAACGAGTAGACTTCTCAAGTGGTGACAGTCCGAGTCGGCTATCTTCGAGCAGTTTGGCGGCGATATTACTGACACCCTCACAGGCGAGATGAGCGCCGCCAAGCTCAGCGACCGAGTCGTCACCATAGCCGATCAATACCCGCTCATAAAACGCTTCAGCCTGACGGGCTGCGATCAGTTGGGCGGCAGGACTCTCGCCGACAGCCGATACGATAGCAGCGAAACCCGACTCTGGTTCGCTGATGAATTCGTCAAGCAAAAGACGGCGCAGGCTTTTCGTGCTCCGGCTATAGCGGGCAAAGAGCGCTCCTTTCACCACTTCCGGCAGATTGCGCAGACAGAAGACGGGCCGGTCAACGTTGGTGACAAACGGTTGCAACAACGCGCGCTCTTGGGGCGTGAAGTCTTCAGGGTAATATCCAAACATTGATCACTTCTCGGATGTGTTTCGGTTACACAGCGTTTATTGTATACCACACTACTGGCGATAGATGCAAAGGCGCGCGCTGCAGGTTTTAACATATCGGTCGCAACTCTGTGCTACCATAGAATTGATGACAGCAGCTTTATCAGGGGAATATCATGACCATCGTCTACTTGATCCGTCACGGCGAGACCGACTGGAACATGGAAGGCCGCTGGCAGGGCCATATTGATGTTCCACTGAATGAAATTGGATACCGACAGGCCCGGTTACTGGCAAATCGGCTGGCGCGCGATGGAGTGCAGTTTCAAGCCATTTACAGCAGCGATCTCTCGCGCGCATATCAGACGGCGTGGGAGATTGGGGCAGTGTTGAAGGTGCCGGTGCAATTGTTGCCGGCATTGCGCGAGATTGACACCGGCGAGTGGAGTGGCCTGACCACAAATGAGGTGCGTGACCGGTTTCCAGCCGAGTGGGAGCAGATCATGCAAGGGGTTGACCTGCCACGCGGCGGCGGAGAGACGACTGCAGCGTTGCGGCGGCGGGTGGTGACAGCAGTTGAGGCGATGGTTGCGCAGCATCGTGGTAAGACGCTTGCTTTTGTAACCCATGGCGGGTGCATTCGCGCGCTGCTGGCTCACGCAGAAAACTTTCACGACACGAACTTTGGGCGTTACCCACATATCGGCAACACGTCGGTGACGGTGCTTGAGATCGGATACAAGCACTGGCGGGTGAAGACGGTGAATGATATGCAGCATTTGGAAGTCGAACATCTGCCAGAGCTGGTTTCGACGCCACCCGATGATGCCGAGCTTCCAGCTCAATGAGCGGTATCAGGTTCAGGTGGGCACCATTGCTATGACGCAAACAAGCTTGCCGGCACAGAGTAACGATCTGTCGGCGCGTGAGATAATATCGCTGTATCACGTTGAAACGCCAGAAGGCGTTGTGCTTGTTTACACTCCTGCCGGTCCGGCCAGTCGGACAATGGCGGCAGTTGTTGATTACACGATTCTGGCATTCTTGTTCGTGATCGGATTAACTGCTTTTGCTGTAACCGGTGATACCGGTCTGCTCAATAATGATCTGGGGCTGGCATTATTTGGCCTGTTTTCCTTCGGGCTCAATTGGGGCTACTACGTCTTCTTTGAACTGATCTGGAATGGGCAAACGCCAGGTAAGCGTCTGGTAGGGTTACGTGTCTTGCGTGAGGGTGGCCGACCTGTCGATGTGGTCGCAGTCATCACGCGCAATCTGATGCGCGCAATCGATTTTTTGCCCCTCGGGTATGGGATCGGATTGCTTTCCCTCTTCATCGATCGTTACAACCGGCGGCTTGGTGATCTGGCTGCCGGCACTGTCGTCGCGCGTGAAGGCGAGCCGATCATACTTGACAACATTCTCAAGCCGGTGGAGGTGCGCGTGCCGCAGCGCGCGCCAGATGCGCCGCCAACGCCGCTGTTGCCCAACATCGAACGGTTAACCCCTGCCGAACGGACGCTGATAACTGATTTTTTGCAGCGTCGCGACAGTTTAAGCGCTGGCGCGCGCGCAGCTTTGGCTGCGCAGCTTGCAGTACTGATTCACCAGCGCCTGGAATTACCGCTGGCCGGTGGGCATCCCGAACGATTTTTGGAACACGTTGAGCGTGAATATCGCGTCTTTCAGGCTATGATGGAGCGCCATTCTGGGTGATCGGGTGTCCAGATTTCCAGATTGGGCAAACGGCGAAACCACATCTCTTGCCGGCGGATGAAAGCGTGGGTGTCGAAACGCAAGCGCTCGATGCAGGCTGCAAGATCGGCTGTGCCTTCGAAATAAGGCCGAAACTGGATATAGCCGAGACTCGACATTGCCGGGAGCGACCAGTCGTAGCCACGCGCCAGCAGGCTGGCAACCTCGTCAACCAGGCCGGCGGCGATCATGCGCTCGATCCGGGCATCGGCGCGGGCGTATAGTTCAGTCCGTGGCCGATGAAGCCAGATTGTCCGTGGGCGAAACGGCGGTGGTCGTCGTTCTTGCAGGCGCGAAATCGGTTCTCCGCTGACCAGGTAGACCTCAAGCGCGCGCACAACACGCCGAATGTTGGTGGGAGGGATGCGAGCCGCAGCCACCGGATCGACTGCGGCAAGGCGAGCGTGGAGTGTTTCCGGCCCTTCACGCGCCGCCAACTGTTCGAGTTCGGCGCGCAATGCCGGCTGCGGCGCCACGCGCGGAATCTGCCAGCCTTCCAGCACTGCTGCCAGGTATTGTCCGGTGCCACCGACCAGGAGCGGAGTGCGCCCGCGCACCTCAATGTCGGCAATAGCTGCAAGCGCCAGATCCTGAAATTCGGCCAGCGAGAAGGATTGATCCGGATCGCGAATATCGATCAGGTGGTGCGGGGCATAGGCCTGTTCATCCGGTGTTGGCTTGGCGGTGCCAATATCCATGCCCCGATAGATCTGACGCGAATCGGCTGAAACAATCTCGCCGTCAAGGCGCTGCGCCCATGCGATTGCCAGTTCGGTTTTACCGGTGGCGGTGGGACCAACAATGGCTATCAAGTCGCGCAAAGGCTTCCCCTGTTGCTGATGATGGTGTGTCGTGGCGTGTCAGTTTGTTCACTTTTGTTGTGTCTTTATAATGCAATGCGTCATAAAGATATGACCCTGTATCACTCCCATGCTACAATATCTTTAGCGACGTGCTTGCAGTGTAGCGGCAGCAGCAGCTCAGCGCTCAGGGTGGCATTCACTGCGATATTTCTGCGCTGCTCATCATCTACCTGATCTATCTGAGCGCGAGCGATGTGCGGAGGTTAATTATGAACGATCAACATCACAGCCCTGCAATGCCGCTCACGATCACAACCCGCGACGGTCGCGCGCTGCGGGTGCGTCACCTCGTGGCCGCGGATGCCGGGTTACTCGAGCGCATGTTTTACCGCCTTTCCCCTGAGTCGATCTATCGCCGCTTCTTCATTGCTGCCGAGCATGCTTCGCCGGAACTGGTGCATAAATCGGCCCAGCGGTTAGCGGCAATTAATCCTCGCCGCGAAGCGGCTCTGGTCGCGCTGGCCGATGAGCAGGGACAGGAAGAGGCCATTGCCGTCGCGCGTTTTGCCCGTCTACCACACCAGCCGCAGGCGGCTGAGGCATCTATCCTGGTGCGCGATGATTATCAGGGAACAGGTGTAGGCCGTCAGTTGCTCGAATTACTGCTCGAAGAGGCGCGGGCTGCAAACATCGAGCGGTTGATCTTCTTGACCCACGCTGACAATACGGCTATGATCCGACTGGCTACCGGTCTGGGGTTGCCGTTTCATGGCCGACATGCCGATGGCCTTTACGAGATACAGTTGCTGTTACAGCCCCAGGCCAGGCCGGTCTTTGAGTTTATCGGGACTGCTTGAGGATACCGTTATGGCGAAAACATCTGGCTGGAAACTTTTGCCGATGGCGCTGACCGGCGCCATCGGTGTGTTAGGTGGGATCATTGGCACAGCGTACTATGTGAGTCTGCGGGTGAGTGCCCAACCGCGTCGCACCTATCTCGACAGTTATACCTTTACTCCCTGGGAACTGGGGGTGCCGTTTGAAGTAGTTGAGTTTCGTAGCAGCGACAATCTGCGGCTGGCAGGCTGGTGGTTACCGCGACCAGAGACGAACGCCGTGATCGTGTGCAGTCATGGTCACTCCGGCAGCAAAGATGAATTGCTGGGTATCGGGAGTTATTGCTGGCGTTCTGGCTACAATGTGTTGCTGTTCGATTATCGTGGTCGCGGCGATTCTGATCCTTGGCCGAAGACATTGGTGAGCCGTGAAGTGGATGATCTGCTGGCTGCGCTGGCGTATGTCCGGCAACGGATGCCCGATGCTACCATCGGGGTCATTGGCTACTCAATGGGGGCAGCGGTTGGCATTCTTGCCACAGCTCGCGATCAGTCGGTCAAGGCACTGGTAGCCGATAGTTCGTTTACCGCCGGTGATGATGTGGTTGCGCACAGCATTACGCAGGTGTTACCGATCCCGCCGAAGCCGTTGGTGCGACTGGCTGATGCAATTGTGGCCCGTCGCCACGGCTACCGCTTCAGCCAGGCCCGTCCGATTGATGCTATTGGTCAGATTGCGCCCCGTCCTATCTTTCTGATTCACGGTGTGGATGACTCAATCGTGCCGGTAAGTCACACGCGCCAGCTCTACGCCGCGGCTCGCGAACCGCGGATGGTATGGGAAGTTCCCGGCGCGGAACATTGCGGCGGCTATTTTGTTGATCGAGTCACCTATTGCCGGCGAGTGGTTGAGTTTTTTGATCAGTACTTGCGTAGCGTTGAGGCATGACCGGCATGCGGTTTGACATTCTCACCCTCTTCCCGGCAATGTTTCAAGGGCCGCTCACCGAGAGTATTCTCAAGCGAGCGCAACAGGCAGGGAAGATCGTTATTCATTTGCACGACATTCGCCAGTGGGCAACCGATCGCCATCGCACAGCCGATGATACGCCGTATGGCGGTGGCGCTGGGATGGTGATGAAGGCAGAGCCGCTGGCGGCAGCGATTCGCGCGGTACGCGCTGCTGATGCGCATCCCGGTCTGACGGTTTTGTTGACCCCCGATGGAGAGCTGTTTACCCAAAGTATGGCCCGTGAACTGGCGACCTTGCCGCGTCTTTTGCTGGTTTGCGGTCACTACGAAGGAATCGATGAACGGGTGCGCGCAACGCTGATTGACCGTGAAATCAGCATTGGAGATTACGTATTGACCGGTGGCGAACTGGCGGCAATGGTGGTGGTGGATGCGGTGGCGAGGTTGGTACCGGGGGTGATCGATAGCGAATCGATTGTCGAGGAGAGTCACAGCGACTTTTTGCTTGAATACCCACATTACACCCGTCCGGCGGTATGGGAGGGTCTGGAGGTGCCGCCGGTGTTGTTGTCAGGTCATCACGGCGAGATTGCCCGCTGGCGGCGGGCTGAGCGGTTACGGCGGACAATGACTCGCCGACCCGATCTGCTGGCCCGCGCTGCCGCTGCCGGGGTGTTGACCAAAGCAGATCTGGCGTTACTGGCGGAGTGGGGTTGGCAGCCTGAGCGTCAAGATTGACAGCTATCGTGCTCAGGGCTGAGGATTGTGCCGGCATCGATATGTGTTCGGTGCTTGATAGCCGCGCATGGGTAAGGATGCCTCTTTCATACCCGGAGGACTGTGCTCTGGCCTGGCGCGTGTTGGTTAGAGAGGAGCAGGAGCCGGATGCCGACTGCCATCCCCGCTGAGAAGCGGGAGCGGCGTCGGCAAGCGTTCGTTTACCGCCAATGCGGGGAATTGTTTTGCTGCGCTTGCAATCACCGGTGGAACGATGGGGTGCGCAGCGCGGTCACTCGCCTGCGCCGCTTGCCACAACATTCAGGTGGCACAACTGCGCCGACCGATCTCAATGTGCCCGGGCAGTGGGGAGTATGGCAGAGATTGCGGTTTCAGGGCAGACTACACCGCCTCTGCCCGGTACTCACGCCAGAGACGGCGTAATTCTGCCGCCGGATTGCGCCAGAATCGATCAGGATCAATTGGCAGCGTGGGCAACGACTCCTTTGCCGGCAGACTGCCAATTGCCTCGCGCAAGGCCTCCCATCCGGCCTTCGCTCGCCCATCTCCAGTCCATAATCCCCAGGTACGCGCCATCCAGCTCCGGTCGAAAGGTGGGACGTGCCAGTGCTCTTCGGCAGGATCGACCATGCCGATGAACCAGACGGCTGCTGCTCCAGCGCTGGCCAGGGTTTGCACAGTCGTTTGCACTGCGGTTGCGACAGTCTCTTCATCGGCCAGGAAGGTTTGAGCTGAGCGGGCAAAGATCTCATCGGATTGCCAGCCGCGCAACTGCGGGCGCGGCGCAGTTGGCCAGCCTACATCGGCCACTACAACCTGCGCGGCGGCAGTATCGTTGACCTCCTCGGCCAGCAGACCGGCTACGACTGCGTGCAGGAAGCATACCACTGCGCCACGGTCAGGTGAGCCGTCACCTGGTGACGACCACGGCCCGGCGCTCACCACCACTGCGCCACCGGCCATCGCAATATCGTAGGGTCGTAGGCCAGCGTGGTTACTCAAAGAAGCGGCATCAACCTGACCAAACAACTGTTTGGCCCCGTGACCACGCGCTCGGTCGGCCAGATCGGCCCACCAGGCTGCCATGTCGCGGTGATTGACCGGCGGTCGCGCGCGCTCAAAGCCGGCGCCCAATATCCAGCCGTGGATAGCCGGATGGGTAGCAAAGTTACCAATGACTTCGCGCAACAGGTAACGCTGTGCTGCGCGCATTTCCGGATCGGCATAGAGATCGCGCGCCGGTTCGTGCCGGTAGAAGTTGTTGTCAAGAATGGACACGGCTGGCGACGCCAGTAATTCACTCACTCCCTGCGCTGTCAAGGCCTGAGCTGGCAGGCCAAGTGCCCAATCGGGCAGGTGCAGGGCAGGGCCGAAGGTGGCGCTGAGTAGCGAGACGACAACTTGTAGTCCATTGGCCTGAGCCAGATCGAGGCCACGGTGAAACCCATCGAGGGTCGCAACCGAGATGCGTTGGGTTCCCGGCTGGACTTCAGCCCAACGCAGATCGAAGCGTACCTGTTGGATCCCGATTTCGCGAGCGCGTTGCAAGAATTCACGCAACGCACCCCGGTCATAGCTCGACCAGCTTGCGGCCAGCGCCTGTGGTCGCGCCGGCAAAGGTGGCCAGATTGTTGTTCCGACGTACATAGGCATTTTGCGTGTATACTGACAAGAAGCCGTTGGTTAAGACTTTGCCGACAAATGTTGTGACGAAAGCGTCAACGGATTTCATAAGGCGATAGCGTTACCTGATCACCGTGACAGATTACCGTATAGTATAACAATGTCTTATCGAGTTGAAATCATTGTTCCGGCTGGTCTCGAAGAACTGGCCCGGGCTGAAGCACAGCGAATCGTCGGTCTCCGGCTTGAGCCTCCTCGTGAGAGTGGCGTTATCGAAGCGACAATGCGCGGCCCTTTGCCAGCATTATTTGAGTTGCGTTGCGCCATCTCAGTGTTTCTCGTCCGCAGTTTCACCATTCCTCGCCCGCGCGCTTTGCTTGGCGATGAGCATTTTCGCGCCGTTCTCGCGCTCATCGAAACAGTTCGCCACCTGCATCCAGCCGGGACATTTCAGACGCTCTTTCTGAGCGCTGCTGGCGCTGATAGCAGTGTGCTGCGGCGCTTCAAGCATGAGTTGAGTGTCCGGTTGGGGCTGGCAATCGGTGACGAAGATGGCGATCTGGTGTTGCGCCTTCGTCCCAGTCGCGAACGAAACGGTTGGGATCTGCTGGCGCGGCTTACGCCGCGACCCCTGGCGACTCGCCCGTGGCGGGTGTGTAACCGGGAAGGGGCGTTAAATGGCCCGGTAGCGCATGCAATGGCGCTGTTAAGCAAACCGCGCCCGAATGACAGGATATTGAATATCGGTTGTGGTTCCGGAACCCTGTTGATCGAGCGATTGTTAATCGGGCCGGCAGCGCAGGCTATCGGCTGCGATACCGATCCGGAAGCGCTCACATGCGCCTATCGCAATCTGGCTGCCGCTCGTCTCAGTCATGCTGTTGAATTGTACGATTGGGATGCGCGGCAATTACCGTTACCGCCGGCCAGTTTCAATGTAGTGCTGGCCGATTTACCATTTGGGCACTTAGTTGGGTCTCATGCCGACAATCTCACGTTATACCCGGCGTTACTGCGTGAAGCTGCTCGTGTTACCCGCCCCGGAGGGTGTGCCGTGCTGATCAGCCACGAAGTGCGCTTGATGGAGCGCACACTGACCGACCTGCCTGTCTGGCGCAAAGAACAATGTTTACGAGTCGATCTGGGCGGACTATATCCGCGCATCTTCGCGCTGCGACGAATTGATAGCGCGTGATCCGCCACACATAGGCACGACACCTTATATCACTCTTGTTCGCCGCCAAGCTCAATCCGCGCTGCCTTCACCTGCTCAAGGCGTTGGCGTAGAGCGTTAAATTGCGCGTTAAGGGTTTCCATTTCACGTCGCTCCAATTCCATGATGCGAAGCAACTGAGCTTTCTGCTCAAGTTCGAGCCGATCAGTTGAGCGGCTGATACGTTGTTCTAGCTCGCGCAGCCAGCTATCAATGCGTTCAAGCCAGGAAGTCAATTGGCGGAGATACTGCTCGTCAGTCTCTTGCAAAGCGCTCATCCGTTCGTCGGCCATCTGACGCAGTTCTTCTAACCGCTCTTGATTCATTAAGAAGCGCTCGGTGGAGATGCGTTCGATCCGCCGCATTTCGGCGGCAATTTCAGATAATTGCGCGTTTATCTCCTTAATTTGCACTGGCAACTCTTCGGCAAAGAGATCAATGCGCTGGCGAATCTCTTCCAGGCGCTCGATTCGGGAACGCAACTCATCGATAGCCGGTTGCAGATCGGCGGCGAATTGTTGCGCCTCAACCGCCAGCCGCCGCATCTGGTGTTTTTCCACCTGTAGTTCGTCGTTTAGTCGACGCGCTTCCTGCATAACTGCTGCGTCAGCTTCGCGCAATCGCTCAAGCTGAAGAGCAAACTGCCGTTGTCGCTCGTCAATTTCTTTGATTTGCGATGATAGAGCTGCAATCTGCCGCTCAGCCTGCTCGATGCGACTCAGCCAGCCGGCCAGGAAGTCGCGGTCTTGTTTGCGCGCCTCGGCAATCTGCTGGATCTGCGCTTGCATATCGCGAAGCGGACGCGTGCCTTCTTCAATTTTGACCAGCGCTGCCGCTACTTCCCGGCGCAGCGTGACCACATCACGGCGCACGATCTCGTTAGCCTGAGCAACGTCGCCGGTATGACGCTCAAAGAGCGTTTGGATCTGGGCGATTGTGCCTTCATTCTTGCGCACCTGTTCCATTGCCCACTGGTACTTATTGGTCTGGTCTTTGAGCAGGCGGCGCAATTCATCGATCTGGCCTTGCAGATACACCAGTTGTGATTGCTCTTGCGCGCGCAGCCGTTCTTCTTCATAACGCGCCGTTAAGTCTGAGTTAGTCATAATTACCTCGGATTGTTGCTGGTCTGACTATTGCGACAGCGTTGCGGTTTGCGCGGTCGCGATTGCTTCCGGGAGACTGATTGCTCCCACGTACAATGCTTTGCCGATAATCGCGCCCTCGACTCCAAGCCGGGCAAGTTGACGCAGATGGTCGAGCGAGGCGATACCGCCACTGGCAATGATTGCCGGGCCATTGGCAGCAACAAGCTCGGCCAGCGCGGTGAAGTTGGGGCCGCTCAGGGCGCCATCGCGACTGATGTCAGTATAGACGATCCGTCGCGCGCCGAGCGCAGCCATCTGCGCCGCCAGGTTCGTCGCCGATACCGTGGAAGTGACTGTCCAGCCATCGGTAGCAACCATCCCATTGCGGGCATCTATGCCGATCACAACTCGCTCGCCGAACCGGTTGAGTAAGCGGGCAACCAGCCCGGTTTCGGCGATAGCGGCAGTGCCAATGATCACGCGCTCAACCCCTAGCGCCAGGGCTGCTTCAACATCTTCTTCGCGGCGCAAGCCACCGCCGAGCTGCACCGGGATGCTGACAGCCTGCGTGATGGCCAGCACCGCATCGACATTCTGTGGTCGTCCGGCGCGCGCGCCATCGAGATCGACAAGATGCAGTCGCGTTGTGCCTTGCGCTTCCCAATTGCGGGCTACGCCAACCGGATCATCGGCATAGACCGTCATCTGGTTGAAATCGCCCTGATATAACCGCACGCAACGTCCATCTTTCAAATCAATCGCAGGAATAATTTCCATTATGCTGCTCTCCCTGAGCTACCGCTCCAGGCAACAAAGTTGGCCAGCAAGCGCAGCCCGTAATCGCCGCTCTTTTCAGGGTGAAACTGCACCGCCGCTAACCGGTCGCGAATGATGATGCTGGGGAAGTCTAGACCGTAGCCGGTGTGAGCTGCGATAATCGATTGATCGGTCACGTCACAGTAATAGGAATGGACAAAATAGACATCAGCTCCGTCAGGAATGTCATTCAGAAGCGGATGGTTGCGAAAGGAAGGGGCGATCTGGATCTGGTTCCAGCCAATCTGGGGAATCTTGCCGGCGCTATCGGGTAACCGACGCACAGTGCCGGGCACAATGTTCAGACAGGGGTGAGGCCCGAATTCTTCACTTTCGCTCAGCAACACCTGCATGCCAACACAGATTCCAAGAAAGGGCACTCCTGCCGCTACCACATCCGGCAAGATGTCAGCAATGCCAAGCTGTTGCAAACTTGCCATCGTGTCGGCGGTCGCGCCGACTCCGGGTAAAACGACGGCATGCGCCGAGCGAATCAGATCGGGCTGATCGGTAACGATTAAATCAGCGCCAACCCGCCGCAAAGCTCGCGTGACATTGGGCAGGTTACCGGCGCCATAGTTAATGACTGCAATCATGGTTCTCCCTGATAACCGGTTTGCATCAAGAGCGGGTGTTGGTTGCGCAACGTATTGATGATATGATCAATTGCCGGTTCTGGTGTGTCAACGCCGCCAATTGGATCGGGGCCAGGATCCAGACCGAGCAGTAAGCGAAAGATTGTGACAACACCGGCAGCGAGGGCGGGCAGGCTGTATCCACCCTCAAGCACGAAGCCGATTTTGCCCTGGCACAGTTCATCGGCCCAGTTAAGCAGATGTTGTCCGATGCGGGCAAAACCCTTGATCGAGAGCGCCATCGGCCCGATCGGATCGCTCCAATGGGCATCGAAACCGGCTGAGATCAGGATCATCTCCGGCTGGAAACGACGTAGCGCCGGGCCGACAATCTGGCGAAAGATGCGGTCGTAGCCCTGATCGCCCGTACCGTAAGGCAATGGCACATTGAGCGTTGTGCCGGGGGCAGTGCGTGGATCGCCGGTTTCGTGAACAGCGCCGGTGCCTGGATAGAGAGGGGATGCATGCGTCGAGCAGAAAAATACTCGCTCGTCGCGATAGAAGATATCCTGGGTACCGTTGCCGTGATGGACATCGAAATCGATAATGGCAATGCGCCGGTAGTTGTGCCGGTCAAGTAAGACCCGCGCCGCAATCGCAATGTTGTTGAAGAGACAAAATCCCATCGAGCGAATATCGGTGGCGTGGTGGCCGGGTGGTCGGACCAGGGCAAAGCCATTCTCGCATTGTCCGGTAGCAATCGCTTCAACCAGACCGATGGTCGCGCCTGCTGCCAGTAACCCAACCTCCCACGAGTCGGCAGTAACATAGGTGTCGCTGTCGATCTGTCCGCCGCCGTAGCTGGCTAACTGGCGCACCCGTTGCAACATGTGGGGGCTGTGGACGGCCAGCAGTTCGGCTTCGGTGGCGGGCCGGATTGGGAGCGTAGTTAATCTGGACATCAGACCCGACGCTTGCAATGCGCGCTGGATAGCGTGCAGACGACTTGCCTGCTCGACGTGTCCGTGCCAGGTGTGCAAATCGAACCGTTGATCGGTCACAATGGCAGTAGTCATATCAGGTCATGAGTGTCATGGCGCGCGTGTAGCGCTACCGAGCTGATGTGCCTGCGATGTTCGCGGCGTGCTGCTCTGACGCGCGATGCACGATCTAAGCTGTTCTTTGGCTGCGTGGATCGACCGGCCAGATGGTATTATCACCTCACCTGCTTATCGGCGTTGCCTCCCATTGTACCACGAGGCAACCGGATGGCGGGAAGAGGCGCGCTGACCGTGGTATAATCCGATGCGCAGCAGTGGCGGCAACGGGAATGCCGTGGCCCAATGTCCCGATCGATGAGAAGGAGACACAGCATGTCGCGCCCGCTTTTGGTATTGGTTGATGGCCATGCGCTGGCGTATCGGGCGTTTTTCGCCTTGCGCGAGAGTGGCTTGCGTTCGTCGCGGGGTGAGCCGACGTATGCCGTCTTCGGCTTCGCGCAAATCCTTCTCACCGCGCTGTCAGACTATCGGCCCGAGTATGTCGCAGTGGCTTTTGATGTTGGGCGCACCTTTCGCGATGATCTGTACGCCGAGTACAAAGCCGGTCGCGCCGAGACGCCGGAAGAGTTTCATCCACAGTTCGAGCGGATCAAACAACTCCTCGAGGCGCTGGCCATCCCGATTTATACTGCCGAGGGGTATGAGGCCGATGATGTGATCGGCACGCTGGCCCGGCAGGCGACCGAACAGGGTCTTGATACGATCGTTCTGACCGGCGATTCTGACGTGTTGCAATTGGTAAACGATCACGTTCGGGTGGCCCTGGCAAATCCCTACAGTGGTAAAACGAGCGTGACACTGTACGATCTCGATCAGGTGCGCAAGCGTTACGATGGTCTTGAACCGGGCCAGTTAGCCGATCTACGCGGGCTGAAAGGCGATCAATCCGACAACATTCCCGGTGTGCGCGGAATCGGTGAAAAGGGGGCAATTGCCCTACTTAAACAGTTTGGTTCGCTTGACCAACTGCTGGAAAATATCGCTGCTGCGCCGAAGCGTTATCAATCATTGCTCAGCGAACAAGCCGATACGGCGCGCTTCTCGCGCCAACTGGCAACCATTGTGACTGATGCGCCGGTTCAGCTCGATCTGGAAAAGGCCCGGCTGGGGGCGTACGATCGCGCCGCAGTGATGGCGCTGTTGCAAGAGCTGGAGTTCGGTGTCAGTTCAAACCTGATCAAGAAGTTACCGCCGGTCGTGCAACCACCGGTTCTAGCCGAACTGCCAGCCGATCTGCCGGCAGCGCCGACGGTTCAAGTCGGGCCGACTCAGCTCTCATTGTTTGATGGTGACGCTCCGCCGGCGCCGGCTACCACGGCTGCCATGTCGTTACCGGCTCAAATTGTGTGCGACGCAACTGCTTTGGCTGAAGTGGTTGCGCGCCTGCAAGCAGCGCCGGCCTTTGCCTTTGATACTGAGAGTACCAGCCTTCAAGCCGTTAGCAGCGATCTGGTTGGGATTTCACTCGCGATCTCGCCTGAGGAAGCCTGCTACATCCCGGTCGGCCACGAGACTGGCGAACAGTTGCCATTAGCCGAAGTAGTTGCGGCCCTGCACCCGCTCTTTGCCGATCCCAATAAGCCAAAATTTGCGCACAACGCCAAGTTCGATGCCGAGGTGCTGGCCGGTGCCGGTATCAAAGTGGCCGGTCTGGCTTTTGATACGATGATTGCCGCTGCAATGCTGGGCAAGCGACAGGGGTTGAAGGATTTGGCCTTCTATGAGCTGAAAATCCCCGAACCACCCACCACGATTGAAGACCTGATCGGTCGCGGGAGTAAACAGATTAGCTTTAGCGCAGTGCCGATTGACCAGGCTGCGCCTTACGCTATCGCCGATGCCGTGCATACGCTGCGTCTGACCGATGTGTTGCGCCGGCAACTTGATGCTGATCCGCCATTGCGTGATCTCTTTTATCGCGTAGAACTGCCGTTGATCGAGGTGTTGACCGAGATGGAGCTGGCCGGTATCCTGCTCGATCAGGAATATTTGCGCGAACTCGGCCAGCGCTTCGCGCAGCGGATCGATGCGCTGGTCGAGCGCATCTACGAACAGGCTGGTGGAGAGTTTAATATCAATTCCGGTCAGCAGTTGAACGAGGTGCTGTTTGAGCGGATCGGGATTGATCCGCGGGCCTATGGATTGAGCAAACTGAAGAGTGGCGGTTTCTCGATCACCGCAGAGGTATTAGAAGAACTGAGTCAGCTCTATCCGATTGCCGCCGATATTCTGGCCTACCGCCAGTTAACCAAACTCAAGAGCACCTACATTGATGCGCTGCCAGCGCTGGTCAATCCGCGCACCGGTCGGATCCATACTTCGTACAATCAGATCGGCGCTGCCACCGGTCGGTTGTCGTCGAACAATCCAAACCTGCAAAACATCCCTGTGCGCACTGAAGAGGGCCGGGAAATTCGCCGGGCATTTGTCGCTGCGCCGGGTCACCGTTTCGTCGCCGCTGATTACTCGCAGATTGAGTTGCGCGTTCTCGCGCATATCAGCGGTGATGAGAACCTGATCGCTGCGTTCCAGCAAGGTCTCGATATTCACGCTGCGACTGCCAGCCGGTTATTCGGCGTCGAGCCAGAGCAGGTTGACAAGAATCAGCGGCGGGTGGCCAAAACAGTGGTCTTTGGAGTGATCTATGGTATCAGCCCCTTTGGTCTGGCGCAGCGACTGGGCATCGAGCGCGAGATGGCGCGTCAACTGATCGATAACCTGTTCGCTCAATTCCCCGGCATCCGGCGTTATATCGATCAGACGCTTGCTTTTGGCCGCCAGCACGGCTATGTGCAGACCCTGTTTGGGCGGCGGCGCATGATGGAAGATTTGCGCGCGAGTGGCGTCCGGCGCGCGGCAGCGGAACGCGAAGCAATCAATGCGCCGATTCAGGGTACGGCTGCCGACCTGATGAAGATGGCGATGGTCAATGTGCGACGAGCGTTGCGTGAACGCAACCTGCAAACACGCCTGCTTTTGCAAGTCCACGACGAACTGATCGCCGAAGCTCCTGTTGACGAAGTTCCTACCGTCGCCCACTTGCTGCGCGAGGTGATGAGCAGCGTCTACGATCTCAAAGTGCCGCTGGGCGTGAATCTGGAAACTGGCCCTAACTGGGAAGAGATGGCACCATTTACTGGCTAAAGCATTGCCGATCTCAACGCAAAAGGTCTGGCACAGCTTGGGTGAATTGTGATCCGGCTTGTGTTGTTCAGCAGCAATTCCGTGGCCTTAAGCCTGCTGCTACCGTCTGTCCAGACGGGGAGGTCATATGTCACTATCGCATCTGCAACCTACATTTTCAGTGGTTGCACCAGTCTACAACGAAGAACAACTGATTGCCGAATTTTGCCGGCGGGTCATTGCCGCGCTTGAACCTTTGGGCGAGCCATTTGAGATTGTTCTGGTCAATGATGGTTGTCGTGATCGCTCGCCCGAAATTATGCGCGAATTGCACGAGCGCGATCCGCGGATCAAGGTGATCAACTTTTCGCGCAATTTTGGGCATCAGATTGCGATTACTGCCGGCACTGATTACGCTTCCGGCAAGGCGATTATCGTGATCGATTCCGATTTGCAAGATCCGCCTGAGGTGATTCCTGATCTGATCGCTCGCTGGCGCGAAGGGTATCAGGTGGTATACGGTGTGCGCGAAGAGCGCGAGGGTGAAACGTGGTTTAAGAAAACGACGGCAGCTATTTTCTACCGGTTAATTGTGCGGATTACCAATGTGAATATTCCGGTTGACACCGGCGATTTTCGCCTGATGGATCGCAAGGTGGTTGATGCGCTCAAGAAGATGCGTGAACACCACCGTTTTATGCGCGGTCTGTCGGCCTGGGTAGGGTTTCGTCAGACCGGCGTCCCATACCGTCGTCGCGCTCGCGCGGCTGGCGCCACCAAATACCCACTGCGCAAGATGTTACGCTTCGCGCTTGATGGCATTACCAGTTTTTCGTATTTACCGTTGCAACTGGCAACCTACCTCGGCTTTGTTGTGGCCGCGATTAGTATGATCTTTCTCCTCATCGTGTTTGTGATGCGTCTGGCCAATCCGAGCGCGGCGGAACCAGCCTTCTACGGCCAGGCCAGCACGCTGGCGAGTGTCCTCTTCCTCGGCGCCGTACAACTGATTTCGCTCGGTATCATCGGCGAATACGTTGGTCGCATCTATGATGAAGTGAAGGGTCGGCCTCTTTACATCGTTGCCGAAACGCTTGGTATTGCCGATTCGGCTGCAACTTCACCCGTTGATACACGTACTACTACTCAACAGGAACATACGTCGTTACCGACGTAGAGGGGATATGGCAATGAGCCATCGTGTATCACGCTCAGGCGGAGGAGGGACAATGAACACTCGATTATCGCTGGTAAGTGGGTTTATTTTGCTGTTGATCATTGTCGGTATCGGCTTGAGCACGATGAAGTATGTACAGGTCGATGAAGGACAGGCTGCCATCGAGCTGGTACAGGGACGGATCGTTGCAGTTCATGGGCCGGGGCCGATCTTCCGTCCATTTGCGCCCTTTACCGAAATCGAGCTGGTCAATATCCGACGCCAATCGCGTCAGATCTCGCAAAACGTCGCGAGCAGTGACAAACAACTGTACGATATTGACATTCAGGTCGATTTTCGTCGCTTGCCGAATGAAGCAGCACTCAGGGCAGCCTATTCTGAAATCGGGGTAAGTGATATTCAGCTCAACGACTTTCTCGATGGTTTTATCAACGATGCGCTCAAGAGTGCCAGCACACAGTTTACCCTCGATGAAGCACTCTCGGATCGTGGCGCTTTTGCTGAGCGCATTCGCCGTTTTCTCACCACCCCTCCCGGCGATGGTCAACGCGCGCCAGTTGATCAGCTTTATATCACCATCGAAGCGGTAAAAGTGCTGGACATCAAGGTTGGTGAGACATACGCTCAATTGCTGGCCGAGAAGGCGAATCTCGAAGTTCAAATCGAGACTGAGCAGAAGCGCCGCCAGCAGATTGAGGCGCAGCAGGCGAATAATCTTTTCCAGGCCGAACAGGAAGCGCTGGTTGCCCTGACCCGCGAGAGGGGTATTACCGCTGCCGCCCTTGAAGCGGCAAACCGCGAAGCTCAGGTGCGCGCAATTGAGGGTCGTTATTGGCGTGAAAATCCTGAGCTGTTCGAGCTGCGGAAACGTGAATTGCTTGTGCAGATGATGGCAAACGGCAATGTCTGGTTTGTTGATCCGAATACTAATCTGACCATCCTGCTTAACAATCAGACTGCTGAAGGTCAGGCGTTAGTGATTCCGCAGCCCGGCAACAGTCGGCAAACGACTCCATCGGCGCCTGGTGAGGGGGCAGTGAGTCCGTAACCGGCGGTTTCAGTGGACATCAACGCTCGTTGAATACCCGCCCATGTGGTGAAGTCGTAGTGTGGGTGCGCCACCAGTGCAACTTTCACGAATGCGGGAATATTGCGCAGGGGTACGGCGCTGCCGTGCCCCTGCGGACTGCTAAAGGATGCGGTCATTGTGCCGGCGCGTATGCAGATGCGTTAGTCTGGTGCCAGTGCTGCGCCGCACTCCCCCTGCAAACACGGGTACAACCGGTTGTGGAGGGGCACATCACCGCCGTGCCCACTCTCCTTACCTTATCTCACATGGCGCGCCAATGCCTGTTGCACGACTTGATATGGCTGCGCGCCAACCAGCCGATCGACCACGCGCCCGTCTTTAAAGATGTAGAGCGCCGGTATTCCGGTGATGCCAAAGCGCTGCGCCGTGTAAGGATTTTCATCGACGTTGAGCTTGGCTACCACTGCTTTGCCGGCAAACTCTTGCGCCAGTCGTTCAATGACAGGGGCAACGGCCCGGCACGGCCCGCACCATGGCGCCCAAAAATCGACCAGTACCGGTTGTCGACTCTGTCCGATTATCTGATCAAACGTACTGTCGCGCAGAGTGACCGGCCCGCTCGCCCCGTGCTGCCCATTGGTAGACGGGCGCTGCGGCGAAGAACCGGTTGTTGAACCTTGTCCGGTCGGTGCGGCGCGATGGAATGGGACGCTTGGCCCGGCTGGTAGTGGTGGTTGTGAGCCTTCACCACACATATATTGCAGCCACGCCTCCAGGGAAGACTCGGTAACAACGCCTGCGGTGCGTCCTAAGATCGCGCCACCTCTTGAGAAGACGATCCCTGGCAGATCGGTGATATTGTATTTGCGCGCGAGCGCCGGGTTATCATCGGCATCAATCCGGGCAATCAATGCCTTACCGGCAAACCGTTGCGCTAACCGTTCAAGGGTTGGTTCGAGCTGCTGGCAGGTGGGGCATCCCCGACGGTCAAAGACCAGCAGTACCGGCAACCCCGCGCGCAATACCCGCTCGACACTCTGTTCACTGGTGCGTATCGGTGTCGCGAAGACCATAGTTGTTCCTCATGGTGGTTGTAGTGCATAAGTGCTCTCAGCCTGTAGCAGCCTCTTGCCGGTCGCTGTGGCAATGCCTTCCGGCACAGGAGCGGCTATTTCTGCTTACACTCTACCTTATCGCCGTTAGCAGGACGGTAACGAAGTGTTAGCGCCGCGTTATAGGCTGGTGATTCAGAGGTCAATCGGCGCGCATTGCTTCAGTTGAGGATATGGAGGTTGCCCGATCTGACGAGCAGGATTCTGTCTTGGGCAGCAGGCTTACCTCGTCCAGGTAAGTGTCACGAGTGTAGCATTTTTTGAAAAAGATCACATTTGTGATTTATTTTTGAATTGCAACACTTCTGCACGATTGTTGCAAAAATTGTGCAATGCCGGTATACTTTATCTTTGGGAGTAGTCGCGGCGACGGTGCCGCTCAGGACATTGTCGCCGCGGCGCGTGAAGTGCGTCCGGCGAATGTGTGTGGAGGTCAATGACATGCAAGATTATTTTCGCCGGCGTATCGAGGAATTGACTGCTCGTCTTGAAAGTCTGCGTCCAGGCATTGAGCGAGCGCAGCGCTCGGTGGCTCAGCTTGAGAGTGAAGCCGTTCCTGCTGGCGCCGCAGCGCTGGCCCGCGCAGCTAGATTATCGGCGGCCCGCGCTATGGCGGCGACTCTGGCCGAGCGTGAGCGCCATTTGCTGGTGGCGATCAGCGCGCTGCAAGCTGAACTAGTCGATCAGCAATTGACCGGACGTGAGTAGGAGCATACTGTAGGGGCTGCTGTCGTGTTGCCCCTACAGTTGCTACCTTACGGATGCAGGCCGCTAAACGTCAAAGCGGTCGTCTCGTTGAAACCGCACATCAAATTCATACACTGTACCGCACTGCCAGCCGCCCCCTTCATTAAATTGTCAATCGCGCAGATACTGACAATTCGTCCCGAATCCGGTTCATAGGCAAAGCCAATGTCGGCATAGTTTGTTCCTGCCAGTATTTTTGGTTCGGGATAGCGATAGATTCCCTGACGCTCTTTGACGATGCGCACAAAAGGCTGTTCACGGGCAAACCCCCGGTACGCCGACCACAACTCTTTTTCACTTAGCTCGCGCGCGGCAAATGCGTGGACGGTTGCCAGTGCGCCGCGGACAAGCTCGATTGCAGTGATTGACATGTGGACGTTGCGCAGGCCGGTGACCTGTTCAACTTCGGCGAGATGGCGATGTCCGACCGGAGCAAATGAGCGCACTGCGCCGGATCGTTCCGGGTGATGGCTGGCCTCACTCACGGTCGCGCCACCCTCTGATGAACCAACCTTGACATCGGCGATAATCGGACGGTTACGGTCGATGAGGTCGGCCTGCACCAGTGGCAGCAGTGCCAGATTCGTGGCTGTAGCGTTACAGCCGACGCCGCTGGCGTAGCGCGCGCCGGTCAAGGCAGTGCGATTGACTTCGGGTAGTCCGTACACAAACCGTTCGAGCCAGGCTGGCGCCGGATGTTGTCCTCCGTACCAGCGCTGGTAGACCGCTGGATCGCGCAGGCGAAAATCGGCTGAACAATCAATGATCCGCTCCGCCAGAGTGGCGTAGCGCTCGATAGCCTGCGCCGCTTCACCGTGTGGAAGAGCCAGAAAGAGGAGATCGCACGGCTGTAACGTGTCGGGATGAATGAATTGCAGGCTGGTGCGTCCGCGCAAGTTTGGATGGATCTGGTAGAGGTACTTGCCCGCATTGCGCGCGCTGGTCGCCTGCGCAATCGTGACATGCGGGTGATCGAGCAGGAGCCGCAGCAATTCGCCGCCGACATAACCGCTCGCGCCCACAATACTCACTCGTAGAGTCATTGCTTTCCTCACACAATGTCTACCCAGTCGATGTAGCCGGTGGAGCCATAAGTTGTTCTTGTCTGAGACTCATTATCGGGTATGAGCCATTTCATGCATCTGCCATTCGCTGTGGCCGGCCAGCCTCCGCTTCCATTGGCGAGCAAGCGATGGCTGGCCGGCGCTGCATTCAGCTCAATTCTTTATTCATCCTGACGCGCCCACCGACTAACGTGATGCGTGTCATTATCCGCGCCCCCGCCCCACTTCCAGCACGTAATCAATGATCCGGGCCGGAATATCGACACCAGTTGTATCGATGCTATTGCGGAACTCCATCGTGTAATTGACCTCATTGACCAGGAGTTCACCTTCTGGAGTTTCCAGCAGATCGATGGCGACCACACCGCCACCAACTGCATGCGCGGCCCGGATACTGAGATCGGCAAGCTCTGGCGTCACCGGGCAATTGGTCGCCACGCCGCCGCGAGCGGTGTTGGTGATCCAGTGCGGACTGGTACGATAGATCGCGCCGATGCACTCATCACCGATCACGAAGCTGCGAATATCCCGACCCGGCTTGTCGATGTATTGCTGAATGTAAAAGATCGAATGTTGATAGTTCCCCAGCACATCACGATGTTCGAGGATTGCTTCGGCAGCATCACGGTCATTGATCTTACTAACCATGCGGCCCCACGAGCCGATCACCGGTTTGAGCACAACCGGATAGCCAAGCTGCTCGATCGCTTCCAGCGCGCTTTCTGGCGTGAAGGCTAGCAAACAACGTGGTGTTGGCACGCCAGCGTGGATCAATGCCTGAGTGGTGAGGAATTTATCGCCACATGTGAGAGCAACGTGGTAGGTATTGACGGTTGGCACGCCGGCATCATTAAGAATTTTCAGCATGTACAATGCCCGGCTGTGCTGGATGCAGCGTTCGAGCACAACGTCAAACGGATAGCTGGTCTGATGCAGGTCAAAGATCTGCTCGCGGTCATCAACTTTGACATAATCAAGACCGCGGCGTTCCAGCTCCTGAAAGAGCAGCTTCTCTTCGGCGCGGATGCGCGAACAGAGGACGGCGATGCGCATAGCGATTTCTCCTATTCACCCCAATCCTCTTCAACCTCAGGGGCGAGGGCGAGAGTGGGCGGGTTCAGGCTAATGACTTCCAGTTCGGCGCCGCAGTCGGGGCAGGCAATGATCTCGCTTTCCAGCGTACTGGCCGGGAGCGTGATTTCAGCAACGCATTCAGGGCACTCGGCATGCATGAGCATCACTCCTTTCGGTCAACTACTCACCCCAATCCTCTTCGACCTCAGGGGCGAGGGCGAGAGTGGGCGGGTTCAGGCTAATGACTTCCAGTTCGGCGCCGCAGTCGGGGCAGGCGATGATCTCGTTTTCCAGCGTATTGGCCGGGAGCGTGATCTCAGCGGCGCATTCAGGGCACTCGGCGAGCATCGTATAGTTCTCCTTTCAAACCTGAGCAGTTGTCAATCGTTCAAGCAGAGCATCAGCAACTTCACGAGTAGTTGCGTTACCGCCAACGTCAGGTGTAGCGATGTCGTCAGCGGCAACTTCCGCCATCGCCTGGCGCAGTCGTTCGGCGGCAGGCAGGCGTCCAAGCCATTCCAGCAGCATCACCACGCAGTTGAGCGCTGCGGTTGGATTGGCAATCCCGCGACCGGCAATGTCGGGAGCAGCGCCATGCACCGGCTCGAACAACGCCTGACCGTGGCCGAGATTGCTGCTGGCTGCGACTCCCAAACCACCGCCGTGAATACAGGCAATATCAGAGAGGATGTCTCCAAAGAGGTTGGTCGTGACAATCACATCGAACCGTTGCGGTTGCGCGGCCAGTTGCATCGCTGCCACATCAACCAGCCGCTCTTCAAACGTAAGGTCGGGATAGTCAGCGGCAACTTCGAAGGCTACCGCGCGGAAGAGACCATCGCTGAGGCGCAATACGTTGGCCTTATGCACGATGGTGACTTTGCCAGGATGGCCGGCAGCCTGACGCGAGCGAGCCAGTTCACAGGCAGTGCGCGCGATACGAGCTGAGGCAGTCCGCGTGATAACTCGCTCAGCGATCGCGGTGTTGCCGTCATCTTCCAGCCGCTCGCGTCCGCTGTACAGGTCTTCGGTGTTTTCACGCACTACAACAAGGTCAACACCCGGCCCGGTTGTGGGTCGAATGTTGGCGTAGAGATCGAGCGCGCGGCGTAATTCGACAATCGGACTGCGGTAGCCGGGTACCGGATGACTCGGTGACGCGACGGCGCCAAACAGGATGGCGGTCGCCGAGCGAGCTGCTGCGAGGGTTTCAGCAGGGAGGGCGACGCCGGTGCGCTGGAAGACCCCCCACCCCGCTTCCGCTTCGGTGAGGGTCATGTCAGGCGCCAGCGCGCGCAACGCTGCCGTCGCCACTGCCATGACTTCGGGTCCGATCCCATCACCGGGAATGACACAGATCTGCATCATGCCACCTCACCGGGGAAGCGACCATACTGCCGGTAAAAGGGAACGATCCCGCCGGCAGCCCATACTTCACGCAGGAATAGTGGCGGCGGCGGCAGATGGATAGAGCGGCCATTACCGGTCGTAATGATGCCATTCTCCAGATCAAGCTCTACCTCATCGCCATCGGTCAGCTCACTGGTCAGATCGGCGGTAAAGCAGGGAATGCCGAGGTTGAGCGCATTGCGGAAGAAGATCCGGGCGAACAGCGGGGCAATGATTGCCCCAATACCGACCATACGAAGCGCCAGCGGAGCGTATTCACGCGAGCTACCGCAGCCAAAATTCTTGCCAGCAACAATGATGTCTCCTGGACGGACACTGGCAGCAAAGTCAGGGCGATGCTCAATAAAAGGATAGCGCCGCAATTCACTCTCGTCTTTCAGCATGTACGGCGCATAACGGCCAGGAACGATCTGATCAGTATTAATATCGGGGCCAAACAGCCAGACGCGAGCCATAAATATGCCTCTCTTTCTGATGTATGCAGCCAGATGTGCTGGTGTGTGTCGGTAATGCACGCACTACCCGGCGTAGCTTACCCAGCCTGAACCGTTCCATTGCCGGTTGTTACCGGCAGCCCTTCTACGACCGAGCGCGGATCGGTCAGATAACCGGTCAGCGCAGTTGCTGCTGCCACTGCCGGTGAAGCCAGATAGATCTGCGCTTCAGGACTGCCCATGCGCCCACGGAAGTTACGGTTACCGGTGAACAGACAGACTTCACCGGGAGCCAGCACTCCCATATGGCGACCGATACAGGCACCGCATCCCGGCGTGCCGATTGTTGCGCCGGCGGCCAGGAGAGTGGCAAGCGTGCCGTCGGCGGCAGCGCGGTGCAGAGCCTGGGCGCTGGCCGGCACGACGATCATACGCACGCCAGGGGCGATGCGACGACCGGCCAGGATTTGGGCCGCGACTGCCATATCTTCATAGTGGCCGTTGGTACAGGTGCCGAGGTATACCACATCGACGGCTACCCGGCCCAGTTCGCTCAGGTCGGCAACATTATCGACATAATGCGGAGCGGAGATCTGTGGCTCGAGCTGACTGAGATCAATCTCAACGACCTGCAGGTACTGCGCATCGGCATCGACGGTAGGGACGAGCGGGCCGGTGAGATCGAGACCTGCTGGCGGGATAAGACCGGCCTTTGCGCCCATTTCAATCGACAGTGTTGCCAGGGTCATCCGCTCCATCACGCTGAGTTGTTCTACGCCATGCCATTCGATAGTGGCGTAAGTTGCGCCGTCGGCGCGGAGGAGACGGGCAGCGCGGAGGGCGAGATCCTTCGGACCAACGCCAAACCCGAAAGAACCACGGGCGCGCGCGACAATCGTCTCTGGCACGCGCAGCCAGGTCTTACCGGTAGCCAGCGCCAGCGCGATGTCGGTGCTGCCCATACCGGTACCAAATGCCCCCACACACCCATAAGCCGTACTGTGGCTATCGCTACCCAAAATCAACATCCCCGGCTGCGCCAGACCCTCTTCGACCAGCACCGGGTGCGAGATACCGCGCCCCACATCAAACAGGTTGGGAATACCCTGCGCGCGCACCCATCGGCGCACTTCCTGCTGCTTTTCCGCCGTCTGCACGCTGGCGGCAGGCGCAACGTGATCGATCACCACTGCAACCCGCCGGGGATCCCAGACCCGTTCGGCGCCTAGCTCGTTGTGCAGAATGCGAATAATACCGGGAGCCAGACTGTCGTGAACCATTACCAGATCGACATTGGCTGTTACCACCTCACCGGCACGCACCGGGCGACCGGCGACACGGCTCAAAATCTGTTCGCTCATGGTTGGCATTGTCGTACCCTCTCCGTTACTATCACCTTGCTCTCCAGGTTGACGCGGCGTCGCTGATTGCAGCCGTAGCTCTCATTGTGTGAGCGCGGAGAGCAGACTGCAACTTTCCCCCGGCGTCAGTTGACCGGTCTGACAATCGGATTACTCGGCATAGCTATACAGAATCTCGTCGATCATCGCCCCATCGAGATCGTGCTCATCACCGAGCGCTTTGATACGGGCAGCGGCAGCGCGGGCCTGCGCTTCACTCAGAGTAATGCCCAGCTCGCGGGCCCGTTCGGCAACCGCATGCCAGCCAACCAGGCGATGGGCAACGGCAATCGTGCGCTGGCGACCAAACAGGCTGGGATCGAGGACTTCGTAGCTGCGCGGATCGGCCAGCACAGCTTTGGTGTGCATCCCGGCCTTGTGATGAAAAGCTGTCGGGCTGGTGATGCACTGATTGAAAGGTATCTCGATACCGAGCATTGTCGCAACTGTCTCATCAATCTTGGGGAGCAGATCGAGGCGGTAACGCTGCACACGCGAGGGGTCAACACTGGCAATACGGGCAATCATCCCGCTCAGGCTGGCGATACCGTTGCGTTCACCAATGCCGAGCACTGTGACATCGAGATGGGTAGCGCCGGCTTCAGCGGCGCAGAACGTGTTGGCGATAGCGCAACCGCTGTCATTATGGCCGTGAAACTCAATATCGCAGCGCACTTCAGCGCGCACTGCACTCACAATGTCATAGACTTGCCGTGGCGTTGCGATACCGACCGTATCGGCCAGGCCGATACGCTGCACTCCCATCGCTTCGACGGCGCGGTAAATCCGAATGAGGTCGGCCAGATCGGTGCGAAAACTGTCTTCGCACGAAAAGCGCACTTCAACATCGTGGTCGCGCAGATAGGTAATCACCTGCTCAGCTTCGGCCAGAATCTCGCTCAAGCTGCGACCGTGACTAACCGCGCGCAGTGGTTCTGACGTGGCGAAGAGCAGGTTCGCGCCTTGAGCGCCGTGTTCGACGGCGAGGCGTGCATCGGCCATGTGACAGCGAATATGGGTGAGGATACGGGCGCGCAACCCGTGACGAGCGATAGTAGCGAGATCACGCGCACTCTGCGGTGAGGCGGCAGGAGAGGTGAGTTCAATATACTCTACGCCGAAGGCGTCGAGCATCTCAGCGATAGCGATCCGTTGAGCGGTTGTAAAGCGGGCGCTGGCGAATTGTTCGCCTTCGCGCAGGGTCGTATCGACAAAGAACAGGCGCTCAGGCAGCGACATACAGTAGTACCTCTCTCACTTGACAGGAACCAAACAGCTCAGGCCGGCAGTAGCGTGGCGTGTAAGCAATCGGGCTGACAGTGCGTATGCGTTTCATCGCTTCCTCCATTCACAAACAATCGACCCGGCGCACCGTTGGTCTGGCGAGCCGGGTCTTGTCTCTTCCACACAGCAGACAAGGTGAGCTAACCAGACCTTTCGTCCGGCTTCTTCGCGCGCTTGCTCTGCTTGGTGAAAGAAGTTTCGTTTCTCATAGCGGTACGACTATAGCAGAAGTTGAAAACCGTGTCAAGCTACACGTCCGTCACTCTTTGCATCACTACCACCTTATGGCGTTGTTTCCAAAGATGGCGCGGCATTTTGGCCGGGCGTGGCGCGAGTAGCTGCCGGCTCAGTCAAAATGTCTTCGGTAGGAATGCTGAGCATGGTTAACAGGCCATTATCACCGCCGACGAAGCGAGGCAAGATTCCATCCCAGCGCTCGATGAAGCGCAATTGCAGCAACTGCGGCGAGACAACCTCGCCGAGCAGACGCAACGACTCAGCTTCGGCGCGCGCAATTTCCAGTCGGGCCTTGGCTTCAGCTTCAGCGCGCGCCACTTGTTGCTGAGCCTCAATCCGCGCTCGCTCAAGCTCGCGCGCCGCGCGCAGCGCATCTTGTTCGGCTACCTGCTTGGCCTCAATCGCGCGCGCGAATTCGGCGCTGAAATTGAAGTCGGTGATCGAGACACTTTCCACAATCACCCCACGCGGAGTCAGACGTTCGCTCAAGACGCTCAGAATCAGATCTGAAACTTCGGGCCGGCGAGTGATCAACTCTTCGGCAGTGAAGCGAGCAGTGGCTGCTTTGATAGCCTCTTGAATGGCCGGATCGACAACCCGTCGCTCGTAATCAACCCCGATCTCACGCACCAGGCGGTCAACCTGAGTTGCATCAGGCCGGTAGTTAATCACGACCTGAGTTGTAACCGTTTGCAGGTCACGCGAAGCGGCACTCGAATTCGACTCATAGCGCTGCGTGCGCACTTCAACTACCGTCACCGACGTGATAAATGGCACGCGAAAGTGCAACCCTTCATCAAGGATGCCGGTAATCTCGCCGAAGGTTTTCAACACTCCGCGAGTGCCGGCTTCGATGGTGGTCACCGAATTGCTCACGCCAAAAATTCCTACCATAGCGATCAGGATAATTCCAACCAGGAATGACATCGACCATCCTGGCATTGCAGGAGTGGGAAATGTTTGACGACTCTGGTTCATAGCGATATCTCTTTCTAACTAGTCTGAAAAGCGATGACAGGCAATGCGCCAATCTTAAAGCTTTATCCCATCAAGATCAGTATACTTGATCTGAAAGATGGAATGATGGGGGATTTATCCCGTGCTTAACGGTTGAAGCAACCTCTGCGTCGTCGGTTACAAGGCTTGATTGCTGTGCGTCGAGATGATTGACCAATACGATGTGATTCACGCAAGATGGATTTTAATACTGTGTTCCAATCATAGTGATGGTCTCTGATCGCATTTAGATATGCTTCACTCTCTATAATGCTGGTTTCCTGGTTTTTGATAGTACCGACACTTCTCCCTGCAAGGTGTGGTTGGATATGGTAAAGGTGGACGAGCTGGGGCAGGTTTGAAGCTGGCTCACACGACTATCGTCTAGACGGTGACATCACGTCAGCGTCAGGGCGGGAGGTAGGAGCAGGCTGCAACCCGGCCCCAGCCAGTCGGGGGCGGGAAGTAGGGGCAGGTTGCAACCCGGCCCCAGACCGCCGGTGGCGGTGCGACTGGCGGCGGAGGCATCAAGGCGGAAGGTAGGGGCAGGTTTCAAACCTGCCCCTACCTCGGTCACGCTGAACGGGTTGGCCGCTGGCCAGTTGTTACTCGTCGGATGTCGGTAACAAGCCCAAGGCTCCGGAAACGTCCTGTATTCCGGTTAGATTCATCACTGATTCGTTGTCGTTTCACAGTCAGCGCACACATTGTAAAGTAGAAAAACGATATTTGTTAAGTCTGGTACTAACTCACCCACAGTCGTTTGCTGGATCAGGCGGGTAATGCTCACCTCTGGCGTTGTCCAGGTGAGAAACAGTATACTGATTCAGAACCCTGAGCGGCTACAGCTTCCGCTCTAACACATTATTAGCAACCTGTTGACCGCCAATTAATACCGGTTCATCATAATACCGCTTAGCAGAAGATCATGAGGGGAGGTGCGGCTATGACCGAGCTAGGACGATGGTTGATTGGCGTCGGTCTCTTGCTGATCATTGTCGGAGTGGTGATCCTGGCCGCCGGTCGGCTGCCCTGGCTGGGCCGTTTGCCTGGAGATATTCTGATCGAGCGCGATAATCTGACGATCTTCATTCCGCTGGGTACGATGCTGGTAGTGAGTCTGGTATTGACCGTCATCGCTAACCTGATTGCGCGCTGGTGGCGATAACGGTCGGAAAGGAATGGACGTATGATTGATCGCGAGATGGTGCATCAGCTCCGCACCGAGTTGGGTGAATTGCAGCCGCCGGTGTTGTCGCTGTACGTTGAAGTTAATCCGGCTCAGCCAGAGAACGAGCGGCGGGCCTGGGAATTGCGGGCACGCAATGCAGTCAAAGCTCTGGGCGCGCCGACAGAGATTGAAGAGGCAGTGCTGGCTGCGCTCGAGGCTGAAATTGCGCCGGAAGCGCGCACACTGGCGCTCTTTGCCGCTTCGCCGGTTGCCGAACGCAAGAGCGCAACTGTGGCGATAACCAGGTTGCCGCTGCACATTTCGTTGCCGTTGCTGGATTTGACCAATGGCCGGGTTGAGGCGCGCTGGGGCGATCCGTATATCGCACCCCTCATTTATGCGCTCGATCAATACGAGCGCACTGCCGTGGTCTGGCTGCGTGGCGAGGGCTGGCGCTTCTTCGAAGTCTTTCTTGGTGAGATTGTCGAACACACTGATGTCTTCCGCAGCGTTGAGGCCGATCTGTGGCGTGAGGTAGCCCAGTTCGATCCAAACCGGTTGCGCGAGCAGTTGCGCGCGCAGGCGATGGGCAACCGCGACCGTTTCGCGCGCCGTATGGAGAATATCGCCACGCGCTATTTGCAACGGCTGGCCGGTCTGACCGAGCGCGCGCTCTCGCATTTTGGTATCCGCCGCCTGATATTGCTGGGTCGAGAAGAGGCAACGAAGCAGTTTGCCGACCTTTTGCCGCGTACCGTGCAGGCGATGATCGTGGCTCACGTAGCCGATCTCCCCCATCCTGAGGCGTCGCCTGCCCACGTGCTGGCAAAGGTCTTGCCGGCGCTTGCGCAGGCCGAGCAAGACCATGAACAGCGTTTGCTTGAGCAGATTGCGCGCCAACCCGGCATATGGGGGATCGATCCAACCCTAACGGCTCTCCAGGAGGGTCGCCTTAGTGTGCTGGTAGCGCCCTGGCGACTCGACGCTCAGGTCTGGATGTCTGGAGCCGGTCTGCTGGCCGCCAGTCGCGAGCAGGCAGCGCTGCTGGCGCCTGACAGTGAACCGCAGCCGGTGGCGTTGCGTGATGTGATTGTCGATCTCTGTGCGGCCTTTGCAACCCGCCTGGAGTTTGTCGCTGGCCCGGCAGAAGATCGGCTACTGCGCGATTTCAGTGGGCTGGCCGGTCTGCTCCGCTGGTAGACTGTTGCCCCAATGCCGGGCACAAGGCGGTTTGCGCGGTGGAATAACAAAACATAACCTGTCGGAAAGACTATGGAATTCAAAGATTACTATGCCATCTTAGGGGTAAGCCCGGATGCTGATGATCAGGCTATCAAGCAGGCCTACCGCAAGCTGGCGCGGCAGTATCACCCTGATGTCAATCCGGGTGACAAAAAAGCCGAAGAGCGCTTCAAAGAGATCAATGAGGCTTATCAGGCCCTCAGTGATCCTGAGCGGCGACGCAAGTATGATGAGTTGCGCTCGTATTACCAGCGCTGGCAACGGAGTGGTGGCCGCGGCGATTTCAACTGGAGCCAGTGGCAGGCGGCGCCGGGTCAACAAGTCTATACGTACAACGTCTCGCCCGAAGACCTGGAAGACCTGTTCGGGGCCGATAGCCCCTTCTCCGACTTCTTTAGCTCGATCTTCGGGCAGCCGCAGTTCCGTCGCTCAAGCCGACCGGCGCGCGGGCGCGATCTGGAAGTGCCGGTGACTGTCTCGCTTGAGGAAGCCTTCTCAGGCGCGACCCGATCGTTGCAGGTTGGCGATCGCCGCATCGAGGCGCGCATTCCTCGCGGTGTGCGTACCGGCACTCGCATCCGCCTGAGTGGGCAGGGCGCTCCCGGTATTGGCGGTGGCCCGGCTGGCGATCTCTATCTGGTTGTTGAAGTCGAACCGCATCCGCAGTACGAGCGCGATGGCGATGACTTGACGACCACTATCGACGTTGATGCTTTTACCGCGGCAGTGGGTGGCGAGGTGCGTGTTCCTACCATTGACGGAACGGTGACGCTCAAGATACCGCCACGCACTCAGGCTGATAAGGTCTTTCGCCTGCGCGGGAAGGGGATGCCACGCCTGGAAAACCCGGCTGAGCGAGGCGATCTCTTTGCGCGGGTGAAGCTGGTATTGCCTGAGCCGTTAACCGACGCCGAGTTGCAAACGTTGCGCGAGCTGGTGCGTAACCGTAGACGGTAGCGCCGCCTGCCGGCTAATCTCTTTAGCCGCGTAGTGCAGTGGCGCAATGATGCAGGAGTGAGGAACGGGAAAGTGGTGGTAGGGATAATATGCTTTGAACCGATGAGGTGAGCGTATGGAACGCCAAAGGGGTCGTGGCCGGTGGCTGGTATTGTTCATCGAACTGGCGCTGCTGGCAGTGATTGCCGGCGCTTTCGTCTGGGCTGCCTTTACGGGGAATCGCCAGCCGGCTGCGGCTGTTAGCCCTTCGCCAACACCAGCCCTGATCATTGCGCCAACTGTTGTTCCGGTTACGGCGACCGATCTGGAAGCGCAGATTGCCGCTGTGTATCGCGAGGCCGGGCCAAGCGTGGTTAACATTGTCAGCCGTTCGATTAGCTACGACTTCTTCTTCAATCCGGTGCCGCGCCAGGGGAGTGGATCAGGCTTTTTCTACGATACGCTAGGCCATATCATTACGAACTATCACGTTATAGCCGACGCCGATGAATTGCAGGTGACGCTCGCCGATGGGCGAGCTTTGCCGGCCCAAATTGTCGGTGTCGATCCATCGAACGATCTGGCAGTGATCAAGGTGGATCTACCGGCAAACGAGATCCGGCCTCTTCCAATCGGCGACTCGACGAGCGTTTATGTCGGCCAATTTGTGCTCGCCATTGGGAATCCATTCGGCCTGGAACGAACGCTCACCTTTGGGATTATCAGCGCGCTGGGCCGTGTGATCGAGAGTCCTAACCAGCGTTTCATCGGCGAGGTGATTCAGTCGGATGTGGCTGTTAATCCCGGTAATTCGGGTGGACCGCTGCTCGACTTGACGGGCCGGGTGATCGGTGTCAATTCGGCTATCCTCAGCCCAAGTGGAGCCAACGCCGGGATCAGCTTTGCCATCTCAGCGCGCACAGTACAACGGGTGGTGCCGGTCTTAATCCGCGAGGGGCGTTATCCCCATCCTTCGCTTGGTGTGCGGGTCATCGAATTGACGCCACAGCGAGCCGCATTGTTTGAGCAGGCCGGGATGCGGTTGCCTGTGACGCAAGGCTTGCTGATCGCCGATCTGATTGCCGGTGGGCCGGCAGAACAGGCCGGGTTGCGTGGCCCTGATCGACTGGCGCGGGTAGGGAACTTGAATCTGCCGATTGGCGGCGATGTGATTGTGGCAATCAATGGGCAGGTAATTGCCACCTCTCAGGAGCTGCTGGTCTATCTGGAAACTGAAACGCAGGTTGGTGAAACCGTGCAGGTCACGGTGATCCGTGATGGTCGTGAGTTGACTTTACCGGTCACCCTGGCCGAGTTGCGCTTTTAGGCTGCAACTCTTGCCGGATTTGAAACGTGGAGATGCTGACTATGCTGGTGCGACGCGCGAGTCTGGAAGATCTGGCAATGGATGTTGGTCTGCCGGTATCTATCTTGCAATATCTGGCCGACCTGGGGTACATTCACCCCATTCCTCAATTGCCGGCGGTTGAGTTTGATGAATTGCGCCGGATCCGTCGCCTGATCGACGATCTGGGCGTGCCTTTCGATGCCATTGATCTGGTGTTGCATATGCGTCGGCGCATGCTGGCGATGCAGCGGGAAATCAATCGGTTGCGGGCTGAACTGGCATACCGGCGCGCGTTTGACCGCGTAACGTCCTGGGTCGATGCGGAATGGTATGAGTAAATTCTGCCGGGAATCATCTGCCGGCTTGCGTCGTGACCCAGATCGCTACCGGCTTGCGACGCGCAGTCGCGAATGCGAAAAAACAAGTCTATCATAGAAAGGAGGTTACCAATGACGGTATACTCGATTGATTTTCGGCCCTTTGACTATCTGACCGCTGAACTCTCGGCGCTCTGGTGGTTTTACCTTTCGCAAGGTGTCGCGCTAATTGCGCTCGGAATCGCGGTGATCATCTGGCCGGAGTTGCTCGCTTTTCTGGCTGCAGCCTTCTTCATCGCCATCGGGATCGTGCTACTGGTGCTTGGTTGGCGTGTGCGACAGGTCAAACGTCGCTACGAACTCTTCAAACGCGCGTTTCTGATTGAGCCGTAAGCACAACAAGGAACCAAACAATGAGTGACTCTCAGTATATTCGCATTCTCCGCAGCCGGTTGCCCTACGCCCAGTTTGACACCCGGCCATGGTCACCACCGCTAAATGTGTTCGAGACCGATCGCGAGATGGTGGTGGTGCTCGAACTGGCCGGGGTTGACCCGGCGACGTTGCAGATCGAAGCCTTTCCTGAGTTCGTCAGAATTGCCGGCGCGCGTCAATTGTCGCTGCCGCCGGGTTTGCGTCGCCTGCACCGAATGGAGATCGCCGCCGGCGTGTTTCAGATCGAGGTGCCATTTGAGCGTCCGATCGATCCCGATCAAACCAGCGCGCGCGCGCTGCACGGCTTGCTTGAGATCCGGTTACCTTTTGCCAGGCGCGCATTGCGGCAGGTGATCATTCCGGTGTCAGAGGGAGAATGACTGTGAGTGAAGCTACCACTGTTCAGCGTCCAACAACATCGGAGATTCCCGAAGTGTTGCCGGTGTTGCCGATCAACAATGCTGTGCTCTTCCCCGGCATGTTTTTGCCGTTGGTTGTCAGCGGCGACGCCTGGGTGCGGCTGGTTGATGAAGCCGCGCTCTCAAACAAGATCATAGGCGTCTTCCGCCGGGTGCAAACCGGCGAAGAGTTTGAGCCGACAATGCTGGCGCCTACTGGCACTGCGGCATTGATTGTGCGCATGATGCGGCTGCCACAAGGGGGGGTGCAGTTGCTGTTGCAGGGACAGGCGCGCATCAAAGTGCAGCAGTGGGTGACAATCAAGCCTTACCCTCAAGCGCGGGTGAGTGTCTCGCGCGATCCAACCGATGTGTCGATGGAGGTGTCGGGGTTGGCGCGGGCCGCGCTGGCCGGCTTCCAGCAGATCGTTGAGCTTAGCCCGAACCTGCCTGATGAACTGGCTCTTGCCGCTGCCAATGCTCCTCATCCCGGTATGCTGGCCGACCTGATTGCGGCCAATCTCAATCTAAGTCTCGATGATCAGCAGGCCGTGCTCGATATGCTCGATGTCTCCGAGCGCATGCAGCATGTCTTACGCTTGCTTGAGCGCGAGCGTGAGATACTGATGATCGGGCGCAAGGCTCAGGAAGAGGTTTCAAAGAATCAGCGCGAGTACGTGTTGCGGCAGCAGCTCGAGGCGATTAAGCGCGAGTTGGGCGAAACCGACGATCGCGCTGCCGAGATCGCCGAACTGCGGCGTCGCCTGGAAGAAGCGCAATTGCCCGCCGAAGCGCGCCAGGAGGCCGAGCGCGAGTTGGCTCGCCTCGAACGCATGCCTCCCGGCGCTGCCGAGTATACCGTAACTCGCACGTATCTCGATTGGCTGCTCGATTTACCGTGGCACACAAGCACTGAAGACAACCTTGATATGGCCAGGGCGCGCCAGGTGCTTGATGAAGACCATTACGATCTTGAGCGGATCAAAGAGCGGATTATCGAGTATCTGGCGGTGCGCAAACTCCGGCAGGAAGCGGGGGCCGGTGGCGAGGCGCGCGGTCCGATCCTCTGTTTTGTCGGCCCTCCCCGTGTCGGTAAGACCAGTCTGGGCGCCTCGATTGCCCGCGCTCTCGAACGTAAATTTGTCCGGGTGGCGCTCGGTGGAGTGCGCGACGAGGCAGAGATTCGCGGTCATCGACGCACCTACATCGGTGCGCTGCCGGGCCGTATCATTCAAGGCATCAGCCGCGCCGGTAGCAACAATCCGGTAGTGTTGCTCGACGAGGTTGATAAGCTTAGTATCGGGTTTCAGGGCGATCCGGCGGCAGCGTTGCTCGAAGTGCTCGATCCCGAACAGAATGTCGCGTTCGTCGATCGCTACCTCGATGTGCCGTTCGATTTGAGCAAGGTGCTGTTTGTCTGCACTGCCAATCGCGCTGACACCATCTCACCAGCTTTGCTCGACCGTATGGAGCTGCTGGAGCTGGCCGGTTACACCGAGCAGGAAAAGTTAGAGATTGCCCGCCGCTACCTGATCCCCCGCCAGCGCAGCGAGCAGGGGATGTCAACGCGCGGGCCGGAACTTACGACGGCTGCCCTGCAACGACTTATTCGCGAATATACCCACGAAGCTGGTGTGCGTGATCTCGAACGGCGGATCGGTGCCATCTACCGCAAGATGGCAACCCGCCTGGCTGAAGGTAAAGAGCTACCCGCTCAGATCGATGCCGTCGATCTCGACGATCTGCTGGGGCCACCACGTTTCCGCAGCGAGACACTGTTAGGCGAAAACGAGGTCGGGGTTGTGACCGGCCTGGCCTGGACGCCGACCGGTGGTGATGTGTTGATGATTGAAGTTAGCGTCATTCCCGGCAACGGTCAATTGATCCTTACTGGCCATCTGGGTGATGTGATGAAAGAGTCGGCCCGCGCTGCCCTCACCTACGCTCGTTCACGGGCTGCTGCGCTAGGGATCGACGCCGAGGTATTCGCCAAGAGCGATATTCACATCCACGTGCCTGCCGGCGCAGTGCCCAAAGATGGCCCTTCAGCCGGAATTACTATCGCCAGCGCTCTCATCTCAGCGCTCACCCGGCGAGAAGTCGATAAGCGCATCGCTATGACCGGTGAAGTGACACTGCGCGGGAAAATTCTGCCCATCGGTGGCGTAAAAGAGAAATTGCTCGCCGCGCAGCGGGCTGGCGTGCGCAAGGTTTTGCTGCCGAAAGAGAACGAGATCGATCTGCGCGAAGTGCCGGCAGAGACGAAAGAGCAACTGGAGATCGTCCTGGTCAAGCATATGGATGAAGTGCTGCGCGAGCTAGGACTGGTCGCGGTGCCGGTGAGCGGGTAGCGTAAGCGTGGCGCGGCGTTTTGGTAGGCCAGCGGGTCTTCCGTCCGGCCTTCTGCTGTCGCCCTGCGTATCACTGTGTGCTTCAGGAACGCAACAGTGATTTTCGCAACAGTGATTTTATGGCGCTCTACCCCAGGCGATCTCGTAAATATCCTGGCCGCGATACAGCTCAACCGTCGGATCGCCATTTGCAGGTACCCAGAGCACACGCACCTGCATCGGATCGCTGCTCTCGAAAATAACCGCGCCCGAACCATTGTCGGCCCAAAGTGTCTGATACAGCGTGAAGGCATCGTTTCGCAGGGGAAGCAACAAACCGCCGGTCAGCGAAACACTGCTCATCGTGAACGGCATCTCTGGGTATGGTGGAACATCCAGATCGGCAACCTGAGCGGGAAATGGTGTCACAAAAGCGTATAGTCGCTCTTGTGTGGCGAATGGCGCGCGAACCAACACATTTGCCGGCTCGAGTGGGAGCGCAGTGGAGATGCCATCGACTGCGTTCCCCTGCCAGAGACCGGGTTCGTTAAACAGGTTTGATGGGTTGACAACGCTGAAGTAAATGCTCTGGCTATCTGCTGACCAGGCAGCGGTAGCGCAGGAAGGAATCAACTCTGGCGCTTTCAGGTAGGTGATGGCTCCACTGCTCAGATCGACGACTGCCAGCTCACAACGCTCTACTGTGAGCGAGTAGGCATGAACCAGCAGTCTGGCGCCATTCGGCGACCAGGCGGCAGGCGCGAAGCCGCGGCCATCACCGCCGGAAACTGTCAGATCGGTGACCGGTTGATTTGGCAGAATCAGGCGTGGTTCGCCACCGGCGACCGGCATGACATACAGACCTTCATCAAATGCGGAAAAGGCAACCGTTGAACCATCAGGTGAAAGCAATGGGAAACTAACAAACCGATCGTCTAACAAGACGCTGCGCCAGTTACCATCGGCGTCAGTGCGGATCAGGAGCGGTGGCTTGTCGATGTTCTGAACAACGTAGACCAGTGTTGCTGTTGCTGGCGCTATGTCAAACGCAACAATTGCCAGCGCGTCCACAGCGGGTGGTGTTTCAGTGGTAATCTGGGTTTGGGTAACGCCATCGCGTTCAATCCGCACAATCTGGCCGCCGGCAAGGATGTACAGCGGCGCGGGTAACACTGCTCGATCGGGTGTTGGCTGCGTAGTCGGTATTGATGCTACATCTGGCAATGGCGCGCTGGTCGAGGTGACCGTTGGCGCAGCAGGTGGCGTAGAAGCTGAGGGCGGAATATTCGCCACGCTCGCGCAGCCGCTCATCAGCGCAAGCATTCCGAGCAATAAGATGAAACGGTGGTAGTGCATCCAGTTGCGCCTTTCGTTAACGCTGCAGCGAGAACGTGTTCCGCAGCCTTTGTATCTTAATCTCGATACGAACTGGCGCCAGGTGTGTTGCGCGGTTGAGAGAGTCATTGCGGTCCTGAGAGAGCGCCAATCTCCAGGACAAAGCCGGTGGCGCTGACATTCGGCGACTGCTGACCACAAAAATGTACAGCAGAAAAGGGGACAGCGCCGTGTCGTTCTTTGCCAACTACTCTTGAGTCGCATTCGCCAATGGAAAAGCTTCGAATAAGTGATACCCTTTACACGTTTTCGCCTGCAACCTGATCGTACTGCAATAACCACTCTTGCGCAGTGCCAGCGGGAGACAGGGGAACAACCGCTCCAGTTCCGATCCCCCTCGGCGGATGCCTGCGCGCCCGGCGACCATTCTCTGGCCTTGAACCAGGCAGAGGGTTAGCGATAAGGATAGCGCTGGTACTTCGCGCCGACTCACAGTACAATACAGATCAAGTTTAAGACTCATAGTTAACATACAGATAAGCTATGTCATCCGCTGAATCCACAATGCGCCTCTTCATCGCGCTTGATCTTTCGGTTGAAGTGCGCCGGGAGCTGCGTGACGTGCAACTGCGTCTGAGTGAACACAGTCGCGCCGTGCGTTGGAGCGATCCGATGGGGATGCATCTGACTCTGCAATTTCTTGGTGAGACGCCGGCATCATTGGCGCAGCCACTGGTCACCGCGCTCAACGCAATCGAGACGCCCCCGTTCACCCTCCACCTCGACCGGTTAGGCTGCTTTCCTGCAACCGGTTCGCTGCGGGTAGTCTGGGTTGGCATTCGCGGTGATCTTACCGGCTTAACCTCCCTCTACCAGGCAGTGACAACGGTGACGCAGGAATTAGGCCTGCCAGCCGACTCACGTCCATTTACCCCCCATATCACCCTGGCTCGCGCTCGTCCGGCGGCGACACCGGCAGAATTGCGCGCATTGCGTCTGGTATTGCCTGCTGTCAACCCCAAACCGGTGAGCTGGCAGCCGCAGCGCCCCATTCTGTTCCGCAGTCAATTGACATCCAGAGGCGCAATCTACACCGCTCTCAACTGACAATCAGTTGCGCTATTCTTACCAATCTGTTGGGTGTTTAGCTCTTTCATTGCGCCATAACAACCAATATGATGAATGCGAAAGCATGAGCCAAAGGTGGTTGTTATGCGCTATTATCGCATACTCATTTATCTCTTCGGGATGTGGTTGCTGTTCGGTGTGATGGTGCAGTCGGCTGCTGCCCAAACAATAATCGCGGCGCGAGCTGTGCTCTTCTTTTCGCCATCGTGCCCCCACTGCCATGTAGTGCTCAATGAAACCCTGCCGCCGCTTCAAGAGCGCTACGGTGATCGCTTGCGAGTGTTGATTGTTGACGTAACAACTCCAGATGGTCAGGCGTTGTATGTCGCTGCGCTGGAAGCTTTCGCTGTTCCGCGTGAGCGGTGGGGTGTGCCGGCCCTCTTCTTCGAGCAGCGCCATCTGGTTGGGAGTATGGAAATTCCCACTTACCTGCCGGCCCTGATCGAACAGTCACTGGCGCATGGCGGCAACAACTGGCCATCAATTCCTGGACTCGAACCACTCACCGCGCCGATCGATGCGGGGATAGCGCCTGCGCCGGCGCCGGAAACAGCGCCGTTTAACCGCGATCCGCTGGCTAATAGTCTGGCCCTGTTTGTGTTAGGTGCGATGGCAATCAGTCTCGTTGCGACCGTACCGCGTCTGCGCCGCTCATTTGCGCATTCGTTACCATTCCAACGGAGCCGTTTGATACCCATACTGGCCGGTCTCGGTCTGCTGCTGGCCGGATATCTATCCTGGATTGAGCTGGGTCAGCAAGCGGCGGTTTGCGGCCCGATCGGCGACTGCAATCTTGTTCACCAAAGCCCTTACGCCCGTATCGCCGGCATACCGGTCGGAGTAATCGGGGTTGGTGGCTATCTGGCGATCCTCGTAACCTGGTTGATCGCTCATTTCACGCAGGTTCGCCGGGCCTGGCAGACACTTAGCGGCCTGATAGTGGTTGGCGTGCTCTTTTCTCTCTACCTGACGTTCCTCGAGCCATTCGTCATCGGGGCAACCTGCCTGTGGTGTCTATTCTCGGCTATCACGATGACCGCACTGCTCTGGTTGATTGCGTCACCGACATCGCATCATGTTGTCCGTGGTCGGCGACCTTTGACTCCGGCGCCCAAACGCCATTGAGCCGTGGAAATGAATGGCGCGACTGCTGGTCAGCGTCACCGGCAGTGAACTGGTTAGAGCCGGTTTGCAACGCGACTCATCGTCTATTCTCGCTTTTATCCCTCGGCGGCGTCATCATTGCCGGCAGCGCATCGCGTGGCTGCCGGCAATCTGCGCTGTCTCTGTTTGAGAACAGCAGGTTTGATAACTTTAGTGTACCGGCCCGCGCTGTCGGCGACAGGCATGCGTGCCGGCGGTGATCATCCTTTTCCCAGCGCGTCGAGCACCACATACGTTAGGTGAACCCTGTAACCTTCACCCAAGATATTGCATCTTCTTTGCGAAAGGTGAAAATCGCATCGACAACTTGTAAGGAGGTTACACGCTCATGAGTCAGTTGATCGGTCGTTTGACAGGCTTGCGCGCCATGGGAGAACGCTACACGCCAACCTACTTCCTGGCCGCGCTCGGTAATGGTGGCACTGCCATTACCTTCTTTATCTGGCTCAATTTCCTCGTTCCACATCCCAATACGCCGATTGTCACCTTTGACAGTATTGCCGCGCTGTGGAGCAAGTCGGATCTTATCGGTCAGTTGTTGTTGTTACTGGCGTTGAGCGGTGTCGCCATTTTTGCTCTGCGCCATATCCAGTTGCTGATCTGGAATCTGGCCGAATACAGCCGGTTTCGCCGCAGTGGCGCATATCTCCAGCTCCGCGAAACGAACGGGGCAGTCATGTTGATGGCATTGCCATTGACGCTGGCAATGACGATCAACGTACTCTTCGTAAGCGGTGCCGTCTTCGTGCCCGGTTTGTGGAACGTGGTTGAATATCTCTTCCCCTTCGCGATGATGGCGTTTGTGGCCGTGGGCGTCCTGGCGCTGCGCACCTTTGCCGATATTTTTGGCCGCGCCGTGGCCAATGGTCACTTTGATTGCGCCCGCAACAACAACCTGACCCAGTTGCTCGCCGCATTCGCCTTCGCTATGGTGGGTGTCGGTCTGGCTGCGCCGGCGGCGATGAGCAAGATCAAGCTGACCATCGGTGTCGCGATGCTCGGCTCGATCTTCTTTACCACCGCGGCTATCGTGCTCGGGCTGGTGTTGCTGGTGCTGGGTGTGCGGGCAATGCTGACCAACGGATTGGCAGTTGAAGCCGGGCCGAGTCTGTGGATGCCGATCCCGCTGATGACCCTGATCGGTATCGCTTTCCTGCGCCTCAGCCATGGTCTGCACACCGGTTTCGAGCTGCATATCGAGGCGCCGCATCGCTTGCTGATTACCGCCGTCTTCTTCAGCCTGCAAATCCTGACCGGTCTGTTCGGTTGGTCGGTGTTGCGGCGAGTGGGTTATTTCCGCACCTATCTGAATGGCCCATCTCGCAGCCCTGGCTCTTACGGTTTGATCTGCCCGGCGGTTGGTCTGTTCGTGCTCGGTATGTTCTTCCTGCACGTTGGTCTGGTGCAGAACGGTCTGGTTGAAAAGTTCTCGCCGATCTACTTCGTCTTGCTGGCAGCTCTGGCCGCGGTTCAGGGACTCGGTATTGTGACAATGTTCCGTCTTGATCGCCGTTTGCTGTCGGCTCCTGCCAAAGCGCTGGCCGAAGCCGAGAGCGCAGCGTAATCATAAAGAAGGCTGGCGCGCATCAGCGCCAGCCCTTCAGGTGCCTGAGACTGTTTTGCCGCGCCCCGCCGCTCGACGCTATCATCCAAATAATGCCGGCAACGCCGACACTGGCGCTGCCGGCATTGCTGTTGCCGGTTACAGAGTTACGCTGAAGGCTGCATCAATCCCTGGAATCGCCGCTACCTGCTCCATCACGGTCGGCGGCGCCGGTTCATCGAGCGTCAGCACCATCACCGCCTGCTCGCGCGGCGCGCGTCGGCCTACGTACATACCGGAGATATTAACATCGGCGGCGCCGAGTAATTGCCCGACTTTGCCGATCATGCCAGGCTGGTCGTGATGGTAGGTGATCAAGAGTGATCCCTGTGGGATAAAATCGACAAAGTAACCATCCATTTGCACGATATGCGGCTCGCCGCGCAACACCGTTCCGCTAAAACTGCGGGTGCGCTCGGCAGTTTGCACGTGCAACGTGATCAGGCCGGCGTAGTTCTCGGCCTCGGGACTCACCCGTTCGGTCATACGCAAGCCACGTTCACGCGCGATAATGGGCGCATTGACCGGCGTAATCCGCTCAATGCTGCTGGCCGCGAGCAGACCTTGCAAAACTGCCAGCCGCACCGGTTGCGTATCCATCTCGGCCAGTTCGCCACCGAGTTCGAGATCGTAGCTCCGCACCGGTTCTTTCACCAGATGCATCACCAGCGTGCCGAGCAACCGCCCTAGCCCAAGGTAGGGTTGCAACACATTCCATGCTTCAGGCGCTACAAATGGCGCGTTCACAGCGTAGCGTGGAGTCCCTCCGGCCAGCGCTGTAACGACCCCTTCGGCCATCTCGGTACCGGCGCTCAATTGAGCTTCGGCGGTTGAAGCGCCGATGTGTGGCACGGTAATGACTTTGGGGTGTCCCAGCAGCGGGCTATCGGCAGGCGGTGGCTCTTTGGCGTAGACATCGAGCGCAGCGCCACCCAGATGCCCATCATTCAACGCCTCAACCAGCGCCGTTTCATCAACGATACCACCGCGGCTGGCGTTGATCAGGTAGGCGCCGCGCTTCATCTGCCTGATCCGGTCACGGTCGAACAGATTGCGGGTGCTCTCGATCAGCGGAACATGCAGTGAGATCACATCGCTCCGGTGTGTCAGCTCATCCAGAGTCACCAGCGCGACCCCCAGTTGTTCTGCGCGGTCGAATGAGACAACCGGATCATACGCGATCACGTCCATCTCCATCGCCCGCGCCCGCCGCGCCACTTCCGAGCCGATCCGACCGAGGCCGACCAGCCCTAGCGTCTTGCCGCGCACCTCCCAGCCAACGAAGTCATTGCGCGCCCAGCGTCCGCTCTGCAACGAGATATGTGCCTGCGGAATGCGTCGGGCCAGACAGAGCAACAGGCCAATGGTCAGCTCGGCGACGGCAACGTTATTGGAAGCCGGCGCATTGACAACAATGATGCCGCGTCTGGTCGCTGCCTCAACATCGATGTTGTCAACCCCGGTGCCGGCCCGCCCAATCACCCGCAACCGTTCACCGGCAGCGATTACGTCGGCGGTGACTTTGGTAGCCGAGCGCACAACCAGGGCGTCGTACTCACCAATGACCGATAACAGCGCCGATTTGTCGAGATCCAGCCGCACATCAACGGTACCGGCCTGACGCAAGACATCGAGACCTTCAGTGGCGATCTTTTCGGTGACAAGGATGCGGTTCATAACTCCCTCTTTGTTGCTGGTGTGAAACGAGCGGTGGCGGTATGGTCATCTGGTTCATTCCGTTTTACAGATAACGGAGTAAACCGGTATCGTTCGTTGCCGGGCTATTTCATCGATCATCTCATCTATTTCCCGATCCGATCATTCGCTGTTCGACCTCTTCACAAACTGCGTGCAAGATGAGCGTATGCACTTCCTGGATGCGGGCGGTATTAGCGCTGGGTACAATCAGCGTGTGATCGGCTAATTCGCGGGCTGCGCCGCCATCTTTACCCAGCAGAGCAATGGTGATCATACCGTTGGCGCGCGCAGTGCGCAATGCATTCAGAATGTTGGGTGAATTACCGCTGGTGCTGAATACCACCAGGACATCGTCGGGTTTGCCCAGTGCGGCAAGCTGACGGGCAAAGATCTCGTCGTAGCCAAAGTCGTTGGCGATGCAGGTTAACGCGCCGATGTCGGCGTTGAGGCAGATGGCGGGCAACGGGCGGCGATTGCTGCGGTAACGTCCGATCAGCTCTTCGGCCAGATGCAATGCGTCGGCGGCGCTGCCGCCATTGCCGGCGGTGTAGAGCGTGTGGCCGTTCAGTAAGGCAGCAGTGGCTACTGCCACAATCCGATCGATGTCTGGCGCCAGCTTTCGACAGTCCTGCAATACATCAATCGCTTCTTCTAATTGCTGTTGAAAAGACATAGCTGCTCCCCTACTTCAACTACGCGCCTCATTATACGCGCAGGTGTTACGTTGGGAGCAGCGCAGGAATGGGTGAACGTCAGTGGCGGTTAATTGCGTGATCGCAGGAGCGGATCTCAGTTGGGTATTTGCCGCTCTCACCTGTCTTTGTCACGCGCATCTGTTCATCTCAGTTCTCACTGGCTTTAATTGCCAACCCTGCCGCTACACTGGTAAATACGTCCATCTCTTGCAGCCGGTCAGCGCCAAACTTCTCACTCAGCATACGCGCGAAGCGGGGCACTCGCGAACTCCCGCCGGTGCGTAAAACGACATCGATCTGCTCTGGTCGCAAGTTCGCTGCCTTGAGTGCCCGGTCGATACAGGCTTCGACCGTTCGCACATCAGGCCCAATCAGACGCTCGAAATCCCAACGCGGAATCTCGTCGCGCACGGTTATATCATCCATATCTAGCTTGAAAACAGCGCGGTCGGCCTGAGAAAGCGCCACTTTTGTCTGTTCCACAGCCTCATACATCGGCAGGCCATAGTTTTTGCGCACCAGCGTGCGCAAGGCCTGCAATTCACGCGGACGGTCACCAATGGCTACCGCTTCATCGATGATAGCCAGGTATTTAGGCTGAGTGAGATCGATGATCGTCTGCCACTCGCTGAGGTGGTCAAGCACGTGATTGGGAAACGGCAGGCGGCGCGGCCCAAGCGTTGCTCCTTCGCCAAAGTGGCGCAACAAACGACCCATTACAATCCGGCGGTCGAGCAGATCGCCACCCACCGGTACACCGTCGGTTGCCAGCACAGTTGGTCGTCCGCGCTCATCAAGTTCCATGATGGTGATGTCGAGCGTGCCGCCGCCAAAATCAAACACCAGTGCCCGTTGGGCCTGGCGGTTGGCGCGCGCATACGAGAGTGCGGCAGCCGTCGGTTCTTCGAGAAAGCTAAACGACGTTATCCCGGCTAACCGACATGCCGCCTGCATCCGCTGAAAAGCCAGCTCATCGCTGGCCGGGTCGGTCGCGTAATGCACCGGTCGCCCGATGACCAGATGGCTGATCGGCGCGCCGAGTTGCTGTTCAATCCGCTCGACGATCATGCGCAAGACCAGCGCAATCAGCTCTTCCAGGGTGTAGTATACGCCGAAGACGTTGGTCTTCTGAAAGCTGCGATCACGCAGGCTACTCTTCAATGATTGAAACAACCGACCGGGCGCGTTTGCGTCTACCTTCACGTACAGCGCCTGCATCACCGTACCGCTTTCGGCAAAGGTCAGCTCGGCGTCACCGATATATTTCCAAACATACTCGATCTCACGCCCGACGTTGCCTTCAGTAAAGCGGTTGATCGCTTCGCGGCCAATGAATGGCACACCTTCGCGGGTGATAAAGAGCGTCGAGCGTAAAATCGCCGGTTGCGTGTTGATTGGGTCAAGGTCGATCAGGCGCAAGGTATGGCCGTCATATACCGCAGCGCTAGAGTTGGTTGTGCCGAAGTCAAGCCCAACACGCATCTTCATCACCTCGTGTTTGATCTGAATAGTCGAATTTTTAGCCTAGCGGATGTTTCTGATTCTGTCAATCAGACCTGAGACTGAGATAGAGTTTCATTTCGCTCCTGCCAACAGCGTCGGTTATCGACTGTGCGCCTTCCGCCGCGTCGAAGTGACCGGAACAGGTTGCGCTCTGCGCCGAAGCGCGAGCTATTCCAGGCCGGTCGGTGGTTCGATAGAAGAAGCTTTCCCGGTTCGATCTGCTGAGATGGTCAAAGCCCGTAGCGCGCAACGCATCCTGCTATAATGAAAGCGCCCGGCTTCGTCTGCGAGGATGTTGTGCGTTACCAGTTCTTGTTTCGTCATCTGTTCCTGCTCTGGCTGCTGGCATGCGTCGCGTGTGCCGCTCCCTCAACCGGAGTGCCGTCAGCTCAATCGAATCGAGTCATTTTGCGACTGTGGCACGCCTGGCCGGCAGCGGATAGTCGTGTGTTACAGACGTTAGTCGATCAATTTAATCAGGCTCATCCGCAATGGCAGATTGTTGTGCAGGCGCGCCCGGCAGTGTCTCTGCCGACCGATCTGGTAACCGCCGTCAATGAAGGCAGCGGTCCGCATCTGGCCCTGGTGCAAAGCCATACACTCGGCCTCCTGGCAAGTGCCGGTTCCATTCGCTCACTCGACGATCTACTTTCACCGGCAGATTTACAGAGCCTCTTGCCTGCCGCCGTTGGCGCCGCTCGCGCAACCGTTGGCGATCAGCCGGCACTGTTTGGCATGCCGATCAACTTTGACACCCTGGCACTCTACTACAATCGCGCCAACGTGCTTCAGCCACCGACCAGCGTTGATGAACTCTTGCTTATGGCCCGCGCGCTAACCGATCGTGATCGGGTTCCGCCAGTGTGGGGGTTAGCGTACAATCTCTCGCTCGATCGAACCATCGGTTACCTCTATGCGTTTGGAGGTCGGGTATTTGATGAACAGGGTGCGGTTGTGCTCGGTGACAGTGGCCGTCCTGGTACCGAACGCTGGCTGGCCTGGCTTGCCGGACTGTATCGTGACGAACAGGTGCTGGCAACGCTCGATGGCGTGGTTGTGGATCGGGTCTTGCAGGCTCGTGAGGCAATCATGACGATTGATTGGGCCCATGCTCAGGCCGACTACCGCGCTATCTGGAACGATCAACTTGGCGTGACCACGCTTCCCATTCTCGCCGAGACCGAGCAGGCGCCACAACCGTATGTGCAGGCTGATGTTATTGTCGTCAATGCGCGCTTAACCGACCCGGATGCTCAGGCTGCTGTTCAGGCCTTTATGCGCTATATGGTTGCAGTCGATAGCCAGCGCATGCTTCTGGCAATCGGTCGCCAGCCGACGCAGCTCGCCCTCCAGTTGAGCGATAACGATCTCGCCGATCGCGTGCAACTGGCTGCCGCGCGCGCGTTTCGCGCTCAGGCCCAGCACGGCTTGCCTATGCCGGCAGACCGGATTGCCAATGAACTGGTCTGGACAACCCTGTCCGATATGCAACTGAGCGCAGTGCGTGGTTTACTTACTCCCGAGCAGGCGGTTACCGTGGCCGATGAGACGCTACGCCGGGTCTTTCCCGCCCCTTAGTGCGCTCTCAATCCATCAATCTGTCATAAGCCATTTGACCAACTGCGCAAAACCTCTTACAATAGCGCTAAAGCGCAGGTTTCCAAAACGGTTAACGGGTAAAATCTGGTAAAACCAGTTGCCGCTCGCGCAAAGATGTAGTAGAATAATCGACGTGTAGGCCGTCTTGATGTTAGTTCTGCCCTAATTGGTGTTTTAAGGCCCACACGATCTCGTTCCTGTCCCGAACTGGCTGACGGCCTCTAAGGAGGATATGAATGGCAAGCAGAACCGAAGAAATGGTGCGGCATCTGAAGGCCCTGTCAATGAACACGCCCGATATTGAGGCCTCCGCCGTAGTAAGCGTCGATGGCCTCATCATGGCTTCGGCGCTGCCGGCAGATGTCGAAGAAGACCGCGTCTCGGCTATGAGCGCGGCTATGCTGTCGCTGGGTGAGCGCATTGCCAGTGAACTGCGGCGCGGGCAACTTGATCAGGTCTTCGTGCGCGGTGAAGACGGTTACGTGATCCTGATGGCTATTGGTGAGGAAGCAGTGTTGACTGCGCTGGCGCAAAGCCGGGCCAAGCTGGGGTTGGTCTTCCTCGATATGCGTCGCACGGCAAATGAGCTGGTGAATCTTGTGTAGCCATTGCTCGCTCAGCCAGCCGGGCAAGTGGGGATACGACTGTTCATCGTAAACAGCCTGCTGACAAGTGGGCTGTTTTTGTCAGGGCACGGCAGCGCCGTGCCCTGTTCTCATTGTCTCTCGCTAATCGTTCGTAAACAGACTGCCCAGGTTGATTCCACCCGAACTGCTTGAACTTCCCGTTGTCGGCATATACTGCGCCAGCTTCTTGGCCAGATTCATCGCCGGCATCGTCTGCAGCCAGACCCGGCCCGGGCCGCGTAGCGTCGTCAGGAACAAACCTTCACCGCCAAACAGGATGTTCTTAAAGCCGCGTACCATCTCGACATCGAATTGCACGGTCGGCTCGTACATCGCCACGTGACCGGTGTCAACCTTCAACATCTGATTGACTTCGAGCGTGTACTCGACAATTTCGCCGTCAAGCTCCACAAAAGCCAGCCCAGGACCGGTGAGTTTCTGCATAATGAAGCCTTCACCGCCAAAGAAACCGGCCCCCAGTTTGCGGCGGAAGTGAATGTCGAGCGAGACGCTGCGCTCGGCGCACATAAACGCGTCTTTCTGACAGATCATCGTCTGCCCTGGCCCAAGGTTGAGCGGCACGATCTTGCCCGGAAACTCGGCGGAAAAGCCGATAATTCCCGGCCCGCCTTGTGGCGTGAAGTTGACCATAAAGATCGACTCGCCTGAGAACATGCGCTTGAACGCCCCGCCAAGCCCCCCTTCCATGTTGGTTTGCATTTGGACATTGGCGCTCATCCAGCTCATGCCTCCCCGTTCCGAGAAGACGGTCTGACCGGCAGGCACTTCGAGAATGACTGCCTGCATTGTGGTGCCGATGATCTTGTAGCGGAGACCGCTGGCGCCGATACCGGTGCCCACAATCGGTGGTTCGGGAAGATCAAGCCGTTCACCGGGACGATTATCGTACACATCGGCCATGCTGGCCGCTTCCCCGGAAGGTGGAATGAGTGACGGCGCCGCCGCCGGACTGCTCGGTGGTGTCGTCGGCGTCAATCGATAGCCGCAGTTGGTGCAAAAACGCGCTCCTGGCGTCACTGCAGAGCCGCATTGCGGACAAGTCATACGTAAACCTCCTTACCTCATCTGCTGCTCTAACATCACAATCTACGTAGCCGGAGCGCCAAAAGTTTCGTGCGTTCAGCCTTTGCTGAGCGTTTGCAAAAATTCGGCGTTCGACTTTGTCTTCGCCATCCGGGTTAGCATCAACTCAGTGCCATCGTTGTCGCCGAGCATGCTTACCATGCGGCGTAATGTCCACACCTGTCGTAGCGTCTCTGGGCCGAGCAAAAGATCCTCGCGGCGCGTGCCTGAACGCTGAATGTCGATGGCGGGAAAGATGCGTTTTTCGGCCAGCTTGCGATCTAGATGGAGCTCCATATTGCCGGTACCCTTAAACTCCTCATAGATCACATCGTCCATGCGCGAACCGGTGTCAATCAGGCAGGTCGCAATGATCGTCAGCGAACCGCCGTTCTCGATATTGCGCGCTGCGCCGAAGAAGCGCTTGGGCGGGTAGAGCGCGACCGGATCGATACCACCGGAGAGGGTGCGTCCGCTTGGCGGCATTGCCACGTTGTAAGCGCGGGCCAGGCGGGTGATCGAGTCCATCAAGATTACGACATCGCGCCCGATCTCAACCAGGCGTTTGGCCCGTTCGAGGGTCATCTCGGCAACCTTAGTGTGGTTTTCTACCGGCTCGTCGAAGGTAGATGAGATGACCTCACCCCGCACCGAGCGCCGCATATCGGTCACCTCTTCTGGTCGTTCGCCGATCAGCAGCACCATCAGGTGAATATCGGGGTAATTGGTCGTAATGCCATTGGCAATCGCCTTGAGCAGCATCGTCTTACCGGCTTTAGGTGGCGAAACAATCAGACCGCGCTGCCCGCGCCCAATCGGCGCGATCAAATCGACCAGCCTCGTATGCAAGAGGTTCGGTTCAGTTTCTAACTTGATCTGTTCGTTGGGAAAGATCGGAGTTAATTGATCAAATAGCGGTCGTTGACGCGCCGTTTCAGGGTCTTGTTCGTTGATCTTCTCAACCCGCAAGAGTGAGTAATACCGTTCATTCTCTTTCGGTGGTCGGATCTGACCCCAAATCTGATCGCCACTGCGCAGCGCAAATCTGCGGATCTGCGATTGAGAAACGTATACGTCTTCCGGGCTGGGAAGCATTCGATTGCCGCGTAAAAAGCCAAAACCTTCCGGCATAATGTCCAGAATGCCGTCACTGTAAATTGTGCCGGTATCGATAGCTTGCTCAATCGTTTGAGCCTGGATCAATTTGTCGATTAATTCTCGTTTCTTCAGAGTGCTAATGCCCGAAATATCAAGTTTGCGCGCCATCTCGCGCAAATCGGCGAGCGTTTTCGTTTCTAATTCGGCCACCGTCATCACGATAGATACTCCTTGAAGCAACAACGATGAGGGTTATGGTAGACGCGATTCAGAAGATGCGCATGATCCGGCGGCCACGCGGATCGCGCGCACCAATGTAGAATGAAATCAGGACATAGCAAATAGATCAATGAGATGTATCTCTTGCGCCAGCATAATCAGTGAGCCGGTCACTATGCGTGCCGCCTGTTTGGCGATGTGAAAATGGGGAGAACTACCGTAGCGCCAGCGGCGCGAGAGTCACAAGGCGCTGCGATATGGTTGTATCCGGGATTTGAGCTTAGTATAACACGTATGTCAAGATCGAGGCAAGACGGAAATATGGCTTGCTCGTGGTATTGACGATGTGTTTGCCGCATCACGTGATACCCCGACTGACCGGTTTCCAGCCTGCGCAGACGGAATGTCGCCGCTGGCGCGCGCAACAGCCCATCTGCGCAGGCATTATGTGTCGATTGGCGCCGATGGTCGGGCTTGCCGGCCATGGTGTGATGCTACTGGCTGGCGCGTCGATCGCAGTGTAGCCGGCAAGCCTAAAATTGAATGAGCGAGAAAACGTTGTGGTTGCGCAACCGTTCACGTCCGTTCAGAAAGGTCAGTTCAATCACAAAGGCCAGCTCGGCAACCTGACCGCCGGCCATGCTGATCAGATCGCACGCCGCTGCAATTGTGCCACCGGTAGCCAGAAGATCATCGATCACCAGCACGCGCGCTCCGGTTGGGAAGGCGTCGCGGTGGATCTCGAGCTTGTTGGTGCCATATTCCAACTGATATTCGATCTGGTACGTTGCTGCAGGTAATTTGCCCGGTTTGCGGATGGGTACCAGCCCCACGCCAAGACGATACGCCAGTGGCGCACTAAAGATAAAACCGCGCGATTCGATACCAACCACTGCGTCAATCTGCTGATCACGGTACCGTTCGTGTAGGCGATCGATGACCTCGCTAAACGCTGGCCCATTGCCGATCAACGTCGTAATGTCCTTGAACTGGATGCCAGGGATCGGAAAGTCAGGAATGTTCCGGATGAGACTGGCTAAATCCTGCTGCGCCATAGACCCTCCGTGGTAGACAGATACCGGTACACCGGCTATTATAGAGAACTCAAGGGTTTTTGTGGCGGAATTGACGTGAAACATTTCACGAAATCAATTCGTTTTATTGTTGATACGCCTATCATTGTAACGGATCAGGTTATGTACGCAATTGAATGTCATCGTCTTGGTCGCCAGTTTGATACCCTTGTCGCGGTAGCCGATCTCGATCTGGCGATTCCTGCCGGAGCTATCTTCGGTTTTCTGGGACCAAATGGAGCCGGGAAGACCACGACAGTGCGCATGCTGTGCGCGCTCATTGCCCCCTCGAGTGGTTCGGCGCGTGTCGCCGGCTATGATGTCCAATCCCAGGCTGCTCATGTGCGCGCTACAGTTGGTATCCTTACCGAAACTCCCGGCCTTTACGACTCGCTGACCGCGCTCGAAAATCTCATCTTTTTTGGTCGGCTGTATGGTCTTACTGCCGATCGCGCCGCCGAACGCGCCGCTCATTACCTGCGGCTCTTCGAGCTGTGGGAACGACGGAATGATCCGGTTGGTGGCTTTTCCAAGGGGATGCGCCAGAAGCTGGCTATCGCGCGCGCGTTGCTGCACGATCCGACGATTGTGTTTCTCGATGAACCAACCGCCGGCCTGGATCCGGCGGCAGCGCGCGCCGTGCGCCATGTCATCAAGACATTGCGCGCCGACGGTCGCACAATCTTTCTGACCACTCATAATCTGGCCGAGGCCGATGAATTGTGCGATTTGATTGGGGTGTTCCGTACCCGCCTCATTTCGCTCGATACCCCGACCAACCTGCGCGCGCGCTTGTTCGGTCAGAGCGCGCGGATCGTGCTGGCTGGGCCGGCAGCGCCACTGGTGCCACTGGTGCAGCAATTGCCGTTTGTGAGTGAGGTTGTGGCTGAGGAACGGGCGCTGTTGGTGCGTCTGACCGATCCAGAGCGGAATAATCCAACACTGGTGCGCGCCCTGGTCGCTACCGGTGCCGACATCTGTTATCTGGAACCATTTACGCCCTCGCTGGAGGCGGTATATTTGGAGCTGTTGCATGATGAGTCGGCAGTGGCAGCTTGATCCGGCTGGGATGTAATCGAAAGGAGGGCTACGGTGAATTGGGAACGTATCATCGTGCTGATCGGCAAAGAGTGGCTCGAGCTGCGTCGCTCACGCGGGTTGCTGCTCAGCATGTTGTTGCCGCCGTTGCTGTTGCCCATCTTTTCGCTCGGCCTGATCTTCGCTATGGGGTTGGTGAGTGACCCCGATACGGCTGACATCCCGGCAGCGGCAATCGACCCGGCGCTGGCCGATCTGGGCCTCGAAGCGCTGGCGCAAGTGATCTTTGGCCGACAGTTTGCGACCCTCTTTTTGTTGTTGCCAATGGTCATTCCCAATGTGCTGGCTTCGTATAGCATCGTTGGCGAGAAGAATCGACGCACGCTCGAACCGCTACTGGCGGCGCCTATCTCGGTGGGTGAGTTACTGTTGGGCAAAGTGCTGGCTGCGATCATCCCTGGTATTGCGCTAACATGGCTCTGTGCGCTGTTGTTTGCCGTCGGGATGGTTGTGGTCGTTGTCGATCCGGTTGTGCCTGCACTGGTGCTGCATCAAGGCTGGATCGTCATGCTCTTGCTGGCCAGTCCACTCCTGGCGCTCATTTCGGTGTCGCTTACGGTGATGATCTCATCGCGCGTCAACGATCCGCGCAGCGCGCAGCAGATTGCCGGTGTGCTGGTCGTGCCGGTGATGTTGCTCTTCTTTGGCCAGATACTCGGCTTATTCGTCTTAAATTCGCTGGTGGCGCTTACGTTCTCTGCCGGGTTGTTACTCCTCGCCGCTATTCTGCTCTGGCTGGCTACGCGGCTGTTTCAGCGCGAGACAATTTTGACGCGCTGGCGCTGACTACACTTGCGTGAGGGGGTATAATTGACCTAAACGTTCATTGAGGGTGGCCCTATGAGCGCGACAACCCTGCCAATGTATGAGGTGTTGACATCGCAGCCGCCTGACCTGATCGGCGCTGTGCGTGAGACGATCCCGTCAATTGGGATGTTGATCGATGCTCTCGAGCAGCCGTCTGACCCGGCTGCGCGGTTGAGTCTGTTGCGCCAGATCGGCGCCGAATGGCATGCCTGCGGCGGTCTGGCCGAGGTCTTAACAGAACTCGGCTTGCACCTCGCCGCCCGAATACCGATGGCCCAGGGCGTGGTGGTTAGCGAATTGTTGCTTGCCTTCGGCGCGGCGCAAGAAGAACAGCGCACCCGCGAATGGGAGGCGCGCCTGGTCGCGCGCGCCGCTGAACTCGATGGCCTTCACCGCATCATCTCTGCGGCCAATTCCACCCTCGATCTCGATACTTCGCTGCAAACAGTGGTTGAAACGGTCGCGCAGGTCATGAATGTCGAGGTCTGTTCGATTTATCTCTACGATAAACATCGCGACGATCTCGTCTTGCGCGCAACGCACGGCCTCAATCGGGCCGCAGTTGGACAGGTGGTGGCTCGCCTCGGCGAGGGAGTGACCGGCTGGGCAGCGCAGCTTGGCTATCCGGTCGCGGTGAGTGATGTGTACAAAGATCCTCGTTACCATCGTGAGCCGCAGCTTGGCGAAGAGATCTTTCGTTCGATGCTGGCCGTGCCAATTGTGCTGTTTTCCGCTGAACGGTTCCAGTTTAGCGCCGATAAGCTGCAAGGCGTGATCACGGTGCAGACGATTGCGCCGCGTGATTTCACCCAGGAAGAGATTTCGTTCGTTGAAATGGCTGCCGGCGAATTGGCCTTTTTTATCGCCAATGCCCAGCTCTACCAGCAGACCGATGAACGCCTGCATCAGAAGTTGCGTGAGTTGACCACTTTGCAGCAGGTGTCCAAGTCGATTGCCGAGCAGATCGGTCTGCACGATGTGCTGAGTCTGATCGCCGAAAAGGCTGTCGATCTCGCTAAGGTCGATCGCGCTGCGATCTTTCAGGTGGGTGAAGATGGGCATCTGAAGATGGTTGCCAGTTATGGTGGCGAAGGTGATGGCGTGCGCGATCTGATCATTCAGACAGTGCGCGATGGTCGGCCACTGGCAGTGATGAATGCGTACCAGGATGCCCGCTTTCCCCAGTTGCCTGAAGTTGCCCGGCGCGAAGATTTCCACGCCCTCTTCTGTATGCCGCTGCGCGCTCGTGGGCGCACGATTGGCGGGATTTGTCTTTACCGGCGCGAACCGCATCTGTTCGATTATGAACAGGTGCGCTTGCTCAATACCTTTGCCGATGAAGCGGCAATCGCGATTGAGAATGCCCGTCTCTACGAAGAGAGCCTGCGCGCCTTGCGCGTCAAGTCGGCGCTCCTCAAAGAGATGCATCATCGCGTGCGCAATAACCTCCAGACTATTGCCGCGTTGCTCGCTATGCAGTTGCGCCGCCTCGATCCGGCCAGTCCTGGCGCCAAAGCCCTTCGCGAAAGCGCGGCCCGCATTCAGGCGATTGCGGCTATCCACAACCTGCTGTCGAGCGATGACGTTGGGGTGACGACCGTCTGCGCAGTTGCGCGACAGGTGGTAGAACACGTGCAGACGCCGCTGCTCGACTCGGATCTGCGCGTTGAATTTTCCATTCTGGGTGGCGAGGTGCGGATCGGTTCGCGCGACGCAACCGTGCTGGCGCTGGTCATCAATGAGTTGATCGATAATGCTTTGACCCATGGCCTGGCGGCTGAAGGTGGCCGGATCGAGATCGAGGCGGTGCTTGAGCAGGGCCATGTGCTTATTGAGGTGCGCGATGATGGCCCGCGCCATCCACCGCCACCACCTTCCTCGTCGCGTTCGAGCAGCGGCCTGGGTCTTCAGATTATCGAAACGCTGGTTAAGAGTGATCTGAACGGCTCGTTCAGCCTGATCCGTGACGAAGAAGCCGGTTGGATGCGGGCCAGATTGCGGTTTCCCCAACGCATGATCGAAGAGGATCGGATTGATTTGTGACGCTATCGTTGCTCGCGCAGGTTTGTTGAGACATTGTGGGGTTTGGCATCGCTCCCCATAATGTCAAGGAGTTTTTGTGGATACCACTGTCTGGGCATGGATCGGCTTCCATGCAATCGTCTTTGTGGTGCTGGCGCTCGATCTGGGGGTCTTCCATCGCCGTTCTCACCGTGTCTCGGCGCGCGAGGCTGGAGTCTGGACGCTGGTCTGGGTGTCGCTTTCGCTGGCCTTCAATGGTTTGATCTGGCTCTGGCGCGGCCCGGATGATGCGCTCAACTTTCTCTCCGGCTATCTGGTGGAATATTCGCTCAGTGTTGACAATATCTTTGTCTTTGTCTTGCTCTTCAATTATTTTCGCGTGCCGCCACAGTACCAGCATCGCGTCCTCTTTTGGGGTATTCTCGGCGCACTCATCATGCGTGGCTCGATGATCCTCCTCGGCGCGGCGCTGATCGAGCAATTTGACTGGATTCTCTACCTGTTTGGAATCTTCTTGCTGATGACCGGCGCGCGCCTGATGTTTCACGATGACGATCCAGAGGTCGATCCACAACGGAATCTGTTCGCCGCCGTGGCTCGCCGGATTGTGCCGATCACGCCAGAGCTGCGTGGCGACCGGTTTTTTGTCCGCGAAGCCGGACGGTTGAGCGCGACCCCGCTCTTCCTGGTGCTCTTGATTGTCGAGAGCACCGATCTGCTCTTTGCAATCGACTCTATTCCGGCTATTTTCGGGATCACTCACGATCCATTTATCGTCTATACCTCTAATATCTGCGCAATTCTCGGTCTCAGGTCACTATACTTTTTGCTCGCCAGCATGTTTGCATCGTTTCACTATCTGCGCTTTGGCCTGGCGATCATCTTATCGTTCATCGGTGTCAAGATGCTGACACCACTGGTCACCGGCTGGTTCCTGGGTGGCCACGGCTGGCATATTCCCACCACCGTATCGCTGGCAGTGATTGTGGTGACGTTGCTTGTGTCAGTGGTAGCGTCGATTATCCGGTCGCGACGATTGGCTACCGCGACCGATTAGCCTGCGAAGGAGCTGCGCAATGCCCGATTTCCCCACTGAAGGCTCGCCACCATTCATTAATCGTATGCTGACCATTCCCGAATGGCGTGAGTATGTCGCCAACTACGATTTCGGTCAGCTTGCGCCGAGTCGGCTGGTGCTTCATCATACCTACCGGCCCGATGAGACGACCTGGCGCGGCCTGACAACGATGCGCGGGATTCAAAAGTTTTATGCCGGCAAGGGCTGGACCGCCGGGCCGCATATCTTTGCCGGCCCCGATGGGATCTGGCTGGCAACGCCAATGTCGCAGATCGGGATCCACGCTGGCACCGGCAACGGATCGCTGGCGAAAGGATGGTATTCCATCGGCCTGGAGATGGTCGGCTATTTCGACCGGGTATTGCCATCCGGGAAGGTGTGGGAGCATTCGGTGGCGGTGATGGGCGAACTGTCGCGCCGGCTAAAGATTCCACCCCGACAGCTCATCTCCTTCCACCGTGACTACACCAACCAGAAGAGTTGTCCTGGTTGGGCCGTGACGAAAGAATGGGTGTGGGCGCAGGTGGAAGCGTATCTCAATAATGTTGCCCCGCCACCGTCGCCACCCCCCGGTCAGATCGGCACGCCGGCCCCTGATGATGAACGCCTGATCGAGGCGCTCCTCGAAGAGGGATATAAACATAAGACCGGTGGGCAGGGATACAATGCCGACTGGGCCTTCCATCAGTATGCGCTCGAACATCAGCTCGGCATGCCCATGGGGCCGAGCGCTCGCCTCAAGGTTGACGGCAAAGAATATAACTATCAGCCCTTCGCCCGTGATACGCTCTACTGCGAGGTGCCGAATTGGGGCGATGTCAAGACGCTGAGCGATTTACTCGGCGGAAGTATTCCTCCTGGCGGGTTGGGTCGGGCTTTGCTGGAAGCGACCTATCAGGCGGGTGGCTCGCCCTTCCGACCCGATTGGGCGTTTCACCAGTATGCCGTGGCCCGCAAGTTAGGCCCGCCGGTTGGCAAGAGCGCTCAGATTACGGTTGATGGGAAACAATACGCTTATCAGGCCTTCGCCGTTGATACCCTCTACAACCTGGTACCCAACTGGAGCGATGTGCGCCAGTTGAGTCAGATCGGCGCCGCAACCGATCCGGCGACGGTTCGACTCCGCGATGCGCTCTTGACCGAGACCTACAAGCAGGCCGGCACAACCTATCGCCCCGATTGGGCCTTTCATCAACTGGCGCGCCAGTGGGCAGTTGGCGTGCCGCTGGCCGGCAGTTACCAGATGACCCTGGAAAAGACGACCTATGCCCTGCAACCGTTTGCGCTTGATGTGCTCTACAATGTGGTGCCGAAGTGGAGTGAGGTGCAGCGGTTGAGTGAGCTGGCGCGTCAGCACGGCATGCCGGTGCTCGGCGCAGCAATGCCTGCCGGGCCGGTCTTTGCCAAATCGGCAATTACACCGCCAACTGATGGAAGTTTCAATATTATCCAGATTACGCCGCCGGCGCAGGCGTTCAGCGACCGTGGTGGCGAACCGGTGAGTATGGTTGTGCTCCACGCCATTCCTGGTACCGTGACCGAAACCATCGCGGCAATGACCGATTTTAATGCTCGCTTTGCCACTCACTACCTCATCGGCCTCGATGGTCGCATCTACCGATTGGTTGATGAAACGAAAGCGGCCTGGCACGCCGGTTTCGCCACCGGTAACGGCATACGCTACAACCTCAATCGAATAAGCATCGGGATTGCGCTCGAACGTCCGGCTGGCTGGCCGGTAGTGCGTGATGCCGGTGATACCGATGCGCAGGTGCGCGCGTTACGCTGGTTGCTGCGCCAGCTTGATGCTCGTTACCGCCTTGATCCCGATGCGATTGTGCTCTGGTCAAGCCTGGCTGCGAGCGACGAAGAGGCGCTCGCCGGTTTGCCGTTGGGCGCGTTGCGCGAGGCGTTAATGGAATGAGTCGGTTGGTTGGGGCGGCGCGACCGGTTGCCGCCCCAATTCTCGGATTCAGGTCAGGGCTGGCAAGCAGGCGCCCTCTTTCCGGTAAGCGCGAATTCAATACCATCAAAAACCGGGAAACATGTGCGTGTATCAGTCTGCCGGAGCGAGAGCTGTTATGACGATCTTATTCCTCGGCCCAGGCGAATCGCCGTTAGTTGAATGGTTGAAATCTATCGGCGAGGAAGTTATCGCTACAACGGAACCTGTTGACCTGGCGTTGGTAATGGCTCTATCGCCTGATTTCATCGTAAGCTACGGGTACCGCCATATCATCAAAAAAGATGTGCTCGCGCTCTATCAAAACCGGGCCATCAATCTCCACATCTCCTATTTACCCTGGAACCGGGGAGCAGATCCGAATTTCTGGAGTTTTGTCGAAGACACGCCAAAAGGGGTTACCATTCATTACCTGGATGAAGGTGTGGACACGGGCGACATCATTGCCCAAAGAAAAGTTACCTTCTCAGAGACCGATACGCTACGAACGAGTTACGACAAGCTCCAGGCTGAAATACAGGCACTCTTCAAGGAACACTGGTTGGATATTCGATCCGGGAGCTGCAATCGTCACAAGCAGCAAGGTAAGGGGACGTATCACCGAATGAAGGATAAAACCGCTCTTTTGTATCTGCT
>Ga0116210_1000125_pt1 | contig 79313 bp, 68 predicted proteins | sample TshhotsprinmetaG_FD_94483 | JGI IMG/M metagenome (GOLD analysis project Ga0116210, IMG submission 94483) | Hot spring microbial communities from South Africa to study Microbial Dark Matter (Phase II) - Tshipise hot spring metaG | ecosystem: Environmental > Aquatic > Thermal springs > Hot... | reverse complement strand
GGCCGCGCCATCTTGCAGCTCTATCGGCCGACCGGCGGCGAGGTGATCTTCCAGGGCCGCGATCTGGTCAAATTGACGGAAAACGAGCTGCGGCCGATGCGCCGGCAGATGCAAATGATCTTCCAAGATCCCTACGCTTCCCTCAACCCGCGCATGACCGTCGGCAGCATCATCTCCGAGCCGTTGGAGGTGCACAACATCGGCACCAAGGCCGAGCGGCTGGAACGCGTGCGCGAGTTGCTGCGCGTGGTGGGCCTGAACCCCTATTTCATCAATCGCTATCCGCACGAATTTTCCGGCGGCCAGCGCCAGCGCATCGGCGTCGCGCGCGCATTGGCGGTCAACCCGTCTTTCATCGTCTGCGATGAGCCGATCTCGGCCCTGGACGTCTCGATTCAGGCGCAGATCATCAATCTGTTGGAAGACCTCCAGGAGCAGTTCGGCCTGACCTATCTGTTCATCGCCCACGATCTCTCGGTCGTGCGCCACATCTCCGATCGCATTGCCGTGATGTACCTGGGCAAGATCATGGAGATGGCCGATCGCGATGAGCTGTATCGGAACCCGATGCATCCTTACAGCCAGGCGCTCCTCTCGGCCGTGCCGATCCCTGATCCGGTGGTCGAGGAGCAGCGCCAGCGCATCATCCTGGAAGGGGATGTGCCCACTCCCGTCAATCCGCCGAAGGGCTGCCACTTCTGCACGCGCTGCCCGAAAGTGATGGCGATCTGCCGGGAGACCGAGCCCGAGTTCCGCGATTACGGCGGCGAGCACTATGTGGCTTGCTGGTTGTACCAAAAATAGCCAGAAAGAGGGTGGTCGAGCTTTCCAGCGTCTGTAAAGCGTCATCAATCCAATCTTGCAGTTACTTTATTCTCTGTACAGGAGGAGACATATGTCTACCAGGAAGTGGTCTGTCGCGCTCGGGATCGTGGTGATCTTGAGCATGCTCCTGTCGGCCTGCGCCGCGCCGACCCCGCAGGTCGTCGAGAAGGTCGTGACCCAGGTCGTCACGCAGGAGAAAGTGGTCGAAAAGCCGGTCGAGAAGATCGTCGAGAAGGTCATCACGCCGACGCCGGCGCCGGTGGCTGTCCAGAAGAAGCTGCGCATCAATCTCGGCACCTATCCCGACATCATTGACCCGCAGAAGAGCTCCTTCGTCAACGAGATCGCCCACCTGCGGCTGATCTACGAAGGCCTCACCAAGCTGGATAAGGACCTGAAGACGGTGCCTGGCTCGGCGGAGAAGTGGGAGTACAACGCGGACGCCACCGAGTTGACCTTCACCCTGCGCAAGGGCTTGAAGTACAGCGATGGATCGCTGTTGAACGCGGCGCGCTTCGCCTATGCCATCAAGCGCAACATTGACCCGGAGACGGCCGGCGAGTATGCCCAGATCACCGACGAGATCAAGGGCGCGCCGGAATGGCGTGGCTTCGAGGATGATCCTCAGAAGTCCAAGGAAGAGAACGCCAAGGCCAGGGCAGAGGCCAAGAAGGTCGTGGATCAGAGCGTGCTGCCGCTTCATCCCGACGGCAAGGCCTGCGTGGGCGAGAAGCCGGCCGATGTGTACAAGGATCCCGACTGTACCGTGCTGAAGCTGACCTTCTCGCGGCCAGCGCCTTACTTCCACACCGTGATGTCGCTGTGGGTCACCTTCCCGGCCAAGGAAGAGAACATCGCGGCCAGCGAGCAGTGGTGGAACAGCTCGAAATACCAGATCGGCAACGGTCCCTACATCCTGAAGGCGCTTGAGCCGTATGTGCGCGCCCACTTCGTGCCGAACCCGAATTACTACGGCGAGAAGGCCAAGACCGATATCGAGTATTCCTACATCGTTGATAGCAAGGTGGCCTTCGAGGCGTACAAGAACAACGAGTTCGACATCATCGGCGCGGCCGCCGAGGACCTGGAAGTCATCAAGAAGGATCCCAACCTGAGCAAGGAACTGATGACCTATCCTGGCTCCTGCACGTTCGCGGTGATGTTCCATCAGCTGAAAGAGCCGTTCACGGATCAGAAAGTGCGCCAGGCATTTGCGCAGGCATTCGATCGCGAAGCCTGGGTGCGCGATGTGCTCAAGGGCCTCGGCTCGCCGACCCTCACCTGGATCCCGCCCGGGTTCCCTGGCTATGACCCCAATGAAAAGCGCTGGGGCTTCGATCCTGAGGCCGCTAAGAAAGCCTTGGCCGAGTCCAAGTACGGCGGCGCGGACAAGCTCCCGCCCATCAAGCTGACCTTCTCGGACAGCCCGCGCAACCGCACGCGCTACGAGTGGCTGGCCGCCAAGTGGAAGGAAGTGCTGGGCGTCTCCGTGACGCTTGACCCGGTGGAATCCACCACTTACACCGCGCTGACCAAGGACATCAAGACCGCTCCGCTGGCCTTCATCCTCGGCTGGTGCGCGGACTATCCTGACCCGCAGAACTGGTTGAGCGTGTACTGGAAGACCGGCGCGTTCGGTGAACGCATCGGCTATTCCAACAAGGACTTCGATGCTTTGGTGGACAAGGCCGATGTTGAGCTGGATGCGGCCAAGCGCATGGAGCTGTACGCGCAGGCACAGCGGCTGCTGACCGACGGCGTGCCGGTCGCGTTTGCCTGGAACAACGTCAACAACTACCTCGTCAAGCCGTGGGTCAAGGGCATCGTGACCACGCCGCAGGACTCTGAGTGGCCCGGCGCCATCGCCAGCCTGACCAGCGTGGACATTGACACGGCCGCCCTGCCGAAGAAATAAGACAGGGCCGCTTGCGGAGATCGGCTGTCTCGAAAGCAGCCGATCTCCACATCATATCGCAGAGATGAATGACCGGTATCGCCGAGGATGCCGGTCATTTGCATGATCATTTCCGTTATCGAGGCGTTCATGATCACCTATTTGGTTCGCCGTATTTTGTGGCTGATACCGGTTCTTTTCTTTGTCGCGCTGATCACTTTTACGCTAATGCACTCCGCGCCCGGCGGGCCCTGGGATCGGGATCTGGAAGCGCGCCAGGTTGACAAACGCACGCAGGAATTGCTGAACCAGAAATTCGGGCTGGACAAACCGCTTTTTATCAACCTCAGCGGCGGCAATCCTTTTGACAGCCAATTCATCAACTACATTTGGGGCGCGGTGCGCGGCGACCTGGGGCCGTCATACCGGCAGCGTGGCCAGGATGTGCAGGATATTCTGTTCAAGCCGCCCGAAGACAAGCCGTTCTGGTACAGCAAATTCGGCTATTCGGCGCGGTTGGGCATATTGGCCGTCCTGTTTGCCGTGGTTTTCGGCATTCCTTTGGGCGTGATCGCTGCCCTCAACCGCAACACCTTGATAGATTATTTCACGCTCTTCATTTCGACGGTCGGAATTTCCGTGCCTAATTTCGTGCTGGCGATCTTCCTGATCATCCTGTTTGCCAGCCGCTTGAAGCTGATCAGAATCGTGCAGCAGAACTGGGACAGCCCTGGCGCCTGGATTATCCCGGCGGTGATTTTGGGCTTCGGCACCTTTGCCTATGTCACCCGTCTCACCCGCTCCACCATGCTGGAGGTAATGCAGCAAGACTACATTCGCACCGCGCGCGCCAAAGGCCTGGCCGAGCGTGTGGTCGTCATCCGGCACATGCTGCGCAATGCCCTCATCCCGGTGGTAACGATCCTCGGCCCGGCGCTGGCGGCCCTCGTCACAGGCTCTTTCATCATCGAGCAGATGTTCGCCTTCCCGGGCATGGGACGCGCCTTCGTCACCTCCATTACCCAGCGCGATTACTCGATGATCATGGGCACCGTGCTGGTCTATGCTTTCCTGGTGGCGATCGCCAATCTTTCAGTGGACCTGGTGTACGGGATCCTGGACCCGCGCATCAAGGTGGGAGACTGAGTCTCAATGACTGCCCAAGCACCTACGATCGAGCAGAATTTGCTCACGCAGACCCTGAGCCGCCCCTCACGTTCGCTGTGGCGCGATGCGTGGCATCGTCTGCTGCGCAACCGGGCGGCGGTCGTCAGCGGGATCATCATCCTGATTTTCATTTTCGTCGGCATTGCGGCACCGGTGCTGGCGCCACACAATCCGCTCAAAGTGCATGACGGCAAGGGCTATCTGCCGCCTGCCTGGGTCAAGGAAGGACCGACCGGCAAAAGCGGCGATCCGGCATTCCCGCTGGGCACAGACACGCTGGGCCGTGACGTGCTCAGCCGCACCATTTACGGCACGCGGGTCTCGATGGTCGTCGGCATCATCCCCACGATCATCATCCTGGTCATCGGCGTATCTGTCGGCTTGTTTGCCGGCTATCGCGGTGGCCGGGTGGACAACCTGCTCATGCGTTTCGCCGACATCATCTACGCCTTCCCGGACCTCCTGTTCTTCATCATCGTCATGGCCGCCCTGCGCGAGACGCCCATCGGCCGCCTCTTGAACGGCCTCCTCCTGTTGTTCGTGGCGCTCTCCCTGGTCAACTGGGTCGGGTTGGCGCGCCTGGTCCGCGGGCAGGTGTTGTCGTTGAAGGAGAAGGAGTTCGTGGAGGCCGGCCGCATGATCGGCGCGTCGAGCATACGCATCATGCTCAGACATCTCCTGCCCAACACGCTGGGCCCCATCATCGTCTCGACTGCGTTCCGCATCCCCGGCCTGATCATCACCGAGGCGATTTTGGGCTATCTGGGCATCGGCCTCCGACCCGCCACCGACCCCAACGCGATCTTCATCACCAGCTGGGGCGCCCTGATGCTCGACGGTCAGGCCGCGCTCAACTCTCAGCCGTGGGTGCTGTTGACGCCCGCCATCTGCGTGGCATTGGTCGTGCTGGCGTTCAACTATGTGGGCGACGGCCTGCGCGACGCGCTGGATCCTCGTCTGGCCGGAACGGAATAGGTCAGATACAATCCGCCCCGCCATGCCAGAGGGAGGGAGCCTGTGCGCCCTCCCTCTTTGTGTTTTGCGCCACTGTGCCGTAGAATAGACCCGCAATGTGTATGAGGAGGCATTGAGTTGAGGCAGACATGGATTGGCCTGCTGGCGACTCTGTTGGTCATCAGCCTGATCGCGTTGGGATGCGCCGTGCGGCAGCCTCAGGCCGTCGAAAAAACCGTGGAAAAGGCGGTCACCGTGGTGGTAACCGTGGTGCAAACGCGCACGGTCGTCGAAACGCGCCCCGTGCTCCAGACGGTGGTCGTCACGGCCACGCCGATGCCGACCCCCGCCTACCTCTCGACCATCAACGCGCCTGCCGCCACGCTGATCTACCCGCTGAACGGCGATCCCCTCACGCTCAGCCCGCAAGAGGCGACCGACTCCACTTCGGCGCTGGTCGTTCAACAGCTGTACGAGGGGCTGTATCATCTGCGCGGGGATGGTTCAATCGTCCCTGCTGCCGCGACCGGTCACGAGGTCTCGGCAGACGGCAAAGTTTACACGATTACTCTGCGCGCCGAAGCCCGCTGGTCGGACGGCCAGCCGGTGACGGCGCAGCACTTCGTGGACGGCGTGTGCACAGCCCTCGACCCGACGACCGGCAACGATTACTATTACCTGTTGACCGATGTCGTCGCAGTGACCGGCGCGCAGGCGTTTGCCAGCGGCAACATGGCCGATTGTGGCAAAGTCGGCGTCAAGGCCGTTGATGACCGGACATTGCAGATCTCGCTGGATCGTCCCGCGTCCTTCTTCCCGAAACTGCTGACCATGCAGATTTTCTTCCCGGCGCGGCGGGAGAGCACTCAGACGCCGACGGCCGGGCTGATCAGCAACGGCCCCTACACCCTGGCCGAGATCGTGCCTGGCCAACGCCTGATCCTCCAGGCCAATCCGATATACTGGAACGCCGCCCAACGGCGCCTGCAGCGGATCGAGTTCTGGATCGTGCCGGGCCTTGCGGATCAACTCGCCCATTACCGCCGCGGCGACCTGGCCGTAGCCGAATTTCCGGCCGATCAGACGTCTGCCGTGATGGCCGACCCGGCGCTGTCCAGAGAGCTGCGCGTCCTGGTGCGTCCTGGCCTCAGCTACATCGGCCTGAACACTCAGGCCGGCCCGACGCAGAACGTCGCATTGCGCAAAGCCATCGCCAGCGCCATTGATCGCAAGAAGCTCATCGAGGAGACGCTTAAACAGCCCTGGCATGTGGCGGCGCAAGCAGCCGTGCCGCCCGACATCCCGGGCTCGCAGGCGGCCGATCCGTCCGTCGGCTATCCGTACAATCCCGACGCCGCCCGTCAGTTCCTGGCCGAGGCCGGCTACGGCCCGCAGAATCCTGTGCCGCCGGTCGAGATCTGGATCAATCAGGAGGGCAACAACGAGGCCATTTTTAAGGCCGTGGCCGCAATGCTCGAGGCGAGCGGCATCCCAACGCGGCTGAACATCAGCAAATGGGCGGTCTATCGGGCCGCGCTGGATGCGTGCAACAAGCCGAATCATGCCGGCGCCGTCCGTTCGCCGGCCGAATGCGACTATAACCTCTATCGCATGGGCTGGGTGATGGATTACGCCGACCCGTCGGCCCTGCTCGACATGGTTTTCAGCCCGCGCTCGGCGTTCCAGTACACGGGCTGGCAATCCGCGAAATACGAAGAGCTCCTGGCGCAGGCACTGGTGGAAAAAGATGAGGCGAAGCGGCTGGCCCTCTACCAGGCTGCCGAAAAGGTGCTGCTCAACGAAGAGGTTGCCATCGTGCCGCTCCAGTATTACGACCGCACGGTGCTGGTGAAGGAAGGGGTTGAGTTCGACTATCCGTCGTTCGGGCCGCCGAACTTTCTGTACTGGGCGCGAGTCCGGTAGCTTCACTCCGCCGCGCCGACCCGGTACACCAGGAACAACGGTCGGCCGCTGCGCTCGCCGAAGCGGGCGACTTCTTGCAGCTGCAGGCCCGCGCGCATCGTCAGTTCGTTGAGCGCTGCAACGCGTCCCTGAAAGATCGTAAACTCCGCGGTGTGGGTGACATAGAGGTTGGCCGGATTGTCGAGAAACGGCCGGATGCGTTCCACGAAGCCGGCGTCCGGCCGATCCAGCCGCTCATAGCCGAACACCTCCACCGGGTTGACCTGGCCCACGGTCAGGAAGCGCACCGGCGCGTCTATGCCCCAGTCGAGCGCCAGCGGCGCAGCCGGTTGGCGCAACTGCAGAAAGTCCGCCAGCTGATAGATCGCGTCGGAATGTGATGCGTAGCCGCCTGCCAGGCTGAGTATCCGGTGATAGCGCAGCGTGTTCGCCAGGTCGGTGCCGGCCCACAGGAGAATAAAGCCGATCAGCAGGCCACGACCAACCAGACAGACCACTGTGCTTACGTGCCAGGGATCTCGCAGCGTGCCTGGCACGTGGCGAGGGGCCGTGGCGTCGGCCGTGTTCGTCTCCATACAGCCTTGGTCTGCCGGCCTGCATCCCGTGACCCATCTCCCCGCCGCAATGCCGATCCCCAGCGGGATCAGTGGCACGATCAGGGCGTAGTGTGTGATGAACAGATCGCTGACCGTGAATGCGCTTTGCGCGATGACCAGCGCCAGGAGGGCAAATGGGAGCAATATCCTGCCGGCCTGTGCCAATGACATCGTCGTCGGCTTGCGAAGCCGCCACACAGCCTCGATCAGGCTGACGAGCGCCGCGAGGGCCATCAGCGCAGGCGCCCAGCGGTTGGCATACACCTCGCCCAGATACCACAGATGATCTCCCCGCAGCAATGTGCGCAGTTGGTCGAGCCGCGTCAGCAGGTTCGGCAGATACGCGCGATTGTCCACGCCGTAGTACGACTGGCCCAAATTGCTCACAACGGAGATCACCGTCCCGCCGGTCTGCACATTGAACAGAATGAGCGGCAGCAGCGGCAGCAAAAAACACCCGGCCGCGATGAGCCCATCGCGCAGGATGTACCGCGTCATCCGCGGCGCGTGAAACGGGAGACGCGCAACGCGTCCTGCCAATTCGTTGCCCTGTCGCTTCACCTCCTCGGTGTTTTGCTGCCTGGTCGCCTGGCCGCTTTGCCGTTTTTCCACCGCCCAAGCTATGATCGCGAGCGCCACCTGCGCGCCGATCGCCCAGACGAACAGCAGTTTGGCGTAAAGTCCCAGGCCCCAGAGGAAGGCCGTCGCCCACAGAGCGGCCGGCCGACGCGTGTGTTGCCAGCGCAGCGCGGTCCACAGGCTGGCCATGAACAGCAGCGCGGTGAGATTCGTCACAAAAATGCCCTGGCGGCTCCAAAAGACGAAGGTGGGATTGACAGCCAGCAGGATCACCGCGATCGCGGCCGCGAGCGGGCCTGCCAGCTGTCGCGCCACCTGGCCTGTGATGACCAGGGTCAACGCGGCGATGCAGATTGGCAGCCACCGCAGCGCGCTCACGGTGGGGCCGCCGACTGCGAGGAAGGGGACGGCCAGTACGACGTTGAGTGCGCCGATGTAGTCCTGCACCATCAGCGGCAGCTGCCACGGCCCGACATGGATCGTCGCATCCCGAAATGCCGTGAGCGGCTGGCCGATCACCAGCTGCATGGCGTTCAGGCCGGCCTCTTTGGCCTCATCGTAGTGCAGGCCGGGCAGGGTGAGCTGATGCGCAGCGAGCAGAAGGAATGCCAGCAGCCCGCCGAGGATGGGGAGGAGGTGTGCGGCGCGAGACATCCGGCGTGAAACGTGAAACGTGAAGCGTGAGGCGGCGCGTGTCATGGCAGGAATCTGGTTTTGGGCTGGCGTTTGGGTGATAGCACCCGATTCGGCCATCTCGACTTTCACGCTTCCGGCTTCACCGCACATTCAACGCGATGTCCGCCACCAGGCTATCATAATCGTGGCCCGAGGCGTAAACCGTGATGCTGTTGATGCGGGCGGGCCGCGTATCCCGCAGCGCGTAGAAGAGATTGGGCGACTCGTAGGGATACCAGATGCCCTGCACGACTTTCTCGCCCGTCGGGGGCGCCCAGGTGCTGCCCGGCGGCAAATCCATGTAGTAGAAGCCCTGGTACCAGTGCAGGTCCTTGCCGTAGATATCGGTGTAGGCGATGTCTATCATCACCGGATATTCGGAGGCCAGATAGCCGCCGCCCGGCACCGATTGATAGAGCACTTTCAGGTCGAGTCGCAGGGTGAGCAGATCATAGCCCTGGACATCCCGGTTGATCTCCTGCCTCAGGCCGACTTCGTTGTGGGCGCCGTCCTCGGTTCGCCGGCTGAAGCGCACCACCTGGCGTTGATCCACGATCTCCTGGGTGATTTTGCCCGGTTCCAGGCCGGCGCCCACCTTGATCACCTCTTGCCAGGGCGGCGAGAGGCGTCCCTCCAGCTTGCCGTTCAGCACCAGGTTGAGCGCCGTCGGCACGGGCAGCTCCGGCGGCCGGCCCGCCAGCACGCTGACCCGCTCGCCCGCGCCGACGGTCACCTCGCGATTGGCGGCCAGCACCTGAGCGACGCCTGCGCGCACGCGCACCAGGGTGGCATCCCCTTCGATCGAAATGTCATATGCGCCGTTGCCCAGGGTGACGACGCTGTGCGGTGTGCTCAAACGCACCTGCACGGTTCTGTCGTCTGTGCTCTGCGCCGAGACCGCCACGCGGCCTTTTTGCAAAATCAGATCGAATTGCAGCGGACTGCTGTTCCACGTGAAGCGGGGCGCCCGGGCCGAGTTCAGGCGCAGATCGGTGTCCTGGTACAGTTGCACCGTCAGCACGAGCGGGCTGTTCGCGTCGGCCGCGAAGCTGGCAAGCAACGACCGGGCGCTGGCATCGGTCACCATGCGACTGCGCTCGGCCACCGGTCGGCGCTCGGTGACCGCTGAGGGTTCTTCCGCGCCGGGCGGATAGAGCTGCACGGTGCCCGTGGTGGCGGTCAGGTACGATTGAATCGGCCGGGTTGCGGTGAGCAAGTAGCTGCGGATGCCGAGTGGAACGGCGACTGCCAGCAAACAACACAGGGCAAAATTGACCCACAGGATCAGCCAGGCGATCCGTTCCGGATTTTCACGCCAGTTCATTGCTCTCATCCGTTGTGCTGGTCGGCTGCATCGGCCCGAATGTCCATATGCCCCTGGCGGATCTTCTCCAGCCAGTAACGGGCATCGCGATCGTTCGGATCGGTTTCCAAAGCGCGGTAGAAATGCGCCGCGGCGTGCTCCGTGTCGCTGCGTTCCAGATAGATCAGCCCCAGGTTGTAATGCACGTTGGGAGCATGGGGATCGAGGGCCAGCGCGCGTTCGTAGGCGGCGATGGCGCGTTCCTGCTGCGTCTGGGTCGAGAGCGGCAGCTTGCCCAGATACGCGGCGGCCAGATTGCTCCACACCATGGGATTGTCCGGCTCCAGGCGACTGGCGGCTTCCAGCGCCGGTACGGCGCGGTCGTGTTTCCCCTGCAAGATGAACGCGCCGCCCAGATTGATCGCCGCCGACACGTTGTCGGGCTCCAGGCGCAGCGCCTCTTCGAGCAGGGGGATCGCCTCGCCAGGCCGCTTGGCCGCCAAAAGCTGCGCGCCCTCGCTCACCAGGCGACGCACCTGCTTCGCGCGCGACATGGGCGGAGTTTCGTCCGTGGGCTCAGGCCGGTGTTGGGGGTTGGGAAGCTGGGCCTTGCGTGATTTACGCATCGTTTCTCACCGCATCAATGCATCAGGCTCAACAGGATCGTCAGGGTGATCAGACTGAGCAGCGACGACGCCAGAACGCTGCCTGCCACCAGGTTTGGCTCGGTGTTGTAGCGGCTGGCGACGATGTTCGCCATCACCGCCGACGGCACGGCCGCCTCCAGAACGCTGACCTGGCGCGGCAAGCCGGTCAACCCGAAGGGCATGGTCAGGGCCAGAGCGATGAGCGGCGCGAGCACTAGGCGCAGGCTCGCCGTCAGGCCGATCAGACGCCAGTAGCTGCGGTCGAACGGCAGGGCCGCCAGCTGCATGCCGAGCACGACGAGCATCGTGGGCACGGTCGCCCGGCTGAGCATCTCCAGCGCCCGGCTGAGGGGCAGCGGCGGCGTCCAGCCGAACTGATGGGCTGCCAGGCCGAGCGGGAGCGCATAAACGGCCGGGTTGCGCAGCACCTGCTGGGCCGCGGCCCAGGCCGAGGTGTGGCCCCGTGCGGCCAGGTAGACACCGAGCGAATTGAGCATCAGGTTGTCGGTGACGAAGCAGATGAGCGCGAACGTCACGGCCTCTTTGCCGAACGCGAATTCCGTGACCGATAGCCCGAAATTGCCCGAATTGCAGAACACGGTCGCCAGGAGCACGGCGCTGGTCGTGCGCGCGGCCAGCTTCATCTGTGCGCTGATGGCCCGGCCGATCACCAGGATGATCAGGTTGGTGCAGACCTTCAGCAGAAACAGGCGGCCCAGCACATCCACGGTTACCGACGTCGTGGACATGGTGACGAAGACCAGGGCCGGGTTCAGCAGATAAAACGCGGTGCTGGCCAGGGGTGTCGGGTCGAGGCCACGATAGCGACCGAGCAGATACGCGGCGCCGGCGATCACCATCAACGGCAAGAGCACCGTGGCGAAGATATTCAGGAGCAGCGACAAAGGACCTCCGGCCGGCGATCAGTGTCACGCAAAACGGGCATGGTCACGCGCGCAGCGCCTCAACGCCGGCGCAGCCAGGAATCGTCTTCGTCGTCCTCGGCCTCGTCGTCCCAGTCCTCTTCATCCTCCATGTCGTACTCGTCTTCGTCCCAGTCCTCCTCTTCGTCGTCGAAACGCGTATCGGCGAACACATCGTCGGCAAGCTCCTGATCTTCGAGGTCGTCCGCCTCGAAGAAGGCCTCGTCTTCGGCGTCGTCCAGGATATCTTCGAAGAAGGTCTCGTCTTCGGCGTCCAGTTCCTCCTCGAAGAGTATCTCGTCCTCGGCGTCCGGCGTGTCCTCGACGGCCAACGCCTGGCGGCCGTTACGCGGGCTGTAGTCCATGAGCAGGGTTTCCAGGTCGTCGCTGTTGAATGTCAGTTCGTCCAGGGCATCGGCGGCGGCTTCGGCCAGGCTGCGATCGCTCGAGTTCAGGCAGGCTTCCAGGGCGCGACGTGCCTGCGGGCCGCCGATTTTGCCCAGGGCGGCCGCGGCCATCTCGCGCACGGCGCTATCGGTGTCATCCAGGAGCTGGACGAGCGGTTTGACCGCCGCAGTCAGGGCGAGCTCGCCCGCTGCACCTGCCGCTTCGTAGCGCATCGCCGGGTCATGGCTCTTCAGCTCGGTCAGCACATGCCTGGCCCAGCGCCGATCGGCCGTGCGCCCCATGGCGAAGACGGCGCTCTGGCGCATCCGGTCATCCTCATCGTAGTAAGCTGCCTCGATCAGTTCTTCGATGCCGTCTTCGTCGGTGTAGGCCAGGCCTTCCAGTGCCCGACGACGCACCTCGGTCACCTCGCCGGGGCGGGCCCAGGCGGCACGCATCGCCTGGGCGGCGCTCTGGGCATAGCTGTCGCTGATCTCGCCCAGTACGCCGAGGAGGATGAAGCGGCCGAGCGAGATGGCCGCGGCCGCGCGTACTTCGGCCGATGTGTCTTCGGCCAGCAAGCGGGCCAGCGGCACGATCAGATTCGGCCGTTCATCTTCCCACAGGCCGTCAATTGCCAGCCGGCGCACCTCCGGCTCGCTGTCGGCCAGACATTCACGCAGGATCGCCAGGAAGTTGAGATGTACGTTCGCCTCGGCCTGTTCGGTCATGGCGCGCACGACTTCCAGACGACGACGGGCGCTCAATCCGCTCAGGGTCGTGTAGACGGCAGCCGCTTCGTGGCGCCGTAGATCGGAGAGCCCGACCAGGTTGATCGTGCGCACTGCACGGCTCTCGTCGGCCAGTTGTTGCAGTAAAACTTCGAGATTTGACATACTTCAGTTCCAGTAAAACGTTCGTTTTTCGCTGGGCGGACTGAGTGGGATGACCCGTTCGCCGCCTTTGCCATCGGTGGCCAGCTGAACGATCTGCACCGACCAGGTGTACTGGCGGGCCGGCTGATCTGCCCGCTGCCAGAGCCAGCGCGCCACGTAGAGACTGGTCGTGGTGGTGTCCCACGACCAGGAGATGGGCGTGCCCTTCTCCACCCAGGAGATCGTCAGCCGATACACGGCCCCGCGCGGCAGCCCATCGCGCGATTGCCATTCCAGCACGATCTGCTCGTTTTCGCCGCCGTAGGGCGTCTGATCGCCCGGACTGGTGAGCACCGGCGCGGCGAGCAGCGGCGCCGGCGTGCTGGTAGTCGTGACAGTCGGCGCCGGCGGTCGTGTGGACGTGGATGTCGGCCGCGGCGTCGCGGTCGGGGTGACAGAGGGCGAACCGGCCGCGGTCGGAGAAGCCGTCGGGCTCGGGCCGATTGCCGATGCCGTGGCTGTGGCCGTGAGCATTAGGCTGGCAGTGGGAGATGGGGTCGCCGTGGCCGTTGGGGTGGGCACAGGCGTCTGGGTGGGCAAGCGCAGTTTGTCCCCAGGCCGCAGCAGGGAATACTCGGTCAGCCCGTTCAGCGCCGCGATCGTGCGCCACGGCAGGTCCAGCTTTTCGCCGATCAGGGCCAGCGAGTCACCGGGCTGGATGATGTACTCGCGCACGGCGCCGGTGGCCGTCGGCGTGGGCGACGACGTGACCGTGGGCGACGGCGATGGCGTAGCCGTGGCCGTGCGCGTGGGCGAAGGAGTTGGCGTGAACGGCGTCAATCGCGCAGCGGTCAGGCCTGGCGCCGGCGTGATTGTCGGCGTCGGGAATGTGGGGAGCCGGATCATGCTAGCGAGTTCGGCTTGCGTTGTGGCCGCGCGTTGTCTGATCTGTTCGATGGGCAGCCTGTCGCGGCCCCAGTACGCGACGAAGACGAGCAGCAGCCCCAAGGGCAGCCACAGGGCCCACCGCGGCCCGGCCGGCACGAGGTTGCGGCCACAGTGCGGGCAGACGGTCATTTCGATGGAGGCCCGTCCCCAACAACGAGCGCAACGCACGTAGCGCGTGGGCCGGCGCTGGCGCGCGCCGCATTCGGGACAGATGACTGCCCCTTGTTGCAGACGAACGCCACAACGATTGCAGTACACAGCGTGTTCCCTAGGGGATGAGCGAGGGGAAGGTGCCACTGACCAATGCAGTGATCTCCCGAATGGTCAGAATGCTGACCAGGAGCAGCAGGAGCCCCATCCCCACCAGATGTACCAGGCCCTCTTGAGCCGGTTCGACACGGCGACCGCGCACGGCTTCCAGCAGGACGAACATCAGCCGGCCGCCGTCCAGGCCGGGAATCGGCAGCAGGTTGGTGATGCCGAGCGCCGCGCTGAGCAGCGCCACGAAGATCAGCACCGGTTCGACCGTCTGGCGCGCCGCTGCAGAGCGCACCACGTCCCCTGTGGTGACCGCGATGCCGACCGGGCCCATGAAACCGGCGTCCGAGATGGGACGGCCCTCGCGGATCAGCGTAGCGGGGATCAGGAAGGTCATCACGATCACTTCGCCGGTGCTGCGGATCCCGTTCCAGGCGGCTTCGGGCAAAGTTGTCGGTCGAATGGCCACGCCGATGCTCACTCCCAATGCGCCCTGGCCTGGCGGCGGATCGGTGCGAGGGACGATGGTGAAGGTCAGCAGTTGCTCCGCGGCGCCAGTACCGCCGGCGCGGGCAATGGTGTAGACGACCGGCTGGCCCAACCGTGCCCGCGTGTATTTTTGCAAGTCGGCCGGCGCGGCGATGGGCGTCTCGTCGGCCTTGATGATGCGGTCGCCAGGCAGCAGGCCGGCCTGCGCGGCCGGTGATGCCGGCGCCACTTCTTTGATCAGCGCGCCCGGCTTCGCTGCGTCGGGCGTGCCAGTGAGCAGCGTGACCACCGCGAACAGGATGATCGCCAGCAGGAAATTCATGCCCACGCCGGCGAGCAGTGTGGCCGTGCGCGCCAGTTTCGAGGCAGCGGCAAAGCTGCCCGGCTCGGTCGGGTCTTCTTCACCGCGCAATTTGACATAACCACCGAACGGGATGGCGTTAATGGCGTAGACTGTTCCACTGCGCTCGCCCAGCTTGATGAGGCGAGGCGGATAGCCGAAAGCGAACTCCTCGACGATGATCTTGTTGCGTTTGGCGACCAGAAAATGCCCCAACTCATGCACGAAAACCAGGATACTGATCACGACCAGAAACGATACGGCTGTAACGAACATGACATCCTCACATCGCGATCCCGCCGCATAGTCTGTCGCAGCGGGGGTGAAATGGCCTGTACAAAATCCATTATACTGGCAGACCGTCCATCCTGCAAAGGTTGAGAGGCGCGAGGCGGAATGGGCCAGACGGCGGACAGGGATGCTCCGCTCCGGCGGTTCCGGCGCGCATTCAGCTCAGTGTGGCGCTTGAGCGGTCCGGACGATGCGGGTGCCGGTGTGGAGGGCGGGGTCGGCCAGTGTGGTTCGTACCAGGTCGGGGACCAGGCCCGAAATAATTTGAACGGCATCCAGCGTCGGCTGCGCCTGAACCAGCGCCAGCATGGCCGCGACTTTGGCCGCCATCCCGCCCGTGACGTCCACTCCGCGCGAGCCGCCCAGGGCCTGGATCAGGGCCGGCAGGTTGTCTGGCGTGATCGTAGGGATCAGTTCGCCAGCCACGCCGCTCGCCGGGTCGGCCGTGAGCACGCCGGGCACCTCGCCCACCAGGACGATGCGACGCGGGGCCAGCCGCAGGGCCAGCCAGGCGAAGATCTCCTCGGTGGAGATGATCGTCCCACCGCGCACGCTGTCCAGCGCCACATCGCCATAGACCACGGGGGTCAGTCCCTGGGCGAGCGCCACACGTATGGGACGTTCATCGAGTGCCAGCAGTTCCCCATCGCGGCACTGGGCCGATGCCGAGGGCTGGATGCTCAGCGCGGGCACGCCGGCTTCCCACAGGGCATCCACGACGTGCCGGTGGAGCAGTGCGGCGGCGCGCGCGGTCTCGGCATAGCCGCGCCAGCCCGCGGGCGAAGTCACGCCCGCGCGCGTGTTGTGCTTGCGGGCTGCCACGTGGCCGAACGAGCCGCTGCCGTGTCCGATCAGCAGGCGCAGGTGGGGCCGGGCCGCCAGGGCGGCCGCGATTTCACCTGCCAGCCGCGCCAGCACTGCGCTGCGCAGCGCCTGCGGCTGCGTCTTGTCGGTCAGCAGTGAACCGCCGAGTTTCAGGAAGACGATCTCAGACATGGACAGGGATCAGGCTGCGGGGGCTGTTGATGTGGGCGGCCGCCAGCTTTCGGGCTCCGCTGCCGCCGCGCGGTAGACGGTGACGACGCCATCTGCCACGGTCACCCAGTCGCCGGTGTGGATCAGGCTGATGTCTATTTGATCCACCATCGGGATGTCGGCGATGATGGCGCCGACCGCGACGATGGCCTCGCTTTCGGCGTTGATGATGGCAGCCGGGCCGTGACCGCTGCGTCCCAGGCGCAGGATGGTGTAGGAACCGACAGTGCTGCCTTTGCCCGTGGGGAAGACCAGCACTTTTCCGGCTACCGATTGTCCCTGGAGCGGATGCCCGGGCTCCAGGACGATGCCCGTGTCGGGGTTCACGCCGCCCAAAAAGCCGATGGGCGCCGGCGATACGAGCGCCGGCCCTTCGCCGCGGCCCGATTTGATCACGCGGCCTCGCAGGATGATCGGTTCGGACATCGTCACCTCGCGGCACGTCCTCTCATTTGGCCATGTGCTGCCAGGCCGCGATGAGCGCCTGGATCAGCGTTGCGTCTGTCTCCGGCAGCACGGTGCGCGGATCGAGGAGCAGGAGGCCGTCGGCGATGCGGCCGACGACGGCTGGCCGACCCTGGCGCAAGGCTTTCGCTAGCCCGTCGAGGTTCTGGTGCGCGAGCGCCAGCGCGCGCGTCGGCAGGGTCTCGCCCGGCAGCGAGCCGCCGCCGACCGTCGAACTTGCCGCGACGACCGTGGCCGGAATGCCCTGTTCTTGTAGCCGGCCGGCCCAGGCGGCCGCACGCGCTTCCAGTGCCTGGAGGGGTGTGGCGATCATGCGCCAGATCGGCACTTCGCGTTCGGCCTCTCGGCGCAGGTAATGGAGCAGGGTGGCCTGGAGCGCGGCCAGGGTGCTTTTGTCCACGCGCAGCGCGCGCGCCAGCGGGTGATGACGCAGTCGGCCGACCAGTTCGGCCCGACCCACGATCAGGCCGGCTTGCGGGCCGCCGAGCAACTTGTCGCCGCTGAAGGTGACCAGATCGGCGCCGGCGGCCACGCTGGCCTGCACCATCGGCTCAGGCGCCAGGCCAAAGCGAGAGGTGTCCAGCAGGCTGCCGCTGCCCAGGTCATCCAGCACCGGGATGCCGCGCGCGTGGGCCAGCTCTACCATCTCGGCCAGCGACACCTCGGACACGAAGCCGATCTGTTTGAAGTTCGAGGAGTGGACGCGTAGCAGGAGAGCCGTCTCCTCGTTGATGGCAGCCTCGAAGTCACGGCGATGTGTGCGGTTGGTGGTGCCGACTTCGATCAGGCGGGCGCCGCTCTGGCGCATCACATCGGGGATGCGGAAGCCGCCGCCGATTTCGACCAGCTGGCCGCGCGAGATCACGACCGGTCGGCCTTGCGCCAGGGCGGTCAGCGCCAGGAAGACAGCGCCGGCATTGTTGTTGACGGCCAGCGCGGCCTCTGCGCCGGTCAGCTGGCACAGCAGGCGCTCGGCGTGGAGATAGCGAGAGCCGCGCTCGCCGGCTTCCAGGTCGTATTCCAGGTTGCTGTAGCCGCCGGCGACGGCATCCATGGCGCTGCGGGCGGCCGCGCTCAGAGGCGCGCGGCCCAGATTGGTGTGGATGATCACGCCGGTGGCGTTGATGACGGGGTAAAGTGTGCCGGCCGTCAGTTCTTCCAGGCGTTGCGCCACATCGGCCGCCAGCGAGATCAGGGTGGGCGACGCCTGACCCGCCTGGATGCGCGCTCGCGCGTCGTCCAGGGCCGCGCGGGCCGCGTTGACGGCCAGTTCACGGCCGTTTGCGGCGATGGCCGCGCGCAAGGCAGGATGCGCCAGCAGGCGGTCCACGCTGGGCAGGGTGCGTCTTTTATCTCCGGTGGCTGGCTCGTCTGCCATATTCGGGGCCAAACAACATGATTCACTGCGGGCGATCGCCGCACACGAGCGAATGGCTCGCCGTCTCAAAAGTGGGCGAAAAGGGACTCGAACCCCTGACCTCCTCGGTGTAAGCGAGGCGCTCTGACCAGCTGAGCTATTCGCCCGATGGAGAGATTATACCGCCGTCGGGCAGGGTGTGTCAAAACATGAAGCGTGAGGCGTTATCGGCGCCTCGGCGGTGAGCTTTCCGGTCAGGCCGGGTGTTTTTTCAGCTCGGCCAGGAGGTCGTTCAGCCGCGTCTTTGCCAGCGCCACACAGCGGTCGGCCCCGCCGTAGGAGATGTACAGGTCGCCATCGTATACATAGCCGCCGACCGGGAAGACCACGTTTCCCACGTCGCCGTATAGCTCGTAGTCTTCTTCCGGCTCCAGGATCGGGTAGGGCAGGCGGGCGATCACGCGTGTGGGGTTCTTCGCATCGAGCAGCGCCGCGCCCGCGCGATAGATAAAGGGCCGGGTCGCGTAGAACTGGGTCGCTTTCTCCCGGTCGCGCAGCAGGGAGGCCACCTCTCGCCAATCGAACTGGCGATCGGGGAAGGTTTCCACGGCATGGTAGATCAGCAGCCAGCCATCCTCGGTGCGGATCGGCGGCACGCTGCCGCCCACTTTGCCGCATTCCCACGGGAACGCGGCCCGCAACACTGTGGCCGCTTCGACTCGCTGCTCGTAGTCTGCCCAATTGCGTGGGTCGAGCAGCGCGTCGAACGAGTCGAAGGTGTCAATCTGAATATTCGGGGAGACGCGGTGCACGTAGGCGATCTTGCCGCCGATGCGTTCGGGGAAGATGAAGGCGTCTTTGTCCCACGTGTAATGATCTATAAAGCCGAGCTTCTGCGCGGTGATGAAGTCCGTTGTGCGGGCGACGCCCACCCGGGCCCGATCCTGGCCGGCCGGCGCGATGTCTTTGTCCCAGCCGCAGTAGAACAGGTAGTACGCGCCCTCGAACGGGATGATGCGTGCATCCTGGCAACCGGATGCGTCCCAGGGCTCCGAGGGCGCCAGCAGCGCCCGGTTGGAGTCGAAGAGCAGCTGGCCTGTCGGCGTCAGGCGGGCGTAGCGCGTCTCATCCACCGCGTAGTTGGATTGTGTGGTCAGATCGAACTCCGACCGCCACTCGGTGTAGCGATAGACCATGTGCACGATATCGCCGGCCAGGGTCATGCCCGCGTTGAATTTGGCGACGGTGCGAAACTGTGGCGTGTCGGGCTGCAGGACGACGCCGAGACGTTGGAGTTTGAGCATAGGTACGGACCTCTGTTCTGCCGATTTTTGGTTTTCAACCGTCTACCAACACTTCGCGGCTGCGGCCGCCGCCTTCATCCGGGCCGACCGCGCCCATTTCTTCGAGCTGTTCCATCAGCCGGGCCGCGCGCGGATAGCCGATCCGCAACTGGCGTTGCAGCAGCGACGTGGAGACCTGGCGCTTGCCCTGGAGCAGCTCGAGCGCCCGGGTCAGCAATTCATCCTTTTCGTCGTCCGCGGCCATGATCATGCCGGCCCAGGGCACATCGGCCTCGTCGGCCGGCGGCGGATCGTCGGCGTCGCGGCCGCCGCGCCAAAAGCTCACGATCCCGTCAATTTCCTCATCGGAGACGAAGCAGCCCTGGATGCGCACCAGCCTGGCCGAATCGGGCGCCATGTACAGCATATCGCCGCGGCCCAGCAATCGCTCGGCGCCCGGCGTGTCCAGGATGACCCGGCTGTCAATCTGCGAGGTGACCGCGAAGGCGATGCGTGCCGGAAAGTTGGCTTTGATCAGCCCGGTGATGACGTCCACGCTCGGTCGCTGCGTGGCAAGCACCAGGTGAATGCCCGTGGCGCGCGACATCTGCGCCAGGCGGCAGATCTGGCGTTCCACGTCATACGCGGCGGTCATCATTAGGTCGGCCAGCTCGTCAATCACCAGGACGATGTAGGGCAGCGGCTCGGCCGACTTCGAGCGGCCCAGCTTGTGGTTGTATTCTTCGATGTTGCGCGCGCCGCGCGCGGCGAACAGCCGATAGCGGTCATCCATTTGCAACGTCAGCCAGGCGAGCGCGGCCGGCACCTGTGCGACATCGGTGATAACGTTGCCGTAGAGATGCGGAATGCCGTTGTAGGTCGGCAATTCCACCATCTTCGGGTCTACCATCAGAAAGCGCACGCGCTCCGGGCCGTTGTTCATCAGGAGCGCAGAGACGATGGCATTGATGCACACCGATTTGCCGGAGCCGGTAGCGCCCGCGATGAGCAGGTGCGGCAGGCGGGCCAGGTCGGCGATGACCGGATCGCCGGCCACATCGCGGCCGAGCGCAATCGCCAGCGGTGACCGCACCCTGGCGAATTCGGCCGATTCCAGCAGGCCGCGCAGCGTCACGGTCGTCTTGGCCGGATTGGGGATCTCGATGCCGACGTAGGGTCGGCCCGGCACCGGCGCCTCGATGCGGATGGAAGCCGCGGCCAGGGCCAGCGCCAGGTCATTGCTCAGCCGCTGAATTTTATGCACAGACACGCGACGTCGAACGATCTCGCCATCGCGCAGTTCGCGCACGATCTCCCCCGGCTCCAGGCCGAACTGCGTGACGGTCGGCCCCTCTTTGATGCTGACGATTTCGACCGGGACGCCGAACTCGGCCAGCGTTTGTTTCAGGATCTGGGCGCGCTGGCGGGCGTCGGCCTGGCTGTTTGCCCTGTGCGTCTCTGCTCGCAAGAGGTCGAGGGGCGGCAGGTTGTCGGGCCGGGTTTTGAGCCGCGAGGGCCGGCCGACGCCTTTGGCCGTGTCGCGCGTGGAGGGTTCTGCGGTCGGCCGGTCGCGCGGCCCGGCATCGGCTGCTGCGGGCGTCTGGGCTGCGGGGGGAGCCGGCCGGGCCACCGATCGCGCGACGGGTTTGGATGCCGGTTTCTCTCGGCCCTGATTTGTGGCGCGTGATTGCGGCGTTTCCTCCGGAGCAGTTGGCGGAGAAGGCAGCAGGGAAGCACCGATCGCGCGCAGTGTGCCAGCAGCTGCTGCCGCCCATCGGCTCAGCCGCTCGCTCGCCGAGACAGCAGCCGGCCGGTCTGGTCGCGTCGCGCGTGGCGTCTGCGGAGAGACCGTCCGTGTGCTGCGGCCGGCCAGTCTGTGGGCCACGCTCGTCAGCCCTGCGACGGCGCGGTGCAGCCATAGCGTCGGCCGGCGTGTCCAGGTCGGGGGCAGATCGCGCCAGAAGAACCAGCCGGCGCCCAGGCCCACAGCCACCAGAACTGCCCAGGCCAGCGGCCGCGGCAGCACGACCGTCAACGCCTGGCTGAGCGCCCAGCCGATCAGCCCGCCGCCTCCACCGGCGCGCGCGACAGTCAGCGGGTCGGCGAGGCCCAGATGGGTGATCGTCAGCAGTACCAGGAAGATCACCTCGGCCGCCGCAATGGCCTGCCAGCGCACCTGCCAGCCCAGCTTGTCGGCGAAGAGCATCATCACGCCGCCCAGCACAGCGACCAGGACGAACGGCGACGCGCTCCAGCCGAGGAGCACGCGCAAAGGCGCCGTCCCGGTGCCGTGCAGCGAATCGGGCAGAAGCAGCGCCAGGGCGATCAGGCCGATGACGGCCAGGATCAGGCCGATAGCCCGATGAAGCGGCAGATTCACGGCCGTTGCGCCATCTTATGCCGCCAGTCTTGCGGCAGTGGTCGGCAGTGCCGTGCTGCGCGCGCGCGTCGATTCCGCGCTGCGCAGCGAGAGCGCGATGCGCCGTTTCGCGCCATCCACCTGCAGGACGCGCGCGCGCACCCGATCGCCTTCGCGCACGACGTTGCGCGGATGCATGAAGCTGCCCTCGGCCAGCTCTGAGACGTGCACCAGCCCTTCCAGCCCTTCTTCCAGCCGGGCAAAGGCGCCGAAGTTGACCACGTTGGTGATCACGGCCTCAACCATTTGTCCCACGGTGTAGCGTTGTTCCACACCTTGCCAGGGATCGGGCCGCAGCCGTTTGAGGCTGAGCGACACTTTGCGCTCTTCTGGACTGACTTCCATGACCAGCAATTGGAGTTCGTCGCCTGGTCGAACGACTTCATCGGGCGCGCCCACGCGGCCCCACGACAATTCCGAGATGTGGATCAGGCCCTCGTAGCCGCCCAGATCTACGAACGCGCCGAAGGGGCAGAGGTTCGTCACGCGGCCCTGGCAGATCTGGCCGGGGCGCAGTGAGGCGATCAGCTCGTCCACGTGGCCGTCTTGTTGCGCCAGCCGCTCGGATAGGATCAGACGTCGGCGCTCGCGATCGATCTCGACGATGCGCACGTTCAGGCTCTCGCCGATGCGCGCGGCCAGCGCTGCCGTGCGCTGCATCGGCGTCTGCGCGAAGGGCGCGTTGAGCAGATGCGAAGCCGGGATGAAGCCCTGAATTGTGCCGAAGTCAGCCAGCAAGCCGCCCCGGTTGTGGCCGGTCACGGTCACTTGCACGATCTCGCCGCTTGCGAGCAGGTCGGCAGCTCTTTCCCAATCCGCCTCATCTTCGTGCGGCGGTTCTACCGGTCGCCGTGCGGCCGGGACCGGTTCGACACTGTGCCATTCCCCCAAAGTCTCCTCGATTTCTCCTTTGGGCCGCCATGACCCACATTCTTCTTCTGCATCCTGGAGCAATGATTCCCAGTAGCCTTCGTCCAACATTCCTTCCTCCTCAGATTCATTCTTTACTATTTGAATCGTGCGTTGCCTTTGTTCCAAGCGCCAGGACCGCGGCCTCCATCTCGGCGAGGGTCTTCGCAACTTCGGCCACAGCAGCGCGTTGTTTGCGGTAGAGATCGGACTCGCTCATCGAGAGGCGCATCGCGATATCACGTACCCGTTGACCCTGAATGAAACGCATGTCCAGAATATTATACAACAACCATTCGGAGGCGGTCAGTTTGCGTTCGCCGGCCGGCCGTTGACGTTCGATGGCCTCGCGCAGCACCGCGCGCACGGCTCGGGGCACATTGCCGTCGTGTATTTCGAGCGCGCGTCGCACCAGGCGCATGCTCGCCAGCGGGCTTTCGCTGAGCTTCGGGCCGCCCCAGTAGTGGCTGAGCGCGTCTTTGACCCAGGTGTAGAACGTATGGTCATGGATGGGAGGGACGCTTTCGGGCGGCGCGCTGTCGCTTTCACCGGTTTTGGGTTCCGCTGTCGCAGGCAGCGGCGGCGCGTAGCGCAGTTCGCTGCGCCATTCCTGGATCCGTTCCAGGTCGGGCAGGATACGCTGCAGAGTGGCGAAGACTCCCTCCTGCACATAGCGGTCGGCGATGGCGGCCGTGGCCTGGGCCAGCAGTTTCTCCACCTCGACTTCTTCGGCCGGATCCAGCTCGACCTGGGGGCTGCGGCCACGCACGGCCAGCAGCCCCAACATCTTCGCGCCGTCCTCGCCGCGCAACGGACACAGCCAGAAGAGGCCGTTGGGGTAAAAATGCGGCTCCTCGTCGCGCGTTTCCTGCTCCAGTGCCTGCCAGTTTGCGCGCCCCTCTGGGCCGGCAGCAAACTGACGGGCCAGCTCCAGATCGCCGATCCCGACCTCGACGCGCAAGCCTGCGGCGGTTTGCACCAGGACGAAGCCAGAATCCACGCGCAGCAGTTCGCACAGGCTGATCAGGATGTTGGTGAGGAACTGATGGAGGTCGCTGCTGGTGAGCAATCGGCGGTCCAGGGTCTGGATCCAGGCCAGCTCTTCGCGATCCTGGCGGAAGATCAGACGGTCGAGATAGGGTTTGGACAGGCCGAGCGCGAGCTGGCCGAGCACGATCATGCCGACGACGACGAAGATCAGCGCCGTATCGCGCGGCAGGCCCAGGATCAGCTCGACCCGGGGGATCACCAGCATCACGATGATCACCATCGTGCCGAGGATCGGCCCGCGCAGCAGGTAGTGCAGCATGTCGTGGCGGATGACGCGGTCGGGCGTCAGCACGCCGTAATAGGCGACCGTGTAGGCCATCAGCACCAGCATGGCGCCGACCAGCACGCTGGCCAGCATGGCCAGCAACAATATCGGGATCGGCCCGATGTGCATGAGCAGGCCCGAGCTGACGATCAGGTAGGGGAAGACGCCCAGGCCCGGCGCGGCAAATGAGACCGCCAGATAGAGCATCCGCCGGCGCAGCGCGGGCGTCAGACAGCGTCGCCGCGCGCGAATGACATTGTAGGCGCCATAAACGGCGGTGGTGACGAAATAGGCGACGAAAAGAGGGAACAACGGCCCGGCGGCGAGGTAGCTGATCTGAGGCCAGACATTGCCATCGCTCACGACGATGTCGGTGAAAAGCGCCAGCGCCACCAGGCTCGCGCTGAAGATGTAGCTGCCGATCACGACCAGCCGACGCCGTTGCGAGAAATGGCGCGTGCTGCGCAACAGCGCATCGGAGAAGTGAAGATAGGCAGCCGGCACCATGGCGATGCCGATCCACTGCACGCGCAGCCATACCACCACGGCCTCAGCGCCCTCAACACGGGGAATGATGATGTCGCAGGCGTAGACCAGCGACACACACGCCAGCAACACGCTGAAGGCCTGCGCCACGCTGCTGCGGAGATTGTGCGTCAGCACGTAACCGAGCAGCGAAAAAGCCGTGATGACAATGGCGGAAGAGAGGATGAGATTGACAAAACCCAATACAACGAGCCAGCTCAGGCCCGGAAATTCTATCATACCCTACAGCCCACGCCCGAAATACAGTCCGATGTCCTGATTGCGATAGAAACGTTCGTTATAGCCGCAAAACGTGAAACCATGTCGCTGGAAGAAATTGATGGCCGGATAGTTCTTGCTTTGCACGATCACCATCATCTGCGCCAGGCCCTCCTGGCGGGCATGTTGAATGCCGCGCTGCAGAAGCGCGGTGCCGATCCCTTTGCGTCGGTGGGGCGCCGCGACCACCAGATGATGGATCCAGGCGATATCCTGGTCGGGCTGTGTCTCCTGGTCTATGTAGCCGAGCACCTCGGTGGCCTGGGCCGCCACGAGAATGAGGTCTCCGCGCTCCTGATGCGCCAGCAGCGCCTCGTTCCAGCTCGGATAGCGGACGCGCGTGGTGCGGGGCAGCTGCGCCAGGCGGAACCGGGCCACCATATCCTGCTCTTCCTGTTGCTGGACAACCTGCCAGACGCGGTCGGTCTCATACGAACCGTCCAACATCAGACAGGCCGTCAAGTCTCGCAGATCGGCGCGGTAGATATGCATGGCAGGCGCATTCTCCCATAGATCGAAGTATGTAAATTCTATCACTGGCGCGAATGTTTGGCAAAGTGGAAGAGGATTGTCGTGAGGCCGCCCAAGGCACTTTTGCGCCGGGGCCAGGGAGGAGATACAATGAACGCCATCTGATTTTGTGCTTTGAGGACAGATCCCGATGCGTTCACTTTCTATTCCCAGATCGTTCCCATCCCAGGCGGATCCGGCCGCAATGGTCAGCGGGCCGGGCGTGCGCTTCACCGTGTTGACCGATCGTCTGCTCCGCCTGGAGTACAGCCGGACGAACCGTTTCGAGGATCGTGCCAGCCAGGCGTTTTGGTATCGCCGTCAGCCGCCGCCGCCCTTCAGGGTCGCGCAGACGCCGGAGCAGATCGAGATCGAGACCGACGCACTGCTGCTGCGCTATCGCATCACGGAGGAAGGCTTCACGCCCAGCACGCTCTCGATTCGGCTCAAGGCCAGCGGCGTCACCTGGCATTTCGGCGACCACGATCCCCACAATCTACGTGGCACCGCGCGCACCCTCGACGGCGCCGACGGCGAGATCCCTCTGGAACCAGGGCTGATGTCGCGCGCGGGCTGGTCGGTCGTGGACGACTCGCAGAGCCTGGTCTTCAACGAGGACGGCTGGCTCGAGCAGCGGCCGGCTGCCCGCCCGACGGACTATCGCGATCTCTATTTCTTCGGCTACAGCCATGATTACATCGGTTGCCTACAGGATTTCACGCGCGTGGCCGGCCGCGTGCCGTTGCCCCCGCGCTTCGTGCTGGGCAACTGGTGGAGCCGCTACTGGGCCTATCGCCAGGACGAACTGCGCGATCTGATGATGGCGTTTCGGGAGCGGCAGATCCCGCTGTCGGTGTGCATCATTGACATGGACTGGCACATCACCGAGACCGGCAATGCATCCTCCGGCTGGACGGGCTACACCTGGAATCGCGATCTGTGGCCTGCTCCCGAGGAATTCATTGCCTGGCTGCACGACCAGGGGCTGCGGACGGCGCTCAACCTGCATCCGGCCGACGGCGTCTGGCCGCACGAGGCGCAGTACGAGGCAATGGCGCGCTGGATGGGCCAGGACCCGACGCGCCAGGAGCCGGTTCGCTTCGACCTGGCCGATCCGCACTTCGCCGAGGGTTATTTCGCCATCCTGCATCACCCCTACGAGGAAAAAGGCGTGGACTTCTGGTGGCTGGACTGGCAGCAGGGCCAGCGCATGGTGTACTCGAAGCAGCCCGTGGCCGAGGTGATGGATCCGCTATGGTGGCTGAATCATCTTCATTTCTACGATCTCGGCCGCGACGGTGTCAAACGGCCGTTCATCTTCTCGCGCTGGGGTGGCCTGGGCAATCATCGCTATCCCATCGGCTTCTCCGGCGACAGCCATGTGACATGGGCCTCGCTGGCGTTCCAGCCCTACTTCACGGCCACGGCTGCGAATGTCGCGTTCGGTTGGTGGAGCCACGACATCGGCGGCCACTGTGCGGGCATGGAAGAGCCCGAACTGTACGCGCGCTGGGTTCAGCTCGGTGTGTTCAGCCCGATCCTGCGCCTGCACAGCACGAACAATCCGTTCCACGACCGTCGGCCGTGGGGCAACGGCGAGGAAGCGCTGCGGGTGGCGCGCGCGGCCATGCAGCTGCGCCACGCGCTGATCCCGTACATCTACAGCATGGCCTGGCGCATGACCCAGGCGAGCATTCCGCTCATCACACCGCTCTATTATTCGCACGGCGAGCGCGAGGAAGCCTACCGTTGTCGCAATCAGTTCTGGTTCGGCAGCGAGCTGATGGTCGCGCCGTTCGTGTCCCCACGACATCCGGAGACCAACCTCAGCCGCCATACCGTCTGGTTCCCGCCGGGCGCCTGGTTTGACTTCGCCACGGGCGAATATTTTGCCGGCGACCGCACCGTAGCGATTTACGGCACGCTCGACGATATCCCGGTTTTCGCGAAGGCCGGCGCAATCGTGCCGTTGGGCCCGCTGGTCGGCTGGGGCGGCGTGGACAATCCGGCTGAACTGACCGTTTATATCTTCCCCGGCGCGGATGGCGCGTTCAACCTCTACGAAGATGATGGCGTCTCCGTGGCTTACGAGCAGGGCGATTACGCCATCACGCCCATGGCGCAGAGCTGGCACGGCAATCGGCTCCGCTTCACCATCGGCCGGGTGGTGGACAACAGCCGACATATCCCGGCCGACCGCCGCTATCAGCTGGTCTTGCGCGGTGTGCGCCGGCCCGATATGTTGACGCTGAAGATCAACGACGCGATCCGGCCGGTTGCCTGGACCTATGATGAGGCGACCGAGTCGTTGCAGTTGCCTTCCCTCCAGGTCGGCCCGACCGATGCGCTGGAGCTCACGATCGCGGCCGATGCCGGCTCGCTGCTCGCGCAACGGGATCGCCGCCTGGAGACGTGCCGCGCGCTGCTGCGACACTTCCGCCTCGCTTCTCTGGCCAAGTGGGCGCTCGACCGCGCCCTGCCGGAACTGGTGGAAGACCCGCGGCGGCTGGAGGCATTCGCCGGCGAGCTGGATCAGGTGAGCGATGCGCAGTGGATGGCGCTGCGCAACGTGCTGGCGCGCAGACCCTGATCGGATCTGCGGCAGGTCTTGCAGGCTTTGCAGGTCTGTCACAAACAACAGGCCGACGCTCAATGCGTCGGCCTGTTGTTGGGTTGGGGGAGACCCGGAGTGATTTACTTCCAGCCGCGGCGACCGCCGAAGAAGAAGGGCCTCGTCCAGCCGTTTTCCAGGCCCTTTAACAGCCAATCGGCGCGTTCTTTGGAGATTCTGCCGCTTTCCAGCGCCTTTTGAATGGCTTCGCGCTCACGCGCCAGGCGCGCGTCCTTCACCGCTTGCTGGATAGCACTCATTTCAACGTTTTGGGCTGCGGCGATTTCTTGCAGAGTCTTGCCGCTGTGGAGCTGCTCGAACAATTGGGTCGGCGTCAGATTCAGGGCCTTGGCGATCGCGTCGAACGTTTGCCAGTCGCCGAACGGCATGCCGGGCCAGCGGAACCAGAAGCCACCCTTCAGCGCTTTGGTGGCCGGATCCGGCGTGGCGGGCGGTTGTGTGCCCTGAGCGGCCACAGTCCCCACGAACAGCAACACCAGCACAAGGCTCAAACCTATCGTCAACAGTGCCCTTCTTTTCATGCCCTATTCCCTCCTTTCTCGCGCAGCGAAAACCTTTTTTCCCATTGCTCACGTGCCAGGCACTCTCGCCTGCTCGAGCGAGGTCTCCTGACCAAGCCACTCTTCGACGGTCGGGAGACCGCCTCGAACAACGGAGCACGTGGCGACTTTTACCCGCCGCGGCGTCGGCCGCGGCATGAGCATCTATCCTGTGCTCAATCTAGCACGCAAATGTGAGAAAAGCATGAGAAGAACAGGCAGGATCGCATCAGCCAGGCGTCACGCGCGGCAGGCGCACGGTGAAGCGGCTGCCTTGCCCCGGCGTGCTCTCCGCCGTGATCTCGCCGCCGTGCGCGTGCGCGATCACCTGCGCGATGCTCAGTCCCAGGCCGACATGATCCCGGCCGTCGCTCGTGCGCGCTTTGTCGCCGCGATAGAAACGGTCGAAGATGTGCGCCAGGTCTTCGGCCGCGATGCCCGGCCCTGTGTCCGCCACCGTCACGGTGATCTGACCGGCCGTCGCGGCGGCGGTCACCCGAATGGTGCCGCCTGCCGGCGTGTATTGCATGGCGTTGTCCAGCAGATTGAGGAAGAGCCGGGTCAGGTAATCACGGTCGCCGCGCACCCAGAGCTGTGCGGATATCTCGCAGGTCAGAGATTGGCCGAATTCCTCCTGGGCATACACGGCCGACGTTTCCACCAGGTCGGTGAGCAGCTCACTGAGGTCCAGCATCGTGAAATGCGCCTGCAACTGGCCGCTGTCCACGCGCGCCAGCATCAGCGCGGCGTCGAGCAGGCTCGAGAGGCGGTCTATCTGGCCGTTCGCCTCGATCAATGTGGCGCGCAGCTCCTCGGCGCTGCGCGGCCGGTTGAGGGCGACCTCGATATTGCTCTTGATGAGCGCCAGCGGCGTGCGCAGATCGTGTGCGATGTCGGCGGTGAAGCGGCGCTCTCGCTGAAAGGCAGCCTGGAGCCGGTCGAGCAGTTGGTTGAAGGTGCGCGCCAGGTGGCCGAGCTCATCGTTGTGCTTCGGTTCCGGCAGGCGTTCGGCCAGATTTTCGGCTTCGATGCGATTGGCGGTCTCGACCATGGCTCGCACCGGCGCCAACGCGCGGCCGGCCAGCCACCAGCCGCCCAGTGCCGCCAACGGCAGGCCCAGCGCCAGTGCCCCTACCAGAGTGGTGATCAGCAGCGTGCGCAGGCGCAGCAGATCTGCCTCGACTTTGCCCACCTGGAGGATGGCACGCGGCGGCCTGCCCAGCGGAACCGACAGCACGCGCACCGGCGGGGCCAGCACGGCAGACAGCCACAGGCCCGAATCCGCCTGGGTGACATCGGGCGGCACCAGCGGTGTCCGCACGGTCTCCCGCCAGGAACGGCCCTGGCGGGCAGCCTCCAGCGCCTCGACGGAAATCGGAATGCGCCGCGCCGGCAGACCGGACGAGCGGATGATCTGTCCGTCCAGCGTCAGCAGACGATAGGAGGTGTCCACCACCAGCGGGTCTTCCCCGCGCAGGAGCGGCCCGGTCAGCTGGCGGGCAATGGTCTGGATCTCGCGATCGGTCGTGCTCTGCAATTGCCAGGCGCCGCCGATGAAGATGACCGCGGCGAAACCGATCAGCGCGATCATCAACACGAAGGTGTACCACAGCGTCAGGCGCAGGCGAATGGAGAGCATGGCGGTTTATCTACTCGGTCTCGGCCAGCTTGTAGCCGACCCCGCGCACGGTGTGCAACAATTTGGGTTCTCCCGGCGTCTCGATCTTGTGGCGCAAATAGCGAATGTACACATCCACCACGTTAGAGCCACCGGCGTAATCGAAGCTCCAGACCTGACTCAGGATCGCATCGCGCGACAGCACCTGGCGGGCATGACGCATCAGACAGCGCAGGAGGCGAAATTCCAGTGGGCTGAGCTCGATCACGCGATTGCCGCGGCGCACTTCGTGTCTGGTTTCGTCGAGCACGAGATCGCCCACGCGCAGTGGACCCACCTGCATTTCACGGACGCGTCGGCTCAGCGCGCGCAGCCGCGCCAGCAGTTCCTTGAAGGCGAACGGCTTTGTCAGATAGTCGTCGGCGCCGCTGTCGAGCCCATGGACGCGGTCGTCCACGTCGCCCAACGCGGTGAGCATCAGGATATGGCCGGTGAACCCGGCCTCTCGCAGCCGACGACATACCGTCAGCCCATCCATGCCGGGCAGCATGATGTCCAGAATGATCACATCGTAAGGCGCGGCCAGCGCGTAGTCCAGCGCATCGCGGCCGTTGGTCACGATGTCTACGACGTAATGTTCCTCGGTCAGGCCACGGCGCAGCGTTTCGGCCAGCGCAACTTCATCTTCGACGATCAGGATTCGCATCGGATTCACCGGACAGGTCGAGACGGCCCGGGCTGCTGTTCAAGCACGGATTGCCGTGAGCGTCCGGAGGCTTCCCAGATCTACGCGCAACCGGTGTCGAACACAGCCGATTCCCCTTTGTATCGTCGCGCGAGAAGATGAGAGACGGGTGAGAACATTGTGGCCGCAGCAAAAAGGCCCTGCCGGCATCTCCAACAGGGCCACGGGACGGACGATGCCATGCGGCACTGCGGTCGCAGCAGCCTCATGCGGTCTCGGCGGCGCGTTCCACCCGCACATGGATCGTGGCAACGGTCCCCGCCGCGATGCGGAGGGTGAGCGTATGCTCGCCCAGCGTTTTGATCGGATGCTCCAGCTCGACCAGGCGTCGTTCGATCGGCCGGCCGACCATGCGGCTCAGCTCATCGGCGATATCCGCGCTGGTGATCGAGCCGTACAGCCGTTCGCCCTCGCCGGCGCGCGCCCGCAAGACGACGACTTTGCCGTCGAGCTGCTCGGCCAGGCGTTTGGCCTCGTGCGCACGACGCTCTTTGCGGCGTGCTTCCGCCTCTTTGGCCGACTCGGCCTGTTTGAGCGCGGCCTCCGAGGCCGGCACTGCCAGTTTGCGGGGAAACAGGAAGTTATGGGCATATCCGCCGGCCACCTCTTTGACATCGCCGGCGCGTCCCAATCCTTCCACGTTTTTGATCAGTAGGACTTGCATGACCTGATTTCTCCTTGTCGAGACGAGGATACAACGGTCTCCATGATACATCAGAACCGGCCAGACTTCAAGCGCGGTTGCGGCCCGTGGAGGTCAACCCCGCTGAAGCCCGCCGATGGCCTCAGCACGGCCGCTGTTGGCCGGTTGCCGCGCGCAGGCAATCTGTGTTATACTCGGAGCAATGCGAGATGTGCAGATGAGTCCATCTTTGGGCAGCGGAAATAAGCCGTGGAAACGATGAAGCAAACGCGCGCTGCGCTTGCGCTCATCGCCGCGTTGCTGGTGCTCGCGGTCGGGGTTTGGGGCTGCTCGGCGACGCAGCTGCTGGCCGGCCAGCTGGCGGCGACGGTGACGCCGACGCGCACGCCGCGTCCCACGTGGACGCCCGCGCCGCCTGCCGCGGTGGTCGCCACGCCGACCCTGGACACCACGCGCTTCCCCGGCGTGGCGCTGCCCACCGCGCCGCCGCCCACACCGGTGATCCTGATACCCGGCGCCGGCCAGACGATCTTCTTGCCCCAGCCGGCCGGCGCGCCGCCGGTTCAGACCGTGGTCGTGATCATCGTCACCGCAACGCCGGTGCCCACGCCCACGCCCACTCTGGCGCCGTTCATGACACCGGTCAGGCCGACCGCCACCCCGACCCCTGGGCCGCCGACCCCTACGCCTCTCCCCACGGCCACGCCGCTGCCGCCGGTTTACGTGGTGACGAAAGAGCAGGCCAACGTGCGCCAGGGGCCGGGCGTGGTCTATCCGGTGGTGACGCAGCTCGATGCAGGCACCCAGGTCACGGTCGTCGGCCGCAATCAGGCGGGCGACTGGTGGAAGATCTGCTGCGTGAACGGCGCCGACGTGTGGATCTCCGATGCGTTGGTACGGGTCGAGGGGCCGCTATGGACTGTGGCCGAGGTGGTAAATATCCCACCGACGCCCGTGCCGCCGCCGCCGACTGCACCTTCGCCGACACCTACACCAACTCCAACCCCTGTCTGGACTTTTCGCGTGGAGAGCATGGAAGAGTTTCCGCTGGGCATGGACCTTTTCCGCATAGATGCGGTCATCTACAACGGCGCGGTGCCGCTGTGGGGCTATCGGCTGCGCATCCGCAACGTCGCCCTCGGCCAGGAGTGGATCAGCGGCGAATCTCAATCGGCCGGCTGGGATTGGACCATCGTGCAGTGGCCCGATGATGGCCTGGTGGTTGCCAACGCGGGCGTCGAGTGCCCCAATCCGGTTCGCAAGGGGCTGCGCTGCGTCAGGACCAACCTGAAATGGGATAGCTACAAGGCCAATCTGCCCGGCGGTACCGGGCCGTGGGAAGTCACTGTCATAGATCGGGCCGGCAATCCGCTCTCGGCGACGCTGCAATTTCACACCAATCCCGGCAATCCCGAATGGTACTACGTCGTGTTTCGGAGATGAGCCAGACGATGAAAGCATCGTGTCGGCGCATTGGGATATTGCTGCTCGTGGCGTTTGCGCTCGCCGGCCTGAGCCTGGCCTGTTCGGCAGGCCAGGCAATCGTCGGTCGGCCCAGAGCGGCGGCCGCACCGACTGCGACCAAGACGCCGCGTCCCACCTTCACGCCGTTGCCGGGATTGGGGACGCCGGCCGGAGCCAATGCGCCGCTGCCGATCCGCGGCGAATTGCCGCCAGGCGTCATCGTCGAGGCGTCGACCGCGCCGGCCGTCATCACTCCGGCCGCAACTTTCGGCGCGGTCAGCGTTGTCCTGTATGCCACCGAGACCCCCACGATCAGCCCGACGCCGGGGCCGACCGCGCCGCCGACTGCGTCGCCAGAGGCGACCCCCGATGTCGAGACCAACCGGCCCACTCGTGTGACCGGACCGCGGCCGCGGCCGACGCCGTTCGTCGTGGTCAATGCCGACAGCCTGCGCGGCCGGCGCGGGCCAGATGTCGCCTTTCCCGCGGTGGGGCAGGCCCTGCGCGGGGCCGAACTGATGATCCTGGGGAAGACTTCGGCAGAGGACTGGTGGTGGGTGTGTTGCCTGGCGAATCAGCCGGTATGGGTGCCGGCCGATCAGGTGACGGCCAACGGCCCGCTGGAGGCCGTGCCGGTGCTCACCCCGGCGCCGACGCCTTCGCCGACGCCGGTGCCGCCTCCCACGCTCACGCCCACGCCGACTCCGACGCCGTTGCCGCCGTTCGACATCGCGCGCGGGCCGGAGTTCCCGATCAAGGTGGACACCGGCATCCTCACCATCTGGGTGAAGGTTTATGAAGGCTCCGGCAACTACGAGAAACCGCTGCCGGACTATATCCTCAAGGTGTTTCGCAACGGCGTGGATGTCAGCAGCGATCGTCGCTCCATGGGCGACCGCTTCGATGAGATCGCGTCGGGCAGCGGGGCTTCGCGCACTATCCATTACCTCTACAACCTGAAGTTCGAGATGTACAACGCCGGCGAGGCGGACTGGGAGATCTACCTGGCTCGGCCCGGCGGCATTCGCGTCTCGCCGATCACGCGCTTTACCACGATGGGCGACTCGTATCGCAATCTGGTGGTGTATATCGCCTACTGGTTGGCGCGCTGAATGGGAATCACACGTCTAGCAAGGAGATGCTTCGATGCGGTTGCGTATTCTGGTTCTCTTCATCGTGGCTCTGGCCCTGGCAGCCTGTGCCGGTATGCGCCCTGGCCGGGCCCCCACCCCGACGCCTGCACCGGTCAAGACGCAGCGGCCCACCTTCACCGCGACGCCGATCAGGCAGACGGCGCTGCCTGCCGCAACCCGCAGCGCACCGGTCTCGGCGCAGGGGGCGACGGCCACACCTGTGCCGCCTTCCCCGACGCCGGTGCCCCCCTCGCCGACCCCTGTCCCGCCCAGCCCGACGCCTGAGAAGGCCAGCTTCACCGTGTCGAGCCCTGGCGTGAGCAACGTGCGCGCCGGGCCGGGCACCAACTATCCGCGCATCGGCGAGGTGCGCCAGGGCCAGACGTTCGAGATCATCGCCAAGAATCAGACCGGCACCTGGTGGCAGTTCGACTTCAATGGCCAGAACGGCTGGATCTCCGGCGAGCTGGTGAGCGCCAATGCGGCCGCCAGAGATGTGCCAGTGGCGACGAACATCCCCGCGCCGCCGACCGCGCCGCCGGCGCCGACTCGGCCGCCGCAGCCGACCAGCCCGCCGCCTCCGCCGCCTGCCCTCTTCGTGCAGGCCGGCATCGAATCACGGGATGCCGGCAACACCAACTTCGATCTGGTCACCTTCTGGGGACGCCTGGGCAAGACCGGCGACTATCCCATCAGCGGCGGTTATCGCTTCCGGGTGAGCGCGCCGAGCGGCACGGCCGAAGTGCCGTTCGGAGATGCCTGGCACAATGCCTATCCGGGTCTGGGCAACGCCGAGTTTCGCTACAACGCCAAGATCGAGCTGCCGCGCACGGTCGGCGGCTACCGCGCGGTCGTGGTGGATGGCAGCGGCAAGGAAGTCGGCGAGGTGATCTCCGGCGCATTGAACGAGCGCACCCACGATGTGATCCTGAGCTGGTGGCCGCGGTAATCCGGGCGATGGAGAACCGCCGACGTTTGTTGTGGTTGGCCGCGTTCGCCTTTCTCGGGCTGGCGCTCCGGCTGGTGCAACTCGATTTCCAGCCGCTCTGGTGGGATGAGGGCTATTCCGTCTGGTTTGCCACGCATCCCCTGGCGCAGATGGCTACGCTGACCGCGGCAGACATCCATCCGCCGCTGTACTACGCGTTGCTGCACGGCTGGATCGGCCTGCTGGGGGCCGGGCCGATCAGCCTGCGGCTCCTTTCGGTGCTTTGCGGCGTTCTGGCGATCCCGGCCATCTATGTGGCCGGCCGACGTTTCTTCGGCCCATGGCAAGGCTTGCTGGCCGCGCTCCTGTTGGCGATCAATCCGCTGCACATCTATTACAGCCAGGAAGTACGCATGTACGGCCTGGTGGCGCTGTTGAGCATCGGGATGATGGTCGCGGGGTGGGAAGCGAATCGGCGAATCGGCAGATGGGCAGATGGGCAAGGTGGCGGCGCAGCGCGGTGGTGGGCAGCGTATGTGCTATTTGTGCTCGCCGGGCTCTACACTCAATATTACGCGGTTTTCTTGCCCATCGGCCTGACGCTGTACGTGCTCTGGCAGCGCCGCCGCGACGCCCTCGCGATGGCGCGCTGGCTGGCCGTGCAGGCGGTCGCGGCGCTGCTGTACCTGCCGTGGGTGCTTTATGCCGCGCCGAAACTGACCCTCTATGTGTCGCAGAAAGTGATCCAGGATGCCGACCGGCCGCTCGGGCTGTCGGAGTATATGGCACGTCACCTGGCGGCTTTTTTGGCCGGGCATCTCGCCGGGCCATTGGCGCCCTGGTGGCCGCTGGCACTGCTGGTCCTGGTGCCGCTGGCGTTTATCCCGCTGCGCCGGCGGCGTGATCGGCAGGCGAGAGCGTCTCAGCCATGGACGGCGTCCGCTGCATTTGCGATTGTCGGGCCGACGACATCTTCCGCAGGCGTGGCGCTCGGCGTCGTCCTGCTTACAGCCCTCGTCTTCGGCTGGCTGATCGGCCTCCGCTATCCGTTTTTCCCCGAACACGGCGAACGATTGCTGCTGCTGGCGCTGCCGGTCTTCCTGTTGCTGCTGGCGACCGGGCTGATCGCTCTCTGGCGACGCGTCCGGTCGGCGGCGCTGGTCGCAGCGGTTTTGTTGGCCGGGATGAGCGCGGCCAGCCTGGCCGCGTTCTACACCGTGCCGCGTTACCCTGGCGATGATTATCGGCCGCTGATCGCCCGCACGATCGAGCAGGGGCTGCCGGAGGACACCGTTTTTGCGATCTATCCGTGGCAGGTGGGCTACTGGCGCGCCTATGGCCACGCGGCCGGCCCGACGGCCGAACTCACGCCGGACGCCGACTGGACGCCGGCCGTGGCCGCCCGGCTCGATGCGGCGCTGGCGCGCGGCAAAGTCTGGTTCCCGGCGCATTTGGCGCTGGGCGCGATCCTGGAAACGAAGGTGGAGGATTATCTGGCCGACCGCAGCCTGGCCTTCATCAATGAGTGGTATGGGCCGGGCACGCGGCTCAGTGGCTGGGCCGTGACGCCGCCGGCAGACGACACGGTCACGCCGGGGGTGCGTTTCCCCCTGCGGGAGACCGACGCCGCGGTGGAGCTGGTCGAGGCGGCCGTTGCCCGTCGGCCGACGCCCGCAGCCAACGCGGCGACGACGGTCCGTTTGCGCTGGCGCGTGGCAGCGACCGCGCCCACCCTGGGCGTGAGCGTACGGCTGGTGGACGACATCGGCCAGATCTGGGCGCAGCACGATTACGAGCCGCTGGGCATGGCCCGCTGTCGGCCGTCCGCGGCCGGGCCGTCGCCGGAGCGCGAGGAAAGCGGCACGAGACCTGCTTCCGTCAATCCGGCAGAGGACTGCCTGGGCCTGCTGGTCCCGGCCGGCACGCCGCCGGGCCGTTATTTCGTGGATGTGATCGTGCAGCCGAAAGGGGAAGCGCGGCCGCTGGACGCAGTGGCGGCCGACGGGCGTGTGCTGGGCACGGCTGCTCGTCTGGCCGAAGTGTCGGTCGCAGCGGCCGATCGCGTGCTCGGCGTCGAGCGGCTGCCCATCGGCCTCCGCCAGGAGCGCGATTTTGCCGATGGGATGCGCCTGCTCGGCCATACGGTGGATGTCCGACCGCTAGCGCCGGGCGAAACCCGGCCGGTGAACCTCTTTTGGCAGGCGACCGACCGGCCGACCGCGGATTACGTGGCGTTCGTGCAGCTGCTGGACGGGGCCGGCCAGGTGGCTTCTGGCTGGGAAGCGCCGCCCGGCGGCCCCTACGCCACCACAGCCTGGGCGCCCGGCACGCTGATGCGCACGCAGGCAACGATCCGGCCGCGCGCCGACCTGCCCGACGGCCGTTACCGTTTGATCGCGGGCCTGTTTCGCAGCGACGACAAAGCGCGTCTGCACACGGCCGACGGCGCCGATCACGTCGTCCTGGGCCAGGTCACGGTGCGCGGCCGACCGCACGACCGCACGCCTCCACAGCCACAGCAGCCGGCCGACGTCGCGTTCGGTTCGATCGGCCGCCTCATCGGCTATGAGCTGGCGACTCCGGCTGCGGGCGTGCAGGCTGGCGCCGCGATCTCGCTCACCCTCTACTGGCAGGCTGCCGCAGCCACCGAGCGGCCGCTCACGGTCTTCGTGCACCTGGTGAACGAGGCGGGGGAAATCCGCGGCTACGGCGACAGCGAGCCGGGGTACGGCCGCCTGCCCACGACCAGCTGGCTGGCCGGCGAATATCTGACCGATCCGCATCAGGTGAGCGTAGATGCTGCTGCCGCGCCCGGCTCCTATCGCCTGCGGATCGGCCTGTACGACCGCGCGACCGGCCAGCGGCTGCTTACGCCGGACGGCCGGGATCACGCGGAGATCGGCCCGGTGCTGGTCGGGCCGCCGTGAGGTCGGCGCTGCGAGAAAGGCAGTGCGAACCGGCGCCCGCATAGCGTTCCCGGCGGCCTCGGCACACTGAAACCGTGTGGACCGCACATTGCCGGCAGCAAACCGCGTGCTGCGACGGCCGGCACGGTCACCCTTTGCGCCTCGCGGCGCCCTCATGGTATACTCGCGGCATCCAGCGCCTGTCGGAATGCTCCGGCTGCAGCCAGAGCGCGGCCAGCCTGGCTCGCGGACAGGCGTGCAGCGCGCATAGAGGAGGTTTCGCTCATGAAATTCATCGTCTGCGTCAAACTGACCCCCGACACAGAGCAACTGGCCGAAGTTCAGCCGCAGGACGTGGGCTCCGATGACCTGGGGGTGACCATGGTGCTCAATCCCTGGGATGAATTTGCCGTCGAAGAGGCGTTGCAGCTTCAGGAGCGTTTCGACGGCACCGCGGTCGTGGTGACTCTGGGCGGCCCGGATGCCACCGAGGCGCTGAAACGCGCCGTGGCCATGGGCATCGAAGAGGCGGTTTTCCTGTCCGATCCGGCCTTCGCAGGCAGCGACGCCTGGGGCGTGGCCCATGTGCTGGCACAGGCCATTAAGCGCATCGGCGATGCCACCCTGATCTTGACCGGCAGGCAATCGGTGGATGGCGGCAGCGGCCTGGTGGGGCCCGGACTGGCGGCCAGCCTGGGCGTGCCGTTCGTCTCTCAGGTCGCCAAAGTCCTGGACGTGACCGCGACGCACGCGACGTTCCTGCGGTCCCTGGACGAGGGAATGCAGACCGTGCGGGTGAAGACGCCCGCGGTGATCTCGGTAAGCAAAGAGATCAACGAACCGCGCTACCCGAACTTCATGGGCATCCGCAAGGCTTCGCGCATGCAGTATCCGGCCATCACAGCGGCGCAACTTCCCGGCCTCGATCGCGCTCAGATCGGCGCGGCCGCCGCGCGCATCGCGTGGACGAACCTGCGCACGCCGCCCGCGCGCACCGGCGTATGCGAGTTCATCCAGGGGGCGACTGTCAGTGAGCAGGCCCGCATCCTGGTCGAGAAGCTGATCGCCGAGAAGGTGATCTGACCGATTCGCACGATTCAAGGAGCCAGCTATGAGCATTCTGGTTTACATAGCACAGCATAACGGCCAGGCCAGGCCCGTCTCCTGGGAAGTTCTGGGCAAAGCGCGCAGCATGGCCGATCGCCTGGCCGTGCCGCTCGTCGGCCTGGTTGTGGGACACGACGTCCAAAAGATCGCGCAGCAAGCGATCGCTTACGGTGCGGATAAAGCGCTGACGGCCGATGCACCGCACTTCGTCGCCTTTCGTGCCTACGCCTGGGCCGATGCTCTGAAAGCCGCGATTGCGGCGACGCAGCCGCACATTATCCTGGCGCCTGCCACATCCGGCGTGCGCGATGCAGTTGCGCTGGCCGCGTGTCAGCTGGGCATCGGCCTGGCTGCGGAGTGTCAGGCGCTCGACCTGGACGCCGACGGCAACCTGCTGGCCGAGCGGCCGATCTTCGCCGGCAACATCCTGACTACGGTCACCTTCAAAGGGCGACCGCAAGCGGCGACCGTGCGCAGCCGCAGCTTCCCGTTGCCGGCCCGAGATGACGCGCGCACGGGCGAGATCATCCCTCTGGCTGTGACGCTGAGTGACCTGGCCGCGCAAGAAGAGGTTCTGGATTTTGCGGCCGGCGCCGCAGGCGAGCTGGGCGTCGAGAATGCCAGCATCATCGTCTCCGGCGGCCGCGGGGTCAAAGGGCCGGCCGGTTTCGAACCCCTGCGCGACCTGGCGCGGGTGCTCGGTGCCGCGGTCGGCGCCTCGCGCGCGGCTGTGGATGCGGGCTGGATTCCCTATCCGCACCAGGTCGGCCAGACCGGCAAGACGGTGCGGCCCGATCTGTACATCGCGTGTGGCATTTCGGGCGCCATTCAGCACCTGGCGGGCATGAGCAATGCCAAAGTGATCGTTGCCATCAACAAAGACAAAGATGCGCCGATCTTCGGCGTGGCTCGCTACGGCATCGTCGGCGACCTGTTCGAGGTCGTGCCCGCCCTGACCGAGGCGTTCAAGGCGCGGCTGGGCCGCCAATAAAAAAGCATCAGCGGCGCGTTGACAAGCGCCTCAGGCTGGAGTATAATAGCGATCACTGTCCCGGTGCCTATTCGCACGTCCGGCCGGCCTGATCTGTGTCGTGGTCGCCGCGGGGTTGGACGCGCCTGTTGTGAGCGCGCCGCAGTCCATCGCCCACACAACGAGCCGGCCGGAGCCGATATGCGAATGGGCTTTTACCGTTTCTGAAGCAGGCCCTGCAGGACGGGCTGCGTTGATAGGTCAGGCCTTGGACCAGGCACAGTGCGGCATCGGTTGCGCCTCCTGGTTCCATTCTTCATCTGTCGGGCATCGTGCGCGCGCGACAGAGATGGATCGTTTGTGGTCGAAGGCCCGGCTGCTACGCCATGCGAAAGCGGTGTGACAGGCGGGCTGTTTTTTTCATGTCGAAGACCCTTTGGGTCATGTCAACCTTATCGTTTGGAGGTTCTTTTCCCATGAGTACTACTCTACCGCCGACCAAGCCCCCGGCTGAAGTCCACCCGATGCAGGCCCTGTTGGAGCAGGGTGGTTATGACATGCCGCAGCGTGGGGATATCCGCGAGGGCACCATCCTCTCCGTCTCGCCTCAGGAGATCGTCATTGACCTGGGCCTGAAACGAGAGGCAATTGTCCCGGCCAATGACCTGGCCCGGATTGATAAGGCCACCCTGGCGGAGATCACGGTGGGCACCACCTGGCCCGTCTACATCCTTCAGCCGTCGGATCGGGAAGGGAACCTGATCGTCTCATTGTCGCGGGCGCTCCAGGAAAAGGACTGGCTGGTAGCGCAGCAGATGATGGAACGGAACGAGATGTTCGAGGCGCAGGTCAGCAGCCATAACGCGGGCGGGCTGGAGGTGATCTTCGGCAAGCTGCGCGGCTTCGTGCCGGCCTCTCACATCTCGACCCTGCCGCGCGCGGCGACGCCTGAAGAACGCAAGGCGCAGCTTGCCTCCTATGTCGGTCAGAAGATCCCTGTCAAGATCGTCGAAGTAGATCGGCGCAAACGTCGGCTGATCATGTCGGAACGGGCAGTGCATCGCCGCTGGCAACGCGAGCATCGCAAGCATCTGTTGGAGGAGATCCAGCCCGGCGACATCCGCACCGGCATCGTCCGCAGCCTGTCCAACTTCGGCGTCTTCGTTGATCTCGGCGGCGCAGACGGCCTGATCCATGTCTCGGAGCTAGCCTGGTTCCCTGTGGCGCATCCCAGCGATGTGGTGAAGGTGGGGCAACAGGTCACCGTCAAGGTGCTGCGCGTCGACAAGCAACGCGAACGCATTGGCTTGAGCTTGAAGCGCGTGCAGCCAGATCCCTGGAGCACTGCGCAAGAGGACTACAAAGTCGGCGAGCTCGTTGAGGCGGTGGTCACGCGCGTCAGCGACTTCGGCGCGTTCACCCGACTGCGCACCGGCGTCGAGGGCCTGCTGCACGTCACCGAAATGGCCGACATCCGGCCCGACCATCCGCAGAGCCTGGTCTCGCCTGGCGACCTTCTCTTGCTGCGCGTCCTGCGCGTCGAGCCGGAACGCCGACGCATCGGACTGAGCCTGCGCCAGGTTTCCGAGACCGAATGGGCGGAGTGGGCGGCCAGCTATCGCGAGAAACATGCGGCGGCGCAGGCCGCCGAGGCCGCGGCGATCGAGGAAGCTGCCGAGACCGCGACGATCGAGGAAGCTGCCGAGCAGATCGTTCAGGAAGAATGGCCCGTCTTCGAAGAGGAAACCGTCAGTTTCGATCAGGGTCCAGATCAGGACGGCTCCGAGGACGAAGCCATTCCCGCTGCTGTTGACTGAACAAACGAGACGGTTGGGGGGCTACGCGTCTCAGCTGCGCTCAACGATGCAGTGCCGATCCGGACGATCTCTCTGATTTGAATTTGTGCACATACTGCCTCTGTCGGAACAACATCGGCCCGACAGCATAGCAGGGTATTACTTCGGTTACCGGTGCCAGGAGCGACCTCGCTCCTGGCACCTTCAGATGGGAATAAACCAGGCCAGCTACGATGACAGTCCAGGACGATAGCATTGCCGAAGCACGCGCTCGGCTGCTGGCCGAACGCGCCGAAGTGCTGAGCGAAGTAGAAAGCCTGCGCGCCCGCTTGGAAACGAAGGGCGACTATAGCCTGGGAGTCGGCGACCCCATGATCTATCAGTGGGAGCTGAACCTGGCGCTGCTTGAGCGCGCCCAGCAGCATCTCGCCGAGATCGAAGCCGCCCTCGAGCAGCTGGAACTGGGGATCTATGGTCGCTGTGAACGGTGCGGCAAGCCCATCGAGCCGGAACGGTTGGCCGTGCTGAGCCACACCACTGTGTGCAGCCAATGCGCTCAACGCCGACGCTGATCTGTGCCCAAAGCCGCTGCGTCCCCCTACACCCTGATCCTGACGCACGAACATGCGGATTTCGATGCACTGGCCAGCCTCCTGGCGGCCGCCCGACTCTATCCGCAGGCCGTGCCCGTTTTGCCGCGCCAGCGTAACCGCAATCTCGACGCCTTCCTCGCCGTCTATCGCGATTCCCTTCCCTTCGTCCACATGGAAGATCTGCCGCGGCACCATGTGGACCACGTTATCCTGGTGGATACGCAAACCGCCCAGCCGATGCGCGGCATGGGCCCCCACACCACCGGCCTGATCATTGATCATCACCCTCAGATGCGCGAGCTGCCCCTCAACTGGAGCTTCATCGGCGAAGAAGTGGGCGCCACCACCACCCTGCTGATCGAACAGCTCGCTGAGACCCACGTCACCGTGAATGTCATCGAAGCGACCTTGTTGCTTCTGGGCATCTACGAGGATACCGGTGCGCTCAGCTATCAGACCACGACCGCGCGCGACCTGCGTGCGGCGGCCTGGCTGCTCGAACACGGCGCCAACTTGCTCCTCCTTCATCGCTTTTTGCATCATCCGCTGACGGATGAACAGCGCGCCCTCTACCAGCAGCTGGCGGATAACAGCCACCCCTATCAGTTCCACGGCCACTCGGTCATCGTGGCGACCGCCAGAGTGAACGAGACGGTCGAGGAGATCTCGACCCTGGCGCACAAGCTGCAGGACCTGTACGAGCCAGATGCCATTTTCATGCTCGTGCAGATGGCCGACGATATCCAGCTCGTCGCGCGCAGCACCACCGAGGCCATAGACGTCGGTGTGATCGCCGCAGCCCTGGGCGGCGGCGGCCATGGTCGCGCGGCCGCCGCCTTGATCCGCAACAACTCCCTGCCGAGCGTGCTCGAAACGCTGGTCTACCTCCTGCAGAGCCACGTCAAACCCATCGTGACCGTAGGGCAGATCATGTCGTATGGCACGCCCCAAACCCTGGCGCCCGACCAGACGATCGCCGAGGCCGCCGAACGCGCTCACCGCTATGGCTTCGAGGGCTTTCCGGTCGTCGAAAACGGCCGCATCGTCGGCATGTTGACGCGCCGCGAGATAGATCGCGCCATGCGCCATGGCCTCGGACGCCATCCGGTCAGCCGCTACATGCGCCGCGGCGAGGTTTACGTCACGCCCGATGACTCCATCGAGACGCTGCGCCACGTGATGACCGAACAGGACTGGGGCCAGGTCCCCGTGCTCGATCCGCACAACGGCGCCCTGCTCGGCATCGTCACCCGCACCGACCTGCTCAAGCAGTGGGTCGGCGGCGTCGCCGAACGCGCCGAGACGCTCGATCAGCAGATGGCCGCTGCCCTGCCTCCTGGCCTGCTCGCTCTGCTCAAACAGACCGGCGCGCTGGCCGACGAACTCGGCTTTCCGCTGTATGCGGTCGGCGGCTTCGTGCGCGATCTGCTGCTGGGCCATCCCAACCTGGACGTAGACCTGGTCGTGGAGGGAGATGCCATCCGCCTGGCACATGAGCTGGCGCGGCGGTTCGGCGGCGACGTGCGCAGCCATCGTCGCTTCGGCACTGCCAAGTGGCTTTTGCCGGCCGACCTTTCCGGTTTCGGAGCGCAGTCTGATTTGCCCGCCACGCTCGATTTCGCCACCGCGCGCACCGAATTCTATGAACGGCCCTCGGCGCTGCCCACGGTCGAGCGCAGCAGCATCAAACTCGACCTGCACCGCCGAGATTTCACCATCAACACCCTGGCGATCCGTCTCTCGCCGCGCCGTTGGGGCGAGCTGCTCGATTTCTACGGCGGCCGCCGCGATCTCGACGAGGGGCTCATTCGCGTCCTGCACAGCCTGAGCTTCGTCGAAGACCCCACGCGCATCCTGCGGGCGGTGCGTTTCGAGCAGCGGTTCGACTTCCAGATCGAACCGCGCACCGCCGAGCTGATCGGCAACGCGCTTGACTTGCTGGAACGCGTCAGCCCGGAGCGGGTGCGCCATGAGCTTGAGCTGATCCTGGCCGAGGCGGAGCCCGAACGCGCGCTCTGCCGCCTGGACGAGCTCGGCATTCTCCCGATCCTCCATCCCGACCTGCGCTGCAGCGAGTGGTTCAAGGCCAAAGCCGGCGAGCTGCGCAAACAGGCGCTGCTGGCCCGCAGCGAAGGCGATCAGCCGGTTCCGGCCATGGCCCTCGCCGACGACGCGCTGCCGCGGCTCACCCTGGCGCTGTTGACCTATCCCATGGCTCCCGCCAGCCTGCGGGCCCTCATCGAAAAGCTTCACCTGCGCACAGCCTACCGTAACCTCCTGACCGAGGTCGCGCGACTGCGGGAGATGCTGCCCCGGCTCGACCGCAACGGCCTGAAGCCGAGCGAGATCGTCGCGATTCTAGATGAGACGAGCGACGAAGCGCGCCTGGTGTTGCGGGTGGCGACCGATTCCTGGCTGGTGCGCCAGCATCTCGACCTGTATCAGCGGCGGCTGCGCCATGTGCGGCCGTTGCTCACCGGCGACGACCTGCGGCGCATGGGACTGCCGCCCGGTCGGCTCTACAGCCAGCTTTTGCGGCGTCTGCGCGCGGCGCGGCTGGACGGCGAGATCAGCAGTCGCGCTGACGAGGAGCGCCTGGTGGCGGCTTTCTGCGCCGGGCATCCGGTCGGTTGAGACGCCGCAATCGGCTCATCTGTCGCAGCTCCTGATAGCTGCGCATGGCATACGTGTCCCCATCGGTTCCCCGTATCTTCTGGACGACATCGGCGTTGATTTAAGTAGCATGGCCATGCCCACACCGATCACCGACGACCAGGTGATCTCGCTCGTCCCACGCTGTCAACGCGGCGATCAGGCTGCTGTCGAAACGTTGTACATGCTTTACGCCGACCGCATCTATCGCTATCTGCTGGCGCGCGTGGGCGACGCTGAGCAGGCGGCCGATCTGACGACCGAGGTCTTCGTGCGCATGATCGAGCGTCTGCCCGGTTTTTGGCTGAACCGGCAACGGCCGGCGGCCTCATTCAGCGCCTGGCTCTATCGCATCGCGGGGAACCTGGCCGTGGATTACCATCGGCGTCGCGAGCGGCTCGAGCACGTGAGCCTGGAAGCTGAACCAACTTTGCCGGCGACAGATCCCGATCCGGACGTCGTGGCCGAGCATCATGAATCTGCGCAGCGGCTGGCGCAGGCGTTGCAGGCCCTGAGCGAAGATCAGCGGCTGGTGATCATCGGAAAGTTCGTGGAAGAGATGAGCAATTCGGAAGTGGCCGCCTGGCTGGGCAAAACCGAGGGCGCGGTTAAATCGCTGCAGCATCGGGCGCTCCAGGCCCTGGGCCGTCTGCTGCGCATCACGGAGGGAATATGATGAACGTAGCCGAGATCCTGGACGAGTGCCTGGCTCGGCTGCGCCGCGGCGAAACGGTCGGCGACTGCCTGGCGCGCTATCCCGATCAGGCGGCCGAGCTGGCGCCCATGTTGGAGGCGGCCGCGCAGCTGCGCGGCCTGGCGGCCCACCGGCTCAGCCCGGCGCAACGGCTGGCCGGTCAGATGGTGTTGCGTGCCGCGCTGGCCCGACGCACGTCGCGTCGCAGCGCAGCGGATTGGCTGTTCCGGCCCGTGCAGTGGATGGGCTGGCCCGCTCTGGCTGCCGCCGTCGCGTTGTGTCTGTTCGTCGTGCTGTCGGTGGGCGCAGTGGCCGCCAGCCGGCCAGGCGACCTGACCTACAGCGTGCGCGTCATGGTCGAGCGCGCGCCGTTGCTGGTGATCTTCGACGCCGACGCGCGGGCATCAGCCGAGCTGTATCTCGCAGAGCGCCGCCTCGCGGATGTGCAGCAGGCCCTGCAGCACAGTCGCTCGGCCGACGCGACGGCGCTGCGCGCGCTCATCCGCAGCGCCGAGGCTGCGGCCGGCGCGGCCGGCGGCCTTGCCGAGGCAGAGCGATTGCAGGTGGCCGCGCGCATCGAGGAACATGTGACGCAGCTGGAGCGGCTGGCCGCAACCGTCGGTGAGCCCGCGGCAGCCCGTTCTCTCGTAGAGACGGCCCGGCAAGCACGCGCCATTGCGGTGCAGCTGCGAGCAGAGAAGCCGCCGGCGCTCGATCCACAGCGCCCGGCCCCGACCGAGACAGCTGTCCCGTCCTTCACGCCGACCTCAGCGCTGACCGCAACGCCTCAGCCCGAGGCGACAGCCACGCTGACCCCAGAGACGACACCGGTCAGAAGCCACGGCAGCCCTGTGCCACAGCCGTCACGGGACGCCACGACCACGCGGCGGCCCGATCTCCGGCCTCGTCAGACTGAGCCGCGGCCTCCGGTCTCGTCGGTCACGCCGTTGCAGCCGGGGGCGCCGATCACACCGACGATCCGGCCAACGCACATGATGCCGACTCCTTCTGCCACGCGTCGGGTCGGGCCAACTGCTGTGCCGCAACCGGCCACGGTTGCGCCACAGCCGACGGCCGAACCGCCGCCCGGCATCGCCACGCGACGTCCAGAGCCGACCGCCGGTCCGCCGGCGACCGCGCAGCCCCGGCCGACCGAGGGGCCGGGCGATCCTGGCGGCAGGCCGCCGGACATTACACCCGGGCCGCCGCCCGAACCCCGTCCCACGCGACGGGGCGGCTAGAATATCGGAGGGAGCGGACACATGGGAAAGCAACCGGTCATTGCATGGCTCCTGATCATGGCGCTGGTCGTTCCGCCGCACTTCGTGAGCGCATCGGCGGCCGCGCGGCCCGGCCGCGGCGATGGTCGCGTGATCTGCGGCGAGCGTCTCATCAACGGCGGCTTCGAGCAGGGCAGCCTGGGCTGGTCGCAAAGCAGTGCCGCCGGTCACGATCTGATTAGCGATTTCTACCCGCGTTCTGGCGCATGGGCCGCATATCTGGCCGGAACCAACAACGCCGATGACCGGCTGTCCCAGACGATCACCCTGCCGGCGAACGCGATCAGCAGTATCCTGACGGCCTGGTGGGCCATCGCCACGGAAGAGCCAGAGGTCGGCTTCGACCGGCTGACGGCCTCTGTGCTGAACGCCGACGGCGAGCTCCTGGCCGACCTGTGGACGGCCGACAGCAGCGCAATGGTGAACGTGTGGGCGCCGATCGAGGCCGATCTGCTCGCCTACCGCGGCCGGACGGTGATCCTGCGGCTGCGCGCGATCACCGATGCCAGCAACCCGACCGATTTCTATGTGGACGATGTCAGCCTGCTGGTTTGCGCGCCGATGCAGGTTGTCTATTTGCCGATGATGACGCTCGCGCGCTGAGCGGAAAATCGTCGCCGGATGTGCCGGGCACTTTCCCGGATGCCCGGCACGTGGACACGGCTCATTTGTGCCGACTGAAACACTTCGGAGGTGAAACCATGAAACAGCACGTTCGGGTCAAATGGTACTGTTTGTTCGTTGTAGCGTTGCTGACAGCGCTGGTGGGGGTGCCGTCCCAGTCCGCCCAGGCGCAATCTGCCGCGCGACCCGAAATCAGGTTCGCCGGCGTGATCCGGGTCGTGCCCGCTGCTCCTGACTATCCGCTCGGTGTCTGGCAAGTGGCCGGCCAGGAGGTCATCGTGGACGCAGGCACACGCCTGCAGCCGCGCTCTGCGACGGCAGCTGTGGGCATGTGGGCCAACGTCACGGCTCGCCGCGCCGCCGATGGCGCGCTGATCGCCCAGCATCTGGTCGTCATGCCGGCCGAGATCCGCATCAAAGGGCCTATCGGGGCCAGGCCGACCGAGGGCAATGTCGGCGAGTGGATGATCGCCGGACAGAAGGTCACGGTCAACGCGGATACACGCATCAGCCAGCGCGGCGCGGCGCTGGAGGTGGGCAATTGGGCCGAGGTCTTCGCGGACAAAACCGCCGATGGGCTGCTCGCCCTGCGCCTGCGCGGCATCGAGTATCAGGAAGATGTTGAGGTTTTCGGCGTCATCGAGTCGTTCGGCGCCTCGGGTTGGGTCGTCAGCGGCATCTCGTTGACCGTGGTCACCGACACGCTGATTCTCGGCGCGCCGGCCGTGGACCTGTTGGTGCAGGCCAGTGCTGCGTTGCAGGAGGACGGCACGCTGCTGGCGCTGCGGCTGAAGGTGGCCGCGCATACGCCGGAGGGCCTACGGCAGCCTGTCTCTTTCGACGGCGTGGTGGAGTCGCTGCCGGAGCGCGGCCTGATCGGGCAATGGGTCGTGTCGGGCCGAGAGGTCATCGTGTCGGCTGCGACGGTCGTCAATCAGGCGAAGGGGCTGGCCGTCGTCGGTTCGCAGGTGCATGCGGTCGGCTGGCAGGCCGATGACCGCGTTATTGCGGTCCTGATCGTGGTCCTGGAAAGCCCGACGCCCGGCGGCCGGTTCGTCCGCTTTCGGGGGCCGATCGAGCAATTGCCGGAGGGCGGCCTGATCGGCGACTGGCAGGTCGCCGGCCGCACCGTGCGGGTGACCGAAAACACACGGGTGGCATCGACGCGCTACGCCAAAGTGGGCGCCATTGCCGAGGTGGGCGGTATGCAGGCTGCGGACGGTGTTGTCACGGCCGTTTGGGTGAAGATTGCACCGCAATTCGGCCCCCGCTGATCTGAAGCCTGCTTCACGTTCAACGCAGAGACGCAGAGATACGCAGACGCAAGGAGCGAAGACGGGCTCCTTGCGTCTGCGCGTTGTGTTCGCGTTTGTCTGCACAGCGCGTCATCCCACAGGGAGGCTTCACGCTAAACGGGGCTGTGTTTGGCGCCGCTTGCGCTAAAGTACTTGCAGGGGTTTACCGGCCTGTGTTATACTGAGAGCCGTTCTCGCAGTGTCGTGGCCGCAGGCGCATCTGCGGCATTCACATCGCGTGAAGGAGGCCGACATGGGCAATCGGACACTGTCGTTGGGCCTCGTTTTCGGAGCGCTCTTCCTCGACAACGACGCCTACGATCAGTTACGTGAGGACGATAACCCCTTCGTCGAGGGGCTGTTTCTCATCGTGTTGATCGGTGTCGTTACTGCGTTGCTTCATTTCATCGGCCAGGTCGTGGCGTGGGCCGGCACCCCTTCGCTGGACGCCATCAAGGAGGCCGTCTGGCAGAGCTTTCCGACCATGTCGTGGTGGTCACAGGTGGCGGGCAATTCCGAATTCCTGGAGCAATTCAGGATGTATTACGACCTGGGGTGGCAGATCTTCCCCCGGCTGTTCGGCGCGCCGGATCCGGCTGGGGCAGTGCTGAATGTGGTGCTGTGGCCGGTCGGGGCAGTGCTGAGCTGGCTGATCTACGGCACGCTGGCGCACTGGTTCGCGCGGCTGCTGGGCGGAGACGGCAGTTATGGCCAGACCCTCGGCGTTCTGGCGCTGTCGTTTACACCGCTTCTGCTGCGCGGTTTCGGATTTCTGCCCTACTTCACCGTAGGCGCCGTGATGAACACCTGGCAGCTCATCTGCCGCTACAAGGCCGTGCGCTCGGCCCATCAGCTGCCCTGGGGACGCGCCTTTTGGGCGACGTTGTTGCCTTTCCTGGTCTATCTCGTCTTCTGGGTGGTCGTCGGCGTGATCGGCAGCCTGGGCATCGCCGCTGCCATTGCCGCGGCGCAGGGGAGGTGAGCCATGTCCGAATGGGTGCGCACTCTGTTGCACGCCGCGCTCTTTCGCGAACACGTGTTCAGCGACTTGAGCCGACGCCGTGATGCCTTCTTGCAGGGCGTGGTGATCGTCCTCGTGGTCGGCCTGGTGGTCGGCCTGCCCGGCCTGATTCGCGATATCGTGGTCGGTCTTCGGCCCGCGACAACCGAAGTCGAGATGGCCGAGGTGAGAACCGAGCTGAATCGCCTGCTCGAGCAGATGCAACCGTTCTTCGGCAATATGCCCGCCGAGGAAATGAACGCACTGATGGCCCAGATCGAAGAGAACATGCAGTTCGGTCTCGCCATTGCCGGTAAAGTCGAGGCAATGCCGACGATGTTGCCGAAGCCGCTCGATCGCTCTTTTCAGGCAATCGGCACATGGACCTCGAAACCGTTCGCCGGCAGCAGTCTGCCGCTCGGTGCAGCGGCGCTGGGCACCTGGCTGGGTTACGGTACCTGGGTCATGCTGTTCGCGAAGTTGCTGGGCGGCCGTGGTTCACTGGTGGGCTTCTTCGGCGCCACCGCGTTTTATGCCGTGCCGCACCTTCTCAACGTTCTCGGCCTGGTTCCGGTGCTGGGCGGGGTGCTGAGCGTCATCGCCTATTTCTGGGGACTGGCGCTCTATGTGAAGGGGACGGCTGTCAGCCATCAGTTGAGTGTCGAGCGCGCGTTGCTCGCTGTGCTTTTGCCGGCGCTCATCGCGCTGGTGATCCTGATCATCCTGGCGACCGGCGTCGCTACGCTGATCGCGATTGCGATCTCCGGCGCCGCGCCGTGAAATCGTGCGTGATTGTCTATGGCCGAGTTTTTGAAGCTTCGTACGGCTGAGGAAGCCTGGGAGATCTTTCGGGCGCATTTCACCCCCATCATCCGGGATGAGCCGATTCGGGTGGTGGATGCACTCGATCGGGTGCTGGCGCAGGCCGCGGTTGCGCCGCACGACCTGCCGACGTTCGTTCGCAGCACGGTGGACGGCTATGCCGTGCGTGCAGCCGACACGCATGGCGCGTCGGCCGGGCTGCCGGCCTATCTGGATGTGGTGGCCGAGGTGCCGATGGGCGCGCGCGCCGGATTTGTCCTCGAATCCGGGCAGGCCGCGCTGGTGCACACGGGCGGTCACGTGCCCGACGGCGCGGATGCGGTCGTGATGCTGGAAAACACGCACCCGGTGGGCCAGCCCCTCAGCATGGCGCCTGAGGTCAGTGAGGATGCTGCGGCCTGGGCGCCCTATGCCATCGAGGTGTATCGGCCAGTGGCCGGCGGCGAGAATTGCATTCAGATCGGCGAAGATGTGCGCGCGGGCGAGCTGATCCTGCCGGCCGGCCACACATTGCGGCCGCAGGATATCGGCGGGCTGCTGGCGGTAGGCATCACCGAGGTGCGCGTGGCCCGGCCGCCGCGCGTGGCCATCGTGAGCCAGGGAGATGAGGTGGTGCCGCCCGATCAGGAGCCGGGCCCCGGTCAGGTGCGCGACATCAATAGCTACACGTTGGCTGGGTTCGTCCGTCGGGCCGGCGGCATCCCGCTCAACTATCCGATTGTACCGGATCAGCAGGAGGCGCTGGATGCGGCGGTCCAGCGCGCGTTCGACGACGCCGATGTGGTGGTGATCACGGCGGGCAGCTCGGTCAGTTATCGCGATCTGACGGCGAACGCCATCAACAAGCTGGGCCTGCCCGGCGTGCTCGTGCACGGGGTCGCCATCCGGCCGGGCAAACCGACGATCCTGGCGATGTGCAACGGCAAACCTGTCTTCGGCCTGCCGGGCAACCCGGTGTCCTGCATCAACATCTTTCGCCGTTTCGTCACGCCGACGATCCGGATGCTGCTCGGTGCGGTGGATGAGCCGCCCATCACGGTGCAGGCGCGGTTGGCGCGCAACATCCCTGCGGCCAGCGGCCGGGCCGATTATGTGCGCGTGCGCGTGGAGCAGCGCGATGGCGAGACCTGGGCGGTGCCGGTTTTCGGCAAATCCAACCTGATCTACACGCTGGTGCGCTCGAACGGCGTGGTAGAAGTCCCGTTGAACAGCAGCGGTCTGCCTGCGGGCATGGTTGTCTCAGTCCTGCTCGATCCTCGCTGATCGAATCGCAGGCGCGAAAAAACGGTGTGGGCCAAACGGCTCACACCGTTGCTCGCTCTCCTCTCGATGCCATCTGGCCGTCAGCGCGGCGTCAGCTCCGGCGTCCGTGCGCTAACGTGCGCTCGATGATATCCTCTTCTTCGTCGTAGTATTCCCACGAGCGCTTCTTCTTGCTGCGTTCGCGACGCTGGTTGCGCCGACCGGTGCTGGCCTCTTGGAAGGCAAGCTCGAAGGGGGAGATGAAGTCATCTTCGGAGACGGCTTCGGAGACGGCGAAGGGTTCTTCTTGCGAGACGGATGCCGCAGTTGTCTCAATGACCGGCTGCTCCTCGGGCTTAGGGAGCAATTCTTTGATGCTCAGGTCAATGCGCCCGCGGCGGCGGTCCACGCCCACGATCTGCACCTGCAGGTCCTGGCCGACCTGGACCACATCCTCCGGCTTCTGGACGTAGCCATGACCCATTTCTTTGACGTGCAGCATCCCCTCACGTCCCACGCCGATATCTACGAAAGCGCCGTAGCGTTCCAGGCGAGTGACCTTTCCCGTTACGATCATGCCTTCTTCGAGATCGCGCATGGTCAGCGTGCCCGGTGCGATCATGCTCAAGCTGATGCGGTTTTTCTCTCGATCCAGCTCTTTGATCCACACCCTGACTTTGTCGCCCTGGCTGACGACGTCTGACGGCTTGGTGATGCGGCCGGTGCTCATCTCAGAAACATGCACCAGACCATCGCGCCCGACGCCGATGTCCACGAAAGCGCCGAAGTCAGTCACGCGCTTCACGACTCCTTCCACCTCTTGACCGACAGCAAGGGTCTTGACGACCTTGCGAGGTGGAATGTTCAGAGCACTTTCTTCCTGCCCCACGACTTTCCTGCTCCTCCAAAAATAAGCGCTGCGCGACAATTCATCGCTAAGCGCACATTATACCCACAAACAGGTTCATGTCAAAATAGGCAGAGTCTGTGCTTTCACGTCTACCTGGGCCAGAAAGCGTTGGATCGCCTAAATCCATGTCCGGACGGCCGCGAATGACTTGACACCCTCCTGATTCGCCGCTATGATAGCGTCTACGTTCGCGATGACGGATGGGCCGATTGCACGATGCGCAGAGGGATCGGATACGATGGATGAACAGGTGAAGTTGCTGGTTTCCTATGATATTCGCGCCGGACAGGAGAACGCCTATCGGCGCTTTATTCTGGAGGAATTCTTACCCCAGGCACAGGAGCTCGGCTTGATTCCTTCCGATGCCTGGCACACTGCCTATGGCCGCTATCCGTTGCGGTTGCTCGGTTTCATCGCCAGCGATCTGGAAGCCGCGCGCGCGGCGCGCGCTACGCAGCAATGGCAGGAGCTGATCCGAAGACTGGAAAGCTACACCGTCAATTTGCGCCAAAAGCTGGTGCCACTGCGCGGCGGTTTTCAGTGGTAGTCCTCAGTGAAAGCGGCGGGCCAGCTCATCTTCCACGTCGTGCCAGCGCATTTCGCGCATCGCCAGCAATACCAGACAGTGGTAGATCAGGTCGGCCATTTCGGCGGCTACGCGCTCGTTCTCCTGGCTGAGCGCAGCCACCACCGTCTCCACGCCCTCTTCGCCGACCTTCTGCGCGATGCGCGGCAGCCCGGCCGCGAACAGGCTGGCGGTATACGACCCGACCGGTGGATTGCGTTTGCGCGCCGCGATGATGGCCTCTAGTCGCTCGATGACGTTTTCCATGTTCACTTTGCCTCAAATTGTCGTGAGTTGGCGAAAGAAACAGCTGACCGCGCCCGTGTGACAGGCCGGGCCGGCCGGCTCGACCTGCACCAGCAGGGTGTCGCCGTCGCAGTCAGCCCAAATGCCGATGACGCGTTGCGTGTTGCCCGATGTGGCGCCTTTGTGCCACAGTGTACCCCGGCTGCGGCTCCAGAAGTGCGTCTCGCCGGTCGCCAACGTCAGGCGCAGCGCTTCAGCGTTCATCCAGGCCACCATCAACACCTGGCCGCTGCGGGCATCCTGTACCACTGCCGGGATCAGGCCGGCCGCATCCCATTTGAGTTCGGATATCTCGGACATCGTGAATGATGGCCTCCCCGCGGTAGACGCCCGCGAGACGTGCGCCGCGTCGTCGAATATGCCGCGCGTCAATCGGTCAGTCGCACCGGCACGCCTCTTGCGGCGAGGTAGCGTTTCACCTCGCCCACCGACAGGCGCCGATAGTGAAACAGCGAGGCCGCCAGCGCCGCGTCCGCGCCGCCGAGCGCGAACGCATCGTAGAAATGCGCGAGCGCGCCGGCACCTCCCGACGCGATGACCGGGATCGAGATCGCGTCGGCCACGGCCCGCAGCATCGGCAGATCGTAGCCGGCCTGGGTGCCGTCTGTGTCCATGCTGGTCAGGAGGATCTCGCCGGCGCCCAGAGCCTCGACACGCTGCGCCCAGGCTACCACCTCCAGCCCGGTCGGCGTCCGGCCGCCGTTGACGAACACCTCCCACCGATCGCCGACCCGTTTGCCATCTATGGCGACTACAATGCACTGGCTGCCAAAGCGGGCGGCGCCGGCCGCGATCAGCTCGGGCGTGCGGACGGCCGGCGTGTTGATCGAGACCTTGTCCGCGCCGGCGAGCAGCAGGCTGCGCATGTCCTCCACGGTGCGAATGCCGCCGCCGACGGTGAACGGGATGAAGACGCTATCGGCCACGCGGCGCACCATCTCGATCACGATGTCGCGGCGTTCGTGGCTGGCCGTGATGTCCAGGAAGACCAGTTCGTCGGCGCCTTCGCGGTCGTATACCTGCGCCTGCTCCACCGGATCGCCGGCATCACGGAGCTGCAGGAAGTTGACCCCCTTCACCACCCGGCCATCCTTCACGTCCAGGCAGGGGATGATGCGTTTGGCGAGCATCGAAAAGAGACTCCTTTCATGTTTCCTGCTGCACGCCCACCGCAAGCGCTTCGGCCAGATCGAGCGCGCCCGTGTAGAGCGCCTGGCCGACGATCACGCCCTCGATGCCGTCGGCCTGGTGGGCGGCCAGGCTGCGGATGTCGTCCAGGCCGGCGACGCCGCCGCTGGCGATGACTGCCAGGCCGGTGGCACGCGCCAGCGCGAGGGTGGCCGTCAGGTTGACCCCAGTCAACATGCCATCGCGCGCGATGTCGGTGTAGACCACGCGCCGCACACCCAGGCCGGTCATGCGGCGCGCCACAGTCATCACGTCCAGCGCCGCAGTCTCGCGCCAGCCGTGTGTGGACACCCAGCCGTTGCGCGCATCCAGGCCCACGACAATCCGTTCGGGACCGAAGCGGGCCAGCGCCTGCGCCACGATTTCCGGATGGCGGACGGCCACCGTGCCGAGTACGACGCGCGTTGCGCCCAGTGCCAGCGCCTGCGCGATATCGGCCACATCGCGCAGCCCGCCGCCGAACTGGATCGGCAGGTTGACCGCGGCGCGTATCTCGGCCAGTCGCCGGAGATTGAGCGCCACGTCCGTGGCCCCAGCCGCTTGCGACGACGGCTGAGGCGTCAGGGCGCCGTCCAGGTTGACGACATGGAGCCACGTCGCGCCGCGCGCAGCCCATGCGCGCGCGACCTCCGCCGGATCGTCGCCGTACACCGTCTGCGCGGACGGATCGCCCTGGCGCAGGCGCACGACCCGGCCCTGGCGCAGATCAATGGCCGGATAGATAGTGAATGTCATGCGCTGTCTTTCTCCCTGTCCACGATCGCCATGAAATTGCGCAGGATCCGCAATCCCACAGCCTGGCTCTTCTCCGGATGGCACTGGATGCCCCAGACGCGGCCGCGGCGCACGACCGAGGCGTAGGAGATGCCATAGTCAGTCGTCGCCACGACGTGGCTCGGCTCGGCCGGCGCGCAGTAGTACGAATGCACGAAGTACGCGTAGGCGCCGTCGGGCACGCCGGCCAGCAGCGGGTCGTTGCCCGCATGGTGGAGCTGGTTCCAGCCGATCTGCGGGATCTTCAGCGGGCGGGAGGACTGCTCCTCTGGCTCCTTCCCGGCGGGATGACCGGGTTCCGGCATGAGGTCGGCCGCGAATCTGACCACGCGGCCCGGTATGATCCCCAGCCCGGCATGGCGGCCCATCTCCTCGCTCTCATCGAAGAGCAGCTGCATCCCCACGCAGATGCCGAGCAGCGGCGTGCCCGCGGCCACAGCAGCGAGGAGCGGCTGTTCGAAGCCCGCGGCGCGCAGATTCGCGGCCGCGTCGCCGAATGCGCCCACGCCCGGCAACACGATGCCGGCGGCGCCGGCCAATTCCGTCGGCGCCGTGATCACGCGTGCGGCCGCGCCCACGGCCTCGAAAGCCTTGTACACATTGCGCAGGTTGCCGACGCCGTAGTCCACGATGACGAGCGGCAGGCGCGGCGTGGACCGAGACGCTCCGGCCATGCTCTCTGCCGCCCATTCCCCTATCGTGGTCATAGATTGCCGATCGGTGATCATACCAGCATCCCCTTCGTGCTCGGCACGCCCTGTCGCCGTGGCTCAATGGCCGTGGCCGCATCCAGTGCACGGCCCAATGCCTTGAAGAGCGCCTCGGCCTGGTGATGATCGTTCCGGCCATACAGCACGCGGGCGTGGAGGTTCAGCCGGCCGTGGATGGCCACGGTTTCCAGGAAATGGCGCACCAAGTCCGGCTCCATGCCGCCGAGCATCGCGCCATGCCACACCACGTCAATCACGGCATAGGGCCGGCCACTCAGGTCAACGGCGACGAAGCCGAGGGCTTCGTCCATCGGCACGTAGCTGTGCGCCGTCCGCACGATGCCCGCGCGCTCGGCGAGCGCGCGATCCAGCGCCTGGCCCAGGCAAATTGCCACATCTTCGACCGTGTGATGCACATCCACTGCCAGGTCGCCCTGCGCCTGGATCGTCAGATCGAACAGGCCGTGATGGGCGAAAAGGCTCAACATGTGATCCAGGAAGCCGATTCCCGTGTTCACTCGGGCGTGTCCCCGGCCCTCCAGCAGCAGGGTCAGGTGAATTTCCGTTTCTCCGGTGATCCGATCAATGGTTGCTGTCCGCATGACACCTCCCCGGCAGATGATGTGTGCTGCGCGTGGAACGCGGCACGATCTGTTTGACAAATCCACGACAGTCAATCAGAATAGCCTGGCTGTCGGCGGCCAAAGCCGCGCGGCTGCGATACGTTGACGATGGAGCCGATATGACGCCACGCCCACTGCCCCGTCCCGATGTGATCGTTTTCGATGCCGACGGGACGCTGATCGACGTGACCCATTCCTATCGCGAGACCGCGCCCACCGCAGCGGGCATCTATCTGCGCCTGCTTGGACTGAATCCTCCGCCGCTGACCGGCGACCTCTACGACACGTTCAAGCGCATGACCGGCTTCAACGACGACTGGGATCTGACGGCCGGGCTGTTGCTGGCGCTGGTGGCCGGGCTGCCGCCGGCTCGACCCCTGTCCGCGGGCACCTGGGCCACGCAAGACGCGCTGCTGGCCGCACTGCGTGCAGCCTGCGCACCGCTCGCCGGGGCCACGCCGCCCCTGCCCGATTGGGAGGCCCTCGTCGCGGCGGTGCGGGCGGCGGGCGGCGGCCTGAGCGGCCTGACGGCCGTGCTGCCGATGCACAACGCGCACCTGGTCTGGCGCACCGGAGACGCGGCCACAACCGACCTGGTCCAGCGCATCTTCTCCGAGGTGTACCTGGGCGCCGACCTGTTTGCCGAGGGCTACGGCTATTCCGTACGTTTCTGGCCGGCCCCCGGCCTGATCGAAACCGAACGGCTGCTCATCAGCCGTGAAACCCTGGCCGGCCTGGGCCGCTACGCGCGACTCGGCATCGCCACCGGCCGCACCCGCTTCGAGATGGCCCATCCCTTGCGGCATATGGCCCTGGCCGGCTTTTTCGGCGCCATCGCCACCATGACCGATGCGCTGGAGGCGCCCGGCGGCGCGTCGTGGCTGAAGCCACATCCTTTTCTGCTCCAGCGGGCTGCCGATGCGCTCGACCCGACCGGCGCGTTGTTGGCAGCCTACGTGGGCGACGCGCCCGATGATATCATGGCCGCGCGACGGGCTGCGGCGGCCGGCGGTCGGCACTGGCTCGCCATCGGCATCGCGACCACACCGGCCCAGGCCGAGCACTATCGTCAGCTGGGCGCCGACCACATCATCGCGCATCCCGACGAGCTGGCGGAGCTGTGGCACGCGCCGTGAGGCATCTCCCGGGAAGCGCAGGGCGCGCCGCGCGTCCCTCACCTCGCTCACACCTGCTTTAGCGCGGCCAGCAGCGCATCTGTTTGCTCTGGTCGGCCCGCGCTGATGCGGATGCAGTTTTCCAGGCCGGGTTTTGCATAGTGACGCACCAAAATGCCGCGAGCCGCCAGCGCTGCTTTCAATTCCCGGGCATCGCGGCCTTCGACCCGACACAGCACGAAGTTCGCCCGGCTCGGGTAGGGACGCAGGAAAGGCACGGCTGCGAGCTCCCGATACAGTCGTTCCCGTTCCGCGATCAGCGCCTCCACCGTGGGCCGGATCTCCTGCCGATGCGCCAGCGAGACGAGACCGGCCACGGTGGCCGCCACGTTGACGTTGTAGGGCTGCTTGGCCTTCCACAAGGTCGGCATCAGCCAGGCCGGGAAAATGCCGTAGCCCAGCCGCAGCCCGGCGATCCCTGCCCACTTGCTGAAGGTGCGCAGCACGATCAGATTCTCGTATTCGGGCACCCAGCGCGCGGCCGAATGCTCCAGCCCGGCAAACTCGATGTATGCCTCGTCCAGGATCACCAGCAGCGGCAACGTCAGCAGCCATTTCAGATCGGCCGGGTCGAGCAGGCTGCCATCTGGATTGTTGGGCGAGGTGAGGAAGAGGAGCTTGGGCGGCCGGGAAGCGGGAAACGGCAAGCGTGAGGCGTCATTTGCCGCTTTGCTGATCTGCCCGTTTGCCCATTTGCCGATTTCCTCTGCATCCACGCTGAAATCGGGCCGGCGCCAGACCTGGAGCACGCGGGCGCCGGTGAGGCCGGCGTCGAAGCCGTACATGCCGAAGGTCGGCGGACAGTCAATGATGGCGTCGCCGGGCGCCAGCGTGAGCCGGCAGATCAGGTCAATCAGCTCGTCGGCGCCGCTGCCGGCCAGGATGTGCTCGGCCGGCACGCCCGTGTAGTCGGCCAGCGCCGCGCGCAGCTCGCGCTGTTCCGGGTCCGGATAGATGTGAACAAACGGATAGCGCGCCAGCGCCTCGCGCACGGCCGGGGCCGGGCCGTAGGGATTCTCGTTGGCATCCAGCTTGACGATCTGCTCCGGAGGCCGGCCCAGCTGGTGGCTGAGCACCTCAAACGGCACGATCGGCGTGTACGGTTCCATGGCCGTGATGTGCGGCAGGAGAAAGCGGGCGAAAGTCGAGTCGCTCAATGTGTTCCCCCGTTGCCCGCGCGAAACTCGGCTGCGGCCGCATGGGCCGTCAAGCCTTCGCCGCGCGCCAGGAGCGCGGCCGGCCCGGCGAGTTGCGCGCCCGCGCCGGCGTTGAGCGCGACCAGGCTGATGCGCTTGACGAAATCGGCAACGCTGAGCGGGCTGCTGTAGCGCGCGCTGCCCTCGGTAGGCATGACATGGCTCGGCCCGGCGACGTAGTCGCCCAGCACCTCGAACGAATGATCGCCGACGAAGATGCCGCCCGCGTTGCGCACGCGACCCACCCACGCCCACGGATCGGCGACCAGCAGGCACAGGTGCTCCGGCGCGTAGGCATTGGCCAGATCAATGGCTTCCTCCAGATCGGCCGTCAGCACGATCCCGCCTCGTGCGGCCAGCGCGGCCGCCGCGATGTCGCGACGGCTCAAGCCCTCGAGCTGCTGCGCCAGCTGCGCGGCCACGGCCTCGGCCAGGCGGCGTGAGGGGGTGAGCAGCAAGGGCGAGGCCAGGACGTCGTGTTCGGCCTGTGCCAGCATGTCGGCGGCCGCCCAGGCCGGATCGGCGGTGTCGTCCGCGATGACCAGCGTCTCGGTTGGCCCGTAAAAGCCGTCAATTCCGACGCTGCCGATCACCTGACGTTTGGCGAGGGTGACGAACAGGCCGCCGGCGCCGACGATCTTGTCTACTTTCGGCACGCTCGCTGTGCCGTAGGCCAGGCCGGCGATGGCCTGCGCGCCGCCGAGCGCGAAGAGGCGATCCACGCCGGCAACATGGGCGGCCGCCAGGATCAGGTCGTGCACGGTGCCGTCGCGGCCCGGCGGGGTGCAGGCCACGATCAGCGCCACACCGGCCACGCGGGCCGGGATGGCGGCCATCAGCAGCGAGGAGGGTAGCGGCGCGGTGCCGCCCGGCACGTAGACGCCGACGCGCTCGATGGGACGGATGAGCTGGCCGAGCGTGCCTTCAGGGCCGCTGTCCACCCAGGAATCCAGCGGCTGTTTGCGATGGAAGTCGGCGATGCGCTGGCCCGCCAGGTCGAGCGCGGCCCGTTCGGCGGTCGGCAGGCGGTCGTAGGCAGCGCGCCAGGCAGCTGCCGGGATCTCCAGCTCGGTGGCGGCGCGGCCGTCAATGCGCGCCGACCATTCGTGCAGCGCGGCATCGCCGCGACGACGGACATCGGCCAGAATGCGCGCCACTGCCTCAGCCGGCGCCAATCGTTCGCCGAAAATGCGCTCGATGCCGTCCAGCACGCGGGCCGGCATCTCTTGATCTTCCCATGGCCTGCGCGCCAGCACGGTCGCGCGCGCCTCGGCCGCATCGTAAATCCTGATTACCGACATGGTGCTCCTTTCGTCAGACGTCAGGCGTGAACGCGAGACGTCACCGGAATGCCCGAGTCGTTCTACTGTGTTCATGCTTCCCGCGCTGCGTTCGCCAGCCCGTCAATCAATGCGCGCACGTCGCCGGCACGCAGCCGGTAGCTGGCACGATTGGCGATCAGCAGGGCCTGGCTTTCGAGGATGGTGCGCAGCTCGACCAGGCCGTTTTCGCGCAGCGTGGCGCCCGTCTGCACCAGGTCCACGATCAGGTCGGCCAGGCCAACGAGGGGCGCCAGCTCCACCGATCCGGCCATGACGATCAGCTCGGCCGCCACACCGCGTTTGCGGAAGAACGCCTCGGTGAGGCGCGGGAATTTCGTGGCGACGCGCGGACTGCGCTCCAGACGCAACGGCAGATCGGGGCGGTCGCGGCGGCCGGCCACCACCAGCCGACAGTAGCCGAAGGGGAGCCGGAGCGGCTCATAGACATCGCGCTCTGCCTCGCGGACGACATCCAGCCCGGCGATCCCCACGTCGGCCGCGCCGTATTCGACGAAGATCGGGACGTCGGCCGGCTTCACCATGACGAACCGCAACCGGCCATCCGCGCCGTCCAGGATCAGCTTGCGGCCGCCATCGCCGTTGACCGGCGTCGCATAGCCGGCGCGCGCCAAAAAGCCCAGTGCATCTTCCATCAGCCGCCCTTTGGGCAGCGCCAGGGTCAACGGTTCAGCCATGAGGCCACCTCCTGCCAGTCATCTGCGGCCAACGTGTGCGTGCCCGAGCGGTCCTGCACGTGCAGGAGATGTGCATCGGTGTGATAGACCGCGCGTGGGATGCCGCGCGCCTGTGCGGCCTGCCAGAGCGCCTCCGGTGTCAGGCCCAGCGGATCGGTCTCGACCTTCAGGCCCAGGTTGCGCGCGCGGGCTGCCCAGGCCAGACAACGCGCGCAATTTTGCGCGGCGAGAAGCACGTCGACGCGCGGCTCGGCATAGACCACGCCCTGGAGCTCGCGCGCCAGCAGCACGCGATCTAGCGTCAGCGCCCAGCCGACCGCGGCCAGCGGCGGGCCGAAATGTCCGATCAGCTCGTCGTAGCGGCCGCCGGAGATCAGGTTGAAGCCCAGGCCAGGGGCGAACCCTTCGAAAGTGATGCCGGTGTAGTAGTCCAGGTCGCGCACCTCGGCCAGGTCGTAGGTCACGTGCTCGGCCACGCCATAGGCGGTCAGCAGTTCGGCGACGGCGCGCAGATCGGACAGGGCGCGCATCATTGTCGTGTTCAGGCAGATCGCCTCGGCCTCGGCCAGGATGCGGCCGTCGCCGGTGAGCCGTGGCAAGGTGAGGACAGCATTGCGGGCCAGCGGCGGCAAACTCGGATTTTCGACCAGCAGCCGGGCCAGCTCGGCCTCGGCTTTGCGATCCACTGCAACGCGCAGCTGATGCGCCGCGCGTTCCGGCAGGTTCAGCGCGGCGAGCAGGCCGCGGAAGAAACCGATATGTCCTACGGTGATGCTAAACTCGGGCAGGCCCACGGCCTGGAGCGCGGCAACGGCCAGCGCTACCGACTCCGCGTCGGCCAGCGCGCCTGCCGCGCCGATCAATTCGACGCCGGCCTGCGTGAATTCGTGCTGTCGGCCGGCCCGCGGGGGCTCGTAGCGGAAGACGCTGCCCACATACGCCACGCGCAGCGGCATCGGTTGATCGTACAGCCGCGTGCCCACCACACGGGCGGTGGGGATGGTCATGTCGGGGCGCAGGGCCAGGGTGCGACCATGGCGATCGAAGAAGCGATACATCTCCGCATCCACCGTCGCGCCGACGTCGGTGGCCAGAGTGTCGGCGTACTCGAAGGTGGGCAGGCTGATTTCACGATAGCCCCAGGCCGACCAGGTCGCCTGCAGCGCGGCCGTCATGGCGCGGAAGGCCGCGGTATCGGCAAACAGCAGGTCGCGCACCCCTTCGGGCAGCGGTCGGTCCGTGAATCGGTTGCGGTCAGTCATAGGTTGCAATCCCGTTTAACAAAAAAGGACTGGTTGAAATTCAACCAGTCCTGGGGCAAGCACGAAGAAGACGCCGACTATGCCGTGCGCCTGCCCCCTGCATCGTGATGATGGCGACGAGTATTGTTCTGCGACATTTCCAGGTTTTCCTTCATCGAGGGCGAGTGTAGCACAACGGCGTGAGGTTGTCAATTTTGCGGCGCGCAGCAGCGTGGGGCGGCTGTCAGGTCGAATCTGTATGACCGAACGCATAGCCGGAGGCAGCGCGTTGCGTTACAATGACGAAATGGGCAGATGCTGTTGCCCCGGCCGGGAGCGGAGCAGCGTCTGCCGGAGCGCTTCTTCCAGGACTGGCCGGAGAACGGTGTCGCATCATGCTTCAGGTACGTGAAATCACCAAGTGGTTCGGCGACGTGAAGGTGCTGGACCGCATCAGCTTCAATTTGAACCGCGGTGATCGGGCCGGATTGATCGGCCCCAACGGTTGCGGCAAGACGACTTTGTTGCGCATCCTGGCCGGCGAGCTGGCGGCCGACCAGGGCCGCGTGCAGTTCAGCCGGCCGAACGTTCGTGTGGGCTATCTGCCCCAGGCCCTGGAATACGCGGCCGATGCCACTGTGGGCGATGTGTTGAGGTCGGCGCAAGGTGAACAGGAGGCGGCAGAGATGCAGCTGGCGCGGCTGGCCGAGGCGATCGCGGCCAGTCAGGGCGATGCGCTCGCCGATGCGCTCGCCGAGTATGATCGCGCGCTGGCCGAGTTTCAGGCGATGGGCGGCGTCGCGCGGGTCGCCGACGCCGACGCGGTGCTCGCCGGCCTGGGCCTGGCCGATGTGGCGCAGAGCCGGCCGGTGGCCTCGCTCAGCGGCGGGCAGAAGACGCGGTTGGGCCTGGCCCGCTTGCTTCTCATCCAGCCCGATCTGTTGCTGCTCGACGAGCCGACCAATCACCTGGACATCGTCGCACTCGAATGGCTGGAAGAGTATCTGAGCCGCTATCCCGGCGCGGTGCTCATCGTCTCGCACGATCGTGCCTTTCTCGACCGCACGGTCAACCGTATCCTGGCGCTGGATGATGTCTCGCACACGCTGCGTGAGTATGCCGGCAACTACACCGACTACGCCGTCACCCTCGACCGGGCGCTGGAAAAGCAATGGGCCGCCTACAAAGAGCAGCAGGAGCGCATCCAGAAGCTCGAAGCTTCCATCCGCAAGCTGAGCACCCAGGCGAAGGCGATCGAACAGGAGACGATCCATTTTCACTGGCGACGCATCGCCAAAGACCTGGCCCGACACGCCGTGGTGCAAAAGGCGCGGCTGGAACGCATGTTGGCCAGCGAGGAACGGGTGGACAAACCGGCTCTGGCTTGGAAGATGAAGCTGGAGTTCGCCGATGCCCCGCGCAGCGGCCAGGATGTCCTCCACATTCGCGAGCTCACCATGGGCTTCGGGTCGCGCGTGCTTTTCGAGCAGATAAATCTGCATCTGCGCTACGGCGAGCGGGCTGTGTTGGTCGGCCCAAACGGCGCGGGCAAGACCACCTTGCTGCGCTGCATCGCCGGCCAGTTGCAGCCGTGGTCAGGCGAGATCCGCCTGGGCCGTGGGGTGCGGGTGGGCTACATGGCGCAGGAACAGGAGACGCTTGATCCGGCCGCCACGCCGCTCGACCTGATCCGCCAGGCCGCGCCGCTCGATCATACCGAGGCGCGCAGTTTTTTGCACTATTTCCTGTTCGCCGGCGATGAAGTGTTCGTCCCGGTGGGTCGGCTCAGCTTCGGCGAACGCAGCCGGCTGGCGCTGGCGTTGCTGGCCGTGACTGGCTGTAATTTCCTGTTGCTCGACGAGCCGATCAATCATCTCGATATCCCCTCGCGTGAAAGCTTCGAGCGCGCCATGGCGCGGTTTGAAGGCACAATCCTGGCTGTCGTCCACGATCGCTACTTCATAGACCGCCTGGCGACGACCCTCTGGTTGCTCGACGGTGGTCGTATCCGCGTCGTCTCTGCGACGGAGGAGTAGCGACCTGCTGATTTGCCCATTTCCCCCTCCCCCTGGCATACTTCCGCCATGAGCTGGTGGCAACGAAAAAACCCCACAGACTTGCTGGTGCGGCGGGCACATTCGACCGATCGGGCGGCGTTGGCCGCGCTGCTGGCCCGCACATGGCATCAGGACGGCGTGACCGCGGTCGAGGACCAGGTCGCGCTTTTGAACAGCGGTGCCAGCCTCATTGCTCTGGCCGGTGATGAGGCGGTCGGCTTCCTCGGTTTGGCGCCGCGCACACACACGGCCGAACCGGCCGAGCGTTGGGTGGACGTGCGTCTGGTCGCCGTAGCGAGCGACTATCCGCCGGTCGGCGTCATCGGCCATTTGTTGGCCGGACTTGAGGCGCTGCCGCCCTCGCCGCCCACGGCCGGCCTGGTGTGCCTCACCGCGCACGAATGGCTGATCGAGGCGCTGGCCGCCGGCGGTTTTCGGCCGGCCGATCGCGTCCTCGGCTATGTGCGAGCCATGCATGGGCCACTGCCCGTTGCGCCGCAGGTCGCCACACTGCGCGCCGCCCAGGCAACGCAGGGTGAGGTCATCATGGCCCTGAATCGCGCCACCTTCGATCCGTTGTGGCGCTACGATCAGCGCACCGTGTTGAGCTGGTTGATGACGGCAGATCACCCCGTACTGGCCGAAGGCGCAGGCCGGCCACTGGGATTTGCCCTGACCACGCGGAATCTGACGGATGGATATGCTCAGCTGATCCGGGTGGCCACGCATCCGGCCAGTCAGGGCCGGGGGATTGGCCGCCAGCTGGTGGTTGATGCGATCCGCTATGCGGCCGAAGTGGGCGCGGCGGGCGTCTCGCTCAACACGCAGGCCAGCAACGCGGTAGCGCGTCACCTGTATGAGGCGCTCGGCTTCAGGCCCACCGGCCACGCGCTGACGGTGATGTTATGGCGATAGGGGATCGCCGGTGTGCTCGGGGGCGAATTCCCGGAGCAGTTCGGCCAGCAGCGCGACCGCGGCGCGCGCGGCCCGCCCTCGATGGCTGAGCTGATTCTTCATCGCTGGCGAGAGCTGCGCCATCGTTGCCCGCTGTTCGGGCAAATAGAACACAGGGTCGTAGCCGAAGCCGTTGCTGCCGGCCGGCCCGAACGCGATGATCCCTTCGCAGGCGCCTTCGGCCGTGCGCGCGATGCCCATGGGCGTGGCCAATGCCACGACGCAGCGGAAACGCGCCGTGCGCCTGGCCCAGGGCACACCGGTCAGGGCGTCGAGCAGCTTGCGATAGCGGTCGGCGTCGCTGGCGCCCGTCGCGCCGCCTGCGCCGTGCGCGGCGGGCGGTCCGGCATAGCGCGCCGAGTGCACCCCAGGCGCGCCGCCCAGCGCGTCCACTTCCAGGCCGGAATCATCCGCCCAGGTGAGCAGGCCAGACGCGCGCGCGTAGGCTGTGGCTTTGAGCAATGCGTTCTCGGCAAAGGTCTGTCCGGTCTCTTCGACTTCCAGGTCAATACCTTCTGCGTCCAGGTCGGTGATCTCCAGCGGCAAGCCGGCGAGCAGCTCGCGATATTCGCGTATTTTGCCCGGATTGCGGGTGGCGATGAGCAGTTTGGCGGTCATGATGTGTACCTTTTGGTCTCTCTGTTTTGCCAGACATCTTGCTCGATGTTATCATAGAGTGTGCGAGAGGAGCAAAGAGGAGGGACGCCATGAGCACACATCATCCGTTGCGCATTTTTGCCGGTTCTGCGAATCGCCCCCTCGCGGAAGCCGTCGTGCGCATCTTGGACACCGAGCTTGGCAAATGTACTACGACGCGGCTCAAAGATACCGAAATCCACGTTTCCATTGACGAGGCGGTGCGCGATCAGGATGTGTTCATCATCCAGCCGTGTTCTGCGCCCGTCAACGACCATCTGATGGAGCTGTTGCTCTACGTAGATGCGTTTCGTCGGGCCTCGGCGCATGAGATCACGGCGGTGATCCCGTATTATCCGTATGGCCGGCAGGAGCGCATGGCCAAAGGCCGCGAGGCGATCAGCGCCAAGGTGGTTGCGACAATGCTCGAAGCGATGGGAGTCAGCCGGGTCATCTATTTCGATGTGCACGCGCCGGCGACGCAGGGGTTTTTTCAGGTGCCGGTAGATCCGCTTTCGGCATTGCCGGTGCTGGCCGCGTATTTCGACCGCGAGGAGTTCCGCAATGCGGCCATCGTCTCGCCCGATGTGGGACGGGCGAAGTTTGCCGGGCTGTATGCCGAGCGCCTGCATCTGCCGCTGGTGGTGATGCACAAACGGCGGCATGGGTTCAGCGAGGCGGAGGCCACGCACGTCGTGGGCGATATTCAGGGCAAGATACCGATCATCATTGACGATATCATTGCCGGCGGCAGCGTGTTGGATGAGGTGGACAGCCTGATCCGGGCGGGCGCGTTGCCGGAGGTCTATCTGGCCATCACGCATGGGGTGCTGTTGCCTTCAGCCATCGAGCGCCTGAATCGGGATGAGCGCATCAAGCAGCTGGTGATCTCCGATACAATCTGCCAGCCCGAAGCGATCCGCCAACACGAGCGGATCACGATCGTCTCGATTGCCGAATTGCTGGCGCGCGTGATCGGCCGTATCCATGCGGGCGAGTCCATCAGTGCGCTGCTCAGCAAACAGTGAGAGAGGTTGGCATTGACGAGCACCCTGTTTCCCATCGTTGTGGTTTTGGCCGGCCTTGCCACCGTGGCCCTCGGCCTGGCGGTCTGGCTGGCGGTGCGATTGCATCGGTTGGAGCGCCATTACCGGCTGTTGACCACAGACGCTGCGGGTGGGAGCCTGGAAGCCGTGCTGGAGGACCATGTGCAGCGGGTGCAGGAGGCGGTCCGCCGGGTGCAGGAGTTGGACACGCTGACGATGCGTTTAGAACGCAATAGCCGCAGCCATTTGCAACGCGTTGGCTTTTTGCGCTTCAATCCGTTTCGCGATACCGGCGGCGATCAGAGTTTTGCGCTGGTGCTGGCCGACGAGGGGGGCAATGGCGTCGTTGTCAGCAGCCTGCACAGCCGCGAGGTGACGCGCGTCTACGCCAAGCCGCTGGTAGCCTGGCAGACGACGTATCAGCTGACCGATGAGGAGCAGCAGGCTATTCGTCGGGCACGCGGAGAGGCGTGAAATGTGTTGGCCTGGCCTTTGATGTTTGGCGCATGATGCGACACGCTTCACGTAGCTCTTTTTTCAACGCATGAGGGAAAGAAACCTATGGCATTTCGACGTGATTCTCGTCCCCATCCCGACCAGGTCGAGGTGATCCTGGGGCCGCGCGCCACGTTTAGCGGGCATCTGCGCTGCGATGGCAGCATTCGTTTGGATGGCACAGTTGAGGGCGGCCTGATCGAGACGCCGGCCAATGTGCTGATCACCGAAGGCGCGCGGGTGAAAGTGGATATCAAAGCCAGGGCGGTTTCGATTGCCGGCGCTTACAACGGTACAATCACCGCGGAGCGCGTGGAGCTTTTGGCGGGGGGTAGATTGTGGGGCACGGTAAATGTGCGCACCTTCTTGTTGGACGAGGGCGCGTATTTCCAGGGCCAGCTTTTGATGCAGGACGCGGCACCGGCGGAGCCGTTGCTGGCGCCACGCCCTGCAGAAGGGGAGCGCATTCCGGTCAGCGCGGCCGAGCAAACCGCGCCGTGACCTGTGGCATCACACTTTGCGCGCCAATCCCAGTCTCGTCTCCGGCAGCTCGATGTACCACAGCATGAACACCGAAAGCGCCAGCGACAGCGCGGTCAGAATCAGATAGGGGCCGTTGAGCGCCAATTGTTTGCCCACGGTGATGGTGGCATGCGGCCATACCATCATCAGGCGACTGATGATGTTGAAGCCCTGGGCAAACGACATCAGATGCCACGGCCACGTCGCGTTGCTGCGCCGGACGATCAGCTCGATGTCGGCAATGACGATCATCAGTGCCAGCAAGACCGGCAGCCACCACTCTTGGGTCTGAGGCGAAAACGACTTGGGCGGAAATAAGACCGGCGGGATCAACTGCAGGACAAGGATGGCGACGACCATGCCTGGAGTAGTCAATGTTCGACGTAGCACGCCTGAGAGCTCCTTTCGCAAATGGAATGCTCCTGATTATAGAGTGGGGTTGTGCAGGTGTCAAGCTGCTTGACATTTACGTGACGGCCGTTTATAATCTTCATTCACTGGCTTCAGGCGTTGATTCCCTGATGGCCACATCTCTATTCATTCCAGACCAGATCTGTACTCGGTTCTTGCAGCGCAGGCATCAGGCCAGAATTATCCTGCGCTGATCTGGTATGCGTCTCGTTCGACCGAGAGGAGGTGAGCCAATCCCCAGCACTCTGCGGACGCGCGCTATCGTCGGCATCTGCGGTGGCGTGTCGTGAAAAGCCTGGCCAGATGTAAGCAGTTTCCGTTATTTTCAATCCATTCACGGAGGAGATTCCCATGCGTGCATTTAAGTTGTTGTCCCTGCTGCTGGTCGTCGCGTTCGTGTTATCAGCTTGCGCGCAGCCCACGCCGGCCCCGGCTCCTCAGGCTGCCGCTCCAACTGCTGCCGATCTGAAGATCGCGATCCTGGCCCCGTTGTCCGGCCCGGTGCCCACCTTCGGCGTCATGACTCGCGACGGTGCCCTGCTCGCCATCGAGGAGTGGAACGCAAAAGGTGGTGTGCTTGGCCGCAAGATCGTCCCGATCGTCGAAGACAGCCAGTGCACCGCCGACCCGGCGGTCAACGCCGCCAACAAGGTGATTGACCAGGACAAGGTCAAGTTCATCGTCGGCGAGGTCTGCTCCAAGGCCTCGATCCCCGTTTCCGAGATCGCCAACGCGAAGAAGGTCCTCCAGATCAGCCCCACCTCGACCAATCCGGCCGTCACTGTGGCCTCGGATGGCAAGACGAAAGACTACATCTTTCGCGCGTGTTTCATTGACCCGTTCCAGGGCAAGGTCGGTGCCAACTTCGCTCTCCAGAACCTGAAGACGAAGACGGCGTTCATCCTGCTGGATCAGGCCAATGACTACGTTAAGGGCCTGGCCGAGGAGTTCGAGAAGGCTTACGTCGCGGGCGGCGGCAAGGTCGTCGGCAAGGAGACCTACACCGCAAAGGACACCGACTTCTCCGCCATCCTGGCGAAAGTGGCGGCGGCGAAGCCGGATGTGGTCTATCTGCCCGACTACTACAACATCGTCAATCTGGTGACCAAACAGGCCAAGGAGAAGGGCATCACCGCTGCGTTCTTGGGCGGCGATGGCTGGGACTCCTCGGATCTGGATCTGAAGGCGGCGGCGGGCGGCTACTTCACCAACCACTACGCACCGGACTCGACCGCGCCAGAGGCTGTTGCCTTCCAGAAGGCCTTTGCAGCGAAGTACAAGGACGACAAGGGGCAGGGCAAGGTGCCGGATGCGTTGGCCGCGTTGGCCTACGATGCCACCAACCTGCTGTTGACCGCCATCAAGAACGCGGACTCCGACGATCCGGACAAGGTGAAGGCAGCCATGGAGGCGATCTCCTTCCAGGGCGTCTCCGGCAAGATCACCTTCGACGCGCAGCACAACCCGGTCAAGTCGGCTACGATCCTGAAGGTCACCGACACCAAAGTCGTCTTCGACTCGGTCGTTGCACCCTGATGGCGATGCGCGTGTGATGTGATGTAATCAGTAGACAAGGGAACAAGGAGCCAACGATCAATGTCTCCGCGTTCCCTTGTCTGCTTGTTTCCCTGTTTCCTTGTCTACCTGTTTCCTTGTCTACTTTCTTGATCCGGAGGTAATGCGCGAATGCTGCAAGCAAGTCCTTCTCCTACATCCTCGCTTGCTGCGCGCAGGCCCGGCGCCCGACTTGCCTGGATTGGCCAGGGGTTTCTTCTGCTCCTGGCCGCAGTAGTGCTGTATATTCTGATCACAAATTTCCTTAAGGATCCGCCTCTGTTTATCCAGGTCGTCCTCAGCGGACTGCAATTGGGTTTCGTGTATGCCCTGGTTGCCCTGGGCTATACCATGGTTTACGGCATCGTGCGGCTGATCAACTTCGCACACGGCGATGTTTTCATGGTCGGCGCGTTCGTCAGCTTTTACGCCGTGACGCGCTTTCAATTACATGCCTGGCCGGCTGCTGTGTTTCCCGGCCTGCCGGCCGGTTGGGTGGTCGTCATCGGCTCCCTGACGGTCGTCTTGCTGTCCATGATCGTGTGCATGTCCATGGCCGTCACCATCGAACGCGTGGCCTACAAGCCGCTGCGCGATGCCCCGCGCATCGCCGCGCTGATCACAGCGATCGGTGTTTCTTTCTTCCTGGAATTCTTCGGCGCGCTGTATTTTGTCTTTTCCCCGCGTTTTATTCCATATCAGCGGCCGTTTGAAGTCGTGACGTGGTACATCAAGGATGGCATTCACCTGGTACAGGTCGGCCAGGCGCCGCCGCCCGGCAGCATCACCTTCTCGAATATCTTCCTGATCATTGTGGTCGCGTCCGTGCTGGTACGGGTCGTCCTCCAGTTCCTGGTGCGTCGGACAAAGATCGGCAAAGCCATGCGCGCCACATCGTTCGACAAGCCGACTTCCCGGCTGATGGGCATCAATGTGGACGGCGTCATCTCGGTGACCTTCGCAGTGGGCGCAGCGTTTGCCGGGATGGGCGGTGTGCTCTACGCCATCGCCTATCCCTCTATCTGGACGCAGCTGGGCATCCTGCCGGGCCTGAAGGCGTTCGTGGCGGCCGTGCTTGGCGGCATCGGCAGCATCCCGGGCGCGTTTGTCGGCGCGTTGATCATGGGCCAGGCCGAGGCGTTGACGATGGGCTATATCTCCACCCCCATGCGCGATGCAGTGGCCTTCACGATCCTCATCGTGGTCTTGCTGGTAAAACCCACCGGCCTCTTCGGCGAAGCGGCCGGAGAAAAGGCGTAGCGGAGGCGACCGATGGAATTAGGCTTCCTCATCCTGTCAATCGTCAAAATCGTCGCCATCCTGGCCTATCTGTATGGCCTCTTTTGGGCTATGGGACACCAGAACAAAATCGTGAAAGTTGCCGGCATCGTGATCGCGTTTGCGCTCATCCAGCTTGCACTCACGGTCAAATTCGGCGAGACGCAGATCCTCAATGACTTCGACCGCGGCCTCGTTTTCCAGGCCTGTACCATGACGATGGTGGCGCTCGGCCTGAACCTGATTTACGGCTTCAACGGACAGTTCAGCCTGGCGCAGTGGGGCTTCTACGGCATCGGCGCCTACACTGCCGCAGACATCACCTATCGCTGGAACGTGCGCGATGCGCGCGGCCTGCTGGTCGCCGGCATCGGCGTGATCCTGGGCGGCCTGATGATCCTGGCCGTGAGCCGCCTGGTGCGGCGCTACAAAGGCATGCCGGTGCTGTCACAGTTCACCCTCTACCTGATCAGCTGCGTGCTGGCGGGCGCGATCGCCGTGTACATCGGCAACGCGATCAACCCGGCGCTGGTGCCCTTGTTCGGCACGCCGGACGCGCCCGGCATCCTCGCCAGCCCGGCCGTGCTGCAGGTCGTCTTTTTGCTGGCTGTGCTGATCGCCGGCGCGTTCGCGGCCGAGGTCAGTTTCCTGTTCGGCCTGCCCGTGCTGACCCTCGGCTCTGACTACTTCGGAATCGCGACGCTGGGCTTCGCGATCGTCGTGCAGACGTTGATGGTCAACACCGATACCATCCTGCCGTTCCCCGAAATGAAGGGTGGCCGCGGCATGATCGGCATCCCCAAGCTGACCACCTGGTTTTGGGCGTTCCTGTTCTTGATCATCATCATCGTCGTCATGCGCAACCTGATCTATTCGAGCACCGGTCGCGCCATCATGTCGGTGCGCGAGGATGAGACCGCGGCCAAGGCCATGGGCATTGATGTGGCATTCTATAAGCTCTTCGCCTTCGTGGTGGGCAGTCTGTTCGCCGGCATCGGCGGCGGTGTCTACGCGCACTACATCGGTTTCCTCAGCCCGGGCACCTTCGATTTCCTGGTGGGCTTCAACCCGCTGATCATCGTCGTGTTTGGCGGCCTGGGCAGTATGACCGGCACCATCGCGGCGTCGTTCGGCTGGATCTTCTTCCTGGAAGGGTTGCTGCGCGTGTTGTTGAGCCAGCTGGGCACCGAGGCGCCGACCTGGCGCTATGTTCTGTATCCCATCGCGCTGCTGCTGCTCATGTTGCTGCGCCCCCAGGGCCTGCTGGGCAATGTCGAGTGGGGCTTTTTGAAACGGCCTGTCGCGGCATTGCAGGCCAAAGCCGCCGGGCGATAGTCGTTGGAGGGCGCCATGATAGCGACAGCCAACACTACGCCAATCCCTGCCCAGGCACCCGAGCCCGTCCTCGAGATCCACGGGCTGACCAAAGTCTTCGGCGGCCTGCGCGCGGTGAGCAACTTCGACCTGACCGTGCGCCGGGGCGCGCTCGACGGCCTGATCGGCCCCAACGGCGCAGGCAAGACCACCGTGTTCAACATGATCTCTGGCCTCTACACCCCCACCAGCGGCGACATTTACTTCTACGGCGAGAATCTGGTGGGCATGGAGCCGCATGAGATCACGCAGCTCGGCATCGGCCGCACGTTTCAGAACATCCGCCTGTTCCCGAATCTGACGGTGCTGACCAATGTGCTGGTCGCCTACCATCCGCATGCCGGCTACGGGCTGCTGGATGGCCTGGTGCGCAGTCGGAGGTTCGATGTCAAAGAACGGGAGATGATCGAGCGGGCGCGCGACTTTCTGGCGATTTTCGGCCTGGAGCGATACCAGGACGAGCTGGCCAAGAACCTGCCCTACGGCGAACAGCGTCGTGTCGAGATCGCACGCGCGTTGGCCTCTGAGCCCAAGCTGCTGTTGCTGGACGAACCGGCCGCGGGCATGAATCCCGCCGAGATCGGTCGGTTGATGGAGTACATCCATTTCATTCGGGATCGCTTCAACCTGACCATTTTGCTGATCGAGCATCAGATGCGTCTGGTAATGAACATCTGCGAGCAGATCACCGTGATGGACTTCGGTGAAGTCATCGCGCGCGGCACGCCGGCAGAGGTGCAGAATGACGTCCGCGTGATCGAGGCCTACCTGGGTCGCGGAGCCGCCGCGCGGCAGGGAGTGAGCATGTAACATGCTGCTCGAAGTCAAAGACCTCCATGTTTTTTACGGCGCCATTCATGCGCTGCAGGGCGTCAGCTTCAGCATTGACGAGGGCGAGATCGTCACCCTGATCGGCGCGAACGGCGCAGGCAAATCTACCACGCTGAAGACGATCTCTGGCCTGTTGCGGCCGCGGGCCGGCGATGTGCTGCTGAACGGCCGTTCCATCACGACGATCGCCGCAGAGGAGATCGTGCGCCGCGGGATCATCCACGTGCCGGAGGGGCGCAAGATCTTCGCACCGCTCACTGTGCAGGAGAACCTGGAGATGGGCGCGTTCACGCGCGACAACCCGGACGAAATCCGTCAGAGCATGGAGCGCGTGTTCAAGAGCTTTCCGCGGCTCAAAGAGCGGCTGAACCAGTACGGCGGCACCCTTTCGGGCGGCGAACAACAGATGCTGGCCATCGGCCGCGGGATGATGGCGCGGCCCAAAGTGCTCTTGCTGGACGAGCCTTCCATGGGCCTGGCGCCCATCCTGGTCGAAGAGATCTTTCGCATCATTCAAGAGATCAACTCACAAGGAGTAGCGATCCTGCTGGTCGAGCAAAACGCGCTCATGGCCCTCTCGGTGGCGCATCGCGGCTACGTGCTGGAGACCGGCCGCATCGTCCTGCAGGGCTCTGGCCAGGAGCTGCTGCACGATCCCCAGGTGATCAAAGCGTACCTGGGCGGACACTGACGGCTTTCGGATGCCAGAAAGGAGGTGATATTTGCCGGCCCGCTGAGCAGGTTTCTAACCAGTAGTTGCCCGTGTTGGACCGACATCTCTAGACTTCAGATAGAAGGAGAGACCCCATGGCGAACAAGAAGCTGTTCGCAGTAGTGACCTTGCTGACCATCCTGGCTACCTTGCTGGCAGCCTGTGCCCCGGCGCCGACTCCAGTCCCGCCGACCCAGGCGCCTGCAGCGAAACAGGCTGAGCCGACCAAGGCGCCGGAACCGACCAAGCCCCCGGCGCCGACCCCGACACCAAAGCCGAAGGTGCTTAACATCGTGACCGGCACGGACATCGAGAGCCTGATGATCCATCGCGTGACCTCGTCGCCGTCGTTCACGGTGCTGGAACACATCTTCGAGACGTTGTTCTATATGACGCCGGATGGCAAGTTGGAGCCTCTGTTGGCTCAGTCGTTTGCCGTAACCGGTCCTACGGAATACACCATCAAGCTGCGCCAGGACGTCAAGTTCACTGACGGCACGCCCTTCGATTCGGCGGCGGTCAAAGCCAATTTGGAGTGGGTGTTGAAGACGGAAAACAAGGCCGGCTTCCGCAGCCTGATTGACATGGTTACCGAGATCAAGACGCCGGATGCCAACACCGTTGTCCTGACGACCAAGAACCCCTTCGTTCCCTTGCAGTTCCACTTGAGCCATGGTGGCGTGGCTATGGTGAGCCCGGCTGCTCTGGCCAAGGGCGAGGAGTTCCTGGCGGCCAACGCTATCGGCACCGGCCCCTTCAAGCTCAAGGAGTGGAAGAAGGGCGAGGCGGTGACGCTGGAAAAGAACCCGGACTACTGGGGCGAGAAGACGAAGCTCGACCTGGTGACCTTCAAGATGGTCAAGGAAGATGGCGCGCGCCTGGTGGCAGTCGAGTCTGGCGATGCCGATGTGGCGGTGCGCGTGCCGCCCACCGAGATGGAGCGGCTGAAGGCCAACAAGGACCTGGTCATTGACGTCACCCCCGGTCTGCGCACCATCTACATCTTCTTCAACAACACCCAGGCGCCGTTCACCGACAAGCGGGTGCGCCAGGCGGTGAACTACGGCGTGGACAAGAAGGCCATCGTCGAGAAGCTCTTCGGCGGCGCGGCGCGCGTCAGCGATGCGCCGATGGCCCCGCCGATTTTCGGCTACAAGGCCCAGACGGTCTATCCGCGCGATGTCGAGAAAGCCAAGGCGCTGCTCAAGGATGCCGGCATCGCCCCCGGCACTAAGGTGACCCTCTACCATCCGACCGGCCGCTATGTTCAGGATGCCCTGGTGGCCGATGCGGTGCGCGCCCAACTGAAGGATATCGGCCTGGATGTCGAGCTCAAGACGCTGGAGTGGCCGCAGTATGTGCCGTTCGTGCGCGCCGAGAAGGACAAGAACACGGTGCAGTTCGCCATGTTGGGCTGGTCTACGCCGACTATGGACGCGGACTACGCCTTGTACAACCTGTTCCACAAGGCCAACTTCCCGCCCGGCTTCAACGGTGCCTTCTATGACAATCCCACGGTCAACGACCTACTCGACAAGGGTCGCAGCGAGGCGGACGTCAGCAAACGCGCGGCGCTGTATGCCGATGCGATCCAGGTGATTTGGGATGATGCCCCCTGGCTGTTCCTCTACAGTGAGGTGCAGGTCACGGCCATCCGCAAGAACGTGAGCAACTTCATTGTGCATCCGTCGGAGCGCATGATCGTGCGCACCACCGACAAGCAGTAACGACGGCAGTCAGCCCCCTCACCTGGCAGGCACTTTGGAGGAGGCCTGGCACGTGAGGGGCAGCCGCCGTCCCGCGGGGGCGGCCTCGCACGGGTGCTGCGCCCAGCATGAACAACTGCCTTGCGGCGTACGGCTCTGGAAGGGGCAAGTCCCATCAGGGGTTTGTCCCTTGAATCGTTTTGCAGGACTTCCATGACTGCTTATGTCATTCGTCGTATCTTCATGGTGTTCCCGGTGCTGTTGGGAGCATCTTTCCTGGTGTTCATCTCGCTGCGCCTCGTGCCGGGCGATCCGGCCATGGCCATTGCGGGCGAGCTGGCGACGCCGGCGCTGATCGCCCAGGTACGCCAGGATATGGGGCTTGATAAACCACTGGCAACGCAGTACGTCATTTATCTTGGCAAGGTCTTGCGCGGCGACCTGGGGCGTTCGATCAAAAGCCACCTGCCGGTGACGCAAGAGATCCTCGCCCGCTTGCCAAACACGATTCTGTTGGCCTGCACCAGTCTGGCCCTGGCGGCGCTGATCGGCATCCTGTTGGGCATCGCAGCCGCGGTGCGTCCTTATTCCTGGATAGATGGCGGCAGCATGACGCTGGCACTCTCCGGGGTTTCGATGCCGGTTTTCTGGCTGGGCTTGATGCTGATGATCCTCTTTGCCGTGTTGCTGCCGCGTTGGTTTGGGTTGGAGCGCTCCATCTTTCCGCCCACGGGCAGCGGCACGTGGAAGCACCTGGTGCTGCCCACGGTGACCCTGGCAGCTAACTCGATGGCCATCCTGGCCCGCATGACCCGCACCACAATGCTGGAGGTGCTGCGACAAGACTATGTCCGTACCGGTCGGGCCAAGGGTCTCGCAGAGCGGACGGTGATCTGGCGGCATGCCTTGCGCAATGCGCTGATTCCGGTCGTTACCATCATGGGGCTGCAATTCGGCATCCTGTTGAGCGGTGCCGTGCTGACCGAAACGGTCTTCGCCTGGCCGGGGATCGGTCGTCTGCTGGTGGATGCGATCAGCTATCGCGATTACCCGGTGGTACAGGGCGTGATCCTGTTCATCGCTGTCGGTTTTACGTTTGTTAACCTGGTGGTGGATATTTTTTACGCCTACCTTGATCCGCGCATTCACTACGCGTAGAAAAAGCGATTACATGACAACGAGTATTGCTGCTTCAGCGGCCTCTCCACGGCCCTTCTTGCCCAGTCGGCGCACGCTTGTTCGGTTCACGCGACACCGGCCGGCGATGGTTGGCCTGGTTATCGTGGGCATCTTCATCGCCGTGGGCATTCTAGCGCCCTGGCTGGCGCCATATGATCACGATGCGGCTGACTTTGCCAAAGCACGCCAGGGCCCCAGCGCAGCGCATTGGCTAGGCAACGACGAGATCGGCCGGGATATGCTCTCGCGACTCATCTTTGGCGCTCGCCTGTCGCTCCTCGTGGGCCTGATCCCAGTGAGTATCGGCTTAGCCGTCGGTGTGCCGATGGGTCTGCTGGCAGGTTACTTCGGCGGCCGGTTGGATATGGTGATCATGCGCCTCATTGACATCATGCTGGCTTTTCCGGGCATTCTCCTGGCCATCATGCTGGCGGCTTTCTTGGGCCCGGGCCTGACTAACCTGATGATCGCCGTGGGCATTACCTCCATCCCGGTCTATACGCGCCTGGTGCGCGGCTCCACCCTGTCGGTCAAGCAAGAGCAGTATGTCGAGGCTGCTCGCGCTGTGGGGGTGGCCCACTTTCGCTTGATACGGCTATACATCTTCCCGAATGTCCTGGCGCCGATCGTCGTCCAGTCGAGTCTGCAGATTGCCTCGGCGATCTTGTCGGCCGCGGCGTTGGGCTTCTTGGGGCTAGGCGTGCCCCCCAACCTGGCCGAATGGGGCACGATGCTGCAGAAGGGTCGCACGTATATTTTCTCTGCCATCCATATCGTTACATTTCCGGGCCTAGCCATCGCCCTTACCGTGCTCGGCTTCAACCTGCTAGGCGACGGGCTAAGGGACGCGTTGGATCCCAGGTTGCGCGTGGCATAGGGTATCAGGTATTAGATACTGGGTATTGGCATTCCCGCCATCTGGCATTCAATCTCCTGTTACCCAATATCTCAATACCCAATAGCTGTCGCCCCTCAAGACATCGTTCCGGGCGATCAGCACATTAACAACCGGATAACCCTCAGAACATCGTTCTGAAAGCGGTCTTGCGGGTCCAGCGCACGGCCGCGAGCAAGGCATAGAGCAAGAGGCCAATAAGGCCTGACGGTTGCCTTGCCGTGGTTGGCACCGGTGCGAGTGGCGCCAGCGCCGCTAACTGGCCCTGGGCGGCCGATTGCTGTTGCGGTGCGGGGCAGGATCGGCTCCTTGACTGGGAAGGGATAGGTGGCCAAGCACCGCCGGGGGCACCCATCGGGTGCGGCGTCGTAAATCGTCAGGGTCGCCCCGGCGGCCCACAGTTCGATGGTCACCCACACTCCCTTCAGCGGCTCAGGGTTGGGAACGGCCCAGCGCACGTTGAGCACCGAGACGGTGTGGTCGGCCAAGACCTGACGGATAAAGTGTATGCGGCCCTCGTACAGCGGTAGCCGGGCGGTCGGCAGCACGAAGTCAGCTGACAGTCGCTACAGTGGTTGACCATGCACCTCCTGCGGGGTGCGGCCGTGGAGCGCCGCATGATGGCCACTGGCACAATAAAGCGCAAAGAAGTGGGCGGATGCCCGCTGGACCGCGGCGAGATCGGCCAAGTACGTATCATCCCAGACGTGCCGATTGTGCTCTTGATGGAAGCGTTCGACGTAGCCATTGCGCTCAGGATGTTGCACTGGCGAGAAGAGCGCTTCGGTACCGACCATTAGCGCTAAACGCACCACCTGCCCCAGCACATGCGGATGCGTATGGCCCCCATCAAAGCAGCTATCGTTATCGAACTGGGTGTAGCAGGGGATGCCCAAGGTTTGCCAGACCTGCACGGCGAAGGCACACGCCTCTTGGGCCCGACGCTCTGCATAGGCCAGCCCGGTCGCACACCGCGAAACGACATCAATGGCGTTGAAGCACGGCATCCGTGTGCCGCCGGTGAGATAATGCGGCACAATATCAACCTGACACAACTGCTGCGGGGCCGTTGGTTGCAGATGGGGATAAACCACCTCGGCCTGG
>Ga0116210_1000120_pt1 | contig 80548 bp, 59 predicted proteins | sample TshhotsprinmetaG_FD_94483 | JGI IMG/M metagenome (GOLD analysis project Ga0116210, IMG submission 94483) | Hot spring microbial communities from South Africa to study Microbial Dark Matter (Phase II) - Tshipise hot spring metaG | ecosystem: Environmental > Aquatic > Thermal springs > Hot... | reverse complement strand
AGGATGGTGATGACGATGGGCATCACCACCGCGAAGATGAACATGATGTTGCGCCACCCCTGGCGCAACTCCTTGCCCAGGAGCACGCCCACCCGTCGGATGCTCATGCGAACCTCCTCCGCAGCGCCAGGATGCCCAGCGCCACGAACAGCGCGGCGAACCCCGCCAGCGCGACCAGGTTGAAGCCCACGTCGGCCCACCCCGCCTCGAAGTTGATCACCCGATGCACCGCGTCCACCAGGTAGTACGACGGCAGGCCGCGCACCCAGCCGCTGATGAAGCCGGGCAGCGCCACCGCCACGCCGGGGATGGCCAATGCGATCAGCGCCAGCATGCCGTAGCCGATGACCGACATGAAATCGCGCGCCACCGATGCCACCAGGAACGCCAGGCCGGTGACCATGGCCGCACCGAGCAGCAGCGCCAGCAGGATGATCAGCGGCTGCCGGCTCAGCCCACCGGTGATGGCGATCAGGATCACCGCCTGGCCGAACGCCAGCCCCACCCCCACGATCCCCTTGCTCAGGAACAGGTCGGGCACGCGCACCGGCGTCACCAGCAGGGCGCGCAGGGTGCCGGTCTCTATCTCGTTGCTGATCAGGCTGGCCAGCCCTAGCGTCTCCATCAGCAGGACGAAGACCGCCAGCAGCGGCAACATGCGCTGCCGCGGGGCCAGCGGCCGGCCGGCCAGGTCTGGCCCCAGCACGTCGGTCTGCGTCTCGATCTCCAGCGACCGGCCGCCGATCAGGAACGCCAGCTCGCGCACCACGAGGGGGTACATGTCGCGCAGCTCCGGCGGCAGCCCGGCGGTCAGATAGAGGCGCACCTGGGGCTTCTTGCCGGCCATGATCTGTTGGGTCAGGTCGGCGGGGAAGACGAGGCCGGCCTGCACGTCGCCGGCCGCCACGGCTGCCCGCAGCGCGTCCTCCGACGGCCACGCTTGCAGCACCACCCCCTCGTCGGCCAGCACCTGGGCCAACCGCGACGGCATGACCGGCGCGTAGATGCCGAGGGTCAGCGTGTCCTCGGCGGTGCGCGGCAGCAGGAAGTAGACGGCGACAAAGAAGACCATCGTCAGGACCGTGATGAACGCGTAGAAGCGATCCCGGAAGTAGAGGTTCACGTCCTTGGCGACCAGGGTCCCGATGCGGTTCAGGCTGAAAGGCTGCGCGACGTCGCTCATGTCAGCCCTCGTCCCGTGATGTCAATGAAGATGTCCTCCAGCGTCGCCTCTTCGCTATGGACGGTGATCACCTGCTCCTGGGCGAAGAGCGCCTGCATCTCGGCGGCGGTCTCGGGCCGGTCGAGCACGATCTCGCGCGTGGCCAGGCTGCCGTCGGCCGTGGCCACCTGGGCGCGCAGGCGGCGCTGGCCATAGCGCTGCTTCAGCGCGTGGGGGGTGTCCAGCGCCACGATCACCCCCTGGTTGATGAACGCCACCCGGTCCGAGAGCTTGTCGGCCTCCATCATGTCGTGGGTGGTCAGGAACACGGTCGCGCCTCGCGCGCGTTCCTCCAAGATGATGTTGCGGATGGCGACCGCGGAGGCGGGATCGAGGCCCTCGGTGGGCTCGTCCAGGAACAGGACGCGCGGTCGGTTGACCAGGGCCCGCGCCACCATCAGGCGCTGCTTCATGCCTTTGGAGTAAGTTGCCACCAGGTCTTTGCCGCGGCCGTCCAGGCCCACCCGCTTCAGCAGTGCATCGGGGTCGAAGTCCTTCACGCCGAACAGGCGGGCGAACAGGATCAGGTTGTCACGGCCGGTCATCTGCTCGTAAAGGTTGGTGAACTCGAAGCAGACGCCGATCTGGGCCTGCACCTGTTTGGGGTGGCGGGCCACATCCAGGCCCAGCACCGTGGCCTTCCCTTCTTTGGGCCGGAGCTGGCCTGTGAGCATCTTCACCGTGGTGGATTTGCCGGCGCCGTTCGGGCCGAGGAAGCCGAGGATCTCGCCCTCGGCCACGGTGAAGCTGATGTGGTCCACGGCCGTGAGCTGGCCGTAGCGGTAGGTGAGGTTCTCGGCAATGATCGCAGGTTGTGACATGCTGGCTCCTTGTTGGTGAGGGTAACGCGATGTAGTGCGAAGGACGAGCTCACTCGTACCTGGACGCCTCGATCCGTCGGCGCAGTCGCTCCTCCTCGGAGAGGGGCGCCGTGGCGGGCTCCGCTGCGGCCCGCTGCGCGGCTTCGGCTGCTGCCAGGCACACGCCCGGCGGCTACCCGTCGTGTTGCGAGACGACATCCTTTCAATTCAATGTTCGAAGCCCAGGAATCTGGTCATGTCGCCCAGGAGCTGAACTGTGTTTCGGCGACGAGATGGCGGCATGGGGACTCCTTGGTCTTGTCCTCAGGGCTTTCGCCACACCGTAATGCTCTTGCGCAATTCCACGCGTCCGTATCTTCCCATCTGTTGGCTGCTGTTTCCCTTCCTTTGAGGCAAGACGTGGATCGTCTCAGGGATGAACCCGACCTGGTGCGCCAACTGGGTGCAGAGGAGATCAACCGGGATGATCTCCCCGGCATAGCGCACGTTGTCGTTCACAAATGCGACTCTGGCGCCGGGGCGGCACACGCGCAACAGTTCGGCATAGACGATGGTGAGCTCTGTGAAGTACTGGCTAATCATCCTAAGGACACCGGCGTTGTTGATCTCACCGCGCTGCTTGCGCGTTTGGAGAGTGTCGTTGATCTCCGCCAGGGCATCGTTAGCGGAGATCAGGTCGAGAATAGCATCGAGGTCGGCTGCCCGGCCGATCTGCGCGTAGAAGTGCCTGAGATCGGCAAGTTTAGGACGATTCTCGACGGTACAGGAGAGCATATCCTGCCGCAGCCTGTGGATATGCCCTCCCCGACCCCCAGGTAGGCTAGCTCCAGGGCATAGGTGCGCGTATAGTCGTAACGGTTGGCATACGGCGGCGAGGTGATCACGGCGTCGAAAACTGCCGGGGGCATCTTGGGCAATTCGGACAAAGTGTTGCCTCTGACCAGGGTTTGCGAGCTCGGCGGGGGCGGTTCGCGCTGAAGTACCTGCGCATCATAGCGAATCCTGGTGAGCACTTTCAGCAGCTCCGATTTGACAGAGGGGATGACGCCCTTGTTGATTCCATGGACAGGGGCCAGGCCCTGACTCCGGCGCCGCTCGTTGGCAGCCCGGATCTTCTCGGCGCGCACGTCCCACCGCAGGTATTGGCCATCCTTGCGCGTGTAGCTGACATCCTCGAGGATGCTCATCAGGGCAAATCGGCACAGCAGTCTGGTGTCGGCGCTGAGCTCCAGGGTATCGAACCATTGGTCGTATGCCATCAGGTCGCGCTCCACCTCAGGCGGGAACGCCGACTCGGTGATCGGAAGGTGGGGAAACGGCCTGCTGCTCGGCGGCGGTGTCTGGCTCTCGATCAGGTGCAGGACGTGCGAGATCTCGGCTAGGTCGTACCGGTAGACGCGCGATTTGGCATCCCATGCCAAGTGGCTGTTGGGCAGCAGCTCGATTCCCACCGCATTGACGCCCAGAGCCTGGGCAACCAGCAGCGTGGTGCACGACCCTGCGAATGGGTCGAGAACTGTATCGCCCGGCTTGATGCCGAAATCGCCGAGCAACGATTCGACGAGCCCGGCAGAGAATCCCTCCCGGTACTTGATCCAGCCGTGAAGTCTCTCCGTCTTGTTGGCCTGGAAGCTGACCAACTGGCGGTTGAAGGTGTTGCTCTCTTGGAGAAGACCGCCATAGGTTTGCTCCAGCGCCATGCGAGCAGCCTCCGGACACACGCCATCGTGAGAGAACTGCGCGTGTGTCAGGCTCTGCAAGGCCAGATCTTCCCGCGCGAAGAGCAAGAGCTGTTGCATCAGGTGACATCCATCCCGAATCGAACGTCTTTGACAGCCCTATTATACCAAACTCAACGTCTGGCGCCTAGCACCTCGAACGGCGAAGCCGTCCGAAACACCCCTGTAAGAAGGTGCCCCCCGCTCTCCCCGGGAAGGGGAGAGCGAGGACGAGGGTGAGAGGGGCTCAATGCGTTGCGAGACAGTCTGCTCCGGGTGCCCGGCAAGTGTGCGACTATAGCGCCGCGGCCAGCACCGCCAGGCACTCCGCCTCACCGGCCGGCCGCACGTTGTTGCCGATCATCGCCATGCGCACCGCCTCGGCCGCCAGGACATCGAAGGTCGAGCCATCCAGCCCCAGATCGCGCAACGCGGTGGGCAGGCCGATGCGCCGCAGGAAGCCGACCGTCCAGTCATGCAGGGCATCCGGCGCAGCGTCGGATGGCAGCCCGAGCGCGTGACGCAGCGCAGGCCAGCGCTCCGCCGGGATCGCCCTCGCGTTGAAGGCCAGCACCGCGGGCAGGAGCACCGCGTTGCCCAGGCCGTGGTGGAGCTCGTGATGCGCGGAGAGCGGACCGCACAGCGCATGGCACAGCCCCAACCCGGCCTGATCCATCGCCATGCCCGCCCAGGCAGCCGCCTGCGCCATGGCCCGGCGGGCCTCCAGGTTCGTCGGCTCGGCCACGGCGACCGGCAGCCGGCGCACGATCGCCCGCAGCGCGGCGAGCGCGAACAGATCCATGGTCGGGTTGGCTCGGCGGCCCAGGTAGGCCTCGACGGCGTGCACGAGCGCGTCCATGCCGGTGGCCGCGGTCAGCCTCGGCGGCAGCGAGAGGGCCAGCCCGCCGTCCACGATGGCGACCGCCGGGAAGAGCGCCGCGTGCACGACCCCTCGCTTGAAGCCGTCGGCCGCAGCGATCACCGCCACATGCGAGACCTCGCTGCCGGTGCCCGCGGTCGTCGGCACGGCGATCAGGGGCACACCGGCTCGCTGCAGCGCGGCCCGGCCAGCCTGCAAGTCCTCCCAGCGCATGCCGGGATGGGTCAATAGCACGCTGACGGACTTGGCCACGTCTATGGGCGAGCCGCCGCCGAGCGCCACCAGCGCTGCCGGCCCGACCGCCTGCGCTGCGGCCAGGGCGGCCGCAACGGCGGCGACGTCCGGATTGCTCGGCACGTCGGCGAAGACCTCCACCCGGCGCTCGCCGGCCCGCAGCGCGGGCAGCAGCCGGTTGAGCAGGCCGCTCGCCGCGATGCCCGCGTCGGTGATGGTCAGAACAGGGCCGGGTCCTAGGCCGGCCAGCTCTCGCGCCAGGTCTGCTCCGGCGTCGTCAGAGAAGATCAGTTTGGTGGGGCAGTAAACAGTATGTGCCATATGATTCGCCCGCCTGTGCATCAGCGCGCCTTCACGTGAGCGCCATGCCGCCGTCCACCTGCAGGATGCTGCCGGTGAAGTAGTCGCACTCGATGATGAGCTGCGCCAGGCGGGCCACGTCGCTCGGGTGGCCGATGCGCTTCAGCAGCGCCTTCTCGGTCAGCCAGCGCTCGACCTCCGGCGGGCAGTTGGGCGGCAGGAGGACGGTGCCGGGCGCGATGGCGTTCACGCGCACGGTCGGGGCCAGCTCCACGGCCAGCGACTTCGTCAGCGAGACCAGCCCGGCTTTGCTGGCGCCGTGCGGCGCGTAGCCGACCCACGGCTGGAATGCCGAGATGTCGGTGATGTTGATGATCACCCCACGGCCCTGGCGCAGCATGGACGGCGCCACCGCCTGGGCCAGGAAGAATGGCCCTTTCAGGTTGATGTCGAGCGCGTTATCCCACTCCTGCTCGGTGATCTCCAGGAACGGCGCTTTGAGCCACACCGACGCACTGTTAATCAGCACGTCAATGCGGCCGAAATGCGCCAGCCCCGCCGCTACGGTCGCCCGGATCTGGGCGGTGTCGCGCACGTCGAGGGGGTGCGCCAGCACGTCAACGCCGCAGGCGGCGATCTCGGCCTGCGCTTCCTCCCACGGCTCGCCGGGCAGGTGCGTGAAGAAGATCTGGGCGCCCTGCCGGGCCATGTGGACAGCGAGATAGCGGCCGACGCGGATCGCGGCGCCGGTGATCATGATGACTGAATTGCGAAGTTCCATCGGCTATGCTCCAGGAAGTAATCAAACATTCAGATGCGCCTGCGGGCTCTCCGAAGGACGAGACGAGGCCCTGACGGATGTCGGACGCCATTGTACACCAGAACCCCGTTGCCGGCCAAACATTTTCGTGTCGTGGGCCGGATGTGGTATCATGGCAGGCGGCGGACCGCTCTTTCTTTCATCATCTGATCCGCATGACACACCTCATGAGGCGCATCATGGACGATCGCATCATCCGCATGAAACTCGACCTCATTCGTCGCAGCGCGGTCGCGGCGCGCTGGCTGATTGCCGGCTGGCAGGCGCGCACGGCCGATTTTCCGGCGGCCGGCGACTATCGCTTCGACGGCGACTGGGCTGATGTGAGCGGCGAGACGTTTTGGCCCGCGGGGAAGACCCTCTTCATCCGCACACGCGCGGAGACGCCACCGGCCGTGCCGGCCGAGCGTCTCTTCATTCAGTTCGATGCCGAGGGGCTGGAAGGGTTGCTGTCGGTGGACGGCAAGCCGTATGCCGGCATTGACGCCAATCATCTGCGCGTGCAGGCTCCGCGCGCCGGATGGCTTGATCTGGAAGCGGAGTTCGTCAGCCTGCTCTCCGCACTCTACCGGCCAGAGTTGCGTCGTGAGCGCAGCCGGCTGCGCGAGGTGGCTTTTGTCGAGATAGATCCGGAGATCGAGGCCGCGTATTTCGACTTCTGGTTCGTCTGGGAGGCCGGCCAGCACGCCGGCGATTCTCGACGTCGGCAGCGTCTTCACGCTGCGCTCGAGGCCGCGTTGCTCCTCGTAGATCTGACCGCGCCGGCCGCTGAGTATCGCGATCAGATCGCGGCTGCTCGCCGGCTGCTGGCCGGCCAGATCGCCGGGCTCGCGCCAGATCCGGAGGCCGGCCGCATCTACCTCACCGGCCATTCGCACATTGACACGGCCTGGCTCTGGCCGCTGCGCGAGACCGTGCGCAAATGCGGCCGCACCTTCGCCACCGCCTGTCGCCTGCTGGAACGCTATCCGGATTATCGCTTCTCCTGCAGCCAGCCCCAGCTTTATGCCTACACCAGGAAGCACTTCCCGGCCCTGTATGAGGAGATCAAAAAGTGGGTGGCGACCGGCCGTTGGGAGTGTACCGGCGGACCGTGGGTGGAAATGGACTGCAATGTTCCGTCGGGCGAGGCGCTCATTCGCCAGATTCTGCATGGCCTGCGCTTCTTCCGCGAGGAGTTCGGCGCGCGGCCGCATACGTTGTGGCTGCCCGACGTGTTCGGCTATCCGGCGTCGTTGCCGCAGATCCTGGTCGGCTGCGGCCTGCGCGATTTCTTCACCGTGAAACTGCACTGGCAGGCCCGCAACATCTTCCCGGTCAACCTTTTCTGGTGGGAGGGGATAGACGGCAGCCGCGTGCTGGCGCACATCCCCCGTCTGCGTCAGATGTACAACGGCTGGCCGAACCCTGAACAGCTTACGATTGCCTGGAATCAGTTCGAGCAGAAAGCCATTTATGACGAACTGCTCTTCCCGTTCGGCTTCGGCGACGGCGGCGGCGGCCCCACTCCGGAGATGCTCGAATTCGCAGCGCGCGCGGCTGCGTTCCCCGGCCTGCCTGCCTGTCGCCAGGGTGGCGGCGAGGCGTATTTCGACGCAGTGCGCCAGCGCCTGGCCGAGAGCCAGCCGTCGCCTCTAGATCTGCCGGTTTGGGTGGGCGAACTGTATCTGGAGACACATCGCGGCACCTACACCACGCACGGCGAAATCAAACGTGCCAATCGCAAGAGCGAGCTGGCCCTGCGCGAAGCCGAGATCGCCGGCTACCTGGCCGCGGCCGCCGGCATCCCGGTGGACCTCACGCCGCTGGATGCAGCCTGGGAAAACCTGCTCCTGCTCCAGTTCCACGACATTCTGCCGGGCAGCTCCATCGGCGAGGTCTATCGGGAGGCGGCCGCCGATCACGCGCGCATCGCGGCGACCGCTCGCGGCGTGCGCGACGCAGCCTGGCGGGGGATCGTCGAGCAGGTCGCCGGCCCCGGTGAGATCGTGGCGTTCAATGCGCTCTCCTGGCCGCGTCACGACGCCGCGACTGCGGTGGTGGCCCAGGATTTCCTGCCGATCCAGATGGCCTGCGACTGCGCGCCGGCCATCGAGATGGCAACGCCGGACGGCCGGGCTGTGCCGGCCCAGATCGTGCGCCAGGAGGCCGGTCAGATCGAGCTGCTTTTTGCGCCGGAGGAGATGCCCGGCCTCGGCTACCTGCGGCTGATCCCGCGCCTGGCCGCCGATGTCGCCGCGACCAGCCTGCGCGTCTCTGCCCGTGTCATCGAGAATTGTTTCTTCCGGCTGGAGTTGGACGACGAGGGCCAGATCGTGCGGCTGTTGGACAAGCGCTGCGCGCGCGAGGTGATTCCGAGCGACTGCCGCGGCAACGAACTGCAGCTTTTCCAGGACGGCCCGGAGCGCGAGGCGGCCTGGAACATCCACGCGACCTTCGCGAAGCGACGGTATGCCTGGGCGCCGGGGACGCGCGTCGAGGTGATCGAAACCGGGCCGGTGCGCGCCGGGTTGCGCATCACCCGTCGCTATCGCAGCAGCGTGATCGTCCAGGACCTGTACCTGTACGATCGCCTGCCGCGCATTGATTTCGTCACGCGTGCCGACTGGCAGGAACGCCAGGTGCTGCTCAAAGCCGCATTCCCTGTGACCGTGCGTTCCCCGCGCGCGACATTCGAGATCCAGTTCGGTGCGGTGGAACGGCCCACCCATCGCAACACGTCGTGGGAACAGGAGAAGTTCGAAGTGTGCGGCCACCGCTGGGCCGATCTCTCGGAGGCGGGCTACGGCGTCAGCCTGCTGAACGACTGCAAATACGGCTACGATGTGCGCGACAACGTGCTGCGTCTGACATTGTTGCGCGGCCCCGAAGCGCCCGACCCAGACGCCGATCGCGGGCATCACGAGTTCACATACGCCCTCTATCCACACCTGGGCGATTGGACAGTTGGCGAGACCGTGCGCCGCGGCTGGGAGCTGAACGTGCCGATCGTCTGCGTGGCGGCCGGCGCCGCAGCAGTGACCGGCAGCCGGGGTGCGGCCGACGGCGGCGCCGCTTCCTTCCTCCAGATCGAAGGGCCGGCCGTGCTGGAAGCGATCAAACCGGCCGAAGACGGCGACGGCTGGATCGTGCGCGTGTACGAACCGCACGGTGGCCGCGGCCAGGTGACGCTGCGGTCGAGCCGATCATGGCACCAGGTGGCGCGCTGCAACCTGGCAGAAGAAAACGCCACACCGCTGGCCACAGATGGCCACAGTGTGGCGTTCCCCATCGGCCCCTTCGAGATCGTGACGTTGCGCGTTCGGCTCGCGTGAGCGGCGGCGGGGCCGGCCGGTCACACGCGGAACTGGCCGGCCTCCGCCACGACCTGGCCGTCCACCAGGATCCTCGGCCGCACGGCCACCAGGTCAGTGTGCGATGAGGCCCGGCCGAGTTTTCCTTTGAAGTGCGGCATCTGCGAACCGTGGCCGAGCACGAAGCAGCCGACTAGGCGTTCATCCTCCAAGATGTTGCCCGTCAGGCGCGCGGCAGGGTTCATGCCGACGGAGATGTGCGCGACGCAGAACATCTTCGGATCATTGAAGTGGGCCAGCCACTCGTACCAGCGCGCGCCGGCCGGCCCACCCTCCACGGCCACCACGCGGCCCTCGCGGTAGGTGACGCGGATGGCCTCGCCCACCGCGCCGACGGGCGGATAGGCCGAGCCGTCCACCGTGATCGTGCCGTTGATGCTCTCCTCGATGGGCGCGGAGGAGAGCTGCGCGCCGGGCATGTAGTCCAGGTCGCCGGGCCCCTCCAGCAAGCCGTCGCGCAGCACCTGGGGCCGGCCGGTGAGGGTCATCGTCAGCACGTCGCCGTCGCCCGTCTCCACCCGGCATTCGGTGCCGGCGCTGAAGATGGCCACCAGCCGATCGCCCACCCGCACCAGCTCGTCGTAGTCCACGTCGCCCACCAGCCGGATCAGCATGTCCTCGGTGATGCCGGTGCCGCACAGGATGCGCGTGCCGCCATCACGGGCGCGCCAGTAGGCGCTGGTGTGGATGATGTACTGTTGGATCAGGTCGAGCACGAGATCGGCCGCGGCCAGCGCGGCCGCCACCGCCTTCGGCGGCTCTCGGTTGATCTCGGGTCGCGTCTCGAAGATCATCACCTGGGTCTCGCCGCCGAGCGCGCAGGCCGCGTTAGCAAAAGCATCCACCAGCGCCCGGTCCACGATGCTGTCGGCGACGACCAGCACGTTTTCGCCCGCCTTCAGACGGGCGCAGTCTCGCACGGCCTTGAATGCCGCGCGCGCCAGTTCCATGGAACGCATCCGTCCTCCTGATCAGACTTTGAGTTTGCCCCGCTCCATGATCACCTGGCCGTCCGCGCGCACGGTCGGTTCCGTGATCACGAAGTCGAGATGGATCGGCGCCATGTTCGTTCCGCCGAAGCCGGTGTTGCGGCCGATCGCCACATGGGCCGTGCCAAGAATCTTCTCATCCTCGACAGTGATGCCCACGAAGCGCGAGGCGGGATTGGTGCCGATGCCGAATTCGCCCACGGTGTACACCGATGGATCGTTGAGCCCCTCCAGCAAGCTGCGCAGACGGTCGGCCGCGCGGCCGCCCTCGATGCGCACCAGTCGGCCGGCCTGGAACTCCAGTCGCACCGGCCGGTCGGGGATGCCGATCTGGGCCAGGCTGCCATCCACCACCAGCACGCCGTCTGCCTCGGTCTCCAGCGGCGCCAGGTACGCCTCGCCGGCAGGCAGGTTGCCCCATTCGCCCGGCCGATGGTAGAGGCCATTGTCGGGCGGCTGCGCCGGCTCTCGGCCGGCCTTGCCCAATCGCAGCCGCGTGCCGGCCGCCGATTCGAGCATGATCTCCCGTTTTCCCAGGAGCGCGGCCGTCACCGCGTCGCCGAGGCGGGCGACCTCGTTGTAGTCGGCGGTCATGCCGCCGCTGCACATCATCTCCGGCGTGATCCCGGGCATGGAAGCCAGCCGCACGCCGGCTTTGGTCGCTTCCTCGCGCGCGGTGGTGTGCGAGAGGGAGCGCGTGGTGACCAGAAAAGCGACCTGCACGCTGCGCATGGCCGCGGCGACGCTGGCGGGCGGCTCCTGCGCGTTGCGCTCGCGCGGCCGCATGATGGTGATCACCGGGTCACCGCCCAGCGACTGCACCGCTGCGGCCAGCGCCTCGGCGATGGGCTGCCGTTCGTAATCGGTCACGATCAGGACGGCCTCGTCTTTTTGCACGGCCAGGCACGTCTCGACGGCGATTCGCGCCCCGCGCATCAGTTCGATCAGATGCATCTCACAATTCCTCCCGTTTCATCTGCTGAAGAAAGCGCAGCGACCCATAGCGGGCCTGAATGCGCTGCCATTCATCAGGATCGTAGAAGCGGCAGCGGCTGGCCGTGAAGAGCTTGGCGACCTCGACGCAGAAGCGGGTGGCCGCTTCGATGTCGTAGATCTGGTTCGCGCCGGTAGCCGGACCAGGCACCGGCACCTCGGCGGTGAGCGCCACGCCGACGACCGGCGCCGCAGTGGCTGTCGCCGGCTGCAAGATGCTGTTCAGGTGATAGAGGCCGTTGCCGTAGGGTGTGATGTCCTGGGTCGTGATCGGGAAGACCACGGGCATCCTGCCGGTGACCCAGCTCATGATGTCGAGCAGGTCCTCGCTGACGCGCAGGATGTATCCCTCTTTGACGGTCGGCGAGATGGCGAAGCCGCGCTGATTGATGACGCGGTTGCCGCGCGTGGTGTCCACTGAGAGGATGGCCTGCATCGCCGGATGGACTTCCAGCGCGTTCATGCGCGCCATGTCCACCGGCGAGCCCATGAACGGCGTCGGCTCGTGGGGTGTGGTGGGCGCGGCCGGGCAGATGTGTGTGGCGAAGCGCACCGGGCCGGGCAGCGTGTCGCCGCCGCGCGCCATGTCGGCCAGCTTCAGCGCCGCGCTGAGGGCCACGATGGCCCCGTCGGCATCCGAGACCAGGCCGATCTGCACCGGCCGCGCGCCGATGCCGCCCAGCCGGCCGATGATGCCCAGGGTAGGGCCGGCACCGTGACCGGGGATGACGCCGGAGACGAAATCGGTGTAGCCGTTTTCGCTGGCCACGCGCTCGACGCGCAGCGCCACCCCATGCGCGGCGAACAGTTCGGCCACCTGTGCGCCGTCCACCGTGGCGCGGTCGAGCAATTCGTAAACTTCGAGGACTTGTTTCAGCGCCATGCATCAACTCCGATACGGCGAATAGTCCGGGTCGGGGATGGGCATCGCCGCCAGCAGAGTGCGCGTGTACTCGGCGGTCGGCGCGGTGAAGATGCGCTCGGTCTCATCCTCCTCCACGATCTTGCCGCGATAGATCAGCGCCACGCGGTCGCAGATGTAGCGGATGACGCCCAGGTCGTGCGAGATGAAAAGATAGGTCAGCCGCAGGCGGCGCTGCAGCTCGTCGAGCAGGTTGAGGATCTGCGCCTGTACCGACACATCGAGCGCCGAGGTCGGCTCGTCCAGGATGATCAGCTTCGGGTTCAGGGCGATGGCGCGCGCGATGCCGATGCGCTGGCGCTGCCCGCCGGAGAACTCGTGCGGGAAGCGGTAGAGGTACTGCCGGCCCAATCCTACCATCTCCAGCAGCTCCACCACGCGCGCGGACAGGGCCTCGCCGCGTAGCGGGGTATGGATCACCAGCGGTTCGCCGATGATGTCGCGCACGGTCAGGCGAGGATTGAGCGAGGCGAACGGGTCCTGAAAGACGATCTGCATGTCGGCGCGACGGCGACGCAGCTCCTCGGCCGGCAGCTTAAGCAGGTCGGCGCCCTCGAAGATGATGCGGCCGAAGCTCGGCTCTTCCAGCCGCAACAGGCAACGCGCGATCGTGCTTTTGCCCGATCCCGACTCGCCGACCAGGCCGAAGCTGCTGCCCTCTCGAATGGCGAAGCTCACGCCGTCCACGGCCTTGATCACACCGATGGGGCGGTTGAAGAAGCCGCCGCGCAGCGGGTAGTATTTGCCGAGGTTTTCGACCTGAAGCAGGAACGGCATCGGCGCGCTCATGGTCGGCCCTCTCCGTACAGATAGCATGCTACCTGGTGGTCGGCCTGGAGGGCAACGGCCGACGGGAAGGCCGTGCGACAGATCGGCATGGCGTGGGGACAGCGCGGCTCGAAGCGGCAGCCCGGCGGCGGCTGGATCAGGTTCGGGATGTTGCCGGGTACGCCCATCAGCTCCCCGCGGCGTGTCTGTGGTGTCGGGATGGAGCGGAGCAGTCCGCGCGTGTAGGGATGGGCCGGGCTCTTGAAGACGCGATGCGCCGAGCCACATTCGACCACGTTGCCGGCGTACATCACGGCCACTTCGTCGCACACCTGCGCCACGACGCCAAGGTTGTGGGTGATGAGCAGCACGCTCAGATGATATTCTTTTACCAGGGCGTACAGCAGGCGCAGGATTTGGGCCTGCACCGAGACATCGAGCGCAGTCGTCGGCTCGTCGGCGATCAACAGCTGGGGTTGGCCCAGCAGGGCCATGGCGATCAGCACGCGCTGGCGCATGCCGCCGCTGAATTCGTGCGGGTAGCCGTCAATGCGGTGGGCCGCGTCCTCGATGCCCACATGCTCCAGCAGCGCGATCGCTCGTCGGCGCGCGGCCTGGCGGCGGCCACGGGCCGACAGGCGGCGGCCCAGGAATCCGCCGTCGTCCGAGGTTTCCGCGATGTGCAGCGCGACGTCAATCATCTGTTCGCTGATGCGGAAGACCGGGTTGAGGTTGGTCGCCGGGTCCTGAAAGATCATGGCGATGCGCCGGCCGCGTAGCTTGAGCATCTCGGCCTCGGACAGCGTCATCACGTTGCGGCCGTCGAACCAGATTTCGCCGCGCGGATAGCGGCCGGGCGGCGTGGCAACCAGCCGCGAGACCGACAGCCCCGTGAGCGTCTTGCCGCAGCCGGTCTCGCCGACCAGGCCCATCACCTGGCCGCGCGCCAGGCGCAGGTTGACGCCGTTCAGCACGTGCAGCGTGCCCTCGAAGACCTGGATGTCGAGATAGAGGTCGCGGATGTCGAGCAGGGGATGGTCGGACGTCGGCATCATCGCTTGGCCCTCGGATCGAGCACATCGCGCAGCCCATCGCCGAGCAGGTTGAAGCCGAAGACGGTCAGGAAGAGCGCCAGGCCGGGGAAGATCGGGTACCACCAGTACTGCGGCACATAACTGCGGGCAGCACTGAACATCAGGCCCCATTCCGGCGTGGGCGGCCGCGCGCCAACGCCGACAAAGCCGAGCGCGGCCGCGGTCAGGATGGCGAAGCCCATGTCGAGCGACGCCTTGACGATGATCGGCGAGGTGATGTTGGGCAGGATGTGGGTGAAGATGATGCGGCGCTGGCTGGCGCCCGCCGCGCGCGCTGCCTGTACGTACAGGTCCTGTTTGCGCGAGGCGACCTCGGCCTGCACGAGGCGGCAGTAGCCCGGCCACCACACCAGGGAGATGGCCAGCATCATGTTCAGCACGCTCGGCCCCAGCGCGGCCGCCACCGCGATGGCCAGGATCAGGCTGGGCACGGTCAGGAAGATATCGGTGAGACGCATGATCACCTCATTGACCAGGCCGCCGAAGAAGCCGGCGATCGCGCCGAGGAGCACGCCGATGGTAACCGCGCTGAGCAGGACGATGACGCCGACTGCCAGCGACACCCGCGCGCCGATGACCACCAACGTGAAGATGTCTCGACCGAGTTCGTCGGTGCCGAACGGGTGGGCCAGCGTGGGCGGCTGAAAGCGCTCTTTGACGTGCACCGCGCCGGCCGCATCCTCGGGGTAGGGAACCCACAGCGGGCCGGTGACGGCCACGAGGAAAATAAACAATGTGATGCCCAATCCGACCAGCGACAGGGTGCTCTGGCGAAAACGATAGAAACCCCGACGCCAGTTCTCGAAGCGGCTTTGGTTGCGTTCGCGCCAGTGGGCCAGCGGCCCCATGGACGTCACAGCAGATGTAGCGGTCATGTGTAACGAATCCGCGGATCGAACAGACCATAAAGCAGGTCAACGATCAGATTGGTCACAACGAACATGATGCCGATGAGGAGCGTCACGCCCATGATCGGCTGAAAATCGAGGGCGATGATCGAATTCGTGGCGTACAGGCCGATGCCGGGCCAGTCGAACACGGTCTCGACCAGCACCGATCCGCCGAGCAGCCAGCCGAAATAGAGGCCGATGACCGTCAGCGTGGAGATGAAGGCGTTTTTCAGGACATATTTGAACAGGATCAGGGGCTGCGGCAGGCCCAGTGCGCGCGCCGTCAGCACATAATCCTGCTGCAGCACTTCGAGCACGCTGGCCCGCATCATGCGGATGATCGTCGCCAGCATCGAGAGGGAAAGCGCGAACGCGGGCAGGGTGAGATGGCGCAGGGCTGTGACCAGCGCGCCCCAATCGCGCGCCAGGGCAGCATCCAGCGTGAGAAAGCCGGTCACGGTCGGCGGTGGCGTTTGCAGCGTGGGGAAACGTCCGCCCAGAGGCAAAATGCCCAGGATGATGCCAAAGACGATCTGCAGCAGCAGGGCCAGGAAGAAGCGCGGGGTGGAGATGGAGCCGAGCGAAAAGATGCGGATCAGGTTGTCGGGCGCGCGATCGCGCGCCACGGCCGAGAAGATGCCCAGCGGGACGCCCAGCAGGACGGCGATCGAGACGGCTGCCAGCACCAGTTCGAGCGTGGCAGGGAAAAACAGCCGCAGGTCATCGGCCACCTGGCGTCGCGTCATGATCGATCGGCCGAGGTCGCCCCGCAGCAGGCCGGCCATGTAGCGCACATATTGCGTGGGCAGCGGCTGATCCACCCCGAACTCAGCCGCCAGCGCGGCGATCTCTTCTTTGGTCGCCTGTGGACCGGCCACAAGCATCACCGGGTCGCCGGGCACCAGATGGGAGATCGTGAACGTCAGCAAGGTCAAGCCGAACAGGACCGGAATGATGAACAGGACGCGGCGGAGCAGGTAGTAGACCATGGTTGCCTGGTGCGGGCCTGGCGCACCGCGCCAGGCCCAACGGTTATCGGTTCACTTCAGGGAAAGTGGGAAGAACTCGATGGCGTTCGATGCGATCGGCACGAACTTCCAGTTCAGCACGCTGTCGCGCATCGCCAGCTTGCGGTTTTCGAGCACGCCGAAGATGTCCGGCGCGTCCTCAACCACCTGGCGCTGGAATTCGCCGTAGATCTTGATCCGTTCTGCCTCGGCCAGCGTGGTGCGCCCCCTCTCGATCAGCTCATTGGTCTTGGGGTTGTTGTAGGTGGGGTTCGACCAGTTGCCGTTCTGCGAGCCGTGATAGGCCGCGTAGGCGATGTTGTCCGGATCGGCGTAGTTGGCCGTCTGGTAGACCGGGAAGAAGTCGGGCGTCGTCTTCGGGTCTTTGGTCAATGCCACCATGTCGGTCCACACGAGCTGCTTCACGTCCAGGTCGAGGTTCAGCTTTTTGAGGCTGTCGAGCAGGATCAGGCCGAACTTGCGCTCGATCTCCAGGCCGGAGACGTAGATGTAGCTCAGTTTGACGCCGCCATTGGGATATTTGGACTTCGCCAGCCACTCTTTGGCTTTGTTCAGGTCCATGCGCGGCACTTCGAGATTGGGGTCGGCGCCCAGGATGCCGGGCGGCAGCGGGCCGCGCATCAGCACTGCATGGCCCTCGCCTTCGGCGGCCAGCATGGCGTCGTAGTCGAAGGCATAGGAGACGGCCTTGCGCAGGGCGATATCCGTGAAGGGGCCGTTTTGGTAGTTCATCTTGATCGAGAAGGTGCGGAATTCCGGCTCTTCGATCAAGACGACCCCCGGCGATCCCTTCAGGAAATCCATGTCATCGCCGGTCAGATCCACGGCGATGTGGGCATCTCCCTTTTGGACGGCCAGACGTTGCGATGAGGTTTCGCGCGTGATCTTCCAGATGGCGCCGGTCAGGTTGCCGCCGCCCGCCTTCCAGTAGCCCGGGAAGCGTTCGAGCTCGTACAGGTTGCCCGGCTCCCAGCGTTTGATCACGAACGGTCCGGACCCGGCCTCGTGATCCTTCAGCCAGGTCTGCCCTTCATCCTGACCTTTGTTGGCCTCTACGACCTTCGGGTTGACGATGAACATCCACGGCAGCACCGAGAGAAACGGCGCGAACGGCTTGGTGAGCCTGATCTTGACCGTGGTGTCGTCCACCACCGACACGCTGTTCTCGTCCATGGCCGAGGCGAACATCCAGTTGCCACCCTTCTTCAGCTTCAGGGAGCGGTTGAAGGAATACCTGACGGCCTCGGCGGTTACCGGCGAGCCGTCGTGGAACCTGGCGTCCTTCACCAGCTTGAAGGTGTACTCCAGGCCGTCGGCCGAGATGGTCCACGATTCGGCCAGGTTGGGCACCACTTTGGGCGGGTTGCCCTCGTAGCGCACGAGCGCGTCGTAGACGTTGCGCTGCATGGCCCGGTTGGAGTAACCGTCGCCGGTGTGCGGATCGAGGTTCGAGATGTCCTGGCCGCTGGCGACGATCAACACTTTGGGCGCAGCGGCCGGCGCCGGAGCCTTGGTGGGTTCGGCGGCCTTGGTCGGCTCAGGCGCCTTGGTCGGTTCGGGCGCTTTGGTTGGCTCGGCGGCTTTGGCCGGCGCTGGGGCCGCCGGTGCCGGCGTGGGGGCCGGCGCACAAGAGGCCATCAGCAACGTGAGCAACGTGACGATGGCGAACAGTTTGAACAAACGATGGGCCGATGTTGAAGACATATATTCCTCCTGACAAAGCGGATCACTTCGTGGCCTGAGCAGTGACAGCAGGTCACAGACGACAGTATGCTGGCGTCACGGAACGCATGTCGGATATGCCGCAGTATCGCAAGTGGCTGATTGCCGGCAAACGTTGCCGCCAGGAGCTTCGATGAGAGTCTTCAACGCTGAAGAAAACGTTATCAGCATTCTACATGATTCCCTATGCTTGTCAAACGCGCCTTGCCGTCAAACTTTCCAACCGCCGTGAGAAGCGGTATACTACGGACAATCTGCAGGCCATTCGTCTTGCCGGAGAGAGACATGTTCACCTACGTGATTCGTGAGCGCACCGAGATCGAAGACCTGATCCGCGGCTTGACCTTCATGGGCACGGGCGGCGGCGGTCGGCCCGATGCGGGCCGAAGCTACCTGTATCGGCTTTTGGAAGAAGGCAAGCCGTTCGGTTGGACCGATCCGGCCGCGCTGCCCGACGACGGCTGGGCTTGTTCGGTCTTTTCCGTCGGCTCGACGGCTCCGCGGCCGGCCGATTTCGTTGAGGGACAATCCTGGCCCGGCTACGGCGTGCGTCAGGCCGGCTCGGCCATGCCGGCCGCCATTCGTGAGCTGGAAGTTTACACAGGCAGGCCGATATCGGTTGTCTTCCCGATCGAGTTGGGCGCGCACAACACGCCCGGCCCGATGTTTGCCGCGGCCGAGCTGGGCATCGCGCTGGTGGACGGCGACGCCAGCGGCCGCGCGGTGCCGGAGGCCAGCCAGGTGACGCCGGCCATGCAGCGACAGCCGCTCTGGCCGGCCGCCATCGCCGACGAGTGGGGCAACGCGCTGATCCTGCGCCGGGCCACCAGCCTGGACGTCGCCGAACGCGTGCTCAAAGGCATGTCGGTCGTCACCAAGCTGCCCGACCCCTATGCCATCTGCGCGGTGGCGGCCTATCTGATGCCGGTGGCCGAACTCAAGCGTGCCCTCATCCTGGGCACGATCAGCCGCGCCTACGAGTTGGGCCGCGCGATTCGTCTGGCGCGCGAGGCCGGCGCCGACCCGGTCGCAGCGGCCACGGCCTTCCTGAAAGGCTGGGTGCTCTTCCGCGGGGTGGTCAGCCGCCGGGAGTGGCAGAGCACGGGCGGCTACCAGATCGGCACGACCGACATCGCCGGCGCCGACGTGTTCGCCGGTCATACCTTCCGCATCTGGTTCAAGAACGAACATCACATCACCTGGTATGACGGCCAACCCTTCGTGACCAGCCCCGACCTGCTGTCTGTGGTCGCGACGGACACCGGCGAGCCGATCACGAACACCTATCTGGCCGAGGGAATGGCCGTGACCGTGGTCGGCGTTCCCGCGCACGAGGCGTTTCGCTCGGCCGAGGGGATCGCCTCCCTGGGACCGCGACACTTCGGGTTCGATCTCGACTATCGGCCGCTTGAGGAGATCATGGGGCGTTAGCCTATGGAGACAATAAGCACACGACTGACCATCGGGGATGTCCTGAGATATCTGTTGGCCTACACCCTGTGGGCGCTTTTGAGCGCGGCCAGCGGCCTGTTCCTCTTGTTGTGGCGCGAGCCGATCAAGCAGTTGACCGCGCTCATCCTGGCAGGAAATCCGTATTACAAGACGCACATGGTCGAGGCGGGAGGGATCATCAACAGCGTGGACCGCTTCGGTCTGCTGATCATGGGCATCGTCTGGGTGGTATACATCATTTTCGCCGAGGAATACCTGCGCGGCAGCATCGCCAGCGCCCGCGAGCGGCGTATTCGCATCAGCCTGGCCCCCGAGACCGCTCCCGCCCTCATCTCGGATTCTCGACTCCGACGTTGGGAACTTGACATCCTGGCCCAACGGCTGCCCAAGCTGCTTCTCTTCCCGGCTATTTTGTTGGGCATCGGCTTGTTGCTGGTGGTGATCGCCCAGGTGTGGGTGCGCACTCTGTGACCCCTGCACCCGGACATTCGTTTCGCAAAGCGAGAATGCTGTGACCGCTGCTCTGCAATCCCTGCCTCAGCCGCGCAAGCGCGAGTTCCGCCTCGAAGAAGAATATCGCTACGATCGCTCCGGCCCGGTGCGCTGGATCATCTCTCACGCGCTGCGCTATCCGATTTTCCCGCTCATCGCGCTGGCCGCGGCGGTGCTCAACAACTATGCCTACAGCCACATCCAGGTGCTCATCGGTCGCGCCTTTAACCTGATCACGACGCCGGGCTGGGCCACATCGGCGCTGGCGACGCTGGCGCTCGGTGTGGCGGCCGCAGCCCTGGCGCAGGGAGCGACCGGCCTGGCGCGCAACTATGCGTTCGAGTTCCTCGCGCAGCGCGTGGAGCGTGACGCGCGCGACGAACTTTATGTCAGCCTGTTGGGCAAGAGCCAGACCTTCCACGGCCGTCAGCGCATCGGCGACATCATGGCGCGCGCCACCAACGATGTGCGCTTTCTCAACCTGCTCTTTGCCCCTGCACTGATGCTGTTCGTGGACTCCGGCATGGCCATCGTCGTGCCGCTGTTCGTCATCGCCAGCCTGAACGTTCGCCTGCTGCTGGCGCCCGTCCTTTTCCTGATCGCCCTGGTGATCACCGTCTGGGATTACAACCGGCGGCTGAATCCGGTGAGCCAGGCGCTGCGCGAGCAGTTCGGCGCCATGAACGCCGGCCTGGCCGAAGCGATTTCCGGCATCGAGGTCGTCAAGGCGAACGTGCGCGAGCGCTACGAATGGGACAAATTCACGGGCAACGCGCGGCGCTATCGCGACCTCTTCGTCCGGCAGGGCCGCATCCAGGCATTCTACCTGCCCACTCTGGCCTTCGCGGTGGCATGGGCCGGCGCGTTCCTCTACGGCGCGCTCCTCTGGCGCAGCGGCGAGATCAATGCCGGCCAGCTGATCGCCTACATCGGGCTGGTGGGCACGCTGCGCTTCCCCACCTTCATGTCCATCTGGATCTTCAACCTGATGCAGATGGGCGTGGCCAGCGCGCGGCGCATCCTGGAGACGATCAACACCGAGACCGAACTGGACGAAAACGTTGGCGGCTATGCTGCGCCGATCCGCGGGGAGGTGGTCTTCGAGGATGTCTGCTTCAGCTACGACGACCGTCCGGCTGCTGCGAACGACCACGATGGCCCAGACGCGCAGATGGCTCGCATGGTCCTCAAGCACGTCAGTTTTCGGGCCGCGCCCGGCGAGACGATCGCCATCGTCGGCCAGACCGGCTCCGGCAAGACCACCCTCACCCGCCTCATCAATCGCATCTTCGACGCGACGAGCGGCCGGGTACTGGTGGATGGCGTGGACGTGCGCGACTGGAGCCTGGAGTCGCTGCGCTCGCAGATCTCGACCATCGAGCAGGATCCGTTCCTCTTTTCGCGCACGATTGCCGAGAACATCGCCTTCGGCTGTGCCGACGCCAGCCAGGAGATGATCGAGGAGGCCGCAAAAGCTGCTCAGGCACACGAGTTCATCACCGCGTTCCGCGATGGCTATGCCATCGCGGTGGGCGAGCGCGGGGAGATGCTATCGGGAGGTCAGCGCCAACGCATCGCCATCGCGCGCGCGTTCCTCACCAACCCGCGCATCCTGATCCTCGACGACAGCACCAGCGCCATTGACAGTGCCACCGAGGACCAGATCCAGCGCGCCATGCGTCGCATCAGCAGCGAGCGCACCACCTTCCTGATCACGCATCGTCTGAGCCAGATCCGCTGGGCCGATCGCATCCTGGTGCTGCGTCGCGGCGAGCTGGTGGATCAGGGGACGCACGATGTGCTGATGGCGCGCTGCGCCGACTATCGCCGGATTTTCGCGAGATACGACTGACCATGGGTTTCATTCTCGACGGCCTCGAGACCGAGGCATACGACCGCAACTACAGCGACCGCGAGCTGCTCCGCAGGCTGCTCAGCTACTTCGCGCCGCATCGGGGCAAGATGCTTCTGGTGGCCGCCGCGATTTCACTCAACTCGCTGGCCGGCGCGGCCGGGCCGGTTGTGCTCGGCCGCGGCATTGACCTGCTGATCACGGACAAAAGCACCGGCATGATGCTGATGCTTGCCGGTCTCATCCTGGCGTTGGGCAGCCTGGCGTGGGGCTTTAACTTTATTCAGCAGTGGTTTTCCGCGCGCGTGGTCGGCGACGTCGTGCTCAAGATCCGTGAGGACGTCTTCGCGGCCACGATCCGCCACGATTTGTCGTTTTTCGACGAGTTTGAGTCGGGCAAGATCGTAAGCCGGGTCACTTCCGACACGCAGGACCTTTCCGATGTCGTCACGCTGACGACGAACCTGCTGAGCATGGTGCTGCTGGTAGTTGTGTTGGCCATCTATCTGTTCAGCATCAGCGCGCAGCTGACGCTCATCCTGCTGGCGATGGCGCCGGTGGCGGTGGCCGTGGCGCTGAGCTTTCGCCGCGTGGCGCGCACGGTGACGCAGCGCGCCAAACGGGTGACCGCGAAGATCAACGCGCAGATCCAGGAATCGGTGAGCGGGATCGTGGTGGCGAAGAGCTTTCGCCAGGAACGCGCCATCTACAACACCTTCGCCACCAACAATCAGCAGGCCTATGCGGTCGGCTTGCGCCGCGGCATCACCTTCGACAGCATCTTTCCGATCCTCAGCATCTGTTCCGGCCTGGGCATCGCCACCCTGGTCTACTTCGGCGGGCTGGCCGCGCGCGCGGGCGACGTCAGCCCCGGCCAGTGGTATCTGTTCATGCAGTCGGTCGGCTTCTTCTGGTGGCCGCTCATCAACATCGCCTCTTTCTGGAGCCAGTTTCAGGATGGACTGGCCGCGGCCGAGCGCGTTTTCGCGCTGATGGACGCCGAACCAAAGGTGCAGCAGGTCGCGTCCGAGCCGGTGGGCCGCCTGGAGGGACGGATCGAGTTCCGGCATCTGCGCTTCAGCTATGTCCCCGTCGGCGCGACGCAGACCGGCGCCGCCTCGCGCGCCGGCGAGATCGTCTTGCCCGATTTCTCGCTGACGATCCGGCCGCATGAGACGGTGGCGCTGGTGGGTCACACGGGCGCGGGCAAGAGCAGCGTTGTCAGGCTGATCAGCCGCTTCTACGAGTTCCAGGCTGGCGAGCTGCTGATTGACGGCCGCGACATCCGCCGCCTCGACTTGGCCGAGTACCGGCGGCAGATCGGCCTGGTGCCCCAGGAGCCGTTCCTCTTTTCGGGCACCGTGTTGGAGAATATCCGCTACGGCCGGCCCGGCGCGACCGACGAGGAGGTGTGCGCGGCCGCCGAGCGGATCGCGGGCGGCGACTGGCTGGCCGACCTGCCCGACGGCCTGGACACCGACGTGGGCGAGCGCGGGGCGCAGCTCTCGATGGGCCAGCGCCAGCTCGTCGCGCTGGCGCGCGTCCTGCTCAAAGATCCGGCCATCCTGATCCTGGACGAAGCCACGGCCAGCGTGGATCCCTTTACTGAGGCGCAGATCCAAGAGGGGCTGGAGACGGTGATGCGCGACCGCACCGCGGTCATCATCGCCCATCGCCTCTCGACGGTCAAACACGCCGACCGCATCATCGTCATGGCGCAGGGCCGCATCATCGAGGAGGGCACGCACGAGGGGTTGCTGGCGCGGGGCGGCCATTACGCGGAGCTGTACAATGCCTACTTCCGGCATCAGTCGCCGGATTACAGACCGCCTGAGCTGCTCGAAGAGCGCCGGCCGGCATTTGCCGTTTGATGCCCCGGCGGTTTCCCGGCGACTTTTCCGGCGCCGCCGCCCAGATCACCGCAGCAATGGCCGCATGTGCGCGATCATCCGTCGCGCCGCGGTCTCGGCGTCGGGCCGGGCCATGAACTCGCCCGACAGGTAGCCGTCGTAGCCGATCTGGGCTAGGGCGCGCACAACGCCGGCGAAATCCACATGGCCGGCGCCGGGATACCAGCGGTTCGAGTCTGAGACGTGGAAATGGAAGAGTCGCGAGCCGACCAGCCGGATGCTCTCCTCGATGGACGGCTCTTCGATGTTCATGTGGAAGGTGTCGAGGATCAGCCCCATGTGATCGCAGCCGACACGTTCGAGTAGCGCCAGCCCTTCTCGTGCCGAATGAATGAAGTCCGCCTCGAAGCGGTTGATCGGCTCGATCACGAGGCGAACGCCAACGCGACCGCTGACGGCCGCGCACTCCCGCAACGCCTCCACCAGCCAGGCCAGCGCCTGCGCGTCGGAGACCCCCTCGCTGCGTTTGCCCCGAATCAGGCCGAGCATGACCATGGGCGGGCCGGCCGGGCCGGCCATGGCGGCCGCCAGCGTGATATGCCGGTGGATCCGCTCGCTCGCCGCTCGTCGTACCCGCTCGTCCGGGCTGGTGAGCGATAATCGTTCCTCGATCCACGCCTGGCCGGTGGAGATGGCCGGGCAGGCCAGGCCGTGGCGCGCCAGCATCGCCCGCAGCGCGGCAGCATCCAGTCCCTGTGGGTCTCGGATCCCCAGCTCGACGCCGTCGAAGCCCATCTGCGCCAGCCGGCCCAGGGTGTGCTCCAGATCGCCGACGAACGCCACATCGCTGTAACGCGTCGGCTGCGCAGAAATCACCAGAGACAGCTTCATCGGTCTCCTGCCGCTGTGTCATTCGCCCGGATGGAACAGATCTTGCGCCAGTTCGCACAGATACGCCACGATGCGATCCTGGTACTCGCGATAGAAGGCGTTGTCCAGGCCGTACAGCCGTTCCCGGTTGAGGTAGCGGCCGTGCGCGTCGCGGCGGCCGACGAAAGCGAAGCCGAAGTTGTGGAAGATCGGATCGGTCGGCGAGGGGGTCGGGTCGGCGGCCGCCGCGTGCTCCTGCAGGCAGGCCGCGGCGAACGCAGAGCCGGCCGCGGCCTCGCGCCGGGCGTAGGCAAACGCGTCATCCCACCAGGCGCGGAAGAGGTCGGGTTCCAGATCGCGCACGGTCTCGGCAAAGATGATCTGCGGCTGCGGCGCGATCTTGAAATGGTTGCGCCCCTGCGTCGCCCGGCCGATCGCCTGACGGGTGGCAGCGCTCAGGTCGTCGCCCGAATGGAAGTCGAGCAGCAGGCCGAACTCCGCGGCCATCCGATGCTGGACGGCCACCCGCGTCTCCAGCTCGGCCAGGCCGGCGGGACAGCGATAATCCACCCCCTTTTCGACACCGAAGTTGGGCGCGATGTGGGTGAGCGGCAGGCCCCGGCGTTGGGCTTCCAGGATGACGAAGGCCAGCTCGGTGTGGCCCGTGATGCTCTCGCACGCGGCCACGTCCGGCAGCCGCTCGTCAATGGCGAACTCGAGATCGAAGGCGGCGTTTTCTTTGAGGCCGCGCAGGAAGGCGGTCAGCTCCTCGGCGGCGGCAAGCGCGGCCCAATATTTGCCGACGAGCCGGCCCAGTGTGGCCGCGTTGGGCCGATAATCCTGGTTGCCGATGCGACGGCGCCGGCGATGATAGGCCAACACGGCCCGGCGTTCCGAGGCGTCCGGGATGTGTTTCTCCAGGACAGCCGTCGCGGCGGCCGGCGAGGTGATCGCCAGCGCGGCGTAATCCAGCACGCCGGAGACATCGAGGGTGAAGAAGGTGTAGAAACGCGCGCACCCGATGACGTGTTTGGCCCATGCCATGCCGCGCGCGCCCGGCAACACTTTGATGTGGTCGGCGTCGGCGCCGTAGCGGAAGTCGCCCTCGCTTTGCAGGGCCGCCAGGACGCCGTAGGCCCAAAGCCCCTCGAACGTGCTGCCGGTGTGGCCGGAGTCCACGACGCCGAAGCCGGGGTAGTAGATCGCCTCCGGCGGCCGGCCGGCCAGGATGTTCTCCAGCAGTTCTAGCTCGCGCACGGAATTCTGGATCGTATTGGCTGCGAAGCCGCACGCGGCCATTGCCCGATAGGTGGCCGGGAACATGGCCGTGCTCATGCGCGAGCCGGCGCCGATGCGCGAGATCGCGCCGAGCGGCCGGGGGCCTTTGTCGGGCCGCACGCGGCGCACGTAGCGGTCAATCGTCGCGGCATCCGTCCGGTAGACGCGCAGCTCCTGGCCCACAGATAGGGGTTGCGTCGTGAACGGCGTGCCGAGCGGCGCCGGCGCGTTGGCCGGGCCGAGCGAAATGAAGATCTGCTGACCGTCGGCCAGAGTGGCCAGCGCGAACGCGCTTCCCTCGCAGCGGCCGTGCGCGGGGCCGTGGATGGTGACCTGCGGCGAGACGAAGGGCTGCCCGGCCTCCACAGCCTCCCAGACGGCCGGCTCCAGCCCGCGCACGGCCGCTGCGGCCGCTTCTTCATCCCAGGTGGCCGTGTCCAGGATGGCCGGATTCCGGGCCGGGTTGAACTCGATCTGTCCGAATCGCATGGTAGACTCCGATCGGATCACAGCATGGCGATGCCGCCGTTCACATCCAGCGTCGCGCCGGTGACGAAGGCCGCGGCATCAGAGGCCAGATAGAGGGCGGCCGCGGCCACCTCCTCGGGCCGGCCTAGCCGGCCAAGCGGGATCTGGCGCCGCAGCAGCTCCCGGTTCTCATCTGGCCATGCGGCGGTCAGCGGCGTCTCGATGGGGCCGGGCGCGATGCAGTTGGCCGTGCCGTGCCAGGGCGCCAGCAGCCGGGCCAGCGCCTTCGTCAGGCTGATCACTCCGCCTTTGGACGCGACGTAGTGCAGCCCGACCGTCACGCCGCCGGTGCGGCCGGCCAGCGACGCGATGTTGATGATCCGGCCGTGGCCGCACGCGCACAGATGCGGGAAGGCCGCCTGGGCGCAGAGGAAGACGCCGGTCAGGTTGACTGCCAGCACGTGCTCCCACTCTGCGCGCGAGATCTCGGGGAACGGCGTGAGCGGGCAGATGCCCGCGTTGTTGACCAGGATCTCCAGCCGGCCCCAGGCAGCAACCGTTGTGGCCACCGCGTGCGCCACGCTCTCGGCCTGGCTCACGTCCAGGGCAAGGGCCAGGCCGCGACCGGCCTCAGCCTCGATCTCGCCGACCACCCGCTGCGCCGCCGTCTCGTCCAGATCGGCGGCGACGACGATCGCGCCGGCGCGACTGAACGCCAGCGCCATGGCCCGGCCCAGGCCCGATCCGGCGCCGGTGATCAGGACAACGCGATCGCGCAGCGCGCTCATCCTAGCCGGCCGCGGGCTGGAACGTCTCCAGCAGTCGCCAGCCCGCTTCGACGAACTGCGTGAGGGTGCGCTGAGTGAGGCCGAACGCCAGGAACTCGTCCGGCGCCATGCCGTCCGGCTCGTAGGCACGCACGAATTCGGGCAGGCTGCGCAGCCGGCCGATCACGTCGGCCGGCACCGGCTCGTCAATGCCGCAGGTGCGCGGCACGCCATCCTGGAGCAGCGTCGTCTGCACGCTCGGATGGACGGACATGATCAGATCGGCACCGGCCAGGCCGAGCATGTGATGGTTGCCGCGCAGCGCCGCAATGAGCAGCGTGGCCTCATAGCCGTGCGTCTTGTAGATCTGGTAGGCGCGTTTGACCGTGGCCAGGCCGGCCTGACGGATATCGTCCTCGTTCACATCGGCGCGACGGTCGAGGGCGATGTCGCGCAGGTAGTCGTCCAGCCGGCCGATCATCATTACGGCAAAGCAGCGGCCCGGTTTCACTCCGGTCGCCCGTGCGCGCGCCAGGCCGCGACGATAGCGTTCGGCGATGGCGATCACCTGCGGCACGGTGAAGCTCACGGTCAGGGTGACGGTGATCCCCGCGGCCGCGCATTCCTCCAGCACATCGAGGCCGGCGGCCGTGGCCGGCAGCTTGACCGCGATGTTGGGCGCCCAGGCCGTGAAGCGTCGGGCCATGGCCAGCATCGCTTCCCGGTTGCCCGCCTGTGCCGGGTTCACCTGCGCGCAGACATAGCCCTGTTTGCCCGCAGTTGCCTCATAAGTGGGCAGCAGCGCATTGGCGGCATGCGTCACGACGACCCGCATCCAGGCCTCGGCGCGGCCCTCGGCCGTCAGGCTTTGCGGCAGCGGGTTGATCCGCGCCGTCCAATAGGCCGGCCGGCTGCGGAGCGTCAGGTTGGTGAGAAACGGGTTGGTCGTGACGCCGACCGCGCCGTGCGCCAGGCCGTGCGCCAGTTCATCCGGGTCGGCCGAGTCGTGCCACCAGGCGGTCGGCGTCTCCTGTGCCAGCCATAGCAGATAGCTCGTTTGTGTCATCGTCCCCTCGTCATCCGCCGAACGTCTTGCGCATCTTGTCGCAGTAGTACTGCACGTTTTCCCATTTAGCATCGGGCGCCAGACGATGGTCGGGACAGGGGATGTAGCCGCCCAGTTCGACCAGCGGCTTGAGGCGCTCGACCTCCGCGTCAATCGCGGCATAGTCGTAGGCGAAGACTTTTTTGTCCATGCCGCCGACCCCGCGCAGCTCCGGGCCGTATTTTTCGCGCCAGGGCGCAATGCTGGCACCCCAGGTGCCCACCTCGATGGGGAACATCGTGTTGACGCCGTTCTCGAACCAGATCGGGATCAGCGCGTCAATCTTGCCGTCACAGTCGAGCGAGACGATGTGAATGCCGTGTTTGTTCAGCAGGTCGGTGATGCGCCGATAGTGCGGCCCGACCTTCTGCCTGAACACGCGCGGGCTGACCAGGGGGCCGCTGCGGAAGCAGATATCCTCCCAGAAATGCCCGAAATCCCAGTTGTCGCCGTAAACCTCCAGCGCTTTCTCGGTGGCCCAGTAGCAGAGATCGGCGAAGGTGAAGATCATCTCGTCGAACAGGACCGGATCGTCGGCTTGGAGATAGGAGAGGTTGACCATGCCGACGATGTCGCGAATACGGCCGTAGAGGCTGCCGCACATCAGGCCCAGCGGCCGGTCGCGGTCGATGCGCTGCACTTCATCCACGATGTCCTGGAGCTCTTTGCGAAGCTGGCGCCGGAGATCGTCGTGCCGCAGGTCGCCGATGAGCGGCCCAGGCCGATAGATGCGGCGTTCGTCGGGCAGGAGGCGGGGTTTGTACAGCTCGTCCCACTCTTTGCGGCCCTTGAACAGGTGATCAATCTCGGTGGGGATGCCGGATGCGTCGTCCTTTTGCAGGATGATGACCCCGTCGCTGTTCACCTCTTTGCGTGTGCCGTCGGGCAACACCTCGAGCACTTTGCGCTCGAACGGCGGCAGCAGGTTGGTATCAACGCCGAAGACGCGATACCAGTTGAAGTCGAAGCCGAGCTTCGTGCCGATTTCGAAGTCAACGGCGTTGCCGTCGGCCCAGGTGCGTGCCTGTTGTGCGGTGATATGCTCCTCCCTCGCCCATTTGTCGAGCGTCTCGTTCCAGAAGCCGAAGTGAACGATGGGCAAGCGATCGTAGGGGCGATAGTTCAGGATGGCCATGGCGCGTTCGCGGTTGTTCATAGTGCTCCTTTCGCGACAATGGAACAGTGCGGCTTGCGTGTCTTTGAGTCGGATCAGGCGCTGCTGCCGCGTAACGTCAGCAGGCGCGGCAGGCGCACGATGAGCGCCAGAGTGATGACCAGTAGCTCCAGGCCGACCATCACGCCGGCGAAGATGATCGCCATCTGTGTGATCAGGTCATCGGGTACGACCGGCAGCAACGGCGGCAACGGCGCGTTTTTGACGCCGGCCACGCGGAAGAAAGGCGCGAACAGGTAGGAGGCCGCGGTGCCGATCAGTGCGCCGCCTGCTGCGCCGTAGGCCGTGAGCGCCAGATATTCGAGCAGCACCTGGCCGAGGATTTGACGGCGCTGCAGGCCGATGGCATGCAGCACGGCGAAGCTGTGCAGCCGTTCGTTCAGCGAAGCGTAGGTGTTGATCAGCAGGCCGGCCAGCGCCATCGCGGCAGCGGCCAGGAAGCCCACCGTCAGCGTGCCGAAGACGCCGACACGCTCCGTTTTCGCCTTTTCCTCCGTGATCGCGGCATTCGCATCGCGCAGCGCTCCTGCAGCCACATTGATGCTCGCCATCGCCTTGAGCACATCGCTGGCCGCTGCGCCCTCCTTCAGGCGCAGCCAGATATGGTGTTCGACCGGGCCGCCCGTGAAAGAGAACAGATAATCGAGATTGGTGATCCCCACTGGCTGGTCGGGATAGACCGTGGGGAAGTATTTGTAGGTGCCGACGATGGTGAAGCGCACGCTATGGGTGCCCGCGCTGCCCATGATCACCTGTGCCTGCACCGGGTCGCCCACGCGCAACTGGCTCGCCGCCAGCAACTCTTCGGAAATGAGGATGCCGTCGGGCTTTTGTGCCAGCAGGTTCATCAGGCCGCCCAGCGGTTCCTGGGCAAAATCGCGGCGAAACCACGCCACCGCAGGGAAGCCGATCCGGTCAATGCCCAGCAGCCGGCCGCTCATCGGCCGCGCGTTGCTGCCGCCCAGGATGACGCGCATGCCGTAATCGCCCACGCGCGTGCCCGCAGCCACACCGGGCATCTGGAGGAAGTCCTCCAGCGGCAACACCCAGGCCTCACCGCTCGTAGCTCCGCGGCTGTCCGGATTGGCCGGCACCGGCCGGAAGCTCAAGTCTGCCCCGGCGTAGTAGTACATGCGGTCCACCAGCCACTGGTCCAGGCTGGCGGCCAGCGAGAAGGTGTAGATGCCCAGCCCTAACGAGATCATGATGAGCAGGAGCGGATTGATATAGCTCTGGGTCTGGCGGCCAAGCTGGCGCAGTGCCAGATGCGGGGTGATCCACGGCAGCAGCGCGGCGATCCAATCGAGCACGCGCATGAGCAGGGGGAAGAGGCGCATCCCCAGCAGCGCGGCCGTCAGGATGAAAAGAGCCGGCACGAGCACGAGCAGCGGATCGCGGAAGAGGTCGGCCGGCCGATCGGTGACGAGCATGGCCAACGACCCGCGGCGCTGCAACTGGTCATAGGCGTAGACCGTGGGCAAGACCAAGAGCAGATCGAGATAGTAACGGTACCAGAACGGCGTCGCCACCGGCCGCGCGTGTTCTCGCTCCGCCTCGACGACGCTCTGTTGGCCGGCGTTCCAGGCCGGCACGATCCTGGCCAGCAGTGAGACGAACAGCGCTGCGACCACCAGATACAGGTCGAGCCCCTGCAGCGAGATCGGCATGGGCGGCCGCGCCGCAAACTCCAGGAAACTGGCGGTTTGGCTCATCAGTGCGGCGATGCCCAGGCCCAGCGCCAACCCCAAAGGCACGGCAAGAATAAAGATCAGCAGCTGCTCGACCAGCGTGAGGCCGAGCACGGCGGCCAGGCTGACGCCGCGGCTGACCAGGATGGCGGTCTCGCGGCGCTGCCAGCGCGCCACGATCGCCGAAGTGAGCACCAGGAAATAGATGAGAAACCCGAAAGCCGGCAGGTTGAAACCGAGCAGCAGAATGGTGAGCGTCTGGTTGCGCTCGACGAAATTCTCCAGCGGCTTGATCGGCGATACATCGAGCCTGGCGCCGGGCGCGAACTGCTCGATGACGTTCATGGCGCGCTGGAATCCCCGCAGATAGGCGGACGAGCGGGCAGGATTGAGCGCCGTTTCGTCCAGGATCAGCTGCCAGGCCGCAAAGCGCGTGGCGCCGACGACAAGCGGCTGAATGTAATTGATGTAATCTTCACGGCGCACCAAAAAGGTGTCGTTCAGGGCCAGCGTGGGATCGCTGAACCAGTACGGGTCTTTCGGGTCGGTCGGCTTCCAGAAACCGCGCACGAGCACCGGCACCGGTTCGGAGACCATCGTCACGCCGAACGTGTAGCGATCGCCGACGTTCATGCCGGCCTTCGCGGCCAGTTCGGCAGGGGCCCAGGCCTCCAGGACATTGCCTTCGGGCGTTACATCCAGCGGGTCGCCGACGATCTCGATGTATTCTGCCACGCCTTCGATGTAAGCGACGTTGGCATTGCCTAGGTAGCGCGCCTCGCCGTCGCTGCCGCTGTCGCCGGGCCGCGCCTGGAGCATCAGGCCGCCGCTCTCGACCTCGAAGTGTGCCGTCTTCAGCGGCAGGCCGATCTCGCTGGCCATCGTATTGACGACGTGCGGCAACAGCTTCTCCGCGGCCTGGAGGGTGAGCGGCGTGTCGGCGTTCGGCATCATATAGACGCGCATCGAGAAAGGCGGTCGGCCCGTGGATCGCATCAGCTGTTCCAACTCGTTGAGCAGCACCACCCGATCCACGGCCTGCGCGAAGAAGCCGGCGCTGGTCACCAGGCCGACGGCAAAGGCCACGGCGAGCAGGGCCAGCAACGACAGCTCGAAGCGATAAAAAATGCGTTTGCGGGCGAGGCGGAGCAGCGCCAGGAACTGAAACAATGGCCGAAAAATCGCCGCGAAGGGCTGTGGTTTTTGTTGGATCATCTGGTCGGAGTGCTTTTTCTGTGTGTTTCCTGCTATGCTTCTATAATAGCAGCATCGGCGCGAATCGGCAAGCTGCGCGCAGCAAAAAGTCGCCACGCATTTGCCCTCCGACCCAAAGTCATGTATGATCTGTTTCATTCTCAGGCCTCAAGCACGACCTGGATCGGCTGATTGCCGAATGGACTTTGAGTCGTATCGCCTCCACAACACGCTCGTGCGCGTGCCGAATGTGCAGGCCGAACTGCGCATCCTGCAGGGAACCCACTGCTGGGAGGTCTGGCGTCCGGCTTTCATCGAAGGCGCCCAGTACGTCTCGCAATTCCTCGCGGCGCCTGGCCATTAGCCGGGTGGCTCCCCATATCGTTGCGGGCGGCGTCCGCTTTGGCTCTCCGCAGTTTGACGCGCGCCTGTTTCGGCGTACAATGTGGTGGTGTCAGGAGGGAACCATCACACCACACATGGAGACAGAGCATGGCAACCTATCCCACGGAGAAGCAGATCAGCGATGCATATGCCCTGGCGCGTGAACGCTATGCCGGGCTCGGCGTGGACACCGATCAGGCGCTATCCACCCTGGCCGGCGTCGCCATCAGCCTGCATTGTTGGCAGGGCGATGATGTCGGCGGCTTCGAGTCGCCCGGCGGCGAGCTGACGGGCGGCATCGCGGCCACCGGCAATTACCCCGGCAAAGCGCGCACGGCCGATGAGCTGCGTCGCGACCTCGATCTGGTCTACAGCTTGATTCCAGGCAAGCATCGGCTGAATTTGCACGCCATCTACGCCGAGACCGGCGGCCGCAAGGTGGAGCGCGATGCGTTGTTGCCCGAACATTTCGCGGCTTGGGTGGATTGGGCGAAAGCGAATGGCCATGGCCTGGACTTCAATCCGACCCTTTTCTCGCACCCCCTGGCTGTCAGCGGCATGACCCTGGCCTCCTATGACCCGGGCATCCGCAAGTTCTGGGTGGATCACTGCATCGCATGCCGCAAGATCGGCGAGCATTTTGGCCGTGTGCTCGGCTCGCCCTGCGTCACCAACATCTGGATCCCCGATGGCTACAAGGACACACCGGTAGATCGCAAAACGCCGCGCGAGCTGCTGAAGAATTCGCTCGACGCGATCCTGGCCGAAAAGATCAACCCGGCGTACAACCTGGATGCCGTGGAGGGCAAGCTCTTCGGTCTGGGCGCGGAGAGCTACACCGTCGGCTCGGCCGAGTTCTACCTGGGCTACGCGGTGGCGAATCGGGTGCTGCTGTGCCTCGATTCGGGCCATTTCCATCCTACCGAGACGATCTCCGACAAGATCTCGGCCGTTTTGCTCTATCTGGACGAGATCCTGCTCCATGTCAGCCGCGGGGTGCGCTGGGACAGCGACCATGTGGTGATCCTTTCCGACGACCTGCAGGCGATCATGCAGGAGATCGTGCGGGGCGGCTATTTGCACCGGGTGCACATCGGCCTGGACTATTTCGACGCCAGCATCAATCGGGTGGCGGCGTGGACGATCGGCGCGCGCAACGCGCTGCGCGCCCTGCTGATGGCGCTGTTGGAGCCGCTCGAACAGTTGCGCGCGCTCGAGGTAAGCGGAGACTTCACGGGCCGGCTGGCGCTGCTGGAGGAGGTGAAGGGCCTGCCCTGGGCTGCGGTCTGGGATTACTATTGCCTGCAGCAGGGGGTTCCGGTCGGCAACCGGTTCATGGATGAGGTGCGCGCCTACGAGAAGACTGAGCTCTCCCGGCGCGGATGATCCCTGGCTCGGCTAGCTGCCACGCGCCAGGCATTCTGCAAGATGCAAGATGCCTGGCACGTGGCGATTTTCACGCTATTCGCCGATTGTGAACACGCTGCCCGCGCCGCGCCCCCATACCTCCGGATGATACATCTGGTAGGCGGTCGGCGGCAGGGTGAGGAACTGGCCGGGCAGGCTGGCCCGGATCTGATAGCGAAATTCGTAGCTGCCCGACGCCAGCGAAGTGGCAAAGAGGACCGTCTTCTCATCCCGCAGGTCCACGTGCGTCGGCGTCCACCACCAGCTCCAGCGAGACTCTTCGGCTCCGCTTTCCATCTTCAGTTCCGGGCCGTGCGCGGTGATCGAGGTCGTGCGCAGGCTGGCATCAACCGCCTCTGCGCCGGCCGGCAGCGGATCTTCGATGACCAGGTAGTGAAGCGCGCTCGGCGCGATGATGCTCAGCCGCACGTCAATCACATCGCCCACGCGCGCTGCGCTGATCGGCGGGCAGGTCTCCTGGCTGGTCGGCGGCAGGCCGCAGTCTGCCAGACGATATTCGCGGCTGATGATGACGCCGCGATTGCGCGGCGCGATCTGCGCCACCGGCTGATAGGTCTGAAGCCACACGGCGTAGTAGAGCTGGCCGCGGGCTGATCCCTCGTCGGGCGTCGGGGTCGGACTGCCGAGCTGGCCGGCCGTTGCCGCGCGCTGGATCAGCAGGGCGTTGGTTTGATCGGTCAGCAACGCCTTGATCTCGGCGCGCAACGTGGTCGCGTCGCCCACCGTGGCGGGCGTTACCTGGCCCTGGCCAAGCGTTGCATTGTTCAAGAGCACGCGCCATGCGTAATCGCCTCGCAGCTCGCCGCTGGCGACCATCCAGTCGGTCAGGCCCATGATCGCCCAGGCGGTCTCCTGGGTCGTCTCCCAATGATCGGCCCGCCGCGCCGACATGAGCCAGCGAACCACGTTCGGCGCCAGGCTGTGCTTCGGATCGTGGCGGGCCAGCACGGCCAGCAGGATGGCGGTCGTGCGCGTGTCCGAGTTCATATTCCAGTAGTCGGGCCAGCCCTCCTCCCAATGGGCGGTGGTTGCACTGGTGATCGCCTTGCCCGTGATCTCGGCCAGAAGGGCTTGCAGCCGGGACGCGCTCGCGCCGTCGCCGAGCAGGCCGAACGTCAAGGCCAGATAGCCCTTCGCGTAGAGGCTCAGCCCCTCGCGTCGCTCGTAGAGCGCGCCCGCCCGATTCGGCTCGCCCGCGCCCGCTTCGGCCAGCGCGTAGAGGATGAAGGCCTGCTGATTCAGCTGCGTGGCACTGAGGCCGGCCGGCGCTTTCAGCTGGCCGCGCAGATAGCGCACGCCGCGGGCCAGCACCGTCTCATCCACGATGAAGCCCGTCTGCCGCGCTTTCGCCAGTCCGAGCACCACGTAGCTGCTGATCGCGGCGTCGCTGGCATCCTTCGCCCACCAGCCCCAGCCGCCGTCCACGTGTTGGCCGGTATAGAGCCGTTGCAGCCCTACGCCCACCTGCTGCGCCAGCGCCGTCTCCAGCTCTGGCTGCGACCAGCCCAGCTTCTTGAGCGCGCTGTAGCTGACCACGTTCGGCAGGAAGCGACTGACCGTCTGTTCGGTGCACTCGTAGGGGTAATGCTCCAGATAGGCGAGCCCGCCGCGCATCCCGGCCGCCAGGCTGGCCTCCAGCCGCACCTCGACCTGACCGGCCGTGCGGTCGGCCCCGGCGGGCAGGCGGATCAGCTCCAGGCGGCTCTCGCCCAGCGCCACCTGGCCGCTGGTGCCCGTCACCTCCGGCGTGATGTAGCGGTGCACGGGCAGCACATATTCCACGGCATCCTGCAGGGGGCCGGCCGTTCCCGCCGCGGACATCGTCACCTTGACCTGGGTCGCATCGGCTGCAACCGTCACCGGCCAGGCGATCTTGACCGTGTCGCCGGCTTTGATCATCGCTTTGCGTTGTGTCGCTGCGGCCACCTGCAGGCCCTCGGCCTGCAGCGCCACCTCGACGCCGGTCTCGGCCTGGGTGTTGTTGTGCACGATGGCCGCGATCTCGGCCTGGTCGCCGGCCACGAAGAAGCGCGGCAGCACGGGCCGCACCAGCAAGTCCTTGGTGGCGATGATGTCCAGCCTGGCCTGGCCGACTTTTGTGTCGGCGGTCACCGCGCGCGCGTCCATCGTCCAGGTGGTCAGGCTGTCGGGCAGGGTCAGCTCGACCTGCGCGCTGCCGTTGTCATCGGTGCGGACCGCCGCGTTCCAGTAGGCGGTGTCGGGGAATTCGCGGCGGACGGTGAACGCGATCGCTCCTTCGCCGCCTCCGCCTCCGCCTTTGCCGCCCTCTGCCAGCTGTGCCAGCAGGCGATCTACGTTCACGACCAGGGTGGCGGCCGTGGTGACGCCCAGCCCGCGCTCGCGATAGAAGCGATTCATCAGCGAGTCGGCATCCCATTCCGGGCCTTCGGCCAGGGAGAGGACGGCTTTGTCCACCAGCGCCAGCGAGACCTCGGCCGGGACGGGCTTGCCCGCTGCGTCCAGGGTACGGACTTCCCACACCATCGCCTCGCGCGGGCCGACGCGCAGCGGGCCGCTGCCCGATGCCGGAGTCTGGCCAGAGGATCCGGCCGCCGACTTTGCGCGCGGGATCAGTTCCACCTGCAGGCGCTTGTCGGCGGTGGAGACCTTCAGCGCGGCCAGGCCCATGCGGAAGGAGGGCGCAGGCGAGGTCTCGTCTATTCCTTTGACGAGCAGCAACGACGCGAAGACATCGGGCGCGAACTCGGTGCGGATCGGGATTTCCAGAAGCTCGCTGTTGCTGCGGATGTCAATCACCGCGCGGCTGAGGATGCCCCCGCGTTCGATCGTCAGCAGCGCCTTCACCGGCGTCTGATATGGGCTGGCGACCAGCAGCCGCGCGGTCTCGCCGACCCGATACTCCTTCTTGTCGGGGATCAACTGGATGCGGTCGTTGTTTTCTTGGCGCCACGCCGTGTATTTCTGGCCGCTGACCCAGGCGTAGGTGGCGCTGCGCACACTGTGGCCGGCTCGATCGCGGCCGGTCGCCTCGATCTTGTACTCGCCGGGCTCGGCGGGCGTGAACGCGAAGACCGCGGTGCCGTTGCGGTCGGTGGTCACGGTCTGCGTGTAGACCGGCGTCTTCTCGGCCCGGCTCGTCCAGTAGAAATTGCCGTTTTCCGCCTGCTCGCGCACGCTGTACCAGCGCACCTGGTAGGCGATGATCTCGATCCGGGCCTCGGCTTCGGGCCGGCCCTGGGGATCCACGGCCAGCACGTCGAAGGCAGCCGGCTGGCCGACGACCGTCACATAGCTCTGTGGCCGCAGGCCGATGTAGTAGGTCGCTTTGTGCACGATGGCGCTCGCCTGCGCTGCAACGCTCTGCCCGCTGACATCCAAGATCGTGAAGTCCACCGTGAAGCGCTGGCTCTGGCCGAACTTCGTGATGTCGGCCGGCAGGCTGACCGTGAAGCGGCCTTCTGCATCGAGCATCCCTTCTCCCTGGCTCAGCACGCTGCCGAAACCCGGGCCGCGACTCGTCTCGTACCAGTCCCAGTCGGTGAAGCTATAGGGACCGCCCGGCCACTCCGCTGCGTTGGGCGGCTCGAAGGCGAAGTCGTTGCGCAAGAGCACCCAGCGCACCGTCGCCCCTTTCACCGGCTGACCGAAGAAATAGTTGGCCTGGACAGTCGCTTTGATCTGTTCGCCCTGGATGTATTCCGGCCGGTCAGTCTGCGCGCTGACCTCATATTCCGGCTTGCGGTACTCGGCTACCTGAAAGCTGGCGCTGACGTAGCTGCCCTCCCGCTCCCGTGAAGGCTGCGGATCGGGAATCTGTACCATGATCTGGTAATAGCCCAACGATGCATCGGTGTCGAGCACCAGTTCGCCGTGTACCGTGCCCATGCCGTCAAGCGCCATGGGTCGGCTCCAGAGCATCTTGCCCATGCCGTCGTTGACCGTCACGGTGATGGTCTGGCCGGCCGCAGGCAGCGCGTAGAGCGCGTCGTTGTCGCGGCGGATGATGGCTTTCCAGTATACGGTCTGGCCGGGACGGTAGATCGGTCGGTCGGTGTAGACATAGCCGGTGTACGGTTCGACCGAGCCGTCGGCGTTGACGCGAAAATCCCACGGGCTGATGCCAGACGTCCAGGCGGTTGAGGCGACGCCGAAGCCGCCATCGGCGCTGCGGGCCAGTGCCAGCAGCGTCATCCACGGTTGGCGCGGGGAAGCGAAGGCGACTTCGGCGATCCCGTCGCGGCCCGTAGTCGCGCGCAGATCAATATCCAGCCCATCGCTGAAGCGGACCTCGGCACCGGCGACCGGCTGGCCGCTCCGCAGGTCGGTGACCCAGGCCAGCGCGCCGCCGGCCCAGGCTTTCAGCGTCACATTCATCGTCGTGCGGCCGATGAGCTGGCGCTGTGAGCCCGGCATATCGTTGCGGTCCACGATCGCCGCCGTTTCGCTGTCCACGACCAGGTAATACAGGCCGGCCGGCAGCGGTTCGCCATCACGCGTTGTGAGGGCGGTGGTGATGACGCCGATCTGATTGCGACCCGCGCGCGTCTCCACCCGCCATTCGCGCACCAGATCGGCCCGCTTCGGCGTGTAGGTGCGCCATTTCTCCCAGAAATTCTGTCCGGCCAGGGCGATGAATTCGTCGTCTGGGAGTCGCCAGAGGCCGAAGCTGATCTGCGGCACGTTGCGATAGGTCACCGCGGCGAAGGTCGGTGTGTAGGCGTTGTACGTCCCCACCGCGCCGGTGCTGTAAAGCTCCACGAACGGGTCGGCCTCCCGGGTGGCGAAGCGCAGGATATAATCCTGGCCCAGCAGATTGCCGTAGGGGTCGGCGATCTTGCCGGACAGGGTGACGGTGTATGCGGTGTCGGGCAGCGTTTCCAGGTTGATGTAGAGCGTATTGTCCCAGTCGCTGTAATTGGTGTAGACGCGCGTCGGCTTCGGCAGAACGGTCACCGTGCCGCTGACGATGCTGGCCGGGTTGATCGGGCTGGCGAACTGGAAGCTGATCCCGCCGGCCGGCGCCACGCGGCGGTCGCCGTTGGCCGGCAGCGTGTGCACGATCTTCGGCGGGAAGACGGTGGTGAAGTCCACGCTGGCGGCCGCGCGCAACACGCCCTGGCCGTTCGCCGGCCGGGCCGATGCTGCGATGGTGGCCCGATATTGTGTCCCCAGTTTGAGGCTGCGCGTCGGCTTGAAGCTCAGCGCGGTGCTGGCCTGGTTCCAGGTAAAGACCCCCTCCAGCGGCGCCGACTCGCTGCGATCGGTGAGCTCTACCAGGCGGAAGGCAGCCTCGGTCGAGCGGCGCTCCATCGGCATCGAGAAGGTGACCGTGATCGGGCTGGCGGGCGTCACATTGTCCGTTCCATCGCGATAGGTCGCCCGCGCGAGATCCCAGCGCAGCACGGCCGGGTCGGTCGTGCGGAAGGTGAAGGTGTAGGGTTCGACCAGCTGGCCGCCCGTCGTGTCCTCCAGCCCGGCCTTCACGGTGACCGTGTAGTCGGTGGCCGCGGCCAGGCCGTCGGCCGGCGTGAAGCGGTAGATGCTGGTGGTGAGCCATTCGCCTGCGCCAGCCACCGTCGGTGTGATGACGAGCGGTTGCGCTGCGCGCTCGCTGCTGCCCACGGCCGCAAGGCCGCTCAATGCGACCACCGGCCGGTTGAACGCCACCACGAGCGCCACGTCCACGGGCACATCTACGGCCTGGTGGGCCGGCTGCACGCTCGTCACCTGCAGGTAGCCGGCCGTTTTGAACCTGAAGGAGATCGGCTGGGGCAGCGGCAATCCGGCTGCGCTGCGCGCCGAGGCATCCAGACGCACCCGATATTCGGCCCCGCGCTGCAGTCGCTCGGTGGGCGAGAAGATCAGCTGATTGCCTTTGACCTGCACCTCGCCCGGCACCGCCGGCTCGATGCTGAACGCTGCGCCTGTGCTGGCAGCATCCATAGGCTGGTCGAAAGTGATCGTCACCGGCGCGGCGAGCACCTGTTCTTCGCCGCGATCGGGCGTGATGCCGATCACCACGGGCGGCAGCGGCGCCGGTGTCGGTGTCGCTGTCGCCACGGTCGTTGGTGTTGGCAGGCTGCGCGGCGGCTCGGTCGTCGGGGTCGGCTGCGGCGCGCGACCGCAGTTCGCCAGGATCAAGATGGCCATAGCCAGGCCGATGAAGAGTCGTATAAGACGCATTGTGAGCCTCCCCAGAAAATCACTCAAACCGCAATAGCTCCCACACTTCATCATAGGTGTTGGCTTTGCGCAGATGTCGGTAGCGCGCCAGGCCAATGCCCGGACAGTACCAGCGGATCGTCACTGCCGGCGGCGCGCGGAAGACGAAACGCGCACAATCGAGCCAGATGTCTTCGCCGCTGGCAGGCGTTTGCATATCTTCCAGGCCTTCGAACCGCCAGCGATAGGTCGCGCCGTCTATGGAGACCAGGTTGGGGTCGCCCCAGGTCTGGCCGATGGCTGCCGGCCAGACCGCAATCAGTTCGGCCTCATGGCCGGCGCCGTCCCTGGCGATCAGGTCGCGCGGATTCATGCCGTCGAAGAGCTGGTACAGCCGATTGTCCAATGCCACATAGTTATACGTCGGTTCATGTGGCGGAGTTCCCAACGGCAGCTTTCCAATTCGCTGCGCCCGAAAAACCCGGCCGGCGCCTTCGTTGCTCTCTGCAACGATGGTCTCCGTGATGATGCCGTTCCAGCGCAACGGCTGGTAGGCCGGCCGATGCAGCAGCGTCACGCTGTAGACCCGGCTGGCGCCCACGCGCAGCGGCATGAGCGCCAGAACAACCGGTATGTCTGCAGGCAGCATCACCGGTGTCGGCCGGGGCCGAGCCGTCGCCGTGGGCACAACGGTCGGCGACGGCGTAGAAGTCGGAGCGGGCGTTGCCGTGGCCGTGGCAAAAGATGCGATAAAAGCCTCCTCTGGTGTGGCCACCAGGGCCTGACAGGCTGCCGCCGAAAGCGCAACCCATACGAGGACGATGAGGACAATGGAGCGAGTAGCGTTCATGTCGGCAGCCCCCATCATGTGTTGGTGAGTTATTCCACGATCACGTTCACCGATGCGCTGCGGATGCGCCGTTCCTCGCCGTCCATTACGACCGCCTCGAAGGTGTGCGCACCCGCCGTCAACGGCCACCAGGCCGTGTATTCCGGGCCGGACACGGTCGTCCACACCATGCCGTCCACCAGCAGGGTCACTGTTGTGGCCTGCGCTCGCAGCCCAGGGCTCAGCCGGACTGTGATCGGCAGCTTCTGCGCGCTCACGGGCAGGCCCGGATCAATGCGATAGGTCCGGTTCGGGTCGGGGCTGGCAATCACGACGTCGGCGGTTCCGGTCTCTGGCGATGGCCGGGCCGTGCGTGCGAGGGTGGCTTCGGCCAGCGCGCCCTGTTGTCCGGTGGCCATGCGAGCCTGCGCCTCGGCGCCTGTCTGTGTCCCCGCACGGCTCGTCTCCGATGTCGCCCAGGTGGGCGGCGGAAGAAGATCGCGGCTGTGTTCCTGCGCCCAATCCCGATATTCCTCTGGCAGCAGCCAGTAGACCCGGTGGGTCACGAACGCGGGCGGAGTTGCAGCCGTGGCAGCCATGCCCGTGCGTGTGTCCAGCGCCACGCGCACGTGCAACCGATCCACCTCCGTCGGCTCGGTCCCTTCGATGAACCACTCATAGCGTCGCAGCGGACAGGTCGCCGGCGTCTGGCCGGCGACCGCGTCCGTCATCGCAACTTCGGCCGGATTCTCGTCGCCATCGCCGGGCAACAGGCCGGAGTCCGCACAGATCTCGACTCGCTTCAGGCCATCGGGGCGCGGAAACGCGGCTGGCGGCGTGTTGCGCAGGACGGCCGTCATGAAATCGCGCCAGATCGGCGCGGCGCCGGTCACCCCGCTCACACCGAGCATCGGCGTGTTGTCCGCGTTGCCGACCCACACTCCCACCACCAGCTCCGGCGTGTAGCCGATTGTCCAGTTGTCGCGCCAGTCGGTGGTGGTGCCGGTCTTGACTGCGGCCGGCCGGCCGATCTCCAGCGCGCTGCCCGGCCCGAACGTCGGCCGCCGTGCCAGGTCGTCGCTCAGGATGTCGCTGATCAGGTAGGCGACGCGCGGATCGAGCACGCGCGGCGGGGTCGCCGCGGCCTGCTCGGCGTCGAACAGCGGGGTGCCGTCCAGCGTTTCGACGCGACGGATGGCAAGCGGTGTCACCCGCATCCCACCGTTGGCGAACGCAGCGTACGCGGCGGTGAGATCGAGCAGCCGCACCTCGCCACCGCCCAGCGTCAGGGCCAGGCCATAGCCGGAAGCGGCCGGCCGGTCGGCAGGATGATCGGCGAGATGGGCAGGGATCAGCCAGCTTGCGTTCCTGTCCCACGAGATGCCCAGCCGGTTTGCCAGCTCGATCAGCGTGGGCACGCCGACGGCGTCTAGCGCCTTCACGGCCGGGATGTTGTATGAGTTGGCCAGGGCTGTGCGCAGCATCACCGGGCCGTGATATTTTCGGTCATAGTTCTGCGGCACGTAGGGCTGTCCCTCGGCGGTGATGAAGACGGTGCGCACGTCGGCGATCAGCGTGGCGGCCGTCCAGGGCCGACGGCCCGCTGCGGCGGCTGTCTGCGGATCGAGCACGAGGGCGTAGGTGAGCGGCTTGATGGCCGAGCCGGGCTGGCGCAGGGCCAGGGTCGTGTTGACTGCGCCGCTGACGGCGCGGTCAAAATAGTCGGGGTTGCCGACCATGGCCAGCACCGCGCCGCTGTGTGGATCGAGCGCCACCAGGCCGGCGTTCTCGATGCGACGATTCGCGTCGGCGTCGCGGTCGCAGGCAGTGAGCGGATACGGGCCGGCCGCGCAGGGCCGCAACGCGGCCATGCGTTGCCGCACGATCTCTTCGGCCTGGCGTTGCCAATCGAGATCGAGCGTGGTCGTCACCCGCAGCCCGCCCGCGCGCACCCGCTCGATACCGAGTAGGTCTTCGAGTTGGCCCTGCACCCACATGACGAAATGGGGCGCCTCGATGGGGAAGGGAGTGCTGGCAAAAGCCAGGCGTTCGTTGGCGGCTTCCGCAGCCTGCTCGGCTGAGATGTAGCCGTCTCGTACCATCAGGCCGAGCACGGTGGCCTGACGCCGTCGGGCTGCCTCTGGATATTCGAGCGGATTGTAGCCGGCCGGATATTGGACGAGGCCCGCTAGGAGCGCGCACTGCGCCAGATCGAGCTCGCGAGCGTGGACGCCGAAATAGGCCTGGCTGGCCGCCTCGATGCCGACCGCAAAGTGGCCGTAGTAGGCGGTGTTCAGGTAGAGCGCCAGCAGCTCGTCTTTGCTGTAACGACGTTCGAGCCGCCACGCCAACCATGCCTCGCGCAGCTTGCGGCGCAGCGTGCGCTCACCCCGTTCGTCCTCTGTCATGTAGAGATTGCGGGCAAGCTGCTGGCTGATCGTGCTGGCGCCGGAGAATGGCCCTTCGCCGCGCCAGTTCGTCCACGCCGCGCGGACGATCGCCAGCAGATCCACGCCGGGGTGCTGATAGAAGCGACTGTCTTCGGTGGCTACAGTGGCCTGACGGCAGGCGAGCGGGATCTCGGCCAGGGGCAGCGGCGCATGACGGCTGCCGTTCGCCGCGATCGCCTCGTAGAGCAGCCGACCGTGGCGGTCTTCGATGAGGATGCCCGGCGCGGGCATATTCAAGGCGGCCGCAGCCTGGGGATCGGGCAGATCAGCGAACCAGGCCAGCCAGAACAGCCAGGCCACGAGCGCGCCGGCTAACATGAGCAGGCTGCCACATGGCAGAATCCGGGATCTGAAGTGATACATGTCAAAACTCGTCGTCGGATCGCTATGTCGTCGTAGCCGATGATAATGAGAGGCCCGCTGGCGACATGACCTGAACGCAAGACGACATCCCCGCGCCGATTGTTCCTCGATTATACCCCCTCCGGCGGATACCGACAAATGGTCATGGCGGTCGCTGCGCAGGGGCGCAATTGTAGCCATCAGGGCGATCTGCGGTATAATGCCGTTCAGCTTCACGTCGCCGATCCCGGCGTCACCGATTGTCACCATTGCTGCGAGGTAAGCATGGCCGCACGAAAGCTCTTCCTGGGAATTGATGTCTCGACGACAGGCGCCAAGGCCCTCTTGATAGATGCGGAAGGCGCTGTGGTCGTCAGCGCCTCCACTGCCCTCGTCGTCTCGACGCCACGCCCTCTCTGGTCCGAGCAGGATCCGCACGACTGGTGGGAGGGCACGGTTGCCAGCATCCGCCGCGCCCTGGCCGAGGCGGACGCGACCGGCGCAGACGTCTGCGCGGTGGGCCTGACCGGCCAGATGCATGGGCTGACGCTGCTGGATCAGGAAAACCGGGTGTTGCGCCCGGCGATCCTGTGGAACGATCAGCGCACCGGCGAGGAGTGCCGGGAGATCACAGAGCGGTTTGGCTTCGAGCGGCTTCTGGCGCTCACCGGCAACAAGGCGCTTACCGGCTTCACCGCGCCGAAGATCCTCTGGGTGCGCAAGCACGAGCCGGAGGTCTATGCCCGCGTGGCGCACATTCTGCTGCCGAAGGATTATGTGCGCTTCCGCATGACGGCCGGCTACGCGGTGGACAAGGCCGATGGGGCCGGCATGTTGCTCTTCGACCTGAAGCGCCGCACCTGGGCGCCGGAGCTGCTCGACGCGTTGGAGATTCCGACGGCGTGGCTGCCCACGCCGTACGAGGGGCCGGAAATCACGGGCGAGGTCACGGCCGAGGCTGCCGCGATCACCGGACTGCGGGTCGGCACCCCGGTGGTGGCCGGCGGCGGCGATCAGGCGGCCGGCGCAGTGGGCGCCGGCGCGGTCGCGCCGGGCATCGTCTCGCTGGCCCTCGGCACGTCGGGTGTGGTCTTCGCGACGACCGCCGAGCCGTACATCGAGCCAGAGGGCCGGCTGCACTCGTTCTGTCACTCCGTGCCCGGCATGTGGCACCTGATGGGCGTGATGCTCTCCGCGGCCGGGTCGCTGCGCTGGTATCGCGATACGCTCGCGCCAGGCATCGCGTACGATGATGTCGTCGCGCCGGCGGCTGCCGTGCCGGTCGGCGCAGAGGGGCTCCTCTTCCTGCCCTATCTCACCGGCGAGCGCACCCCACATCCCGATCCGTTGGCGCGCGGCGCGTTCGTCGGACTGACCGTCCGCCACACGCAGGCGCACATGACACGGGCCGTGCTGGAGGGGGTGGCGTTCGGCCTGCGCGACAGCATGGAGCTGATCCGTAGCGCCGGCCCGATCGCGCAGGTGCGTGTAGCAGGCGGCGGTGCCAGGAGTGCGCTCTGGCGACAGATCCTGGCCGACGTCCTGAACGTCGAGCTGGTCACGGTCAACACCACCGAGGGCGCGGCCTACGGCGCAGCCCTGCTGGCCGGAGTCGGCGCCGGACAGTGGGCCAGTGTGGCCGAAAGCTGCACAGCGACCGTCCGACCGGTCGAGCGCACCGCGCCGAACGCGGTCAACGTGCCCGTCTACGAACGCGCCTATGCGCAATATCGCGCGCTCTATCCGGCGCTCAAGCCGGTGTTTCATGCAATCGGAGAAGCGGAGGCATAGCATCATGCTGCTCACACGTCATCAGACCCCCTCTGGTCCACGCTGGGCCGCCGACGGTCACTTCTTGCCCCAGGCATTCATCCTGGATTTTCTGCTGGAATTTCCCGCCGGCCGTGCTGCCGATGTGCTCCGCGCCATCGTGACCGCTGCGCCGGCCGCCGGGCCTCTCTTGCCGCCGATCGAGCCGGGCCAGGAGGTATGGGCCAGCGGCGTCACCTATCTGCGCAGCCGTGACGCGCGCAAGGCCGAATCGGCCACGGGCGACATCTACGAGCGTGTCTACGAGGCGACGCGGCCGGAGCTTTTCTTCAAGGCGATCGGCTGGCGCGTGGTGGGGCCGGACGCGGCAATTCGCGTGCGGGCCGACAGCCGCTGGAATGTGCCGGAGCCGGAGCTGACCCTCGTCCTCAATCGGCAGGGCGAGATCGTCGGCTTCACGGCCGGCAATGATGTCTCGTCGCGCGATATCGAGGGCGAAAACCCGCTCTATCTGCCGCAGGCGAAGGTCTACAATGGCTCGTGCAGCCTGGGGCCGGTCATCCAGCTCGCCGACGCCGATGCGCTGGCCGACCTGCGCATCGGCCTGCAGATCTACCGCAATGGGCAGCTGGCCTTCGCGGGCGAGACGAGCACGGCGCGCATGAAGCGCGGCTTCGCGGAGCTGGCGACCTATCTCTACCGGGAGCTGGCGTTCCCGCACGGCGTTTTCCTGATGACCGGCACCGGCATCGTGCCGCAAGAGAGTTTCAGCCTGGGGCCGGGCGACCGGGTGCGGATCGAGGTCGGCGGACTGGTCCTGGAAAACGTGACGGCTCTGTAGCATTCGGAAGCGAAGGAGGCCTGCCATGCAATGGGAGCATCTGACCGCGACGGAATTCGCGCAGGCGGTGGCCGACACCGGCGTCTGCATCGTCGCGCTCGGCGTCATCGAGAAGCACAGCGAGCACCTGCCGCTCGGCACCGATTTCCTCAACGGGCACAAGCTGGCGTGCCTGGCGGCCGAGCAGGAACCGGCCGTCGTCTTTCCGCCCTTTTATTTCGGCCAGATCTACGAGGCGCGTTGCTTCCCGGGCACGATCACCCTCAAGCCGACGCTGCTCATAGAGTTGCTGCAGGGCGTGCTCGACGAGATCGGCCGCAACGGCTTTCGCAAGATCATCCTGCTGAACGCGCATGGCGGCAACACGCACTGGCTTTCCTTCGTGGCGCAGTGTACGCTCTGGGAAGAGAAGCCGTACAGCGTCTACCTGTACACCGGCGCGCTGAGCGAGGAACGTCGTCGCGCCTGGAACGCCATCGTCGAGACGACCCTGCACGGCCACGCGTGTGAGTGCGAGACGAGCATCTCGCTGGCGAATCATCCCGAACTGGTGAAGATGGACCGTGTGCCGGCCGAGCCGGCCGAGCCGCGCGGCCGGCTGAAGGACTTGCTCGCGAATTTCAGCGGCATCAGCTGGTACGCCAACTATCCCGATCACTATGCCGGCGATGCCCGTTCGGCCACGGCCGAGAAGGGCATCGCGCTGCGACAGATCGCCGTGGACGCGTTGGCAGAGTACATCGCCGCGGTGAAGGCGGATCGGGTCGTCCCGGCGCTGAACCGGGAGTTCTTCAGTCGAACTCGCTGGGACTGAATTACTGCGCAAAGGAGTTTCATGACCATGACTGCGATGGCCGATGTCGAGCAGCGCATCTCCGAGCTGCTCGCCAAAATGACCCTCAAGGAGAAGGTCAGCCTGATGTCCGGCAAGGACAACTGGCACACGGTGCCCATCGAACGGCTGGGCATCCCGTGGATCACCATGACCGATGGGCCGCATGGCGTGCGCACGACAAACGACCAGGGCCGGACGTTCGTCCCGGCGACCGCTTTCCCGACGGGGGTGTCGTTCGCTGCCAGCTGGAACCCGGCGCTGGTCGAACGCGTCGGCGTGGCACTGGGCGAAGAGACGCATGCGTTGGGCTGCGATGTGCTGCTCGGCCCGTGCGTCAACATCGTCCGCCATCCGCTGGCTGGCCGCAACTTTGAAAGCTATGCCGAAGACCCCTATCTGGCCGGCCGCATCGGCATCGCCTGGGTCAAAGGCGTGCAGAGCCAGGGCGTCGCGGCGTCGCTCAAACATTACGCCTGCAACAATCAGGAAATCGAGCGGATGCGCGGCAACTCGGTGGTGGACGAACGCACCCTGCGCGAGATCTATCTGGCGCAGTTCGAGATGATCGTCAAAGAGGCGCGGCCGTGGACCGTGATGTGCGCGTATAACCGGATCAACGGCGTGTATGCCAGCCAGCATCATTATTTGCAGAACGAAATCCTGAAGGGCGAATGGGGCTTTGATGGCGTTATCGTCTCCGATTGGGGCGCGAACCACACGATCGTCGAGTCGGTCGCCGGCGGGCTGGACATCGAGATGCCCGGCCCGGCCAAGTACTACGACCGGCTGCTCGTGGAGGCGGTACACAACTGGCAGATCGAAGAACGCCTCATCACCGAAGCGGCCCGGCGCATTCTGCGCCTGATCGCGCGCGTGGGCAAGCTCGATAGCCCGATCGCACCGACCGGCGCGCTCAACACGGCCGAACATCAAGCCCTGGCGCGCGAACTGGCCGAAGAGGCGATCACGCTGCTCAAGAACGAGCGCGCCATCCTGCCGTTCGATCTCGGCCGGATCAGATCGGTGGCGGTGATCGGCCCGAACGCGGCGGAGGCAGTGGTCAGCGGCGGCGGCAGCTCGCAGGTCGAGCCGCCCTATCGCGTCAGCCCTCTGGAGGGGCTGCGGGCCAGGCTGGAGGGCAAGATCGTGCTCCGTTACGAGAAAGGCTGCGAGAACGTGCGCGATCTGCCGCTGCTCCGCCCGGGGAGCGTCACGCCGGCACAGGGCGAAGGCAGCGGCCTGTGGGGAGAGTATTTCGATAACCCGTCCTTCACGGGCAGCCCGGTTATCGCTCGCGTGGATCGGCGCTTCCGCTTCTGGCGGCTGGGTTTTGCGCCGCTGGAGACGACTCCGGCCGAGTTCTCGGTGCGCTGGACGGGCAAGATCGTGGCGCCGGGCACCGGCACTTATTCTTTCGGGATGAGCAATTCCGGCACGTGTCGGATCTACCTGGACGGCAAGCTGCTGGTCGAGAATGCCAACCCCCAGTCGGCGGCAGCGTGGCCGGTCACCGAGGCAGCGGCCGCGGTGAAGCTGGAAGAGGGCCGCGCCTACGATCTGAAGATCGAGTACGTGCGGCCGACCTGGCTCGACCTGCCGCATCTGCAGCTTCGCTTCGGCTCGACCCCGACGGCCGAGGAAGTTGCCGCTCAGATGGCGCGCGCCGTGGCCATCGCGCGCGAGTCGGACGTGGCGCTGATCTTTGTCGGCTATCCGGAGGCCTACGAGGCGGAAGGGAGCGATCGGCCCGACATGGCCCTCACCGGGCCGCAGGATGCGCTGATCCGGGCTGTCGCCGCGGTCAATCCGAACACGGTCGTCGTGCTGAACGTCGGCGCGCCGGTCGCCATGCCCTGGGCCGATCAGGTGGCGGCGATCGTGAACGCGTACTATCCGGGCCTGGAGAATGGCAATGCGGTGGCGCGCGTGCTGCTGGGCGAGGTCAACCCGTCGGGCAAGCTGCCGGTCACCTATCCGAAGCGGCTGGAAGACACGCCGGCCTACCTCAACTATCCGGGCGGTCGGGACGTGCGCTACGGCGAGGGGATCTTCGTCGGCTATCGCTACTACGACGCGAAGGGGATCGAGCCGCTCTTCCCGTTCGGCCACGGCCTGTCGTACACCACCTTCGCCTACAGCGATTTGCAGGCGCCGGCGCAGGTCAAGCCCGGCGAGCCCGTGATGGTCTCGGTGACGGTCACCAACACCGGTGACCGGGCCGGCAAAGAGGTGGTACAGCTCTACGTGCGCGATGTCGTGGCCAGCCTGCCGCGACCGCCGAAGGAACTGAAGCGCTTCGCCAAGATCGCGCTCCAGCCCGGCGAATCGCAGACTGTGCATTTCGAGCTGGACGCGCGCGCGCTGGCTTTCTACGATCCCGACCGCAAGGCATGGATCGCGGAGCCGGGCGAATTCGAGGTGCTGATCGGCAGCTCGTCGCGCGATATTCGGGCCAGGGCGACGTTCGAATTGGTCGGGTAGCCGGTGCACAGGCCGGATCGCGCTGCAAAACCCATGTGAAAGACGCAAAACGATGAATGTCCTCGTGATCCACTCAAGCCCCAATCTGGACGGTCTGACGGCTGCGTGTGCGGCGGCCGCGGCCGCAGGCGTGCGCGATGCCGGCGGCCAGGCCGAGGAGGTGCGGCTGAACGACATGCAGGTCGGCATGTGCCGGGCGTGCGATGATGGCTGGGGCACATGCCGGCGAGAGCATGTCTGTCAGGTATTGGATGGTTTCCGGGCGCTTCATGGTCGCGTTCTGGCTGCCGATGCCCTCGTGCTCGTGACGCCCGTCTACTGGGGCGAGATGAGCGAATCGGCCAAGGCGCTGACCGACCGGCTGCGGCGCTGTGAGGCGTCGCGCGGGGAACAGAGCGGGCTGGCCGGCAAGCCGGTGATCTGTGTGGCCGCGGCCGGCGGCTCAGGCGGTGGCATGATCACCTGCCTGTTGAGCATGGAGCGCTGGATTCAGCACGTGCGGGCGCGGCCGTTCGATCTGATCCCGGTCAACCGCTGGAGCCGGCCCTACAAGCTGACTGCGATTCGCGCGGCTGGCCGCGCGTTGGCGGCCGGAGCTTGGTAAGTGGCCACGATTCGCCTGGAAAACGTCAGCCGGATTTTCGCGCGCGGGGAGACGCCCCGACTGTTCGTGACGGGCCGTGGCCTGGCCGGCAGCCAGGCCGATCGCGCCTTCGCCGAGCGGGTGGCCGCTCACACGCGCGAGGAAGCTGCCGGCCGCAGCGCGCACGGCGAGGTGCTGGCGCTCGACCGGGTCAATCTGCTCGTGCCCGACGGCCAGACGATGGCCGTGTTGGGGCCGTCGGGCTGCGGCAAGAGCACGCTGCTGCGCGTCGTGGCCGGTCTGGATGACGACTACACCGGTACGGTCTACTATGACGGCCAGGACATGCGCAGCGTGCCGCCGGGCGACCGCTACATCGGCATGGTGTTTCAGAACTATGCGCTCTATCCGCACTTCGAGAGCCGTGGCAACCTGAGATTCTTCTTTTGGGTGCGCAAGGCGCCGAACGCCGAGGCCGAGGAGCGCATCCGTATCACCTCGGAGATCATGGGGATCGGCTTTGAGGAGTTGCTCGAGCGCAAGCCGGGCACCCTGTCGGGCGGACAGCAGCAGCGGGTGGCCATCGCGCGCGCCATTGTCCGCAATCCCCGCCTCTTTCTCTTCGACGAGCCGCTCTCGAATCTGGACGCCAAGCTGCGGCTGCAGACGCGCGTCGAGATCAAGCGGCTGCTCCATCGCTTCGCCATCACTGCGCTTTACGTAACACACGACCAGGATGAGGCCGTGGCGCTGGCTGATCAGATTGCCATCATGCGCGATGGCCGGATCGAGCAAGTGGGGCCGTATCCTGTGCTGTGCGACGATCCGCGCAATGCGTTTGTGGCGGGTTTCCTGGGCCGGCGGCCGATGAACCTGTTGCCCGGCGTTGTCCAGGACGATGGCCGGTTGCGGGTCGGCGAGGCGATGGTCACCCTGCCTGGAGCCGTGCGCTCGCGCTGTGCGCCGGGCCAGACGGTGATCCTGGGCGTGCGCCCAGAGGCCGGCCGGCTGCTCCTGGGGCAGCCATTGGCCGGTGACGAGTTCCGGCTGTCCGGGCAGGTCGAGGCGGTGGAGCCGGACTACGTGCATCGCACGCTGGCGGTCGGCCTGGCCGCCGGCGACCGTTCGTTCTGGGCCTATGGCCGCATCGAAGAATGGGTGCGCCCCGGTGAGCGGATCGAAGTGGCATACCGATTGGACGCACTGTACTTCTTCGATGGGAAGCGCGGTGATCGGCTGTAGGGGGCGATCCCTCGACGATCGCCCCCGCCATGGTCGTCGCGGCGATCAGACGAAGATCTGCCGTCTTTTGTTCTTCATCTTCCCTTCAAGCTGCGGCGTCTGCTGATAGCCCTCGGCCATCAGCTTCTCGTTGACCCGCTGCGCCAGCTCCGCATACGTGATCTGGTAATTCGCCTCGCGGATCGCCTCGATGGCGTAGTAGGTCATGGCACCGTGATACGTGCCGCCGATCTGCGCATCGTACGAGTATTCGGTGGCCTTGCAGCCGCTGAGCAAGATTTCCCTCATTCGCGATTGGGGATGTCCCTTCCGATGCTTCGAGCGCAGTCCGGCGAGCTGCGCATCGGGTAGATCGGGCAGCCCGAACTCGCGCGGGCGCAGCAGCCGGAGCCGCGGTGGCGGCACGATGGCCGGCGCGACAGCGCGCGTGACCGATCCGGAATGGCACGAGTCCGAGATAACCGTTAGCCGCACGCCCGCCGGCAGGTCGGCGAACAGACCGCGCAATTCGTCGTCCAGGATGAGGTTCTGTCTGAAATCGTAGGGTACCAGCGCCTCATCGTAGTGGTCCGGCTCATCGGTGCTGGTGTCCAACACGTAGGTACCGTGCGAGGAATTCGTGAAGACCAGCACATCGCCGGCGCGCGCGCCGGCCAACAGAGCCTTCAGGCCATCCAGGATGTTTGCTTTGGTCGCTTGATTGTCCAGCAGGAGCTTCACATCTGGTTTGGGCAAATCGTAGTGGGTTACAAGCAGTTCTGCCCACGCGTAGGCGTCGTTGACGCAGCCGTTGAGGTCCTGTTGTGTGCCGGGATAATTGTTGATGCCGACACAGAGCGCGCGCTTGGCCATAGTGGATCTCCTTTTCTTTTTCGATCAAAACTAGTGTATCATTTGTGCCACGATGTGTCAAGAATCGCTCAATGCCGGCGCCTCTACACGACGTTCCTGGCGCGCAGGCCCGCAATCGCTTCGGCATCGAAGCCGAGTTCGCCGAGCACGGCCTCGGTGTGTTGGCCCAGGGTCGGCGGCGGCAACCGGTAGACGATCGCGCCGTCGCGCATGTGCACGGGGAAGCCGAGCGAGCGCACCGGCCCGGCGACCGGATGCTCCAGCGTCACAATGAAATGCCGCGCCAGGATCTGCGGGTCGGACAGCGCCTGATCGAGCAGGTAGATCGGCCCCGAGGGGATATCGGCCTCGCGCAGGCGCTCCAGCCAGTAGGCGCTGGGCTGCGTCCGCAGACGTTCGCTCACCAGTGCCACGACTTCCGCCCGATTGTGGTTGCGCGCCGGGTTCGTGGCGAATCTCGGATCATCGCGCACCGAGTCGGGCAGGCCGAGCACGCCGCACAGCCGGGCCCAGATGCGATCGGTGCCGCCCGCAATGATGATATAGCCGTCGGCCGTCGCGAAAGGCTGGTAGGGCGTGATCGTCGGATGCTGGTTGCCCAGCCGTGGCGGGTTGACGCCGGTGGCGAAGAAACTGCCGGCCGTGGGACAGAGCCACGTCATCTGCGCTTCCAGGATCGCTGCATCAATCGCCTGGCCGCGGCCAGTGCGCTCGCGCTCGTAGAGGGCAGCCAGGATGGCCACCAGCGCGTAGACGCCGACCGTCATGTCCGAGATCGGCACCGGATAACGGATCGGGAGGCCGTCCGGTTCGCCGGTCAGGCTCATGATGCCGCTCATGCCCTGCGCCAGGATGTCGTAGCCAGGCTGGCCGGCGCGCGGGCCGGTGTGCCCGAAGCCGCTGATTGAGACGTGGATCAGACGGGGATTGCGCGCCAGGCAGCTTTCGGGATCCAGGCCGAGCTCTTGCATGGACGAGAGGCGAGGGATGTTGTTGACGAAGATGTCGGCGCCATCCACCAGTCTGCGGATGATCTCGCCTCCTTCCGGCGTTTTGACGTCCAGCGTGAGGCTCCGTTTGTTGCGATTTGTTGACATAAAATATGCGGATTCGCCGTTGACGTAGGGTGGCGCCCACCCGCGCGTCTGGTCGCCGGTGATGCGGCGTTCCACCTTGACGACGTCCGCGCCCAGGTCGCCCAGGTACATGGTGCAGAACGGCCCGGCCAGCGCTTCGGTCATGTCAACGACCCGCAGACCGGAGAGAATTGCGGATTGTGGGTGGGAAATGGTGGCTTGGGTCATGGGTGGCCTCGAGCGTGAAACGTGAAATGTGAGGCGTCAAGCATCAGGCGTCGAGTGCCAGGCGCCCACTTGCTGATTTGCCGATTGGCTGATTTGCCGACTCTCGCGACGTCGCCGGTCGCGCTCGCGGCGCTGGTCGGAGAGGGAGATGGCCGGGCCGCCGCGCAGCACGTTGATGATTTCGGCCATGATGCAGACCGCGATTTCGGCCGGCGTGCGCGCGCCGATGTCGAGGCCGATGGGCGCATAGACGCGGTCGAATTTGACGGGATCAATCCCCTGCTCGCGGGCCAGCAGCTCGAAGACGGCATCCACGCGGCGCCGAGAGCCGATCATGCCGATGTAGGCCACGGGCCGGTCGAGCACTTCGAGCAGGCACTCCACGTCGTGGCTGTGGCCGCGCGTGACCAGCACGACGAAGGTGTCGGCGTCCATGGGCAGGTCGCGCACGGTCTCGCGCAGTGGCGCGGCCAGCACCCGCCGCGCGGTGGGGAAACGAGATGGATGCGCGAAGCTGGGCCGGTCGTCGAGCACGGTGACGGCGAAATCGCAGAGCGCAGCGATCTGCGCCAGCGGCACGGCGATGTGGCCGGCGCCCACGATCAGCAGCTCGGGCGCGCGACGCTGCACCTCGACGAAAACGGCCACCGGCACGTCCTCGGCGGTCCGATAGCGCAACAGCTTGTGTTGCCGGCCGCGCAGGACGGCCTGGGCATCGGCGATCACCTGCGCCTCCAGGCCGGCCAGGCCCAAGTTGCCCTGGGGCGGTCGGTCCGACCAGATCACGGCCTGCTGTCCGACCGTCGGCCCGCTGACGACGGTTGCCAGCGCTACCGGCTCCCGGTTGCGGATCGCCTCCAGCAGGACATCGGCGTAGGATGGAGGGCGGTCGAGGCCGGCCATTACTGCCGCTGCGCCTGGCCCGGCCCGCTCCACGAACACATCCATGATCCCGCCGCACACGCCGAGCGCCTGCATGGAGATGTCCTCCGTCAGGTCCACGCGCACGGTGGTCGGCTTGCCGGTCTGGATGACATCCAGGCCGGCCTTGATCACATCCGCCTCACCGCAGCCGCCGCCCACGGTACCTACGTGACGCCCCAGCGGATGGATGATCATTTTGGCGCCCACCTCGCGCGGAACCGAGCCTTTGACCTCCACGATGGTGGCCACGGCGACGGTTTCGCCCGCCTCCAGCAGTTCGTTCAACCGTGTGTAGATGTTTTCCATGATCGGGGGCTCCGTTCCCTCGACAGGAGGGTCACCTGGGCAGGGCGGCCCGGCCGGCCGTGATCGCCTTCACCTCGGCCTTTACGTTTTCGATGTCGAACACCCGTTTCCAGTCGGGCTGGAAGAGGACGGATTTGGCCCGTTCGACCGCCAGTTTGGCGCCGTCAGAAAACTGCGCATCCAGATAGCCGAACAGGATGCCGACGTTGATGTTCATATGGCCGAGCGCAAACTCGCGCGCGGCTTCGGCCGGCACGCCACGACGCACTGCTTCGTCTATCGCCTCTTTCATCACGACCATGCAGGTCAGGATCACGGTCTCGGCCATGGCCGGTTCGAGCAGCGCCATCTGTTCGACGGTCACGCGATAGGCGTTCATCACCGGCGCGAACATGCGCCGGGCAATGGCAACCCCGCGTTCGTAGTCGCTCTCTGGGCCTTGCATGAGCGCGCAGACGATGTGTTGTTTGGCCGCAACGCCTCCGTAGAAGTCTTGTCGTGCGACAGGATCGGTCTCATCGTTGACGATCGGCGGATGGCATGGATGGACGACGAAGTAGCTGATGTCGGCGCGGGCAGGCAGTTCGCCGCCGTAGGGCGCGGCCGGATCGAGGCAAATCACCAGCGCGCCCGGCTTGAGCCCGGGCACGATGTCGTGTGCCACCTTGCCGAGCACGGTGTCGGGCACGGCCAGGATCACCGCATCGGCCAGGGCGATGGCCGTCTCGGCCGGAGTCGGCATCAGGCCGTTGGCGCGCAGACGCGCGAGGCTCGCGTCGCCTGCTTCCACATACAGGGTGGTGAATTCGGTCGTCTCTCGCAGCCGGTTGGCGATGCGCGTGCCGATCTTGCCGGCTGCGCCGAACAATGCAACGGTGGTCATGGGTATGTCTCCATTTTTTATCTTGGCGAGCCCCCACAAAGGCGGGCGGGTTTTCCGTGCCGGGGGCCTTTGGCCCGGCTATGCGAGCGATGACCCCCTGGCCGGCGCGATGCGGACCAGGCCTGCCTTGCCCGTCTCCTCGCTGATCTCGATCGCGGCCACGCCGAACGCTCGGATCACCTCGGCATTGGTCAACAGGTGCGGGGTGATCCTGGCCGTGCGGTATTCCGACGGGCCGGTCGCGCAGGCGAGCGGTAACAACAGCTGATCGGCCAGGTGCTCGTCCACTGCGCCGACACCGGCCAGGAACTTCTCCAGCCACAGGCACGCTTCGTCGGCGACCTGCTCGGCCCGTTTTCCCGGCGCGCCCAGGGCCGAGAAACAGGCGGTGCTGTGCCGGAATTCGGCCAGCAGGATGAGCGCGGTGCCTTTGTTGTTGGCCCCCACCTCGGCGGCCTCGATCTCTAGCCGGTTGTGGCGTCCGGCCAGGCGCCGCAAGGCCCGGTCGCGCTGCCGTTCGGCGATGCTCATGTCGAGATTGGCGACCAGGGAGAGGCCGCGAATGCCTTTGAGCGCGCCTCGTTCTGTCAGCCGCAGCGGAGAGACCGCTTCGGCCGCTGCGATCCTGGCCTGCACGATGCCGCCGCCCGCCGGGTAGAAGCCCGCCAGGTCGAGCTGGAGCTCGCCGTCCAGTCCGATGCGGCGCAGGAAGGGCAGCCATTGCCACGCGAGATAATGATAGCACGGGCTCCAGGGCACATGTGTGCCGCCGGTTACCGTGATCTCAGAGGCCGCGCCGGCCAGGGCCAGCGGCAGCCAGATCGTCTGGAGCACCAGGCTGGTGGCGCCGGCCGTGCCGATGTCGCAGCGATAGGCGGCCGGCCGCACGTCGGCCGGCGCGAAGGTCAGCGCCTGCGAGTTGACGTAATCGCCTGTCACCTGCGCCTGGCTGATCTGCGCGGCGGCGCGCACGGCCGCCAGATGCTGGGGCTGGAGGCCGGGTTTGGCGCGGCCGGCCCGGATGCGCGTGATGCGCAGCGGCCGGCCCGTGAGAATGCTCAGAGTCAGCGCGGTGCGCAACACCTGGCCGCCGCCTTCGCCCAATGCGCCGTCAATCTCCACCATCGGTCACTCTTCCAGATCGAGGAAACGCGTGAGCAGGGCATTGCGCCAGACCTGACGCTGGACGAGGAGCCAGAGGACCGTCATGCCGATGACGCCCAGGTAGATTTCGGGCGGCAGCGGCGCCAGCTGGAAGGCCGCGGCCAGCGGTTCGATCAGTTGCAACGCAACGTAGGCCAGGATCAGCACGCCGGCGAGGAGGACCGGTCGCCGGTCGCCGCTGTACTCGGCGCCGCCCACGAACCAGCGCGTCGGCGGCAGCGCGAACACCATCAGCAGCACGCCGCTGAGCACGGTGAAGCCGGTGAGCGCGGTCTGCGCCGAGAGAAGCGTGGCCGAGGCGCGGAACGCCTCCGGCGTGGAGATGTCGTAGGTGACGCCCACATAGCGCTCGAATCCGGCGATCATCTCCGGTGTGACCACAATCCGGGCCAGATCGTTCTGGATGACGAAGAACGTGCCGATGTACACGGCCAGGCCGCACAGCGCGATCAGGCCGGCCGCGGGCAGGGTGAAGTGGAGGATGCTTCGATACACGCCCATCTGCGTGGGGCCGGGCCGTGCCCACAGCGCCAGCGCGATCGGCGGCACCCCGCGCGCGAAGAAAGAGAGCAGGGTGTTCTGGCTGGCCGAGAACGGAAAGCCGATCTGCAGCGCAGCGGTCGCCACCACAAGCAGCGCCAGCGAGAAGACGGTGACCAGATACACCTTCAGGATGTTGTGCACGCTATTGATGATCCGCTGTCCTTCCGCGAACGCGTAGGGCAGCGCCTCGAACGAGTCGCCCAACAATACCATGTTGGCGACCGCGCGCGTGGCCGACGAACCGCTCTCCATGGCGATTCCCATGTTGGCTTTTTTCACCGACAGCACATCGTTGACGCCATCGCCGATCATGGCGACATACTCGCCCTGGCGGCGCAGCGCGGCGACCAGGGCCTCCTTCTGCTGCGGGGTGATGCGGCCGAAGATGGTTGCCTCGGCTGCCGCGGCTTCGAATTCGGCCGGCGTCATGCGTGCCAGCTCTGGCCCGGAGACGCGTTTGAGCTCACCGGTCAGGCCGGCCTGACGGGCCAGCGCCGCCACGGCTTGCGGATTGTCGCCGGAGATGATCTTCAGCCGCACGCCGTGCGCGGCGAACGCGGCAAGCGTCTCACGCAGGTGTGGTCGCAGCTCATCGCTCAGGCTGACCACGCCCAGCAGGGTGAGGGGCGGCAGGCCGGCCTCGCCGGCCGCATTGTGCAGGCTCAGCTCGTGCGGATTGTGCGCGAAGACGAGCACGCGCAGTCCCTGATCGGCCCAGGCAGCCAGCTGGCGGTCGGCCGCCGGGTCAATGCGCAGGTGCTCCTGCAGCGCCTCGGCCGCGCCGAGCACATACACTCCGCGCATCGCCGGCCGACCGTTCCCGTCATCGTCAATGGCCAGCGCCGACCATTTGCGCGCCGAGGCAAACGGCACTTCATCTACGACCCGGCGCCGAACGCCCGCCAGCCCCTCGCTGAGCGCCTGGCTGGTCTTGTTGGGAGCGGCGGTGCTGGCGGCGAAATCGGCCAGCCAGGCCTCGAGACGGTGCTGCTCGATTCCGGCTGTAGGAAGAACGGCATGATACCTCAGCTTGTTGCTGGTCAGCGTGCCGGTTTTGTCGCTGCAGAGGACGGTCACATTGCTGAGCGATTCGATCGCGTTGATTTGCTGCACCAGTCCCCCACGCCGGCCGATGCGCACCGCGCCCCAGGAGTAGTTCAGGATGATCACGGTGAGCAGCCCGGCCGACACCATGCCGGTGATGACGGCCGCGCCGGACAGGAAAGTCTCGATCCGCATGGGGAGCACGAAGAGCGCCAGCGCCAGCAGGATCATCTGATACAGTACGATCAGCATCAGCACGCGCAGCAAGCGGTTGATCTCGCGCTGGAGCGGCGTGCGCTGCACCTGAAATTTGCGCGCCTCGGCGGTCAGCTTATTGGCGAAGCTGTTTTCGCCGACGGCCGTGGCCTCGACCAGTGCCGCGCCGGTGACGCAAAAGCTGCCCGACAGCACCGTCTGGCCGGTCGTTTTCAGGATCAGGTCCGATTCGCCGGTGAGGGGCGACTCGTCCACCTCGATCCGGCCATCACCGATCACCACGCCGTCCACGGGGATCTGGTCGCCGGCCTGGATGCGCAGGACATCGCCCTGCACCAGCTCGGCCGGATCGAGCGGCTGTGGCCGACCGTCTCGCCAGACCGTCACTTTGGCGCGCGCCAGCAGCGCGATGCGGTCGAGCTGGCGTTTGGCGCGCCCCTCCTGGATGACGCCGATGAGCGCGTTGAAGACGACCAGGCCAACGGTGAAGAGCGCGCTGCGCAGGTCGCCGATCAGCACCATGCCCGAGCCGATCACATAGAGCACGATGTTGACCGGGTTGAAAACGTTTTCGCTCAGGATATCCCGATAGGAGCGGCTGGTCGTCAGGCGTACCGCATTGCCCAGGCCCTGGCGCCGTCGCGCCAGCGCTTCGCTGCTGCTCAATCCGATTTTTTGCGCCACGAATCCTCCGGCCGCGCCTTCAGGTTTCTGCAACGATCCGATCCACCACCAGCTGGCGGAATTCAGGCGAAAGGCTGGCGAAGTAGGCGCTGAAGCCGGTGACGCGCACCACCAGGTCGGGGTATTTGCCGGGGTCGCGATGCGCCTCCAAGATCTGCGCCTTGTCCAACACGTTCAGGTTGATCTGGGTGCCACCCAGCGCGAAATGCGAGCGAATGAGCGCGGTGACCGCGGCGATCCCGGCGTCGTCTCGGCCCAGACCGGGGTCCAGGTCGAGCTGCAGCGGGGCGGTGTTGCCGTAGCCCGGCTGCACCGCTGCGACCGCCACCGCCAGCGCGGTGGGCGCGCCATCCTTGCGAAAGCCCGGGTCGGGATTCGGGCCGTGGGAGATCGGGTCGCCGGCGTGGCGACCGTTCGGCGTCGCGGCGATCTCTTTGCCCATGGCGATCATGCTGGCCCAGGAGAACAGGCCGGGGATCATGTTGTAGCCGGCCGGCGTGGGCTTTTCTTTGACTAGATCGGTGAAGAGGCGGGCGATGTGCATTGCGTATTCGTCGGCGATGGTGCCGCCATGTCCGAAGCGAGGGCCGCGCTTCATCAGCCGCCGCGCGCGCTCGCCGTCTTCGCCGGCCCAGTCGCTTTCCAGGTAGTGCTTGAGCTGCGTCCAGGTGAGACGGCCCTCGCGCTCGATCCAGTGCGCGCACGCGGCGAAAGAATCGGCAACCGTCGCCAGCCCTGCCGCGTCCACGCACAGGTTGTAGTAATCCACGCCGCCGGCCGCAGCATCCAACCCGCGTTCGATCGTGCCGTGGCAGAGCAGGTCGAGCACCAGCTCGGGAAAGACATCGCCCATGTGGCGGAGGTGGAAATCGAGCCCCTCGGCCGTGACCGCGACTGCCCGGCGCAGGTGATCGGCAAAGCGCGACCAGAGTTCGGCCGTGCCGGGCTCGCGGCTGACCTCCAGCATCTCGGCCAGGGCTGTCTGGAACACGGCAGCCAGGTTGATCTTTACCAGGTCGTTCATCGTGTACTCGATGCCCGGCAACGCCAGCCAGTGGCAGCCGGAATAGACACGTTGTCGCGAAAGCTCCGGCGGATAGCCGTTGCGCGCGAAGCCTTCTACCGTGCGATCCACGCCGAGGAATTTGGGAACACCCAGCCGATCCTGGAACATGATCTCGACGCCGCGCGTGAGCAGGCCCGGATCGGTGGTATCGCCCACGCAGACGCCGATGTTCGCCGGGATTTTCATGCGGTGGGCGGCTTCCAGGATCAGGTAGGAGACCGGATTGGTCACGTCGCGGCCGGTCGCGTCCGGGCCGCCGAGCTGGATGTAGCCCGTATCGCGCAGCAACAGACAGGCGATGTGGAAGGCGGCCTCGTCGTTGGTCAGGGTGCCGGCTGCCCGATCGCGCTCGTAGTAGGGCAGGAGGAGAACGTCGAGCCGGCCGATCGCGCCGCTGCCGTTGTACATGCGCGCGGCGACCAGATACCAGAGCAGCCACTGGCACGCCTCGCGGAAGGTGCGCGGGGGATGGCTGATCAGCCATTCGTTCATCTCAGCGATTTCGGCCAGATTGCGGCGCACTTCGGGCCGGGGCTCGGCCGCGGCCATCTCGCGCGCAGCCACGGCATGGCGCCCGATCCAGTCCTGCATGCCCAGGACGACATCGGTGAGGCCGTCGTAGAAATCGGCGCCTGCGGTGCGTGCGTCGTGCTCCGGCGCGTTGAGCTCACGGTAGTAGCCGATCTTGGCGAGCAAGCCGCCCCAGCCCAGCTCCAGGCCGATCGCCAGGTCGGGACAGAAATGTTGCGTCGCGCCGATGCCGCTGTGGATCTGATAGCGGTGCTGCGCCTCGTGCAGGTGCGAGAAGTCCATGTCGGGGTTCCAGTGCGGCTTGCGATACGACATGAAGTTGACCATCGTCGCGCCGGCGAGCGAGGCGGCCGGATCAATGTAGACCGGGTGGCGCTCCAGCAGCGCCCGGAAGGTGCGACCCACGGCGACTGGCCCGAAGAAGCCGCCGCTGGGATGATTGACAGCGATCGGGATGTCTTTCAGCCGCACGTCGTTGATCAGCACGCCGGAGCCGCTCAGCGCCTGGACGATCTCGCGCGCCTCTGGTGGCGGCAGAATCAGCCCCCAATCGTCATGGTTCATCGCGCCGATGATCTGCCACTTCTCGGCCGTGTGCGCCATTTTGGTCGCGCGCAGCGCTTTGTAGCGCGCTTCCAGGGTGAATGGGATGGGAGCAGAGGAGGTTTGCAACATCGTGGTTTCCTGTCTTGTGTTGTTTTGCGACGAGCCAATGCGCAGATCGGCCCCTGCCCAGGTAGCATGTCAATGCGCTCGCACCGGCACCCCTGATGCGTGCGCAACTTCGGACAGGACAGCCAGCAGCTCCCTGGGCGGCGGGTTGAGATCGCGCGCCCGATATTCCAGGCCCAGGCTGCGATATTTGTCGGCAGCCAGGCGGTGAAACGGAAGCAGCTCCCACGAGATGTCGGTCGGGCCGACACCATTGCCCGCACCGGCCCGCAGGCTGACCAGTTCGGCGATGAACGCGGCGATGGCCGCAATCTCGGCCGGCGTGTCGTTGACGCCGGGCACGACCGGCGTGCGCAGGAGCAGTGGCACGCGCATGCCGGCGAGGCGCCTGGCATTGGCCAGGATGCGTTCGTTGCCGACGCCCGTGGCAGCCCGGTGTTTTTCCGCATCCATCTGCTTCAGGTCCATCATCACCAGATCGGTGAACGGCAACAGCATGGCCAGGTTTTCCCAGGGCACGTTGCCGCATGTTTCGATGGCCGTGTGCAGTCCTTCTGCTTTGCAGCGGGCCAGAATGGCGCGGGCAAAATCGGGCTGCAGGGCCGGCTCGCCGCCGGACAGGGTGACCCCGCCGTCGGAGGCCTCATAGAAGACGCGATCGCGCAGGACCTCGGCGACGACCTCTGTGTCCGTCACATGCCGGCCGGCCAGGTTGAGGGCTTCGGCCACGCACGCCTCGACGCATTTGCCGCACGCCACGCAGCGCTCGCGCGTGAAGCTTCGGCCGTGCTCGTCCAGATGCTGGCCGCCATGCTCGCAGGCGACGACGCACGCGCCGCAGGCGATGCAGCGGTTGGGCAGAAACTGCACTTCGGGCGTCATGCGCAGCCCTTCGGGGTTATGGCACCAGAAACAGCGCAGCGAACAGCCCTTCAGGAAGACGGTCGTCCGGATGCCGGGCCCGTCGTGGACGGAAAAACGCTGAATGTCGAAAATCAGGCCGGTGGTCATGGCAAATGCAGACAACTCCGTGGCGCGTGTTTCAGAAGAAGATGCTATCACCGTTCGAGGGGATTGTCAACGCGAATGCGCGGCGATTTTCGGGTGTGGTTGCAGGGCGACGATTTCCGGAAGCGGTCAAGTTGATTTACAATCTGCGCATTGTTCGATTCGTGTCACACGGGCAGCGTTCGGAGGGCATATGCGTTTCTTTGACTGCAACGTTTTTTTTCGGCCTGCCGATTGTCCGGCCGTTACGTCCCGTACCGACTGCAGAGATGCTGCTGGCCGAAATGGATCGCGCGGGCATCGAGCGCAGCCTGGTCTGGCACATCGCCCAGCACGACGCGTCGCCGCAGCTCGGCAACCGGCTGCTGGCCGATGCGATCCGGCCGCATGACCGGTTGGTCGGCTGCTGGACGGTGTTGCCGAACCACGCGCATGAGTTCCCGCCGCCGGCAGAACTGTTCGACCAGATGCGCCAGCAGCGCATTGCCGCGCTGCGCATCTTCCCGACCGCGCATCGCTTTCAGGCGAATGCTGTAAGCCTGGGCGATCTGCTGGAGGCGATGGTGGCGCGTCGCGTGCCGCTTTTCCTTTCCATGCGCCGTGGGGCCAATTGGGCGGTTGCCTATGCCCTGTTGGCCGAGTTCCCGCAACTCGTGTGCGTCATCTGCGATCATGGCTGCTGGGGCGAAGATCGTTCGTTTCGGCCGCTGTTGAGCCGCTATCCGAACGTGTATGTGGACACGGCGCAGTATCTGCTCGACGGCGGGATCGAGGCACTGGTGGCCGATTACGGCCCAGGACGGCTTCTGTTCGGCAGCGGCTTCCCCGAGTCGTACCACGGCGGCATGATGCTGGCATTACGCCATGCCCGGATCGGCGAGGAGGCGAGGCAGGCCATCGCAGCCGGCAATCTGGAACGCATTCTGGCAGAGGTAATCCTATGATCGGCATATCTCCCCTGGCGCGCGAGTTTTGGGAACATGGCCGTTCGGCCTTGTGTCCGATCTACGACATGCACGGCCACATGGGCACGTTTCACTCGATCTACTTTCCGCGAGCCGAAGCAGCGGACATGATCCGCACGATGGACGAATGCGGCGTGCGCATGCTGGTCTTTTCGCATCATCACGCACTGTTTGCGCCCGATGTGGGCAATGTGCCCGCAGTGGAAGCGGTGCGACGCTATCCCGACCGGCTACGGGCCTACTGCGCGTTGAACGCGAACTACCCGGAGCAGCTCGAGGTGGCGCTGGCGGATTTCGACGCATATGCCGATGTGTTCGTGGGCTTCAAGTTTCTCCCCGACTATCACAAAGTGGCGCTGACCGATGCCCGCTGTCGGCCGGCCTGGGAGTTCGCCGAGGCGCGGCGGCTGCTCGTGCTGACACACACCTGGCGCGATAGCCCCTACGATGGCCCGGCCATCGTGCGACAGATCGCGGCGCGCTATCCGAATGTGCCGCTGTTGCTGGGCCACTCTTGCCATGACGACTGGGATGCGGCCGTGGCCCTGGCCCGCGACTTCCCGAACATTTACCTGGAACTGACCGCGGTCTTCGATGATCGGGGGCCATTGGAAAAGTTTTGTGCCGAGGTCGGCTCGCACTGCCTGTTGTTCGGCACCGATCTGCCGTGGTTCGATCCGCATCAGGCGATTGGCGCGTTGCTTTCGGCCGACATCAGCGATGAGGACCGGCATAACATTTGTCATCGCAATGCCGAACGATTGCTGGCGCCGTTTCTGACCTGAAAACAGCTGTGCTCACGCGCCAGGCACTCTGCAGGGTGCCCGGCGCGTGGCGGCTTTCACCCGAGGTATTCTCATGTTTCCCATCGCCTCATCCGCTTTCGACACCCTTCTTTTCGCCAGTGCCCGCGCCTCGGTGCATTTCGCGTTGCATTGCCTGGAGCCGTTCAACGGCCATCTTCGCCCCATCTCCAGCTTCGTCAAGCCCGATGGCGAGATCATGCACTGGCATGACTTCGGCGACCTGATCGGGCCGGGCTGGGCGGCCAACGCGGTCGGCGGTGCGCATCTGCTCTGGCGTTGGGGCGATTATCTCGGCGACGCGGCCATACAGTCTGCAGCCCTGGCGCTGCTCGATCATGTGCTCGCGGACGGCTACATAGACCGCGTCATAGGCTTCATCTGGCCCTACTACGATCTGGCCCGGCAACGATTTTGCCTGAATTACGTGCATCGCGATGATTGGCTCTGCCCCGGCTCGCTGGCAAAGATTGGTGTGCAGTTGCTCGAGTTTGCGGAGCAAATCGGCGCATCGGCAAATGGGCAAGCGGGCGAGGTCGGGGGCGGGGCGTCACGGGCGGCCGAGATGCGGGCGGCGGCGGTCGGGCTTGCCGGCTGGCTCTTCGATCATACGCCGTCGTTGCCAGGCGGTTGGGTGCCGCGCCGGATCACGGCGACGGGCGAGGCGTTCCCGTTCACGCCGCACGGCCGGCCCGACCCGATCCACGATCACAGCGCGGATGGGCTCTTTTTGCTCGAGCTGGCCGTGGCGCTGACGGTGGCCGGCCTGGCCGATTATCGGCTGCAGGCCGAGGCGCTCGGCGAGGCGTTTGTGGTCGCGGGCGGGCTGTGGGGCAGTATTAATCACGATACCTATGACGATCACGAGAACGTGGCGTATGCGGTTGCGTTTCGTGTTTTGCGTCGCACGGCAGAGATGTTGGGCCGGCCGGCCTGGCGCGATTTTGCCTATCAGGTGGCGTTGCCTGGCCTGGCGCGTTTCCGCATGGCCGAGGACCGCAACGGCGTTGCTGCGGCCGGACTGCTGTGGATGGAGGAGACGTGGGACACTGCGTATCTGTGGGAAAATGCAGAGGCGGCGCAGGCGTACCTCGAGGCGTGGGCCGAGACCGGCGATGGCGCCTGCCTGGAGGCTGCGCTGGGCATCCTGGCCGGCATCGCGCGGCATCATTACGGCGACCTGGGCTTTCTGACCGAGGGCGTGGATTGGAACAACCATGTCGGCCAGGAACATCATGTAGACGCCGCGCAGTACGGCGCCATTCAATACACCGAGCCACTCCTCAACAATCTGCATTTCGTGGGGCCCACGCTGTTCTATCTGCGAAGGATCGGCTATCGGCCGCCGGTCGCGCTGGATGATACCGGCGCCATCGCGCTGGTGAATGCCGCGCGGTCCGGCCGATCTGCGGAATTTGGGACTTGACAAATCACTGCTTTCGGTGTATAAGAACATTACACGTGTAACGTGACACGTATCTCCTGCCCAGTGGTCAAGGTCGAGCACTGCATGAAGCCTCCGACTCAAAGTGATGTTGCGCGTCTGGCCGGTGTGTCGCGGGCCACAGTCTCTTACGTGTTGAGCGGTCGCACGGGTGGCTCGATTGCTACTGCCGAGGAGACCCGTCAGCGTGTCTTGCAGGCCGCTGCCGCGTTGGGATATGAGCCGAATGCGATGGCTCGTTCACTACGCCTGCGTGAAAGCAAGACGATCGGCCTGTTGGTGCCCGATACGGGCAACCCATACTACTGGTCCCTGCTACAAGGAGCCGAAGCCGAAGCGCATTCCTGCGGCTACGATATCCTGCTTGTTCACACTGCTTTGGATCCGGTGCGTGAGCGCGACGCGATACGGGCTGTGTTGCGTCGGCGTGTGGATGGCCTGTTGATCATTTTGGCCTTTCATGACCGTGTGGCCGAGGAAGTGCGGAACGTGGTGGGACGTCGCAATCCGGTCGTCTTGATCGGTGAAGCGGCGATGCTTGACGCCAATGTGGATTCCGTCCAGTCTGATCATGCCGGGGGCGGGGTGCAGATGATGGCTCATCTGCTTTCTTTGGGACATCGGCAGATCGGTTTCGTGTTCGGGGTAGCTGGCCCGCCGCTGGGGCAGGAACGCCTGGATGCCTATCGGCAAGCTCTGCGCAGCATCGGCGCTCAGGACCCCGATGAATTGGTTGAGCATTGCGGCGTGACCCTGGAGGAGGGCTATCGTGCAGCCCACCGGTTATTAGGGCGATCACCCCGTCCTACGGCTCTCCTCGTGATCAACGATCTTTTGGCGCTCGGTGTGCTGCGGGCCGTTCACGAACGCGGCCTCCGTGTTCCGGAGGACGTCTCTGTTGCCAGCTTCGACGACATTCCGATGGCCCGTTACGCAAATCCACCTTTGACAACCGTGTGCGTGCACGCGGATCGAGTCGGTCGTACCGCGATGCGTCTCTGCTTTGATCGTATGCGGGACCCCGATCGGCCCATCCAGGCGGTCCGTTTGTCGGCCGAACTGGTGCAACGGGGTTCCACAGGGCCGGCGCCGGTGTATGCGGCGCCGGATTCTGCTTTGCGAAAGGAGGTGGTGATCGCCTGATCGTTCTCGCCGCTTCGTTCTGTCGTCTTCGGTAGTTTGGATCATCTTCAGTTACCCGATCTAAGGAGAAAGGGAGAAATGTTTAAGCGCTACTGGTGGTCCATTCTCATCGTGGTGGCGATGGTTCTGTCTGCTTGTGGTGGACAGGCGACACCGGCGCCTGCCCCTGCCAAGGCAGAGCCGACCAAGGCACCGGTTGCAGAGCCGACTAAGGCGCCAGTTGCAGAGCCGACCAAAGCCCCGGCTGCTCCGGCTGCTCCCCCCAGCAAGTACTCCGAAGCCCCGATTCTGGCCGAGCTGGTGAAGGCCGGTAAGTTGCCCCCTGTGGATCAGCGCCTGCCCGAAGTGCCCTTCGTCGTGGATAAAGGCGTTTTGATCTCCGAGAAAGATCTGCCCGATTGGGAGCCCGGCAAATACGGCGGCACGCTGCGCGTCGGCCATAGCGTCGCCAACTGGGCGCCCGACATCTTCGTGATGATGGACGAGGCGGTCTTCCAGGGCCAGGGTATCAGCATGGATGGCATTCGCCCTAACGTCATCGAAAGCTACAAGGTCGAGAACGACAACAAGGACTTCACCTTCAAGATCCGCAAGGGCCTGAGATGGTCCGACGGTACGCCGGTCACCACCGAGGATGTCCGGTTTACCTTCGAGGACATGTACGGCAACGATAAACTCTACCCGAACGGCGTGCCGAACGAGTTTCGCGTTGGCTTCTCCGTGAAGGGCGAGAAGGGGACGACGACGATCATTGACGACTACACCTTCAAGATCTCCTTCCCCAAGCCGTACGGTGGCTTCATCCGCAACCTGTGGATCGAGGGTTGGAAGGGCTACACCCTGGCCATCAACCCGGCGCATTACCTCAAGAAGTTCCACATCAAGTACACCAAGCTTGAGGAGATGCAGCCCGAGATGGCCAAGATGAACCTCAAGGACGAGTGGTGGCAGTACTTCGCCCAAAAGCGCTGCCAGAACTGGGACATGACCAACCCGCGCTGCGTGGACTTCCCCGGCCTCTACCCGTGGATCCCCAAGGCTTCCGGCAACCCCAGTGTCCTGATGTGGGAACGCAACCCCTACTATTTCAAGGTGGACAGCAAGGGTCAGCAGCTGCCCTACATTGACAAGATCGTCTCGCAGCAGGTCGAGAACGTCGAAATGCTCAACCTGAAGCTGTTGGCCGGCGACATTGACTTCATGCGCGAGTCCACCGGCCTGGTGAAGATCCCGCTCTACAAGGAGAACGAGCAGAAGGCCGGCTTCCGGGTGGTGCTGACCGACATGCACGTGGACTCCTCTGGCCTGCGCTTGAACCAGACCTTCGACGATGCCGATTGGCGGAAAGTGGTGCGGGATATCCGCTTCCGCCGGGCCGTCAGCCTTGCCATCAACCGCAAGGAACTGATCGAGAACGTCTACTACGGCTATGCCTCGTTGCCGCTGGAGCTGGTCGGCGAAGAGTACTCCAAGTTCGATGTGGCGGCGGCCAACAAGCTGCTCGACGAGATGGGCCTGACGCAGAAGAACGCCGATGGCATCCGTCTCTATCCGAGCGGCAAGCCGATTGAAATCTTGCTTGAGCACGGCGCGCACGCGCCCGACATCGCACCGGTGGCCGATCTGACCGCGCAATATCTGAAGGTGATCGGCCTCAAGGTGACGGTCAAGCAGATTGATCCGAGCTTGTGGGGCACGAAGTGGGCCGCCAACCAGATCCAGGCCACGGTGATGTGGAGCCATGACCGCGGCTGGGACAACGATGCCGTGTCGGGCAGCGTGTACCGCGCCGGTGTCCTCTGGTCGGATTGGGTCAACACCGAGGGCAAGCAGGGCGAGGAGCCACCTGACTGGGCGAAGAAGGCCTATGAGATCGATGCCCGCCGCTGGCAGGTGGTCTCCGGCTCCGATGAGTACAAGAAGATCGTCGCCGAGGGCACAGCCTGGTGCCGCGCGAACCTGCCCTACATCAACTTCGTCGAGAACGTGAAGTATCCGATGGTCGTCTCGCAGAAGATGGGCAATGTGCCGCAGTCCGGCTTCGCCATCGCGGCGAACTTCTCCGGCGAGCAGCTGTTCTTCAAGTAATGGGGTGACGGCCTTGTGTGTCGGGCGCTTGCACAGCGCCCGACACACATTGCAGTTCTTCTTCAAGTAAGCGATCTGCTGGTCGCCGTCTGGGCGCTGTGCCGGTCTCGGGCGGCGATTAATCTTGAATGAGGAGGAGAGTAGACGTGTTACTGTACATCATCCGTCGTCTCCTGATGTTGATCCCGATCTTGATCTTGATGTCCATGGTGGCATTTTTCTTGATCGAGCTACCGCCAGGAGACTACGTCAGCTTCCGCATTCAGCAGCTGAAAATGTCCGGCGTCGAGGTCTCGGAGGATGAGGCGCAACGCCTGATGATCCAGTTTGGCCTGGATAAGCCGCTGCCGTTGCGCTACTGGCAGTGGGTTTCCGGCATCGTGCTGCGCGGCAACTGGGGTTGGTCGCTGCAATGGAACAAATCGGTCAACGAGATCCTGTCTGAACGCATCCCGATGACTATGGTGATCTCGTTCTCGGCGCTCATCTTCTCATGGATGATCGCCGTGCCGATCGGCATTTACTCGGCCACCCACAAATATTCGATCGGGGACTATCTGTTTACTTTCCTCGGCTTCATCGGGGTGGCGACGCCCGGCTTCCTCCTCGCGTTGATCATGGCCTGGCTCCTGTTCACCCAGCTCGGCTTTTCGGCCCTGGGCCTTTTTTCCAAAGAGTATCTCGACGCGCCGTGGAGTTGGGCCAAGTTCGTGGATCTGCTGAAGCATCTCTGGTTGCCGCTGATCCTGGTTGGGCTGAGCAACACCGCGGGCACGATCCGCGTCGTGCGCAACAACCTGCTCGATGAACTCAACAAGCAATACGTGATCACCGCACGGGCCAAGGGCCTCTCTGAATGGAAACTGCTTTTTAAGTATCCCGTGCGGATGGCGATCAATCCGTTGCTCAGCACGGTAAGTTGGGTCCTTCCCGGCCTGGTCTCGAGCACCGTCCTGATTGACATCGTCCTAAGTCTCCAGACCGTTGGGCCGGTGTTGCTGCGGGCCACCCTGGCGCAGGACATGTATCTCGCCGGCAGCATCGTGCTGATCTTGAGCGCGTTGACTGTGATCGGCGCCCTGATCGGCGACATCTTGCTGGTTCTGGTGGATCCCCGTATCCGTTTCGGGAGGTTGGCCAAGTGAGCGCCCAAGAGAGTGTCGCCGTGTCGTCTGAGACGGCTCAGCAAACCCCCATCGCCCAGAAGAAACGTTCTGCCGAGGAGCGCTATTATTATGCCAGCCAGCGCGAGCTGATCTGGTGGCGGTTTACTCGACATAAGGCCGCTGTGTTCGGCGCGGTGGTGCTGATCGTGCTTTACCTGTGTGCGCTCTTCGCCGATTTCCTGTCGCCCTACTCCATGGACACGCGCTTTGAGGGGTATCAGGCGGCGCCGCCGACCCCCATCCACTGGATCCGGCCAGATGGCGGCTTCCAACCCTATATCTATGGGCTGCAGCGCAAGCTCGATCAGAAGACGTTCAAATGGATTTATACCGAGGATACCAGCAAGCTCTATCCGCTGCGCTTCTTCGTGCGGGGCGAGGAATATAAGTTTCTGGGTCTTTTCAAGACCAATATTCACCTGTTCGGCGTTGAGGGCGCCCCCATCTTCGTCTTCGGCACCGATCGGCTGTCCCGCGACCTCTTCTCGCGCATCTGGGCCGGCGCGCGCATTTCGCTCTCGATCGGTCTGGTGGGCGTTTTCATCAGTTTCACTCTGGGCGTGATCCTGGGCGGTATCTCCGGCTATTTCGGCGGCGTGGTGGACGACGCGATCCAGCGAGTGATTGACTTTTTGCTGGCCATCCCTGGCCTGCCGTTGTGGATGACCCTGTCGGCCGCCTTGCCGCGCGATTGGCCGACCCTCAAGATGTATTTCGCGATCACCATCATCCTGTCGGTGCTCGGATGGACCGGCCTAGCTCGCGTCGTGCGCGGCAAGATCTTGCAGCTCCGCGAGGAGGATTACACCCTGGCCGCCATCGGCGCCGGCGCCAGCGATTGGCGCATCATCACCCGTCACCTGCTGCCTGGCTTCACCAGCCATCTGATCGTCTCGATCACTTTCTCGATCCCGGCCATGATCCTCAACGAGACCGCGTTGAGCTTCATCGGCCTGGGCATCCAGCCGCCCGCGGTGAGCTGGGGCACCTTGCTGCAGGACGCGCAGAATCTGACGGCTGTTGCACAGCAGCCCTGGTTGCTGATCCCGGCGCTCTTCGTCATCGCCACCGTGATCCTGTTCAATTTCGTCGGCGACGGCCTGCGTGATGCTGCCGATCCGTATCAGCGCTAGGGGAGGATAGAAGACCATGGCGGCATCTGCGAACAATCCGCTGCTGATCGAAGTCAAAGACCTGCAAACCTATTTCTTTCTCCACGAAGGCACCGTCCGGGCCGTAGATGGCGTGAGCTTCAACATTTACGAGGGGCGCTCGCTGGGCGTGATCGGTGAGAGCGGCTGCGGCAAATCGGTGACCGCGCAGTCCATGATGCGCATCGTTCCTTCTCCGCCCGGCCGCGAGGTGGGTGGCTCGATCCTGATGTACCTGCGCGATGGCAACGGCGCCGCGGAGGTGGTGGATGTCCTGAAATTGCCGGCTGGCGGCCCCAAGATGCGTTCGATTCGCGGCCAGCAGATCGGCATGATTTTTCAGGAGCCGATGACCTCCCTCAGCCCGCTGCACACCATCGGCGATCAGATCTCAGAGAACATCTTGATCCACGAAAAGGGCGTCACCAAGAAAGAGGCCCGCGAGCGCACGATCGAGATGCTCGGTCGCGTCGGCATCCCGCGGCCGCAGCGGCTGGTAGACGCTTATCCGCACCAGCTCAGCGGCGGCATGCGCCAGCGCGCCATGATCGCCATGGCGCTGATCTGCGGCCCCCGGCTGCTCATCGGCGATGAGCCGACGACTGCGTTGGACGTCACCATCGAGGCCCAGATCCTCGATCTGATCAAGAAGCTGCAGGCCGACCTGGGCATGGCGCTCATGTACATCAGCCATGATCTGGCAGTCGTCGGCGAGATGTCCGACGAGATCATGGTGATGTATCTTGGCCAGGTGATGGAGCACTCGACGACCGACGAGATCTTCGATAATCCGCTCCATCCGTATACGGTGGCGCTCTGGCGCTCTATTCCCACGATCGAAGGCAAGCTGGAGCGACTGGTGCCGATCAGTGGTTCTCTGCCGAGCCCGTTCGCCGTGTTGCCCGGGTGTCGTTTCTTCTCACGCTGCGACCGCCGCATCCCCGGCGTTTGCGATGCCGCGCCGCCTCCCCTGAAGGAAGTGGTTCCAGGGCATCTGGTGCGGTGTTTCCTGTATCAATAGCCGGCTGACGAGAGGCATCAGGCATGGCCAATCACACACAAGAACCATTGCTCGAAGTTCGCGATCTCAAGAAATGGTTTCCGGTCTCCAAAGGCTTTCTGCAGCGGCAGACCGGTTTTGTCAAGGCCGTAGACGGGGTCAATCTCGATGTCCAGGCAGGAGAAACGCTGGGCATCGTCGGCGAAAGCGGCTCGGGCAAGACCACATTGGGCCGTTGTATTACGCGACTGTACATGCCCACCGGCGGCAAGATCATCATGCGGGCCGATGGCGAGACGATGGATGTCTCGGCCCTGAAGGGCAAGGAGTTATCGGCTTTCCGAAAGCGGGCGCAGACGATCTTCCAGGACCCCTATTCTTCGCTCAATCCGCGTATGACCGTTCTGCAGACGGTCGGCGAGCCGTTGCTTGTTAACAATGTGGCGAAGGGAAAAGAACTGGAGGACCGGGTCACCGAGATCATCTTGCAAGTGGGGTTGCGCGTGGAGCATCTCCAGCGCTACCCGCATAGCTTCAGCGGCGGCCAGCGACAACGGATCGGCATTGCCCGGGCTATGGTGCTCAACCCGAAGCTCGTGGTCGCCGACGAGCCGGTGTCCGCGTTGGACGTTTCGATCCAGGCACAGATCCTCAATCTGCTCCTTGACTTGCAGCAGAAGTACCAGCTCACCTACCTGTTCATCTCCCACGCCATGAGCGTCGTCCGTTACGTCAGTGACCGGATCGCCGTCATGTACGCCGGGAAGCTGGTCGAGCTGGGCCCGAAACAGGAGCTGTTGAGTCACCCCAAGCATCCATACACCGAGGCGCTGCTGGCGGCCGTCCCAAAGACTTCGCAGCGTAAGCGCGGCATGCGGTTGGTGTCGGCAGGCGAGCCGCCCGACTTGGCGAATCTTCCCAAAGGGTGTGTGTTCGTGTCTCGCTGCAAATACGCAGCCGAGATCTGCCAGGAACAGGCGCCGGTGCTGCGGCCGCTCGGCAGCGATTCATTTGTCAGCTGCCATCTGGCCGAGTCGCTCACGCTGCAGGGCATCTAGTCCGCTGTGGCGGTGGGCGGTGGCCTGGGCGTCGTATCGCTGTCTACGACATGACGCTCAGGTCGTGATCTGTGAACAAAGTCATGCAAGTACGTAAAACCTCAGAATACATCCTGGCCTATGTTCTTTGGGCTGTGTCGTGTGCGATCGGCGTCTTTCTCGCTTTTTGGGCCGTGCGGGGGGCGTTCGATGCGTTGGTAGAGCTCTTCACGCTCGGTCAGCTGCTGGGGACGCCTGCCCAGCGCTTCCAGGTCACTTTTACGAGGAATGCCCTTGATCGTTTCGGCGTGGTCACCCTGGGCATCCTGGCTGTCTTGATGGTGGTCTTTCTCGAGCATTACTATCGCGTGGGGGTGGAGCGCGAGGAGCTGCTGAGACGCTTCGTGCTGGTGACGTTGGTGGAAGTGGTCATTCTGTTCGTGGCGCTCGCGATCCAGGTGGCGTTGGCCGGTGCCATGGGCTTATTCACGATCTGGAGCATCGTGGTGCCGCTCGGCGTGCTGATGGTGGCCGTTGTCCTGAGCTGGGTGCTGACGCGGCTGCCTCGAGGCGTCCAGGCGGAGTAGGCACGGTTGGCCGGCTCGATGCGCCTGCGATGGTGTTGTTCCCCCTCGCCAGCTCTGGAGAGGGGGAACTGTTTTTCCTGACCCGAAAACCGCCGGTGGACGTGCCAGGCACTCTGCAAGATGCCTGCGAAGCCCCGCGACAGCGGGGGCACGTGGACACGGCTTGTTTTCATGGCTTTTTGTGCCTCTTGCCGGCGACATGAACGCTGATCTGAAAGTGGGACGCGGACGAGTGCGAATGCACGCAGACGGCTATATTTTGCGTCGCCCGCGACATGAAAAATTGTAGCGCAAATTTCTCGAGGAACTGTTATGGAACGGCCATTGCGCGTTCATTGGCGCGCATTCGTTCTTCCCCTGCTGTGGGTCGCGGCTTTCTTCTTGCTCCTCACGCAGCTCAAGTCTCCTGCGAACCTCTACGATGAGGGCCTGGTTCTCGTGAATGCCGAGCGCATTCGGGCCGGCGAGGTGCCGTATCGCGATTTCTGGACTCTGTACGCGCCCGGTTATTTTTATGCGCTGGCTGGCCTTTTTGCCGTGGTCGAGCCGAACATCCTGGCCGGGCGCTGGTTCGACACGATGTTGCGCCTGGGCCTGGTCTGTGCCGTCTATGGCCTGGCGCGCCAGATGACCGATCGCCGGATCGCGCTCGCGCCGGCGGCTTTCGTGACCTATTGGCTGGCGACCATTCGCTTCTATTCCTATCCGGCATTTCCGGCGACCGGCGCCATTGTGCTGGCGGCGTTGGCTCTGGCGCGTTACCTGCAGGACCGGCGTGAGCGCTGGCTTTTCGTGGCCGGGCTGGCTCTGGGGCTGACGGCTTTGCTGCGGCTGGACTTCGGCGGCTACGCGGCCGTCGGGTTTGCCGGAGCCGTCATGCTGGACGCGTGGTACAGGCAGCGTTCCGCTGCAGCGTGCCCGTCTTTTGCGGAGTCGTTCCGTCAGATGGCGCGCGGGGCGGCGCTGCTGGCCGGCGGCGCGCTGCTGCTGGCGCTGCCCGTGTATGCTTATCTGATGAGCATGGCGGGCTTCACCACGGTCTTCGATGATCTCGTGCGTTTTCCCGCCACCACGTTTCGTGAGGTGCGCTATCTGCCGGTGCCGCCGCTCATCCCACAGTTCGGGCGCATCACCGGCGCGCAGTGGAACGACTGGTTACGGCTATATCTGCCGCTGGCGGTTTATGTCGCTGCACTGATCGTGGCCGGCCGCTGGCTGGTGCTGAGGCCGTTGCCCGTGGCCGATGTGCGTTATCGCGTGGTCGTGCTGAGCGTCGCGCTGACGGTCACCGGCCTGGGGCTGGTGATCAAGGCGACATCGCGTTATCATGAGTTGCATGTCCTGCCCACCACGATCTGCGCGGCGATCGTGGCGACGGCGCTTTTTTACCGGCTTCCGGCCCGTCTGTGGCGCAGCCTGCCGTTTGTGATCGGCTTTTCCGGGCTCGCGCTTTTGCTGCTCACCGGGCCGTACATCGTGCACTTCAGCCTGCTGGCGGCCCGCAACGCGACATCTCCGTTGGGCTGTTACTCTGATCTGCCGCGCGCGGGCTGCGTCCCGCTCGGCCAGGACCAGGCCGAGGTCGCCACCTACATTCAGACGCAGACGCGGCCCGATGAATATGTCTTTTTCGGCAATTCCCGGCACGATCTGATCTTCGTCAATGATTTGATGGTCTATTTTCTGGCCGGCCGGCGTAGCCCCACGCGCTACACCGAGCTACACCCCGGCCTGGCAACGACTCTGCCGGTGCAGGAGGAGATCATCCGGGACCTGGTCGAAAAGGATGTGCGCTGGATCGTGACCATGAGAGGCTGGGAATGGCGCGAACCAAACGCCAGCGCGATCAGCAGCGGTGTCACCGCCCTGGATGATTTCATTCGCAGTCATTATCGGCCGGACAAAAGCTTCGGGCTCTATCAGGTGTGGCGACGATAGATCCGTCCTGCCACAGCGTCATCCGCGATTTTCAGATCAGATCAGGATTCCCATGAACGAACATGCAGATCACCTCATCATTCATGCGCATCTCTTCACCATGCAGGGCGAGGGGGTAGGGTATGTGGCCGACGGCGCAGTGGCGGTCGCCGGCAGCCGGATTGTGGCGGTCGGCCCCACGCCGGAACTGATCGTCCGTTTTCAGGCTACGGAGATCCTGGACGCCACCGATTGCGCTGTTCTGCCCGGGTTGATAGATGCACACATGCATACCCCCTGGGCCATCGCCCGCGGCGTGGCGCAGGATGTGGCGCACTGGATGCAGAAGGCGCTGGCACCTTACGCGCGCTACGTTTCTCCGGAGGCGGCGCTGGCGGGCACAAAGCTCAACGTGCTCGAGGCGCTCAAGGCCGGCACGACGACCATGGTGGATTACACCCGGCCGGTGCCCGGCTGGGCCGAGTTCTTCGTGCAGGTCGGCGTGCGCGGCCGCCTGACCCCCACGATCAACGCCCTGCCTCCCGGCGGCATGGCTGGCTGGCGGATCGGCGATCTTTACCCGTTCGATGAAGCCGAGGGACAACGGGCCATTGACGAGGCGATGGCGTTTGCGCGCGCCTGGCATGGCGCTGCCGACGGCCGGATCACCGTCATGCTCGGCCCTCAGGCGCCTGACATGCTGCCCCGCGAGCAGCTGCTCCAGGTCAAGCGCCTGGCCGAACGCGGCGGCTTAATGATTCACATGCACGTGGCGCAGGGCGATCGCGAAATTGATCAGATGCTCAAACGCTATGGCGAACGGACGCCGGCCTTCCTGCAGAAGCTCGGCTATCTGGACAGCCAGTTGCTGGCCGTGCATCTCACCGAGGCTACGGACGAGGAAGCGGCCATGATTGCTCGCAGCGGCGCAGGCATGGCTCTTTGCTCCGGCAGCATCGGCATCATTGATGGCATCGTGCCGCCCAGCTATATCTTCCGTCAGGCAGGCGGCTACGTGGCGCTCGGCTCTGACCAGGCGGCAGGCAACAACTGCAACAACATCTTCAACGAGATGAAGCTCACCGCTCTGTTCAACAAAATCAAATACCGTAACCCGACGATCATGCCGGCGTGGGATGTGCTGCGTATGGCGACGATCGAGGCAGCGCACGCGATCGGCCTGGGCGATCAGATCGGCTCGCTTGAGGTAGGGAAGGAGGCCGACCTGATCGTGGTGGATCTGACGGCGCTCAACCTGTCGCCGGTGCTTGACACGCCCGTGCGCAACATCGTGCCGAACCTGGTCTACGCGGCCAGCGGCCATGAGGTGCGCGACGTGATGGTTGCGGGGCGCTTTCTGATGAGGAACGGTCGGTTGCTCACCGCAGACGAGGCAGCTGTGCGCGTTGAAGCGCAGGCTCAGGCTGCAGCCGTCGCCCGTCGCGTTGCCGCCGACCCTGTTCACCGCGAGATGGCGCTGATGCAGGCGATGGCGGCGGGCCAGTTGTAGAAAGCGAGTGAAAGCGAGAATGAAAATCGTTGATGTGGTCGTCGAAACATTTACTTACAAATCGAGGATTGTGCGCGACTCGGAGGGTCACACTCACCCCGGGCCGGAGCACGATGCCACACAAACACTCCTGCGCATCGTGACCGACAAGGGAGTCGAAGGCTATAGCTTCGGCGCGAGCCCTGGCCCCATCGCGCATCTGGTCAAGCCGATTTTGATCGGCCAGGATCCGTTCTATCGCGAGCGCATCTGGCAGCAGCTCAAGGAGCGGCAGCGGCTCAACCTGGCGACCCTGTACGATGGCGTGTTGGCGTATGTGGATATGGCGCTCTGGGACCTCGCCGGCCGCGCCCTCAATCAGCCGGTCTACAAGCTGCTGGGTGGCTATCGGGATAAAGTGAAAGCCTACGCCAGCACGATGTGTGGCGATGATCTGCCGGGCGGATTGGACACCCCGGAGGCCTACGCGGCCTTTGCCCTGGCTTGCAAGGCCCGCGGCTATACGGCCTTCAAGCTGCACACCTGGCAGCCACCCATGCCCGGCGCGCCCGACGTGAAGCGCGACCTGGCTGCATGCGCGGCCGTGCGCGAGGCGGTCGGCCCGGATATGGTTTTAATGCTCGATCCGTTTCACTATTACAGCCGCGAGGAGGCGCTGGCGCTGGGCCGTGGGTTGGAAAAGTTAGGCTTCTTCTGGATGGAGGAGCCGATGGACGAGCATTCCACCTCGTCCTACGTCTGGCTGGCCGATCAGCTCGATCTGTTGATTTGTGGGCCGGAGACGGCCGAGGGCAAGATGCAGACGCGCGCCGAATGGATCGTGCGCGGCGCGGCCGATATCAGCCGGGGCGGCGTGGGCGACCTGGGCGGCATCACACCCCTGATGAAGGCGGCCCATCTGTCCGAAGCGTTTGGGATGCGGCTGGAGGTTCACGGCGGCGGCCCCGGCAACTTACATGCCCTTTGCGCCATGGGCATCTCCGGCGAGTTCTACGAGCGTGGCCTGCTCCATCCCTTTCTGGACTATGAGCAGCCGCCGCCCTGGCTGAATGAACTCCCCGATCCAATGGATGATCAGGGCTATGTGCATGTCTCGCAGCGGCCAGGGCTGGGGCTGAACATCAATTTCGAGTATGTGCGAGCGCATCGAGTTCCCGGCTGAAGCGATTTCTCTCGTGTTGAATGCAGCTCGTTTTATGGTTGAAGCGCCGTTCATGCGGCTCTGTTTGCCGCCAGCACCGCCTCTGCCAGGTGCTCGGGCGTGACGCCTGGCGCTTCGATGGCCCGCTCCCGATACGCGGCCGCAAAGCGGTCGGTCAGTGCCTCGCGAGTTAACTCCGCGCCCAGCGCGGCGGCCTGCAGGTCGGCCACGGCCGATGCCGGGAAGAGGGTGAAGTCGCCGGCCAGCTCCAGGTCGTCTATCCGGCCTCCGCGCAGCCGCAGCGTGGCCCGGATCAGGCCGCCCGGCGCCTTGAACGCGCCTTCGGCCACGTGTACGTCCTCGTGGATCTTCACCCCGGCCCGGCGCAGGTTCCCCTTCTGATACAGCCACTCGTCGGAGACGAAGCGCTCGTCCAGCTCGGCCGCCAGCGCCAGCTCGGCCGCGGTCGGTTCGCCGGGCACGATCTCCCGGCCCAACGCGGCTGCTGTCTTCGCCAGGTAGAGATCACGCACTGTGGCTCGATCGGGCAGGGCAGGAAGCTGCTCGGCCATGGTGGTCATGTACTGCTCCAGGCTCTCGAAGATCTTGTCCCGCATCTTCTCGGACGAGACCTTGAGCACGCGGGCCATGGTTGCTTTGTCGAAGGTGAACATCAGGCTGCCTACCAGCACCTCGGCATCGCCCATCTGCGCCGCGCCGGTTCCGCCGATCTTCTTGCCCGCCACGTGGATGTCGTTGACCGGCCGGTGGTAGGCCGCGATGCCAAGCGCCTGATAGGTTTCCACCAGGGGCCGGATGTACAGCTCGAAGCGTTCTTCGAGACTGGTCGGCAGCGCCGAACGATGAAAAGCCCACTGCACGAAGAGCTGGCCTTCATCCAGGTAGACCGCGCCGCCGCCCACCTCGCGGCGCGTCACCGGCAGGCCGTGCGCGCGGCAGTAGTCCAGGTCCACCTCGCGCTCCAGGTCCTGGTGGTAGCCGATGCAGACGTAGGGGCGATCGGGCGCCACCAGGATGATGGTGTCGGGCGTGTCTGCAGCCATCGCGTGGCCGACCGCGTGATAGATGGTTTGCGACCGGATGGGGGGCACGAGGCCCAGATCGAGAAGACGGATTGGTTTCATAGCTCCCTTTTTGGATTGCGGGGACACGTCCCCGCTTTGGATTGGATTGCGGGGACATGTCCCCGCTTTGGATTGGATTGCGGGGACATGTCCCCGCTTTGGATTGGATTGCGGGAACGTGTTCCCGCTTTGGATTGCCGGGACACGTCTCTGCTTTGAATTGCGAAAGCGGCGCCGTAGCGCCGCAAGCCAAAGCGCTGGCGTACCAGCGCAGTCCAAAGAACTTTTGGATTGCGAACGCGGCGCCACAGCGCCGCAAACCAAAGCGCTGGCGTACCAGCGCAGTCCAAAATTAGAATTCGTCAAACACGTTGACCTTGTCAATCTTGAAGCGACTCACCGTTTCCACAAATGATCTGGGCGCGTTTTGAGCGAACCATGCAGCCGAGCACCACGGATAGTTCTCGGCGTTGGCCACCAAGCCATGTTTGACCGGGTTATTGTGAACGTAGTTCAAACGGGCCAAATACGACCGTTGAAAGCTGAGCAGTGTGTCCCAATATTGGAACCAAACCCTGCGTCCCGGCTGGTTGTCCTGGCGGTTGAACTCTTTCGCTGTCGTCATGTGGAGTTTGCTGACGAAATGGCGCAGAGTAGCCGGGTCTTCTGGCGAACCACCAATAAAGTGATAGTGGTTGCTCAAAATGGACCAGGCATGTAGCCTCCAACCGAATTCGGCTGCACATTCGAACAGCGTTTGCTGGAGAAAGTCCTTGCGTTCCGGCGAGTGGAGATGGTGCACCTTAAGGTACGTGCCGGCCGTGACCATGTAGATTCCCGGCTCGAACAACCAGTGGGCAGGCGCGTGTGGCCATTGCATAGGCGGCTCCTTTTTTTGAATTGCGGGAACGTGTTCCCGCTTTGGATTGCGGGGACACGTCCCCGCTTTGGTTTCGTCGCGCTGGGATCAAAAGCGGCGCTGGGCGCCGCAATCCAAATGTTGCGGCTTTGGATTGCGGGGACACGTCCCCGCTTTGGTTT
>Ga0116210_1000116_pt1 | contig 81283 bp, 53 predicted proteins | sample TshhotsprinmetaG_FD_94483 | JGI IMG/M metagenome (GOLD analysis project Ga0116210, IMG submission 94483) | Hot spring microbial communities from South Africa to study Microbial Dark Matter (Phase II) - Tshipise hot spring metaG | ecosystem: Environmental > Aquatic > Thermal springs > Hot... | reverse complement strand
TTACGTAGTATCTGCAAGTTGCCTGAAAGTGGAGCCATAAGCGTTGGAATTGATGTGCTTACCGGTTCTACGTTCGCACTTATCATATTCCAGCCGTTTACCAACGGGAAGGTTTGTGTGATTACTCCACTCTCGGTAGTAAACGACCACACTGTTGACCAATCGCTCTCTTCGCTACCACGAACTGATTTTACTCGCCAGTAGTATGTCGTTAGATACTGCAAATTGCTCAACGAACGACTTGTACCTGTTACTGTTTCATTGACTATCGTAGTTGCAAATGTGCTGCTTGTAGATACTTGTATCTTGTAGCCTGTCGCTGTTGGGTATGCATCCCAGTTCAATGCCGGATTTATTGTTACGTTCGTTGCTAAATTCGCTGGTGTTTGCAATGTTGGCGGCAGTAGCTGCACAATCGTGGTAAATGTGCGTATGCTGCTCCAAGAACCTTGTTCGCTTCCACGTAATGCTCTTACTCGCCACCAATATTGTGTATTGTAGCTTAAGCCGGTTACTGCTTTGCTTGTGGTAGTTGATGTCTCATCTTTAACTACATTCGTGAATGTTGCATCGCTCGCTACTTGCAATTGGTAACCTGTCGCAGTTGCTACGCTTGACCAGCTAAATGTCGGATTTATCGATACATTTGTTGCATTGTCGAACGGTTGTGATAAGCTTGGCACTCCCAATTGTGGCAATTGTGTACGGAAATTGTATACTTCTGACCATCCACCTATTACACCTGGGCGCACTGCACGCACTCGCCAGTAATATACTGTGTTGTACGACAACCCTGTCAATTGCTTTTGCAATGCTGTTACTGTATCGTTATACACAAACGTTGCAAATGTTGGCGAGGTAGAAACCTGTAAATTGTAGCCCGTCGCTGTATATACGGAACCCCATTCTAATATTGCTGATATTGATATGTTCTCTTGTCCGTTTGATGGCGACAGCAGCATTGGTACGCCTATTAGTATAGCATTTTCGTATGCTCCTATTGTCGGGGCTGTTGTTGAGCGAGTTACTCCAAGAATGTCCGTCGTTACTCCTGATACAGGTGAGCCAGCCCCTGCAAGCGGTGAGCCTACCAATGGTCGATAGTCACGGTAAGCTGGGTTCGCAAATTGTGGATTTGCACTTATTGAATTAGCATCTGCATTTGTTAGAGTACGCCAAGTGGCAAGATTTGGCAAATCACCGCTAAAGTAAGCAACGATGCCTTGTGAACCACTGACAAAATAATTATTGTAATTAAGTTCACCCCCTGTGAAACCAGTGCCATCGTGGAATACAGCGTAAGATCTGCTGCCAGAGACACCGTACATTGAGTTGTTAAATGTATTGTTTTTGATTGTGCAACCTGTTAGATCTGTAACTGCAATAACAAATGCAGAAGACATTGTTGCTCCATTAGCAGTATATTCGCCGGATAGATCAACAGTGTTGTATGCGATTGTGTGACCAGTACTACCGTTAATTCTGATACCAGAAGGAATATAAGTTGCAGTAGTCTGTGGGGTTAAATCATTGATATTTCTTATAATGTTATTTGTTATCTGAGTGTTGTTTGCATTACCGCCAATTGCAATACCAGCAACGTAAGAGGTAGTTGACGTTGCAGTTCTATTGATATTTTCAATCAAGTTGTTTCTGATTTGAGTATTATTTGAGGTAGTTGATGTTGATGCAGAATATACATAAATACCACTCAAAGTTGAATTTGCCGTAATGCCACTAATTGTATTGCCTGTAATAACTGCATTAGGATGATAATATACGTAGATGCCATAAACTGTGCTAGTTCCAGTATTGTTGTTATTTCGGAAAATGTTATTCGATAGAGTTGTTGCATTACCATAACACAGATATGCAAGGTACTGTGTAGAAGTAGAAAGATTGTTTTCTACAATATTATTCGAGAAAGTGCTGCTTTGAGTATAATATGAATAAATATAGTAAGTAGTAGAGGTCGAAGAATTGTTGCGGATAATGTTGCCTGTATAGGTGGCACTTTTCGGATAGTATGAGTAAAGAGCATAAATCAGTGAAGAATTGCTATTTTCAATACGGTTGTAGCTAACATCAGAGAAATCAGAATAATAGTTATAAATCGCATAGAAGGAGCTTGTACCTTGATATCGAATAGTATTGTATTTCACAGAACTATTTACATTATAGTAATTATACAAAGTGTAGCAGGCGGAAGAGGAGTTGACGTGAATATTGTTACTATCAATAGTAGCATAGCTTGAATAGGAAACATAAAGTGCGTAATAATGGCCATCGCCGCTAGTGCCATTATTACCGAATTTATTTCCAATAACACGAGGAGCAATAATTGGTTCACCAGAGACACCAGCAAGACGGATACCGTAATATGCACGATAAATATTATTATATAGGATTGCAATACTATCATTTCCACCAGAACCAGTAGTCAAGCTTGAAGGAGCGCTTGCAACTATACCGTAGCAAGTGCTTGTAGCTGCTGCACTTATAACGTTACAGTTTCTGATAGTGATATTTTTAACACTATTTATCATTCTGATGACAGCAGCAGAAGATTGTGTATTCTGAATAGTTAAAGCGTTTGTAGTTCCGGTTCGATTAATACGACCATCTATCGTAACACGTTCAGCACCATCGAGAGTAATCATAGAAGTAGGAGCTGCACCGCTAATTGTATAATTACCAGCTGGATAAATGCTAATAGTGTATGGATTATTGTTTTCGCAAACAATTTTCTTTAGAGGGACAGTACCAGTTTCAGTAAGGTTTGAAGTAATGCGAACTTGCAAATTACCTACTAGAACACTGTTATTAAGTGCAGCAAAAAGACCATCAGAGTTTGTTAAACTTGTGAATGGTTTTCCTTGTCCAACTTCAATAATGCCAGCAAAAGGAATGGAGATAAAATAACTGTGTTTAACATTTTCTACAGGGAAGTTATTAACATTTAAAAGTGTTGAAACAGGAGCGATGTTAAAAATGCCACTTGACGCACCTGTTAGTTGGTTTGGAGAATTATCTTGTGCAATAATGAAGTATTCTATTTCATCACCGGGAGCAACACCACCGTATAACAAGTTGTAATCGATAGTGAAATTGAAGGAGTAGCCGGAACCAGCACCAGTTGTATATTTCCATCCATCAGTTGCAGGGGTATTGTCGATAAATACATTTGCATTAGATTTCTTACGGAAATATATTCTTGGCGGATTTAAAGTATTGTTTACACCACTATAATCTAATACCGTTGCTTGAATAGTTCTATTTGTTGTTTCAGAAGTATTAAGCAAAGGAACAAATGTAATTGATGGTGGAACAAGATCACCGGATACTTCGTAAGCACCAATAAATGGGACAGAAGTAGAACGCATATTACCCAGTATGTCTGTACTATAAGCCAAAATTGGAGTCCCTGCTCCCTCAAGTGGGCTACCATCAACAGGGACAAGGACCTCATTATTGTTAAATAGTGGGTTAACATTTAAGGAATTGATGTCCTGACCGGTAAGAGCCTGTAAAACAGGGAAAGTATCAATGTCTTGAGTAATGAATGCTAATTTGCCATTAGGACCATCAACAAAATAATTATTGTAGTTAAAGGTTGAGTTTGTCAAACTTGCACCACTTGTTATATATATTGCATACCCTTTATAATTGGAAGGTCCGGTCATTGTATTTACGAAAACATTATTGCGAACGTCAATATTGTTTGTTGAGCTGGTATAAATCATAAGTGCGGTTGAAGCACCGGCAGCAGTGCTAGTCGAATAAGTGTTGCCGTACATATTAACGGAATTGTAGTAAATCTTATGGCCAACGCTTGCGTGTATTCTGATTCCCGAAGGAATATAAACATTTGAAGTTTTATTTATGTAGTCATAGATACCTGCAATTTCGTTGTTCACTATTTCAGTATTGTTGCAAGAAGAGCCAACGTAGATACCATCGCAATAAGATGTAGATGTACCCGAAATTTGGCGGATGTACCCAATTTTGTTAGCAAGAATTTTGACATTGGCGGATGAAGTAAGGTAAATACCATACGTACTTGAACCACCTTGCAAATTCTTTATCGTATTACCAATAATGTTGCTGTTACCGCCAGAAGACAGATAAATACCATAAGTAGATGAATTAGCTGTATTATCGACTATTTCGTTATAGTTAAAGTTGCCAGCACCAGGGGATGAAAGGTATAAACCATAGAAAGAGTTAATAGCTGTGTTATTTCTTGTTACGTTACTTTCAATTGTAGGGTTAGTTGAATAATAATTGTAAATTCCATAGTGATAAGAGCTTGTATTATTCTCAATAGTGTTCCCAATTACTGAATTGTCGGATCCGTAATAAGGGTAGATATAATAAGCTGAACTTATCTGATTATTACGAATTATGTTGTTACTTACATTAACGTTGTTTGAGTAATATGGATATATACCGTAAAGCGTAGAGGTTAGATTGTTGCTTTCTATAATATTATTGAGAGCTGTACTATTGTGAGAGTAGGACAAGTAAATACCATAATAAGTTGAGGAAGCAGTACTGTTAGCGAATGTATTCGAATAAACAAAGGTGTTGTTAGAATAATAACAATACAAGTTATAGATAGTGCTGGTTGTACTAACTTTGAATGTATTATGTGTTATTTCGGTGCTATCAGCATAATAAACATAAAGAGCATAGTAATGCCCATCATTTGGAGCTGCATTATTACCAAAGCTATTAAATTTAATTTTAGTTCCAAAAGATTTATCAGCAGAGGAAGCATAAACACGTATGCCATAGTAAGATCTATAAACATTGTTGTATAGTAATTGAACGTTTCTATTACCACCAGCAGCTGAAATACTTGTTCCCCCACCTACAATGATACCATAGCAAGTAGAGGTGCTCGATGGACCAATAATATTTAAATTCCTAACTGTAACATTATTAGCCCCATTACTTGTACTTAGAGTACCTTTCTTAATCCAAAGGACAGCTTGCGAGGACTGGGTATTCTCAAGAGTAACAGCATTTTCGGTACCAGTCATGTTAATTCTTCCGTCAAATACAAGGTTATCAACATCTTCGAATGTAATTAGAGCGTTCTGAGCAGGGCCGGAAATTTCAATTTCAGTAGTTGGATAAATATAAATAGTGTAAGGAGTTGTTGCATCAGATGGTATTTCCTGCAAACGAATTGTGCCTGGTTCAACTAAATCAGATGTGAGTTTAATATGTAAATTGCCAGAAAGAACTCTATTGTTGATATATGCGAATACTCCGTTCATACCTGTTAGGTTTTCAAATTGTTTTCCGGCGCCAACTTCAATAATACCAGCAACTTGGGGTTTAACTTTATAAGAAACGTACAATCTCTTGATTGGGAAGTTTGCAGCAACAAGTTGAACACTTGATGGTTCAGTAGTAAATTCACCATGAGATAATGCAACCTTATGAACAGCAGAGTTGTCCTGAGCAACTACGAAATATTCGATTTCATCACCAACAGAAACTCCACCGTGAATTAGTGCAGTGTTGATTGTAAAGGAGAAATTAGGCGCAGTACCTGTTGCAACTGTATATTTCCAACCATTTGTAGCAGGTGTATTATCAACATAAGTATTCGCATTTGTCTTTTTCTTGAAATAAATTCGTGGAGCGTAAGCACCCGTGCTCACACCACTTAAGTCATTAATAACAGCAGTTGTAGATCTATTACCAGTAGATACTGTGTGACCAAGCAAAGATAAATTGATTGTCGGAGGAACATAATCACCAAAAGTTTCGAAGGCGCCTATTGCTGGTGCAGTTGTTGAACGTGTATTACCGAATAAGTCTGTTGTAACAGCAGCGATTGGAGTACCAAGACCCATAAATGCGTTTGTAAAAGGAATCACATCGATATCACTATTAAATACTGGTGCAAAATTCATTGAATTTTGATCTTGATTAGTAGCAGCTTTCCAAAGTACTAAAGTTGGTCTATCAACACCAGCAAAATTACCCAATACACCATTACTGCCAGATACATAATAATTATTGTAGTCAATAATAGAATTTGTCAAACTTGCCGCGTCAGGAATAACAATTGCGTAGGATTCAGAGTTAGGTGTTGCTACGGCATTATTTGAAAATGTATTATTTCTAACATTCCACGCAGTTGCAGTACTGTAGTTAATTACTAAGGCAGCTGAATTTAAATCACCACCAACATTAGAAAAATCACCTGTGATATGAACAGTATTATGATAAACTTGAATATCAGTTCCATAGCGAATTCTAATACCAGCAGGAATGTAAAGTGGATTAGTCGTTGCAGATGTTTTAGAAACACCACTGATTGCATTATTATACAATTTTGTTTGATGAGCATAATAGAGATCAATACCAGCAATACCTGTTGTTGCACTTGAATTAGATAAATTTTGAATTGTATTATTTGCTATAAGGGCATTAGTAATATTCGAGGAACTATTGTAAACATAAATCCCATTTGCAGTGGTAGTGGAGCTCAAATTTTTAATTATGTTATTTGTTACTATCCCATTAGAGTGATAGTAAACATAAACACCATAAGCAACAGAAGAACCGCCCTGATTATTTAATATTTTGTTGTTTGTTATAGTATTTGCAGAACCATAATATGAATAAATAAGATATTGAGCGGAAGAAGAAATATTATTCTGAATCAAATTGTTGCTTGACGTTGAATTATTGCAGTAGTATAAATAGTTACCGTATATTGTTGTTGACGAAGTATTGGAAATTTCGTTTTCAGTAACTAATGAATTATTGTTGTATCCGACGTAAATAGCATAGAAAGTAGAAGTGGATGTCGATTGAATTGAATTCCCTTGAATAAGAGCATTGTTGCAATAATAGACATACATACCATAGTGAACAGAAGATGAATTTGATAGGATATTATTGTCTGTAATTTCGGGGAAGTCGCAAAAATATGTGTAAATAGCGTAATAAAGACCATCCCCTTCTGTTAGATTATTCCCAAAGTTATTATTGCGAATCTTTAAACCAGTTAGATAACCATCCGAAGCACCGTAAGCACGAATACCAAAATAGGCACGATAAATATTGTTATATTCAATTACATTATCTATGTTACCAGCAGCACCACTTGTAAGAGACGCTTTACCGCTAAGCACAATACCATAATAACCTGCTGAAGAAGGATTGCTACTGACAATATTACAATAGCGAATAGTGTTGTTTCTCGCACCATTTGCACTAAATTTATCACCTCGGTAAAGCCAGATGACTGCACCAGGTCCGTTATTAACAATGGTTAATGCAGGTGTATTACCTGTTGCATTAACACGGCCATCGATAATAACTCTATCAGCATCTTCCAGTCGAATTATTGCATCACCTGTCCCACTAATTGTATAATTACCGGTAGGATAAATCTTAATAAAATAGCTTCCGCCTTGTGAAGTAATGGCTTCGAGAGGGATTTGACCTGTTTCTTCCAAATCGGAAGTAATCTGAATGTCTAAATCCCCAGTTAGAACGCTAAGTTGTAGCAGTTCGAAAACGCCACCCGGTTTAGTAAGTGATGTATAAGTTTGACCCTGTCCAACTTGAATTACACCAGATAATGGAGCAGCAATAACATAGTTTGAAGTAACAGCAACAGGGAAATTAGAGATCGTCAAATTGACAGATGAAGGAGAAACTGTAAATTTACCATCGCTGACGGCTACATTTGCGGGATTATTGATGTCTTGTGCAATAACAAAATACTCAATAGCAGTTCCCTGATAAACGCCACCATATATTTTTGAATAATCTATTTCAAAAGTAAAAGAATTACCAGAAATAGAAATTGGCTCAACGTATTTCCATCCGTTTGTTTGGTTAGTATTATCGATGAAAGTATTAAGGTTTGTCTTTTTTCGGTAGTATAGACGTGGCTTATTAACTGTGTCCACGGCAGTATTGTCAGAGATACCGACAAGAAGTGTAACATTAGACGTGCTTGTAGTATTTAGAATTGACTGGAATACAATTTCAGGAGCGATAAAATCACCTTCAATTTCGAAAGCACCAATTGAAGGCGAAGTTGTTGAGCGAGTATTGCCATCTAAGTCGGTAGTTACAAGGCTTAAAGGAGTTCCAGCTGCAATAAGTGGAGAGCCATAGTAAGGTCGCAAGTTAGTATTTGAGTTGTAAAGAGGATTTACGCTAATGGAATTGGTGTTTTTTAGTGTATCTCTATTTTTAAATGCTGTCAAATTAGTGAAATCTGTAGATCCAATACCAGCAAGAACGGCATTACTTCCAGATACAAAATAATTGTTGTAATTTACTGTTCCAGAATTGAATGGCGCATCTGCTCCAAAGTAAATTGCAAAAGATTTAGAAGAAGCAACGGAATTTATTTGAGTGTTAACAATAGAGTTGTTTCGTATGTCGCAGCCAGTAACAGATGTGTTCAAAGCAATACCAGCAGAGAAACCTTGAGTAGAACCAGAAACTGTTTTATTCCCATAAATATTTATTGAGTTGTTATAAATTTGATGATTAATACTACCAAAGAGCATAATACCAGATGGGATATACTGGAACGAAGTTTTGTTAACAGCATCGAATATCCTAGAAATCGAATTATTAATAAAGCGTGATTGATCACAAGAAGAAGAGACATATATACCATATGCAGAGGTTGTTGTGCTTGCTGAACCAGTGGAAATGTTTGTTATCTCGCAATTACGAACAGTTGTGTTGGCAGCACTTGCGAGATAAATACCGTAGACATTGGCATTTCCTTGTATATTACTTATTTTCAATCCATTATAGTCATTGTTTGAGCCAGAGGAGTTATAAATTGCTGCTAAAGCTGATGTTGAACTGTTCGAAATATTCTTTATTGTACAGTTATTAAATGTATTGTTTGCACTTGTGCCAAGAACATACCAACAATACATTGTGGAAGAGCCGGAAATATTTGAAATTTCGCAATTATTAAATGTATTTCCAGTTGAGGTAGAAGTTAGATAAACACCGTAAAATGCAGTTGAAACGGAATTCTTAATGGAGTTGTTCTCCAACAGACTGTTAGTCAAATATGGTGTATAGTAGCCATATAAGGTAGAACCAGTTGTAGTATTTTCAACAGTGTTATTTGTAATAACAGAATTATTAGCATAGTATATATAATATGAATAACAAGCACTTGATGAATTGATTGATAATTTGTTGTTATCCATTATCAATCCCTCGGTGTAATAGGTATAGTAGCCATAATAACAGCCGTCGCCAGCAGTGGCATTATTCCCAATATTATTGTTTCGTATTTCAATTCCTGTTGCTCTTGGAGAAGAGCTGGCATAAATACGTATACCATAGTATGCTCTATAGACGTTGCAATTAAGTATTTTCGTAGTATTATTAGTTCCAGCAGAAGTGAAAGAAGATGTGGAATACAATCCGGAAACTATGCCGAAAATGGAGCTTGTCGAAGCAGAGGCACCAATTACATTTACATTTCTGATGGTAACATTATTAGCGCCGTTGCCAGAACTTGAGCGAGCTACCCATATTCCAGCAGCATTGGATGTGGCTGTGTTTTGTATTGTCAGCCCATTTAAATTACCAGTGCGGTTTACACGCCCATCGATAGTAACGTTATCGGCATCTTCGAGAATAATAATTGCTTTGTAGCTGCCGATACTGCCTGAGATAGTGTATTCACTTGTAGGGAAAATTACAACTGATGTGTAATTTGCACTACCGACACCAGAAGCTTTTAGCACGGGTGGATCGGTCTCTACAAGATTATCATCAATTAGCACTTCAATATTGCCAGTAAAAGCACCGACATTAATTGCATCGAAGGCTAATTTCAATGATGTGTAAGTAGCAGTGTCTTGAGATGTTTGAACAATGACTTGAGCATTTAGAGAATACCCAACAACGAACAAAAGAGCGATTAAAATAAATCGCGTGAAGGATTTAATCATGTCATCCCCTCTAAAATTTATAAAAACTTAACCATTGTCGTAATTAAGAAACGAACTTTTTAATACTATTTTTATCAATTAAGTTCATTTCATTAATTAATTTAAAAAATATTTTGAAATTTTAAAATATTTTTTTCAATTTTATTTATAATTCTAACATTTAAAAAAGAAAAAATAAAAACACGCCCACAGAAGCGAGCGTGTTTATTTCTTTATTTGAGAGACTTTCGTGCAATATTATGATTAATAAAAAGATAAAATATAGTCGCCCTTAAAATATTAGTTTTTAATCGGATAATCTGGGACTTTAGGAATTTTTGGTTTAGTGTCTGTTTTGATTTCTTCTAAAATAATTTCAATTGCTTTAATTAGTTGAGTATCTATGCCCTCAAACTCTAATCCTGGATTGTTTTCAATTTCGATATCAGGTTCCATCCCAACACCTTCCAAAATCCACGATCCATCGCGTCCAAAGTTAGCGAACTCAGGTTTATTAAGATAACCACCATCGAGGAATGGGAGGCTTCCGCGAATACCAATGACACCGCCCCAGGTGCGTTTGCCTATGAGTTTGCCTAATCCCATAAGTTTAAACTGGTATGGGAACAAATCGCCATCGCTCATAGATTGTTCGTTGATTAGCATAACCATAGGACCAGTCATGACAGCACTTGGAGTAGTGAAAACCATTTCTTGATTTCGTGCATTGCGTGCTACAGCAAGGATTCGGCGAAGGCGTTCAATAATCAGCGAGGATACATTACCGCCGCCATTGAAACGGTCGTCTATGATTAGCGCTTCTTTGCGAACTTGCGGGTAGAAGTATTTAACGAACTCGTTCAGTCCGTTATCGGGCATCATATCGGGGATATGCACGTAACCGACACGCCCGCCGGTGGCACTATCAACAAATCGGCGGTTGCGTTCGACCCAATTATAGTAACGCAGCGATGTTTCGCGAGGAAGTGTTTTTACAACAGTTGTTTGTGAATTTTCAATTGTAGGACGGAAATTATAACGTATGGTAACAAATTTGTTGTCTTTCCCGACCAATGCATGATATGGAGTAATTTCTTTTGATAGTCGAATACCATCAATTTCAAGAATATAATCTCCTTTTTTTATTTTAATTCCAGGCTCGGTAAGAGGAGAACGGCGATTTTCGTCCCAGTTTTGACCTTCTAATATTTTTTTGATTTTGTAGAAACCAGTCTTTTCGTCAAATTCCAAGTCAGCACCTAGATATCCAATTCCAATAGGTTCAACTTTTGGTATATCGCCACCGCCAACATATGCGTGTCCGGCATTTAGTTCACCAATCATTTCTCCAAGGACATATGTTAAATCGGCTCTATGAGAAATATAAGGAAGAAGAACTTCGTATTTCTTCTTAATGGCAGCCCAATCAACTCCGTGCATATTGGGAGTATAGAAGAAGTCTCGCATCTGTCGCCAGGTTTCGTCATAAATTTGCTTCCATTCTTTTCGTTTGTCAATGAATATTTTTAAATCGGACAAATCAAGTTTCCCATCTTTCGGAGTAAGATTTTCTTTCAATTTTTCAATATAATAATCATCTTTGCTTTTTATCAAAATTGATTTAAAATCTCTTGATATATCGAATTGAGAGAAATCACCAACTTTTGATTCTTCGCATTTTTCTAAATCGAATTTAAATAGGGTTGAATTGTTATTGTGGTATCTTATGTAATATATGCAATTTTTATCAGCATAAATAGAAGAATATGAAGCAGCAGGCATAGGAAATTCGAAAATCCTGTTAGAAATACCGTTCAAATCGATAGAGATTAAGTCTTCGTTTTCGTTTGCGATTTTAGATGATTTTTTTGTTGATTTCTTAGGTTTGGCGGTAGTATCTTCATTAGTTTTGACGTAATCTTCGAATTTGATTAAAGGATTTGGAATATTTGAACTTAAAGCGATGCCATAAATTTTTTCGAGATTATTGTAGACAAAGTTATATTCAAAAGAACCAGTTGTAGGATTGAATGTCCTTTTAGAGACGAAGAATAAATATTTGCCGTCGGGCGAGAAGACAGCACCATTTGACTCAAAGAACTCATTTGTGATTTGATAAGATTTACTGTCATTCAATGAATACAAATTAAGAACTGGCGTGTAATTATTGACTAAATCAGTATAAACAACCCATCGGCTATCGGGCGACCAACCGAAATCGCGGATTTCCCATATTTTCGATTTAGTAATGTGAGTAACTTTTTTTGTTTCTACATCTACGTAAAATAATCGCATTAATTTATCAGAATTGAGAATTTTTTTGCTGTCGGGGGACCATTCGAGTTCCCAGCGGTAAGAGGTGCCATCGTTTGTAAGGCGTGTTTTTTCAGTTCCATCGGGTCGCATAATATAGATTTCGTCTTCGCCGGTTTCGTCACTAATGAAGGCTATCCATCGACCATCTGGCGACCATTTGGCATTTCGTTCGTGAATTCCATTGGTGTTAGTGAGATTTTTAGGATATCCGTTTTTTGCGGGTACAACAAAGATATCGCCACGAGCAACGAACAAAGCAGATTTTCCATCAGGAGAAATTGAAGCGTTAGTAATGTATTTTCGGACATCAACAAAACCTGGTCGAAAATCGCTATTATCGTCATATACATAAATGTCGAGTTTTTGAAGGTAATCGTTTTCTGTTTTCAAGATATAAATTTCACCACCATTTTCGAAAGCGATATGTTCTGCCCCAAGAGAGGGGAATTTAACATCGAATTCAGTAAAATTGGTAATTTTTTTTGTTTGTTTAGTGTTCAAATCATAGCAGAACAAGTTCATAACTTTGTCGCGGTCCGAAAGGTAATAGATTTTATTTCCAACCCACATAGGAATTATGTCCTGAGCTGGATTGTTTGATATATTTTCGAGAGATTTAGTTTTAAAATTGTAAATCCAAATATCATCAGCCTGTCCACCGCGATAGCGTTTCCAGGTGCGGTATTCACGGAAAATTCGGTTCATAGCAATTCGCTCACCATCTGGGGAAAGGCTTGCAAAGCCAGCTCGGGCAAGTGGTAGTTCAGTAGGTAAACCACCATCAATTGGTGCAATGAAAAGTTGACCGGAAAGGACATTCCAGCTTTTCTCACGGCTGCGGTAAAGAATATATTTGTTGTCGTTTGTCCATTGCATTATGATTTTGGCTGGTCCCTGACGTTCCGCAACATCGGGCATATCAAGTGAATAAGTGATACGGCGTGGTTCTCCACCGGTCGAGGGCATAATATAGATATCAGGGTTGCCATCATATTCACCGACAAAAGCTATTTGCCTGCCGTCGGGAGAAAATCTTGGATAAAGTTCGAGACCCGAGGAGCTTGTAAGTTTACGTGCAACTCCACCTGTTATCGGAGCAATCCATATATTGCCTGCATAGGAGAAAACAACCTCGTTTTTGGAGGTATTCGGGTAGCGAAGGAGTTTGCTTTCAGTTTGAGGAAAAGCAAAATACTGAAATAAAGAGGTTAGAATCAGCGAAAACAGTAGTTTTTTCATAATGAACTACCAAAATATATTGAACAATTATGTAAGAATATCATTTTTTTTCAAATTAATTAAATCAATTGTTTTCAAACAGACTTCACCAGAAAAGTATTTTTCGAGAACTTGTTTGAAAACATCGGGAGCACCTTCGACACAGGAGAAAAGCGTCATCGAGGAGCGAAGTTTTATTGCATCAATGGGACTAAAAATTTCGACAGGGTCATTGGTTCTAAGTTTCAGAAGTTCGCATGATATTTCGATTAATCTTTTGCTCAAAACTTCATTTTCCAGATAGGCTTTTGCTTCGTAAATGCTTTCTATCCCGTAGAAATGGGACATTTGGCTTTCGCCAAGTCCACGCATTTGAGGGAAAATGTACCACATCCAGTGAGATTTTTTCTTTCCTGATTTTATTTCAGAAAGAGCGATTTCGTAAGAAGTTGCTTGGGCTTGGATAAATTTTGTAAGGTCATATTTTTTCATATTTATAATATTTAATATTTTTTTGATAATTTTTATAATCGGAATAAAATAAATATTTTGTTTATACATCAAATTTAATTAAGATATTCTAACACTGATATCAATGTTTTAAATCGAATGTCAAAAACAATAAAACATATTAAAAAACCTATATATAAAAGACTACTAATTAGTTATTTAATTGCAACTTTGCCTGTATCTGCAATAATAATACTTATTGTAAATCTGATTGCTATTCCATCAGCAAAGGAAAAAACGAAAAGTGAGCTTCATAATACTACAAAAATTATTTCAGCAATGATTTATAATTCAGCTACTGTTGTAATAAAAAATCATTTAAAAGCTATTGCTGATAAAAATAAGGAAATTACTTCTCATTATTACAACCTCTACAAAAGTGGTAGCATTTCTTATGCAGAATTTAACGATAAAGTATATAATTATTTATTAACTCAAAAGGTGGGAGTTTCCGGCTATCCTTATGTTCTGAACTCAAAAGGCGTATTGGAACTTCATCCGTATAAGGAATTGGTCGGGAAAAATGTATCCGAATATAACTTTGTTCGGAAACAGATAGCTGAGAAAGAAGGTTACATTGAGTACGATTGGAAAAATCCCGGAGAAAAGAAAGAAAGACCTAAAGCCTTGTATATGACTTACTTTGAACCTTTGGATTGGATTATTTCAGTTTCAAGCTATAGGGAGGAATTTAACGATTTATTGAATATAGATGAACTCCGAGAGATGGTATTATCGCTTAAAGTAATTAAAACAGGATATGTTTATATCTTAGATTCAACAGGGAAAGCTCTCATTCACCCATTTATGCCCAAGTATTATGATATTTTTTCTGAAACAGGTAGAGAAAGCGGATTTGTCAAACATATGATTAATAATCCAAGTGGATTAGTTGAATACAAATGGCAAAACCCAAATGAAGAAAAACCTTACCAAAAGATTGCTTTTTTCGAGAAAGTTCCTGTTTTCAACTGGATTGTGGTAGCATCAGGTTATTCGAAAGACGCTTATGAAAGCATAGAAATAATGAAGATTTCATCATATTTTACTGCAATATTTATTGTTATTGTTGGCTTCATTCTATCTAATATTTTTAGCAAAAGGTTATCTTATCCAATTGTAAATGCAGTCAATCAAATTCAAGAAAATTTGAGCAAAGGCATTACAAAAGAAATCATTATTAGAACCGACGACGAAATCCAATTCCTTGTTGATGAAATAAACAAATATTTGAAAGAAATTGAGCAGCAGAAAATTGAAATAATAAACCAAAAGAAAAAGTATTCTGATTTATTCGAAACGAGTCCAGTTGGAGTGATGATATTAGAAAACTGCATCATTGCTGAATGTAACCCTGCATGCTCAAATTTGTTCGCAACCACAAGAGAAATGCTTATTAATCAGGATATATCTAATTTTTTCAGTAAAAAAAATAATGGTGAATTAGTAGAAACTTTTAAAAACAAAATTCAAGTCTCATTCGAGAAGAGACTGGTTTCGAGCTTTGAGTGGGAATTTGTACCGAGCGACGGCAGTATAGTAATTGCATTTGTTCAAGCAAAATTGTTCAGTGAAGGCGTTAACCAACAATTTGTATTATTCATCGTGGATATTACAAATGAGAAGAAATACCAGCAAGAACTTATAGAATTAAATGAAACCTTGGAGAAAAAAGTAGAAAAACGAACCGAGGAATTGAACAAAGCGCTTAAATATTTAGAAGATGCTAATTATGAATTAAAATCACTTAACGAACAAATGGTAGAGGAGTCGAGAAAACTTACAGAACTGAACGAGAAGCTAATTCGTTCAGAAGAAGAATTAATAAAAACAAATACTGCAAAAGACAAATTTATTTCTATTCTTGCACACGATTTAAGGAATCCGATTGCAGGAATAAGGTTGTTATTAGATACTATACATCAGATCTTGCAAAGCACAGAAATAACCGATGCGGCTACGATTGAAATGTTGAAAAAGCAAGTCCAGCTGGCACGTTCAGCAACAAATCAGACTTTTGAGTTGCTCGAAAATTTATTGCAATGGGCAAACTTACAAAGAAAAGGGTTCGATTATTCACCAGAACTAAATAATATTTTCTTTTTTGTCGACAAATGTATTAATATTGTAAAACCAAATGCCGATAATAAAGAGATAAAGATTATCAATGAGGTAAATCCAAATGCCAAAGGATACTTCGATGAGTTTGTAATACAAACGATAATTCGCAATTTGCTGATGAATGCAATCAAGTTTTCGTACGAAGGAAGTGAGATAAAAGTAACTCTTAAAGATTGCGAAATGAATGATATTTGCTACGTTCTGTCAATACAGGACCAAGGAGTGGGAATGCAAGAAGAAATGATTGCAAAAATTTTGAGCGATGGTATATCATCAACAACTGCTGGGACAAAAGGCGAAAAAGGGAGTGGATTAGGTTTGTTATTGTGCAAAGAATATATTGAGAAAATGGGTGGACGGTTTTTCATTGAAAGTAAATTAAACGAAGGAACAACAATCAGTTTCACTATACCGAAAAATGTTACATATTAATAAAGGTGTCTCAATGATGGACGAAGTACAAAATATTCATTTACAAGCGAATGAAGTAGCAGAAGAATTAATTCAGATTGTAAGTTTTCGAATCGCCAATGAAGAATTTGGCATTGATATTATCAAGGTGCAGGAAATAATAAGAATGGTGGATATCACACGAGTGCCGAATACACCGAATTATGTAATTGGTGTAATCAATTTACGTGGCAAGGTAATACCAATTATTGATATGCGTCGGCGGCTTAATTTGTTAGAAACACCATATACGAAGGACACACGAATTGTTGTAATCGAAGAAGACAGAAAAGTTGTTGGCTTCATAGTCGATAGCGTTAGTGAAGTATTAAGAATTAGCAAAAACATAACTGAACCACCACCGCCGATGGTAAGTGGAATAAGCTCAGATTTTATTAATTCAATTGCTAAATTGGAGGGTCGATTATTGATATTACTTGATTTAGAAAAAGTATTAATGAGTGATGAAGTTGAAGAAAAGGAAAGTGTGGAATAGATATGATAAAACTAATCAATCACCCGATAGTTGAGCATAATATAACAGTGTTAAGAAATAAAAATACAGGTAATGCAGATTTCAGGCATTCAGCAAATGTAATTGCGCATTTTTTGGCATTAGAAGCATTTTCTGATTTGCCATTAATCGAAAAAAGTATCGAAACCCCTCTCGAAAAATACCAGGGTAAAGAAATAATAAGCGACATTGTGCTTGTTCCTGTTCTTCGAGCAGGGCTTGCATTGCTCGAAGCATTTAATTTTATTATGCCTTCGGCAAAAATATCTTTTGTTGGGTTGTCGAGAAATGAAAAGGATTTTTCAATAAACGAGTATTATTTTTCTGCACCAAATTTTGTTGAACAAACAAGGTTTATCATACTCGAGATGATGATTGCAACAGGGAGTTCGGTAATATCAGCAATAAACCGTTTACAGTTGGAAGGTGCGAACAATTTTACAGTATGCAGTATAATTGCTGCCCCGGAAGGAGTTGAGAATATACTAACAAATTACCCTGATGTAAAGATAATTACTGCCGCACTTGATAGAGAGCTAAACGATAAGAAGTATATTTTACCTGGCCTTGGAGATGCTGGCGACAGATGGTGCGGAATGTAGCAGAGAAAAAATATTTTGTGTTTTATAAGCCTTATCGTGTTCTTTCACAATTTACTTCGAGCGACGGACGAGCGTGTCTGTCGCTTTTTAATTTTCCGAAAGATTGTTATCCTGTTGGTCGGCTCGATTACGATAGCGAAGGACTACTAATTATCACAAACGACAAAGCACTAAATAGAAAGCTTCTAAATCCAAGGTATCGTCATCGGCGAACATATTACGTTCAAGTAGAGGGCATTCCATTGCAAAATGATTTAGTAAAATTGTCGAATGGTGTTGAAATTAATATTGATGGAATACCCTATCGCACACTACCTGCGATTGTCGAAGTATTGGATAGAGAACCGAATTTGCCAGAACGGGTGCCGCCAATTAGATTCAGGAAAGACGTTCCAACAACGTGGCTTTCGATAACGCTTACGGAAGGGAAAAACCGACAGGTTAGAAAAATGACAGCTAAAATTGGTTATCCAACATTGCGATTAGTGCGTTTTTCGATAGAGAAATTAAATATTGAGGGATTTGACTCGGGCGAAATAAGGCAGTTCAACAAAGAAAAGATTATAAAATTGCTTAATCTTTAATAAAATTTTAATAATATAAAAAAAAGAATTAATTTAAAGTTTGTATTGCTAAATATTTTGAATACTAATGCTGAAAAAATTAATATTTCTAACTTTGTTATTAATATGCATTGAAAATAGCAAGTTATTTTCCTTTGATACTGATACAACAGATGCAGCATTGCCGGGAAGCTCACGAAAAGTTTATCTGCCGGAACAAGATAGTGCATTTAAGAAGGCATTGGATATGCAAATTCCTTTTTCAATAAGAGCACGTCTTGATTTGGAACTGTCCGAGCCTCTCTGGCGTTATTTATTGAGTGAGGGGAGCAAAAATCCGTGGGTTTCTGCACTCAGGTCATTAGAGCAAATGCCAGAAGAAGCTTTTTTACCGAGCGAAGTCGAAAAGACTTTGCGCGAGATAAACATAATGAATTCAATGTATGTTCCATTTGTTCGGACATACTCGCCATACGGAGCAAAAATTGATTTTGAAACAATTGGAAAGTTTCTGGGAATAGTCGAGGACGTTTCGCCAACAATAAAGTACTCATTAGCGATTACTGCTGATGTAGAAATAGTGGTGTACTCAATCCAAGCAATAGCGGTTGCTACTTTGTTCAAAGGAGTGCAATCACCGGGAAATTACACAATTACCTGGAACGGGCGTGACGACAACGGACGGCTTATGCCGTCAGGCGATTATATTGCAGAAGTTCGCATAGGACAGGAAAGGTATGTAAGAAAAAGAATTGTTATGAAATAATGTTCGATTAGGTATTTCACTTGCTTAGAAGCACTTGTATATTTCGGTCTCTACCTTTAAATTTACAAAAATCAAAATTATAAATGCATAGTTTATATAACTGTAAATTTTGCATTTATTTGTTTTTAAATGTTAATAGAATAATCCTATTCTGCATACACACTACGGAACAATAACTATCTAATTAATGAGCTAAGCAAATAGGAACCACATAATATAGAGTTGTCCTTTATTATTTAAACATAAGAATGAATAAAAAAAGAGGCTGCTTTACTGGCAGCCCCTTTGATATATTTATAGGAATAATTACATTCCAGATGGTGAAGCAGGTTCGTTAGGATCGCCAGCTTTACGCACAGGAATACCAACAAGCACGTAAGCAACGAATAAAATAACAAACAAACTAATAATGAACGAAGAACCTGGGAAAATAGCAGGAGCGAACATATCAAACACAGCGAATCCTGCAAAAATAAGTCCCATAAGGGCTTCGCCCGCAATCAAACCGGAAGCGAGCAGCACACCGACGTTTTCAACACGAGCTTTTTGATAGTTGTTATATCCACGTTTTTCGTTAACCATTTCGACGATACCTTTAATCAAACCGCCGATAAAAATTGCAAAGGTTGTTTCGAGCGGGAGATACATACCAACAGCAACAAGCATCGGGCTGCGAACCTGCATAAAAATAAAGGCAAACCCCATAAGCATACCGACGATAATCAGAGGCCAAGCCATCTGACCGCCAACAATACCTTTCGATAGTATTGCCATAAGGCTTGCTTGTGGAGCAGCAAGCGATTTGCTACCGAAACCACCTTCGTATCCTTCTTTCAAACCTTTTGCAATATCACCATCATTGAGGAAAGAAAGCACCATAAACATAACAACACCTGATAGGAGGACACCGACAATATCGCCAAGCTGCATTTTCCAAGGAGTACCGCCGAGAATATGTCCTGCCTTCAGGTCTTGCAACATTTCGCCAGCAACTGCTGCCGAAACGCAAACTATTGCAGCAACTCCAAGCACAGCAGCGACACCACCAGTTTCTGCTGTTACTCCAAGTGCAACTAAAATAACAGCAGTAAGGACAAGTGCGGTAAGCGTCAGACCGGAAATTGGGTTATTGCTAGACCCCATAATACCAACAAGGTAACCCGAAACAGCTGCAAAGAAGAAAGCTAAAATAATAAGCAAAGTAGCAGAAACAATAGCTACCAAGACTGAAGTATTGAAAATGAAGAAAGTGATTGAAAAAGTAGCAATAGCAACGATAGCGATACCAACCATTATCCAATTGAAAGGAATATCTCTATCTATTCTATCGGTAATAGTGGAACCGCCGGTAGCTGCTTTTTTTACATCAGAGACGGAACGAGCAATACCAGTTGAAAGGCTTTTTCTCATACGGAATAAAGTATAGCCAGCACCAACGAGCATACCACCGATAGCGATTGGACGAACAATGTATTTCCAGACTTCTGTCATCTGGAACATTGGATTATTTACTCTTTCAGTAGCAACAGATAAATCCCATCCACGAGTTTGGGTGAGAAGCACTGCCCATTGCTGTAAGTCTAAATATGGAGCGATAAAGTAGTAAATAATTGGGGTAAGCAATCCCCAAGCCATAAGCCCACCACTAAAGTTTAAAGCAGCAAGCTTCGGACCAATGATATACCCCACACCCATATAAGCAGGAGAGACAGCGGGACTACTAAGCAAAAGACCACCCTGACCAGTAAAGTTTGTACCGGTTACGGTTTGTTTACCAAATGCAACAAATTTTTCCCAGATAGTTGGGAACACTTTGAATTCACCTAAAAGTTTAATTAATCCACCAAGTCCCATAGCACCGAAGAGAAACTTACTATTTCCGCCAGCATTTTGACCTGATTTGTGGATTTCAGCAGCAGCAACTGATTCGGGATAAGGCAATTCTTTGTCTTCGACCATAACACGGCGAAGCAAAGCAACAAACATAATACCTAAAATACCGCCGAAAACTAAAATAAGCGAAGCCGTAATATAATTCGAAGTAGTGAAGAACGGCTTCCAGATGCCTGCGATAAAGAATGCAGGGAGAGTGAAAATAGCACCGGCAGCGACTGACTCACCAATCGAGCCGACAGTTCTGGCAAAGTTTTCTTCTAAAATCGAGCCACGCATTGCTTTGAGCAATGCCATTCCGATGACAGCAGCCGGATAAGTTGCAGCAATTGTCATACCTGCTTTCAGACCGAGATAAGCGTTCGCAGCTCCAAGAATTACAGCCATTATTAAACCAAGAATAAGCGCACGAACTGTCATCTCTGCCATATTGCTATCGGAAGGGACAAAGGGTACAAATTTCTTTTCTTCTGCCATTTAAGTCTCCGATTTGTTAATAAAGTAAATACAATTTCCCATAAAATACAAAGATATAAAAGGAATAATAAATTTCAATATAAATTATTGATAATATATAAAAAATTTATTCAGAATAATTAATATTAATTTGTAAAAAAATTCTGTTGTCTTTGTTGCTTTTTATTTGGTCGTAAGAACTTCCAAGTTTATCAAGTTTAGGTTTTTCCAGTCTTGTATAAGCTAAATACAACTTTATATTCCTGAATGGCGAATAATATAGGCGAATCAACAGGCGATTTCCTTCGTCGTAGAGGGGATTTGTATACACGGACGTTGGCATTCTATATTCATAATGCCAAATAGCTGAAGAATAACTATCAGTGTTGAAAAAAGAAGTTCTTACTACAAGTGAGAGATTTTTCAGCACATCGTAACTTATTTGCAAATAAGCCGCATAACCTTTTTCATTATTTTTTTTCTGTTCAAAAGAAACATCAGTTGCATCAAATCGAGTTGTGAGTGTTAAATTTTTCATTATTCTACGTTCGTATTCAAAACGAACTTCGTTACGACGAAGAGTGTAAATCACTTGACTTGCTGCTCCATTTGGCTTAAATCCGTCAGTCTTGGCTTCTGATTTGATTTTCAGGAAAAATGAGCCGAGCAGTTTGTTTTCGTACAAGTGTTTTACTGAATAATCAACACCTTTGATTGGTTTTTGCACAGAATAGGTACGGGTGTGAGTACGGTATAAATCTAAATAAGCCTCTGTTTTGAGGTTTTTGCTTAGCTTAGCAGAAATGGCTAGATAGAGACCTTCTTCGTTTGCAGGAATAGAACTTTCACCAAAATTATATCCCCAAAAACTTCTGTAATTTGAATGGTAATTTCTGTAATGCAAAGCAAAGTCGATATTATTTAGTTTGATTATGTTATAAAGTTTTATAGCAGGGAATTCTCGTGAATAGAGAGAATAATCTCCGCCCAAACTTATATTCCGAATAGTATAAAGAGCATATAGAGAAATAATATCTGAGTATGAACCTTCGAAGGCATTGCTGGAAGAGCTTTTAAGCGGATAATCGTAGTTGATAGAGAAATAAGTAGCACCGAGAGTAATTTTTTTGTAATTATAAGCGAAATTCACTGCTAAAGAATTTTCTCCAAGAGCATCTTTTTTGTTTATTTCAGTTTTTGTGCGGAAGTAGTTAGTGGTATAAATAGAAGTGGCAACTTTCTTTGCTGTATCAACATTTGCAGGACGTTTGGTGTTTGAGATAAAGGCTGTCAGGGAAAAATTATGCCATAGGCGATTGAAATTGTATTCCAGAGCAACGCCACGCATAAAGTTTGTTCGCATAGTTGAAGTGTTAAGATTAATTGAATTTTTATAAGGCACAGCAGAGCGAATAAAATCGCCACCTTTGCCAATAGGATATGATTGCCAAAGCGTATTACCGCAACCGAAAGCAGCTGTGAAATCACCAACAATCAATTTGAATTTATCAGTTTGATATTTTGCTCCGATTGAATAAAAATCAAATAAGTATATTTCTCCTAAATTTTTATTTCCAATTGCTTGAAGTTGGAAATATGAGTAATTTGCTTGAAATTTCTGATAAATATTGTATTTATTTCCGAGGTATTTCTTTTCCTCTAATCCGCGAACAGTTTCAAATCGTTCTTGGCTGCGAACTCTGTAATCGGAAGAAAATCTATTAGGCAAAATTGTGTCCCGGTTGGTTGTTTTCATCAAGATTTTTTGCTGAATGTCGGAAAGTTCTAAGCCGTCGAAAAGTGTATTATAAGATAATTTGGGATTATTATTAAAACGTTCAACAATTATTGAAGAAGTATAATAATCAATGTTTGGCAGAACAGTAAGAGCATCCGCACGAGCTTTGTAGAGTTTGATTGGATTTGAAAAGTAATATTCGAGTGTTTCGATAACATCAGTGAGTTCATCTTCCGAGGAGAATTGAACAAGAAATTTCTCTAATTCGAAATTATCTATATTTTGTGAATACAGATAATTTGAAAAAAGTATCAAAAGAAATAATATGCAGAATTGGTTTCTCATAAAATGGAAATGAAGAACCCTGAAGTTCTTCATTTCAACCAAATTGCTAATATATTTTAGAGGAACTTATCTTAATTCGTCGTCATCTTCGAACAAATCATTTTCTTCGTCGAAATCGATATCGTCCTCGTCGAATTCTAAATCTTCTTCGTCGAAATCGAATTCTTCTTCGTCGAAGTCGAACTCTTCATCATCAAAATCTTCTTCGTCTTCATCGTCACCAAAATCGAACTCATCCCCTTCGTATTCACTATCTTCATAATAATCTTCTTCTTCTTCTTCTTCTTCTTCGTAGTCATCTTCTTCATCATAATCATCATCTTCTTTGCTCAATGATATAGGCGCAATTATTGAAATTTCTGGTAGATATGCAAAGAAATATTGCTTGCCCTCATTTTGCAATGAAATAATAAATACTTTAATTATATCATTTAAATTTAACATTTTAAAACCTATATATAACAACAATAATTATTATCAATTTTTATAATCATACAAATATCGTAGAAATAAACAAATCAAACAAAAAATTTTTCAACAGAATAATTTATTTTTATAAAATATGCTGATTAATATTAAAATTATTTTATTTGAGTAACAATCTATCATTTCATAATAATTTGCATAGATTAACATAATTAGTTATATTTCGTTAATATCTTAATAATAGTGGTGAAATGATGAAAAAATTACTATTAACTTTAATATGCTCATTTTTCTTATTTAACAACTTGATTTCTCAGGAAATAAAAGCAACTGTAAACGTCAATATGGAGCAAGTTGACCCGGAGAAGCGAATATTTGTATCATCTCTGGAAAATGACTTGCAGAATTATATTAACAACCAGCAATTTGTAAATATTGAATGGGAAGGCGAACGCATTCCTGTGGATATAAACATAGTGCTGGCAGGTGGCAATAGGAACAGATTTTCGGCAAGGATGTATATTGTGTCCCGCCGTTCTCTGCTGGACGATGCCGAAGCAACCTCTGTTGCAGTGAGATTGCTCGAAAATAAATGGGTTTTTACGTATTCGCAGGGAGCAAATTTAACTTTCAATATTAATAGATTTGATGAAATAACAAGTATAATTGATTTTTATATGATGCTAATAATTGGGATGGATTTAGATAGCTACGGAGAACTTGATGGGAATATTGCATTCGACCGAGCGAAGCAAGTGCTGCTGCTTGGAGCAAATCAAGGAGTTGAAGGTTGGGGGACATACGCTGCACCGGGTGAACTTACAAAGTATACGCTAATCAGTGAACTGACAGATCCTCGTTATTATAATTTCCGCAAACTGATAACAGAATTATATTTAGATGGGATGGATTTGCTTGCAAAGAATAAACTAAAGGCGCTCGAAAACATTGCTCAGACAATAGGCAAAATGGCTGATTTCAAAGAAAAGCGAATGGTGGGCCCAAGCGCATTACTGCAAATGTTTTTTGATACAAAATCGCGTGAATTTGCAGCACTTTTTAAAGGGTATCCGGACGGAAAAGTTTTCGATAATTTAATATACTTAGACCCGACTAACGCACATGTTTACAATGAAGCAAGAAGATAAATTGCGAGGATAAAAATTGAAAGAACGCCCAAAAGACACTGTTTCTCCTTTGAAAATCAAAGAAGATGATTTAGATATTACATTGCGTCCAGCTATATTTGATGAATTTATAGGACAAAGGAAAATAGTAGATAATCTAAAAGTATTCATAAAAGCAGCACTACAAAGGAAAGAAGCATTAGACCACGTTCTGCTTACCGGACCACCCGGACTTGGCAAAACAACATTAAGTTACATAATTGCCCGAGAAATGGGCTCAAATATTAAGACAACATCTGGACCTGTTCTGGAAAAACCTGGAGATTTAGCTGGATTACTGACAAATTTGACCGAAGGAGATATACTATTTATTGATGAGATACATCGGCTGTCGACGGTAGTCGAAGAATACCTATATTCAGCGATGGAAGATTTTCGGCTGGATATTATGCTTGATAGCGGACCATCGGCACGGACAATACAGATTAAAATTCCAAGGTTTACATTAATCGGAGCAACGACACGTGCAGGATTGTTATCGGACCCACTTCGTTCGCGGTTCGGTATTGTTAATCGGCTTGATTATTACGACAGCAAAGATTTATTTGTGGTTGTTCTGCGTTCAGCTAAAATACTTAACATTCCAATTGACGAAGAAGGTGCAATGGAAATAGCTAAACGCTCGCGTGGGACGCCCAGGATTGCGAACCGTTTGCTAAAACGCACACGTGATTTTGCACAAGTGAAAGGAGACGGAAAGATCACGCGAGAAATTGCCCAATTTGCATTATCAGCTCTTGATGTTGATAAATATGGGCTGGACGAAATGGATAAAAGGATACTTCAAGCAATCATTTACAAATTTAATGGAGGACCAGTAGGAATAAACACAATCTCAGTATCAGTTGGCGAGGAACCCGGAACAATTGAAGAAGTTTACGAACCATTTCTTATTCAGCAAGGATTTATTAATCGAACACCAAGAGGTCGCACTGCAACCAAACTTGCATACGAACATTTAGGAACATCATATAAACAGGAAGAAAATAGTTTGTTTTGATAGAAAAAAAAGTATGGTTATTTCGCATTTGCCATTAAAATAGGCTGCTTCAAATAATGAACCAGCCTATTTTATTCAGAGACATAAATAAACAGTAATTTATTATTTCCCAAGAAGTTCGCGGTAGGTAGCAACATATTTCATATAGTTTGTTGGTGTGTTTTTGACGCGTTCGATTTCCTTTGGAGTGAGTTCGCGAACTACTTTTCCTGGGAGCCCCGCGAAAAGAGTGTAGGGCGGCACTTCGAAGCCTTCGCGCACCAAAGCACCGGCAGCAACCAAAGCTCCTTCTCCTACTATTGCACCATCTAAAATGATAGCACCAATCCCAATTAAACAGCCCTTTTTAAGGGTGCATCCGTGCAGAGAAACTGAATGAGCAACCGACACATCTTCTTCTATTACAAGCGGAAAAATATCGTTTGTGACGTGGAGCATAGACATATCTTGAATATTCGAACGAGCACCAATTTTAATATAATGGACATCACCACGGATGACAGTGTTGTACCAAACAGAAACATTTTCTTCAATCTCCACATCACCAATAATTTTAACACCTTCACAAATAAAAGCTGTAGGATGAATTATTGGAGTTTTACCGTTATATGTTATTATACTTCCACTATTACCTGTTTCTAACCTCATTAAAACCCCGAAATTTGTTGAACTAAAACTTTTTTTTCGATTTTTTTATTTCGCGTTTCATTTGTTTTTGCAAATCTTTCAATTTTTCGAAAGCTTCTTCTTTAATTTCTTCGTATCGGTAAAGTTGCAAGCTATAATCAAGTCGGCGGTCTAAATCGCCAAGCACGTAGTAGGCTTCGTTAATTTCTTGAAATCGTTGAAGGAAGTATTCATCGCCGTTATGCAAATCAGGATGGTAGCGTTTTACAAGTTCATAAAACGCTTTTTTTATGTCGTCTCGCGAAGCAGTTCGCTCGACACCTAATATTGCATAATAGTCTTTCGGTTTCATATCCAGTTACAAAATTAAGTAAAAAATAACGAAATTTCTTTTGTTATATTCTATCATATTAGATAATAGAGAAGAATTGAAAAAAATAAATCCGTATTTTTACTTAATTTTTCAGTGCAACAAAAGAGATTTCTGATTGTATAGATGCTAAAAATAATTGAAATTAAAAAGGATTTTCGACAAACATTTGTATCATAATATTTTCTTTGCTTTTGCCAACATCCATTCGAAGAACCATTCCTTGCATAAAGGCACGAAGACCTATGCCGTATGTATATTGCATATCTTGATGAAATTCATCAAAATCCCATTTCGGAGCCACTCTTCCTAAATCACCAAAAAGTGCTAATTGTAGAACATCAATTCCAATTTTTCGCGTCCATTCGTAGTAATTGAAGGGGTTCCAATCAAGGTTTTTTCTTAGTTCCAATGAATAATAGAGCATAGCCCTATCGTGAAATCTTAGGTCCTTGTAGCCGCGAAGATATTTTGTCCCACCGAGAGTTGGACCAACAAAAAGTTTCCCTCTTTTATATTTCCCCTTGTATTTTTTGTCCCAAGAAGGTGTATCCATTGTAACGAAATTGAAGGCAATAACAGTTGGGTAAGAGTTAATTCCATCAAAAATTGGATAGAAGTATCGGAAATCAGCTTTCCACATATCTGCGGGGACATCGCATCCAAAAGCATTGAATTGTCTGATATACGACACTTTCTGGTACGTTCCATAAGTTGGGAAATATATGTAGTTTGTGTTGTCGTTTGATAGAGAAAAATCAATTGCGGTTGTAACGATTTTTAATTTTGTAAAATTATTTTTCAGGGTCATATCTCTATAAATGAGTTTTGTCTCGAAAAACAGTTTTCCAATATTCCAGATTGGTTCATTAATTTGTTCCCTGCTGCGAATATCTATATTGTAGTCAAAATTAGCGTCTATCCCATCCCCTATTGGCAAAAGATGCTTCAAGTTCAGTTCGAACCAATAATCTGTTCCGTGCAAAAGTAGGTGCTGTTCTTCGCGGGAGTTGTTGCTTCCCGGCATGATTCCATTTGCGTCAGGCAAGCCAATGTATTCTTTGACATCACCTAACTTGCCAACAAATATATCAGGTCTGATGAACTGCCTTCTAAAGAGAGGGTTTTGCACTTCATCTGCTTGGAGATAAACGTATTTTGAACCATTAGTAGAAATTATTGCGCCTGCTTTGGTAAATGAGTTTTTTTGAGGATAGCCTTTAATACTTGTAAAGCTACCGAACACCCAGCCAAGAGAATTGCTATAAAATCCGAAAGGAAGTGTATTTACACTAACACTTGAAGAATCGCTTTCTGAAGCAAAGACAATTGAAGTTATAAAAAAAAATGATAAAAATGCGATTTTTAGAATTTTCATATTCTCACTAATTTTTTTGCAATATTAAGAAAATTTATTTTCATACCAATAAATTCGTCTTAAAAACATAAACGGTTATAGGTACAAAAATGACTTTAAATAATTCATCATTAAAATATTAAATTTGTTATTCGTATAGAGGTTTGGCTCGAATATTTTTTATATATTCTGTTTAATCTTTACGTGTAGAAATAGATAATTGAAAAGTAGTAAGGTAAATATTGTAAGCAAGTTTTTAGTATTATTGATTATTCCAATAATATTATTTAATTCTGCGGGATATGTACTATTATTCTCAATTTCTCAAAGAATTATAAAAAAAGAAATCAAGCATTTGCTTAAATCGAGTTTGCCAGAAACTGAAGTTGAACTTTTGAAAATTAAAATTGGCGATCCAAATTACAGGGAGTTCGAAAAGAATGAGTTTTTTTATTTCGGTCGGCTTTATGATATAATAAAAATGGAAGTATCCGATGGGTATATGTACATAAAATGTATAAACGACAAAAAAGAAGAACAGCTTTTCAAAAATTTAGATGAATTAATAAGCAATTCATTTCAAAACGAGGGAAGCCGTGGATATGTTATTAATAAAATACTATCGTTTTTGCTATTTTTCGAAGAGATTGCAAAAACAATTTTCTTACCAAATATTGCTTTAATTCAAAATAATATGATTAAAACTGAAAAATACATTTCTTTTATTTCTGACATACCAACACCACCTCCGGAAATATAAAAGTATCGTAAAAACTACTTTTATATTATTAAAAACACATATTTCAAACAAATAATAGAGGAATTTATGAGAAAGATAAGCATATATATTGTTTTTCTTTGTCTTTTGTTTAATTCAGCATTTGCCAGCAAGGACACTTTGCGAGTGTATCGTCTTGGTGATATAGTTGTAAGCGGTGTTCAAAGCACGCCACAGATAACTGCTTCGTCGTCGGTGATTGATTTAAAAATGCTCTCTATTACTGACGTTAAATCATTTTCTGAGTTGCAATTATATATGCCTTCAACGATGGTACGGACAAACTCGCGAGGCGAAGCTCTGCCATTTATTCGAGGAGCAGGGGAACGCCAGATGGGATTATTTTTGGATGGAGCAATGATGAACATCCCTTGGGACAATCGACTTGACTTAAATATCGTCTCCACTGAAATCATCGGACGAGTAAAAGTTGAGAAGAATTCAAATTCTGCGTTATGGGGTCCCAATATTCTTGGTGGCGTTATAAGTATCTCATCTTATGAACGCGCTTCTGATGGGATTGGTGGAAATATAAAGCTTCAATATACAGATGGAGGTGGGAAATATATTTCAGCATCAAACGACGGAAAATTTGGTAGTTTCAATTACTTAACAGCAGTAAGTTACAACAAAGCGGACGGATTTTTGATGTCGAAAGATGCTCCGAACACATTGCTACATCAATCGCAAAGTTCACGGCTTCGCACAAACAGTGATTTAGAAAGGCTGAACATATTCATTCGTTCAGAATACAAACCTATGCAGGGGACTTCACTTGGTTTGTCGTATAATTTAACTACTGCTGAAAAAGGAGTTCCAAGCGAAGAATATCTCTATGCAAAAGACGCACGTTTCTGGCGATATTCGGACGTTAATCGTAATGTTGTAACATTCAACGCAGAGCAGTATTTAGGACAGAATATTATTTTCCGCACAACGCTTTGGGGCGACTTTTTTCATCAGCAAATTGATGCGTATGACTCAACATATTCGAACATAACAACAAAGCAAAAGGACAATGACTTTACTTTCGGGAATCGCTTTGCTTTGGAATATGAAGTGTTTGAGAAAAACTATTTGACCGCTGTATTTAATTCATTTTATTCGTTGCATAAGGAAAAAATTGACAACAATGCAGAGAACGAATTCTCGCAATTCACATATTCAGCTGGATTGGAATACAAATCAAGTTACAAGGATATTCAGTTTGCTGCTGGAGCGACATACGATGGTTGTGTAACTCCCAAAACAGGGATTTACAAAGACAGCGAAGGCGAAACATTTCAAGATTTTGGGATTTTTGTTGGTTCGCGATATTATTTGACAGATGAAATTTCTACTTATGCAAATATTTCACGCAGGACGCGCTTCCCGACTTTGCGTGAAGCATATTCAGGAGCATTAGGCAAATTTATTCCGAACCCTGACTTAGGAGCAGAAACAGGGCTTTTGGTCGATTGGGGAGTAAATTATGCTTCTGAATTAATTAATTTGACTTTTACAGCATTCGGAAGTTTCTATGATGATTTGATTATTCGCATCAAAGTTCCAAAAGACCATCCGCTTTACAACCCACAATATCCAAATATGCGAATGAGAGACAATCTTGCCGAAGCAACAGTATATGGAGCAGAAATTGGGTTTGACTTATTGCCAAATTCAAATATTTTGTTGGAAGGTAATGCAACATTTATGAAATCCGAAGGCAAAGAGCAAGGCAAGGAAGTAGACCATCTTGAATATAAGCCTGAGCTACAAGCATCGGTAATAGCGGGATATAGATTTGATTTTGGACTTACCCCACAAATAGAATTGGAGCATATCGGTAAACAATATGCATTGAATGCTATTTCAGGTAATTTCGACGAACTCGAAAACTACACTTTGCTTAACTTCCGTATTGGCTACCAATTCAATTTATATGGGAACAACTTTGAAATATTTGCTCGCATAAACAACATTACTGATGAATATTATTTAACGCAAATTGGACTACCTGGATACGGCAGAACATTTTCATGTGGCATCAGCATAAGATATTAATCTTGCTTTACTTGAAAATTCATTAAGCCAGAAATTTAAAGCTTAATTTAAAAGACGCCCGTATTGCAAACGAGTAAATAAGCAATACGGGCATTATTTCAATTGGACACATCGACATAAGTTAAATCTAAAGAATAAAAAAAGATTAACGATAAATTCATTATTAAAATATTGATTTTTTCGTTTATTATTTGTATGTTATAGATAAAAATGAGGTTCTTTTATGGCAACTCAAACAAATATTCTTCTTGAAACTGGAACAAACGAACTCGAAATAGTTGAATTTGTAATTGATTTTACAAACGAGAACGGAGCAGAACAGACGCAATCATTTGGAGTAAATGTGGCGAAAGTGCGTGAAATCATAAGAATGCCGCAATTGACGAAACTACCGAATTTACATGAGTGCGTTTGTGGCGTATTTAACTTGCGTGGAGTGGTAATCCCAGCGCTCGATTTGCGTAAGTATTTATATGGTATTCCATCGGATTTGGTATATAACAAAATGATTATTACAGAATTTAATAAACTGCGGGTTGGATTAATTGTAACCGATGTTAAGCGAATTCACCGAATTTCTTGGACAGATATAACAACACCAGATGCTATGGAGGAATTTGGAAGCGACAAATCATCAATTGTTGGGATCATAAATTTGAAAGATATAACAGTGTTGATGCTTGATATTGAGAAAATTGTTGCTGATATTGATCCATCATCTGCTATTGATATTAAACAAAAAGTGGAAAAATTTGAGAAAAAATTGCGAGCTATCACAGCTGAGGATTCTCAAACAATTCGCCGAATGATTACAGATAGATTGAAAATTGCAGGTTTCGAAATTGAAGCATTTCACAATGGCGAGGAAACGTGGAAACGTTTGCAAGAAATTGCTCAGAAAGTGCGTGAAGGCGATAAATTGGAAAATTACTGTGATATTGTAATCACCGATATTGAAATGCCAATAATGGATGGCTATACGCTAACTAAATTAATAAAGACCGACCCGATTTTACAAAAATTACCTGTTGTTATATTTTCTTCAATAATTTCTGAAGATGTGCTTCACAAAGGCAAAGCAGTCGGTGCCAATGCTCAGCTAACAAAGCCACAGATAGGGGAACTACTTTCAACAGTAAGATATTTAATTGAGGGAAACAACAATTAATAGAGTATCAATAAATCCATGAGTTTATATGAAAAAAATTCTACTTGTTAGTACAATATTATGCGTTTCAACTTTTTTAGTTTCATTTTTAAATACCCCAAAGTATAAATACTCTGATTTTGAAACGCCGAAATATTGTGGGACGACCTGCCACCGTGATATCTACAATCAGTGGTCGCAAGCAATGATGTCCCAATCGTACACACACGAATGGGACGAAATCGAGTATTTTGCGTTGGCACTGCCACACGCTCGCCTTGACGAAAAAGTTGCAGAGGTAGAAGCAGGATGCAATGGTTGCCACGCACCACTTGCACTGCTTACTGGCGACATCCCTCCGAAACCACCTTCAGCAGGTACACGAGCTAACGAAGGAGTATCCTGCGAAGTATGCCATTTGATTTCAGGATTTGAGGGAGACATCCCTTATAATTTCAACTACGTTATAAAACCTGGAAAAACAAAGTATAACTCACGAATTGGTGAGGTAGGTTCGCCTGTCCACAAAATTGAAGTAAATCCAATAATGAAAACAGGGGACTTCTGTGGGATTTGCCACAACGAAAAAAGTCCATACGGGGTATGGGTGAAATCCACACATTTGGAATGGAAAGAAGGGCCTTATGCTAAAGAAAATGTTCACTGCCAAGATTGCCATATGCCACGAGCACAGAGCATCAAAGCTGCGATGGGGAAAGTGTACCCTGACGTGAGGCAACATATTTTTGCAGGGGCACACGACCCATCGAAAGTTCGCGGAACGATCGAACTGAAAGTATACCCGGACCATAGCGAATGCGAACCCGGCGATGCATTAAAGCTGACAGTTACTCTATATAACCAGAAAACCGGGCACAAGTTTCCCACAGGTTCGGTGGAAGACAGATTAGTATGGCTCGAACTTGTTGCAATTGATGGAAATGGGACGAAATACCATATTCCTGTTAGTCGGAAAGGTTTTCCTGGCGAAGAATATACTATTTCTACAAAGACGCTTGCCTATCAAGATATGGGGATTCCCCTAAAAGACCCAAATTTCAAAGGTTTAGAGCGTGATGATATTCCCGAAGGCAATAGAATTTTTCGTATGCCATACTTTGATCCGCAAGGGAGAATGACAATACAACAATGGAACACTTCGTCGCTCGGAGTCGATTATCGCATAGGTCCACGGGAAACAAAGATTGAAAACTTTACATTTCACATCCCTGATAAAATCAAATCAAAAGAGCTTACATTCAAAGCAACGCTATATTATCAATTGCTTGTAAGTTCAGTCGGAAAATATTTGAAGGTACCAGAAGAAGAATACCGCCCTTTTGAAGTAAACACAGCTTATGCAAAGATTAAAATAATTGATTAAAGGTGAAAAAATGAAAAATATATTTATTATCATTTTTGTAGTATGTATTTTTTTAGAGGCATATAGCGAAGCATCGGCTATCCCGGCATTTGCTCGTCAGTATAGATTATCCTGTCAAACTTGCCATGCGCCTGCCCCAAGACTCAAGCCATATGGGAATGAGTTTGCAGGGAACGGATTTAAATTCAAAGATAGCGAAGCACCAAGATATTTCCTTGAAACAGGGGACGGACAACTTTCGCTGATGCGAGAGTTTCCTATTGGATTCCGATTAGATTTGAATGCAGCATACAATACTGCCAACAAAAAACAAGGAGATTTTGCAACTCCCTATGTGTTGAAAATTTTATCGGGCGGGACTATAGCTTCCGATGTAGCATATTATTTCTACTTTTTCTTTTCAGAGAGAGGCGAAGTTGCTGGGATTGAAGATGCTTACATAATGTTTAATGATTTATTTAATGTTGATTTAGATTTATACGTTGGACAATATCAAGTTTCTGATCCGCTTTTCAAGCGAGAGCTTCGTTTGACGTTTGCTGATTACAACATCTATAAAACAAAAGTTGGGCTTGCAAAAGCAAATCTTGCTTACGACCGTGGGATAATGCTTACCTTTGGTTTAGAAACAGGCACGGACGTTGTTTTGCAAGTGGGCAATGGTAATGGCATTTCTGCTGCAAATGAAGCAAGATTATTCGACAAGGATAAGTATAAAAACTATTCAGCAAGAATTTCGCAAGATATTGGAGAATTCGCTCGAATTGGAGCATTTTCGTATATTGGACGGGAGAGTGTAAATAATAATTTCACACGAAGCAATACAGATTTTACGATTTTTGGACCTGATTTGACATTAAGCTATAATGATATTTTGGAACTAAACGTTCAGTATTTGTTACGAACTGATAAAAATACACTTCGTAATTCAGCGGCTTCGACAATTGATAAAGAAATCAAAACTGATGGTGGATTTGCCGAATTGATTTTCACTCCACGAGGCGATAATTCGGGTCCTTATGGAGCAATATTATTGAACTACGTCAATAGCGACTACAAGGAACTTAACGAAAAGTCATTATCATTACATGCAGGACATGCTATTCGGCGAAATCTACGTTTTTTTGCTGAATACACATATACCGATAGTGAAGAATTAGGGAAATTTGGGAAAGCAGTAGTAGGAATAATGACAGGATTTTAGAAATATTTGATTATTTGAACAAATCACAAAAATCGGATATTGTTCGAATATATGGGGAAATATAGTGTCAATGTAATGGACTTGGGAGTTGGTTCTTATTAGTTTCATTTAGTATAATTATGCTAGTATTGATATATTTTTTGAATAAGATAATTAAAAAGAATAGTAAATAATTTATGAATCCTTGGCTCAGCATAGCAGCAGAAGACTATGAAAAACATATGTCGGATAGCAATGTATATCAATTGCAAACATTAAATTCAATAATGCATTCACAAATAACTGATTATATGCCTAATTCTCTTGCTATTTTTGGAATAACAACAGGCAATGGATTAGAACACACGGAAACGATAAATATTGTCTACGCAATTGATATCAATGAAAAGTATCTAACAATTTGTAAAAATAGATTTGCAAATCGTAATAATATAATTTTTCTTAACTTAGATATCGATAAAGACATATCATCTATTCCTCAAATTGATATGGCAATATGCAATTTAGTTTTAGAATACATTGATTATGTTAGTTTTCTTAAAAATATAAGCGCTAAACTAAATAAAAATGGAGTGTTATCTGTTGTATATCAAAATGAATTTTCAAATGGTTTTATTAGTAAAACAAAATATTCAGATTCATTCGAATGTTTGAACTCTATTTACCATAGTATTGACAAAAAAACAGTAATTGAAACATCAAAAGCGAGCAAGCTTACAGTTGCAAAATCTTTAGAATACAGATTACTCAACGGCAAAACATTCACCAGAATTGACTTCCAAAAACAATAGCGATTAAGAGTACTTTTTTGTATTAGATAGATGCCGAAATATCTTGAAGTAATTATTTTATTCAAAAAACTTTTTTAATTTGCATAAAATTAAATTAATTAGTAACTTTATCGAGAATAATTTACTTGTTTGAAATTTTTCAGAGATTAGGAGATTAAATAATTATTTCTTTACTTTTTCAATAATATAAGTACTAGATTCCAATTAACAATTTTGTTCAAGTACCCACAATTGAAAGACAAATTTATTGATTCTATACTTTGAGCTTCTTCTATTATTGAATATCTTCAAATACAAAAAAAATCAATTGTGTATATAGAAACTCATTACAACTATAAGTTTCTAAGCAAGCAATTGGTAATAAAAGGTTTATTTATTTTATTAATAATTATGAGGAAAAAATGAGAACTTTAATTTTAATATCCTTACTTTTTGTTGGGATATATTCATCATCATTATCGCAAAAAGTAATTACAGCGAACATGGTAGGAACTTTTAGTGATGATGTCGCTCCATTTCTACTGGACAATAAGTGGGGATTTTTCGATAAAGTTGGAAACATTGTTATTCAACCACGATTTAAAGTATTTGTGAATAATTATAGCGATTTGCCTTATTTTTCAGATGGACTAACCGCAATAGTAGATTTGGAAACTGGAAGGGTTGGATACATCAACAAAAAAGGTGAAATAAAAATAGCCCCTGTATATTACTCTGCTACTTCATTTAATGAAGGAGTTGCATTCGTTGGGCGTCAAAACGACCACGTATTGATAGACACTTCTGGTAAAATAATTGCTCAAGATTTTGTTGCTATCAATGGCTATTATTCTCGTTTTTCAAACAATCGTGCTTGTGTTCAAAAAAAATTCGTCTTAGGTTATATAAATAAATCGGGTAAATTTGTAATTGAGCCAAAATTTGATGAAGCTGAAGATTTTTCGGAAGGTTTGGCTGCTGTAAAAATAAATGAAAAATGGGGTTTCATTGATACGTTGGGGAATGTAAAAGTTGATTTTAAGTTTAGTAACAAACCAAATTCGTATAATAATGGAAGAGCCTTTGTGCAAGGCACAAATAACAAATGGGGAATAATTGATATTACTGGTAATTTGATAGTTGAACCGATTTATCATCAAGTTTTTAATTTTAGTGGAGGATATGCTGTAGTAAGCCTGATGGATGAAAAATGGAACTTAACCTACCAGATAATTGATATTAATGGCAAACCGGTAAAAGTACTTGCAAAACCAGCAAATAGCAGCGAAACAATAACTATTTTGAGTGGTTTTTCGGAAGGACTTGCTGTTGCTATGAAAGGATATAAGAAAGGATTTATTGACTACAAAGGCAATACAGTTGTGGGTTTTCAGTACCGGGAGTTGTCCCCAATCTCGTGTGGTATGGCTTACTTCGAAAAATTTGATGAAAAGACAAAAAAAGTTACTCGCGGATTTATTAACAGTTCGGGGAAAGAAGTCATACTAATTGAAGAGCCTAAATTTTAAAATTCTTTATGGAATTTGTAAGAGAGAGCATAATTATCTAAATATTATAATTGAATAAAAACATTAGTAAGTTTGATTTTTTGATTGCCGTCCAAAAAATTGCTATTTTATAGATGTGGATGTAGCAATTTTCATATTGTTGCTTTATTTTGGATTTGCAACGGTTTATTTGTTTGCACTTGCTGTCTTTTCATTGCTACCTGAAAAGAAGTATCAGCCAAAAACGAACAAACTAAATCGCTATGCTGTTCTAATTCCAGATTATCGAGAGAACAAGATAATTCTTGATGTTGCTCGATCTGCTCTATCGCACGATTATCTGGACGATTTTTTTGACGTATATGTAATTGCTGATGGTGTTAAACCTGAAACTGTTGCAATATTGGAAGAATATGGATGTAATGTGCTTGAAGTACAATTTGAAAACAGCACGAAAGCTAAATCGTTGAATGCGGCACTTAATGCAATTGAAGAAGATAAATATGACTATGCGGTTGTTCTTGATGTTGATAATATTATGCAACCTGGATTTCTTAATCAGGTGAACATTGTTCACAATAGCGGTTACAAGGTAGTTCAGGGACACCGCACAGCGAAGAACATAAATACAAACACAGCATATTTGGACGCATTGAGTGAGGAAAGTGCTAATTCACTTATTCGGCGTGGGATTTTCAGGCTTGGGGGCTCGGCTATGATAATTGGTTCTGCTTTTTCGATTGAATGGAAATTGTTCAAAAGGTTAATGTCGGATATCCAAGATGTGGCTGGGGAGGACCGCGAACTCGAAATACGAATATTACAAGAGAGAATAAAGATTGCGTACAGCAGTTCGGCAGTTGTATTGGACGAAAAGGTAGAAAACTGGGGAAATTACACCCGACAGCGTTCCCGTTGGGCTGCAGCGCATCTTGATTTTGTATTGAAATACTTTGCCAAAGGCTTCGCGCAATTTTTTAAAGGAAATTTTGATTATTTTAATAAGGTTTTGCATAGTTTAGTACCACCAAGAATAATACTGCTTGCTGCGTTGATGGTGTTTTTTATTTTGTCGCTGACTATATCTCATTTTCCTTTTTCAGAATGGTGGATATCTTTATTTCTTCTATATATAGTAACTTTGATGCTATCGATACCAAAGCGTTTTTACACAAAAAGAATGCTTGTGGCATTGTTAGAACTTCCCAAAATGCTATTGTTAATGGTAATTTCGTGGTGCAAAGCCAAAGGACAACGCGATAAGTTTGTTTCAACACCACATACTTACACAGGTGAAAAGAATTAGCTATTTCCTTGAATTGATTTGTTCAATTTTTCTTCGAAATTAGGAATTGTAGCAATAAAATCTTTCATTTCCTCTAAAAAAATCTGAATCCCTGTTGGGTCGAGCAAAGAAATTTCAGCAACAATTTCAATAAAATCGTCGAAGTGATTTAATTTTGCGTGGATTTTTGCTTTCAAATACAACGCATCAAGCCAATTTGGAGCTAAATCGACCAGGTGGGCAACTTCTTTGAGAGCTTCATCAAATTTGCTTAATTCATAAAGCACCTGAGCATAATCAAAAGTATATTCGGAATTGTAAGGTTCTATTTCGAGGGCTTTTTCGTAACATTTCGATGCTTCAATTAAATCATCAAGGTTATAATATGCCTCGCCCATAGAATGATAAACATCAGCATAATCGGGTTTAATTTTAACACACTGCTTAAAATCGCGAATAGCAAGTTCGTATTCTTCGATTGCGTCGTAGCAAATGCCTCTACCGTATAGAGCAGGATAATAATTGGGCCGGACTTGCAGCAGACGTGTAAAGGTAGTGATTGCGGAAGTGTAATCGCCGCTATCTCCCAGCAAACTTGCTAAATTGTGGAGAGCATCAACATCCGATGGATTAATGTTTATACATTCTCGGTAGCATTCAATGGCTTCGTTAGTATGACCAATGGTTGTATAGACGTTAGCTAAATTGTAGTAACACACTAAAAAATTAGTGTTAATAGCAAGTGCCATTTTAAAAGCGTCAATAGACTTGTAGTGCATACTATTGTATGAATAGACAAGCCCAAGGTTGAACCAAAGGTAATAGTCATAAGGGTTTTCGTCAATAGCTTTTTTGTAATATTCAATAGCTTCGTCGTATTTATCTAAGTTTGTATAGCAAAAAGCAATTTCTTGAAACAAGTCTTTGCGATAAGAAGCATTTTCTTCCAAACTTTTTAGAATAGCAACTGATTTTTCGTATTCTTTAAGGGATTGATAAATTAATCCCATTTGAAAATCAATGTCATCATTTGCGGGATCGAGCTGTTTGGCAAGATTAATAATACTCAATGCTTTTTTCGGATTGCCGGTATTTTCTAAGGCAATTGAATAGTTTATCAAAGTATCGATATCAGTTGGATTTTCGTTATACAATTCTTCGGCAATATCAAATGCCTCTTTATACCTGCCCAGATTAAACAAAATTACGCATTTTTTATTTCGTGCGTCAACAGACGCTGGATTGTATTCCAAAAGTAGTTCGCAAAAAGCAAGAGCATCTTCGAACTTGCTTTTCGAAAGAGAATAATCTATTAAATCATCAAGTGCATCAGCACTTGGAAGGTCTTCGTTGCTTTTATTCCGACGACGAATTGCCCGACGAAAACGCTTGAATTGCTCTTCGATATCTTCAGGAAATTCATCGTCATATTCATTGAAATAATCGTTCATTTCGAAAAACAAAATTAAATAATTACAATTATACAACTAATCAAACAAATAATTAAACAAAATATTTTAGTTAATAAATGATTTATTATTTAATTTGTAACAAAAGAGAGTTGCTTGTTTTATTATACAGTATAAACTTTTATTAATTTTATTTCGTATTATCAAAAAACGAGGTTAGCAATGAAACCCAAATATATTTTACTTATTTTAGTACTGCTTTTCTCTTGCAGTGGAGAGGAAAAACTAATTGACAATTTCACGGATACTAATAAAGCTCTCTTAATTTATAATAAAAAGAATAAAGTTTCAATTGAAAAAGTTGATTTACTGAGTGGGGTCGTGCTCGAAGAAAATATTCTTTCTAAAATAACTCAGATAAGTCAGGAAGACACAATCTCTCTTGCAAAGTATTTTCGGGAGAATATATTTTTATTTGCAAAAGGAAGTTACAAAATTTTTGTATTAGATTTTAATTCTCTTGATTACAAATATACAATTGATTTTTCGCAAAGCCAGCTTATACCAACTGATATAGCATTTGCTAATGCAACAGATGCATACATAACGTTCGAAAACTCTGACAAAGTTGCACTATTAGATTTAACTAACTTTGTTGTTGCGAAGCAGATTAAAGTAGGCACATCACCACGTTCAATTGCAGCGGCGGGCAACCAAATATACGTAGCTAACTACTCAGACAATACAGTTTCAGTAATAGATAGCAGAACAAACAAGCAAGAAGCTGTTATTTCGGTCGCCCCCTTCCCTATTTATATTGGGGTTCGAACTGACGGGAAGGAAGTTGTTGTTGTTTCGCGCGGGCTTGGGAAGGACCTGACTGATGTTGTTCCAACGGCTGCAATTGCAACCATAATAGATGTTGCAACAAGGCAAAAAGTTGCTGAGGTACCGATAGGAACATCTACAATTAAGGCAGAAACTGTAATGCCAATATCTTCAGTAATAACAAACTCAAATTACTTATTTGTAACAAACGGGATTAATTTATTTAGAATAAACGTAAAAAGTCGGGCTACTGCGTATAATGTTGGTAAATATGCTTATCAAAAACTTTTCTTTAACAACTTTAAAAATGAATTAATTGCTCTTGCCGTTGATGAACAAGTGAATTCAAAAAAAATAAACATTTGCGACCGTTCTTCAGGAATAATAAAATATAGTGTAAACGTTCAATCTGGACTTAGATGGATATTACCAATTTATTAGAGCAAAGAAGAAAATCAATTGTCAATCTGCAATCGCTGCTCGATTTAAGTTCTAAGCTTAATGAACTTAACGATGAGCAAAAAATATTGAATGCTTCGCTATTGAGTATGATGGGGAAGCTTAAATTTTCGCGGGCGGCGGCATATATCAGAAAAGACGAAAGCCTACAATTATCAGTAGATAAAGGGATAAAATTCATACCTAAAATAGTATATTTTAGTGATTTTAGTGTCCGCACACTTAATAAATTTTTTCAGAAATTTCAATTAAGCAATATTTTTCCTGTTTATTACAAAAGTGAGCTTCTTGCTGTTTTCCTTCTATCAGGTCCGTTTGGGAAAAATGATTTGACAGAAGAAGAATTGCATTATGGCGAGTTAATATCCCAAATTACTGCAAATGCTCTGCAAACGACTAAATATGTGCATAGTTTGAGCATAGCGAAACTAAAAGCAGAACGTCACAGCCAAATGCTTTCGACTGTCTTTGAAATTTCGAGAGATTTCAGTTATTTGCTGTCTAAAGAGAAAATTATAAAAATGCTCTCCTACCATTTAATGGGTCAATTGATGGTAAATAAATTTGCTTTATTGCAAAAAATAAGAGAAAATATTTACGAGGTGTTGATAGATAGATTTAACAATTCTGAAGCTGGCATTAAATTAGAAATTTCAGGAGAGAATCAATTTGTTAATGTAATAGAGAAAACTGAATTCCCACAAAACATCACCATATTATTTCCAAAGGCTGAATTACTTGTTCCAATGATAGTGCAAGGTGAAACTAAAGGACTACTAATAGTTGGCCCAACATTTAATTCAACCCAGTATGATGAGACTAAGAAACTTTTTATCACAGCAATAGCAAACACAACAATTACAGCGTTGGAGAATGAGCGATTATTTCAGGAAGAGCTGGCAAAAAAAGCCATCGAAAGCGAACTTGCATATGCACTTGAAATACAAAAAAACCTCTTGCCAAAAGTTGCGCCTAATATACCAAATTATTCTATTTATGGTAGAAGTATTCCTTCACGTCAGGTCGGCGGTGATTATTTTGATTTTATTATGATTGATAGCAATCAATTATTGGTTGCAATTGCAGATGTTTCAGGTAAAGGTTTGCCAGCAGCTCTTCTTATGGCAAATTTTCAATCTGCATTGCGTATTCTGGCTTCGCTCGAACTCGATTTAAATGAATTAGTAGAAAAACTAAATAATTTGGTATATTCAAATACTTCACCCGATAAATTTATTACTTTTTTTGTTGGAAAACTTGACATTAAATCAAATAAATTTAGTTATATAAATGCAGGACATAATCCACCTATGTTGTATAACAAAGAAGCAAATGAGATAGAATTATTGCGAAAAGGTGGATTGCTACTTGGTTGTTTAGATGAGGTTTTCAATTATGAAGTTGGTGAAATTGTCTTCGCCGAAGGGGACACACTTATTATGTTCACTGATGGAGTAAGCGAAGCACAGAACAATCGGGGTGAAGAGTTCACAGAAGCAAGATTGGAGAGCTTAATAAAAGAATATCACAAATATAATGCGGAATTGCTTGTGGAGAAAATCATTTCAGAAGTTGAGGAGCATTCCTTCAAATCGAATTATTACGATGATATCACAATAGTTGGACTAAAAAAGGAAGAGTAAAGCTGTGATTTGAAATTCTCATTGTATTATGAGAATTTCAAATTTCTTATAGAATTATCGCTATTATTTTTTTATTCAACAAACAAAAAAGGCGAAAAAAAATTCGCCTTCAAATGTAAGAAGAGAGGAAAGCCTTATAACTGTTCGTTTTTCGAAGTATTTAAAGCGAGTTTTCGCATATCGGTAGTTGACAAACGGCGACCACCGATAAAGCGACTTTTATAGAACTGGCTTTCCAGAGAAGAAACGGTAACACCGAATCTTGAACTTGCGTGAGCGAATAAGTTATCCCCTAAATAGATGCCTACGTGAGAGGCAAATTTTCTTGAATATGTATGGAAAAATACTAAATCACCGAATTCAAGGTTTTTGCGGCTAACTTTCTGTCCAACATTAATTTGTTCGCGAGCAGTTCTCGGAAGAGCGATATTAGCAACTTCGAGGAAAATTCTTTGTGTCCAACCGGAGCAATCAATAGCATTTTCAGATGTTCCACCAAACCGATAAGGGGTGCCGAGCCATTCCATAATTTTGTCCATCAGATCGGATTTCTTCAATCCATAAGAAGTTTTATCGAACTCACCGGTAACAAATTGAATCCAAAGAGTTTTAAAATCGTCAATATTGACAGTAATATCGTCTTCTTTTTCAAGTTCTGCAATATCTTCGCCGTAGTCGCCAATGATATTAGGGTCGTAAAGGTCTTCACCATCGTTTTTAAGCAACCAATCGTTGTTTTGTCCAACTTTTGGCTCCAAACCAGCCAGTTCGCTAACAGATGCAGAATTTGATTTTATTATTTCGATTGCTTGTGCGCGAGTTGCGGAAGGATTGTATTTAGTGGTTTTCGCTCGACGAGGTGTTTTTTTCTTTTTTGCCGCCGCTACATCTTCAAATGAAGATAACAATAATAATGGCAAAATCAAAACTATTATAAACTTTTTTAACTTGCTATATTCAAACATTCTTTTTCTCCAACTTTTGAACATTTTTTACATTCCGATTTGAATTCCAAATCGGTTGCAGATTTTTTGTTAATTATACGTTTCACTTAATAAAAGGAAACTTTAAAATAAAGTGTGAAAAAAATTACACATTTAACACATTGCAATAAACAAAAATCTCGAAAAAACACCAAAGAAAAATTTGATTTATGAGAATTTTTTAATCAGATTTTCATTTTTATCACCACGTTTAGTTTCCGCTAAAACTCAAAAATTATTGATATTATTGGATTTTTAAATTTTTCTTGTTAATTTTGATGAAAATTTGAATTATCATGGGAAATTTATGTTAATATCTGTTGTCCAATTTGCACCTGAATTTTTTAATAAAGAATTTAACATTGAATATGTGAAAAAATGTTTATCCGATGTTAAATCTGAAATAATAATTTTTCCTGAATTGAGTTTAAGCGGATATTTTTTTCTTAATCGGGATGAAGCATCGGCAAATGCAATAGATTTCGAATCAACAGAATTGGATTTCCTGCGTGAAGATGCGCAAGACAATAACAGAATAATCATTATTGGATTTGCTGAACGCAAAGACAACAAGATATACAATTCCGCTGGCATGTTTTTTCCGGACAATACATTAAATCGTGTGTATAGAAAGATGCACTTATTTTATAAGGAAATTTATGCGTTTGACCGTGGCGACACAGGTTTTTTTGTTGTATCGTTTCCTGATAAGGATATTAGAATAGGCACAATGATTTGTTATGATTGGCGTTTTCCTGAGGCTGCAAGGTGTCTCGGACTGGATGGAGCCGATTTAATTGCTTGCCCGTCGAACCTTGTTACTCCACTGTGGAACAAAGTAATGCCCGCACGAGCAATAGAGAACAAGGTATACCTTGCAGTAGCTAATCGAATTGGGATAGAAAAACGTAATGATGAAACTTTGCTTTTTAATGGGCGCTCGTCTATATATGATTATAATGGTGATGTTATTGCTGATGCACCAGTGGACGGAGCTAAAATAATAACTGCTGAAATCAATCCTGAACGAACTCGCGATAAATCATTTAATTTGATAAATGACATTAATAGGGACAGAATCCCAGAAATGTATAAACAGATAATGAAAAATCGTAGGTATGATTATGATAGATAGAGAGAAAATAACGTCGAAAAATCCAAAAATCAAGTTTTCCTATGCCAAACAGATTGTAAGGGATAGTGCGAAAAATCCGATTGATTTTTTGAATGATTTTGATTATATAATTGGGCTCACACAAGAAAAGAACAACATAATCAAATGGACTGGGATAGATTTGCTCGGGAATTTAGCATCTGTCCTGACTGATGAAAATGTTGCAAAGATATTGCCTATGCTAAAAGATTTTTTATTGAGCGGGAAATTAATCCTCTCAAATCACGCTCTCTTTGCTCTTGGTCAAATTTTGTTACAAAAGCCACACTTTGCCGACGAGATAGTCCCTATGTTTCTTGCATTAAGAAATGTGAAGTTCGATACAGAGGATTGCCGGGATATATCACGTGGGAAATTGCTTGAATTTCTGAAAGAAAATTATCGATTCATTATTGGGAACAAAGAAGCAAAAGAATTTATAGAAAAATGCACAACAAGCACCCGCGAAAATGTTGCTAAGCTTGCAAAGCAAGTATTGAAAAAGATTAAGGCAACTACGTAAAAATCAATGATATTTATATATAAACAAATAGCATATAATTACAATGATTATATGCTATTTTAATAATATTTATACAAAAAACATTAACTATCTATTAGTTCCAAATTTATCGTAATTGTTTGTAACAACGATTGAAAAATTACCAGGGAAGCGAGAATATTTACCGTCTATGTCAATTGCAACATTAATGCGATTATTATCTGGAAAATGTTCGTTGACAAAACTTTTCAGGACGGAATAACGTTGATTGAGTAGTTTAGTATAGTCGGGCGTTTTAACAGTTTCGGTTTCAGTTTGTTGCGTTTTTTTTGATTTTTTTTGGGAAGACTTTGGCTCTTTTTTAGTTTTGTCGTTAGCAATTATTTTCATTTCAGAAGGCTTATTCATATCAGCAGCACTAACGAAAAGAGTAAATTCGACTGCGCGATTATATTTTAATACTTCCTTTATTTCATTTGCAATTTCAGTAAAATCGGTTTTTAAATCGGCGCTATTGGGTTCAAACAAATCAGACTGCAAATAAATATCCAATGGGAGTAATCGTTTGACAGTAAAATTTTGCTGAATTTCTTTATATTTTTCGCTTGGTTGCACTTGCAAATCGTAAGTTTTACGAGCAACATTCCAGCTATGAAGAATAACTTTGTAATTGTCCGAAGGCAAGACTTGTTCCCAATTGCCAGTAATTGAGTTGGACTTAGTACGAATTTTTTTGCCGTTGGAAGCACGGAATTCGAGCTCGGTTTCGACTGGTTCGCCAGTATTTTCGCAAGTTACTCGCCCTTTGACAATAACGTTGCCACCGATACTATAAATTTGCTTATCTGATTGAGAAAACAAAAAGGATGACGAGAACAAAAGTAAAAAAACTATAAACTTTTTCATTTACTTGCTGAAAATAAAAAACATTTAAGAATAAACGAAATAAAACAAAGAATATTATAAAAAAAAATGCTGCCTATTGTGGCAGCATTATATACTATAATATTTGATATTATAATAATTAGAAAAGGCTAATAAATGAAAATCTTAGGTCAACACCTATTTGGAGTGCATTGACACGCCAATCGAAATCGCTATTTAAGTTTGTTACGCCAAAATTATAGAAAATTGCAGGGACAATATACATACCACCTTTCATAAGGATTTCGTATTGCACACCAAATTTTAATCCTAAACGAAAAGCACTAGAATTTGGGATATCACCATCTTGAATAACGATTGTTCTATCGTTGTTAGTATATTTGTAGCCTTTAGCGTCGGCATTTGGGTCGCGTCTGAATTGAGCATTTAGGGGACGAACCAAATTCATAGTTTGGGTTTGTGTTTTAACAAGAGCAAAATCGAAAGTAGGACCAACGGTAAGCCCCAAACCGTTTCCTTGAATAGGGTTGAATTTATACATTACTTCAAAAGTAACTAAATCGTATTTAACTTCATTTTTGTGAACGATAGAAGTATATTCAATAGTTTCAACTGTATCTCTGCCATTGATAGAAATCACACGGGTTGGCAGGTCGAGGTCGTTCTGTTCCATCGAAGCTGGCAAATTGTTATATAAAAAACGTGCTATAATAGAAGAATTAGAAGTTTCAGCTTCACCTAAAAGATATTCAAACGAAAGTCCACCGAAAAACCCATTGTTCGAACCGTCGACGAAAGTAGGACACAGCGGGTCCTGGGCAAAAGTTTTCAATTCAACCGTGTGCATTGACTTATTGTATCCCAGAACGGGACCAATGTAGAAATTGGGTTTTTTCTCAACAGGCATAAGAGGGTCAGCTAAGTCCACTTGAGCATTCAACTTAAAAAAGGATAACGCGACTATCCCCAGACATAGTAAAATGAACCTTTTGTTCATAATTAACCTACTATTTAGTTTTTATAAAAATAATATTTTCCTTCATTTGTTTAGATAACAAAATCAAATTATAAACACCATTTGCTAATTCGGAGGTGTTATATTTCAATATATGTTTTCCTTTGTCAAAATGTCTACTTTTATCTAAAATCATCGTTTTCCCTTGCATATCAGTTATATAAAGCATAACTTCATCATTATCAACTAAATATAATTCAACCACCAATTCATCAATAATTGGATTTGGGGTTACACTTAAATATGGCAAATTAGTAATTAATTTTATAGGACGCAAGGGAAAATTGCATACGTTGATAATTTTCAATGGGATTAAGTCAATCAACGGATCGAAGCAATTATCAGCATTAATGGCTAAACGAATGCTGGTTGAATCATCGGTATGAAGCAATCCTAAAAATTCGAGTGTAAAATAAAAGTCAACCGGTTCTGGAATAATTAGGGAATCAACCCCTAAAATAATATTAATCCTATCTTTGATTTGTTCAATTTGTGCTATTAAATGCAAATCGGTAGTAGCGCTTTTCAAAACAAGTTCGGTATTAGTGCTTAATAGATCGAGCATAAAACGATTAACAAATAAAGAAATATTTGGAACAATTTTAGCATCTATTCCGCTTGGAAAACGTCCGTGAATATGCAATTTAACTGTATCGCCCGGTTCAACTTGCAAGTTGTTTGCTTCAACAAGTTCTATTTGATAAACAGTTGGAGAAATTTCAACCTCAAGTACTTGACTAAGAGTATCGTTGAATAGCATTTCGAATTCGACTTTGCCGCTCTGGTTTCTTTCTGCATAAGAAATAAATGGTATAAAGAAGGAACTATCTGGCAGTATTGAAAATGGCAACAAGGAAGCAATATCAGTTGCAAAATCAATATACATATCTTGATTATGCTTGATTATAGAGATAGATTGGACATTAATATTCACATTGCCGAGATTTTTAACAACTAAATTTCCGGGATAGTACTTGCAGGCTTCTAAATGTTGCAATTCAACTGACATTAAATAATTTAGAGTATCGTTGGGAAGTGCAAAGCCAGAGATTGTAATTGTATCGCGTTTAATACCGTAGTTCGGCATAGCGTCACTAATTATTTCAAGGAAGAGAATATGCTCGCCGGCTCGTCTTGGTTTGAATTTAGTCTGGAAATAAACCTTCTCGTTTGGTAAAAATGTCAGGTTATTATATGGTAAATATTCAATTTCAAAGGAATTAGTATCGCCGCCAAGGATATTCACATCAAACACAGTAAGTTCTTCATTGCCCGAGGTTTCGAAAACCAGGAAAGCGCTATCTAAGTCGTGAGCAACAAAAGTAGTATCAAAGCGATTATTGAAAGCGGTGATTTCGGGCAAAGTGCCAACGCCTTTGATTTCAACATTTATCGGGGAGTGGAGTTCCCAATCGCATTGGAATTGTGCAGTAGTTAAGTAATCAATAGTTTCTGTTGGTTCGAAAGAAAAATCAAGGTGCTTTTCTTCGTTTATTCCAAGTAGAATACCATCAAGAGTCTGCAATGTAGCAAAATTGCCATCATCTAAATTACCGTCAAGGTTTTGTAGTGAAAGGGAAGTTGCATCGTTACCGGAATTTTTTAGAATAGAAGAGATAGTATTTTTAGTACCAACTCTTTTTCTGCCAAAGTCAACTATAATATTATTAATATCGGGAGCAATTCCTTCGCCTTTGATTTGTGCAGTAGCACTAAGACCAAAGCTATTAGTTGCAGTAATATCAAAATCATAGTAAAATCTATCAGATGGAGAAAAGACGACCCAATACTGACGTTCTTCACCAGGAATAAGCAAAATCGGATATTGAATGTTTTGAAGTTGGAAATCCGTGAAGGCTGCAAAACCATTAATATTTTCTATAAGAATACTTGTATTCCCTGTATTAATGAGTTTAATAAAGCCTAAAGATTCATTTCCTAAACGAATTTTTCCAAAATCGTAACCTACAAGTTCGAATTGAGGAGCAAACACGCGACCATCAATTTTTACAATTTTAGTATAATTGCAATCGAAATTAAGTCTCAAATCGGCAGCAAGAGAAGTCGAATCGCCATTCGGAGTAAAACAAGCTTGCACATTGATTTTTTCTTTTGGGGAAATGGCATAAGGAAGAGGTCTGCTCGTATTCCATGATATTCTGCCGTCACCGACGACATCAATTGAGCGCAATTCGATAATTTTATTACTGTTGTTAGTAATGTCAAAACTACGACAATCTTTGCCATTAAGAGCAGTATTTGGGAAGCTAAGAGATACTACGTTGTCAATTTTTGTGCCGATATAATTAAAGGTATATCTTGAGCGGTTGCTTGCTTTATCGAAAACGTCAATAGTAAAACGACCATCGCTGTAAGCATCTATTGGTGCGGCGGTGAAACTTGCGAAAAATGCTGTGTCGGAAATTTCAGATATGTTCCAGGAATAGTTGTTAGTAAGTTCCGGAACAATATAAGCATAATCAAGCCCTAAATCAGCGGCATTATGTAAATCGGTGGCGGAACCATTAATAATTCCACAATTTTCTGAAATATTGATTGTGGGCGGAATAGTATCTGGATTAGTTGGGTCAATAAGCGAATTCCCAAGCGACATAGCATAAGAATCGTGAAAACCATATGCATATAAAACACCTGAAAATTTTCCGGTTGTAGAGGATAATTTATGGCGTCCTTCTTTGAGTCTAATCGAAGTCCAGGAATAGTTTGTATTTGGGACATTTTCGATAGTAACGTCCCAAATATCGGTAATTTTTTGTCCGTCGAGTGCCAGAGTAGCAAGAGCAGAATTTTCGAAAACAATTGCAACACGATGTTCTTTGAATTGATCTTCAACACGATAATTACGTGGAGTAAGGAAAAGAATCTCATTGACAAATTGTTCGACTGGTGGAAGTACCACCATAGACGGATCGTATTCTTTCGAATCGCCGAATTCACCGGTGTGTTGCATATACTGAACTATCTGAATGGGTTTGTTTGCATTCCAGATTATAGGGATATTTAAATTTTTAACTTCGTAATAACCACCAGCACTATTTATTGGTAGATAGCTTATGCTACCATCGGACTTTTTCACTTCAACGATAGTTTCCGGTTCGAGAGCAACTATACGGAACAAATCGCCTTTTGAGTTAACGCCAAAAGGAGCAGAAATATAGTTTTTCCCCCAAGCATATGTCGGAGGAAGCATTTCAACAAGGTGATCTTTTGAATCGAATGGATAAGGCGCGTTTTGCGGAATAGCTGTTCTTACGTGTCCGGCTAACAATCCAAAAGGTTTATTGCCGGTTATGATTGTACCAGTAAGGTCGCCAAAACCCTTTGGGAAAGGATATGACTGAACTAAATAAACATCGCCTTGATTAAGTGTCACTTGATAGTTTTGATTAGCTGATTTTCCACCGCGAGTATTTGCTTTTGGAGCAAAATTAATGACGGTTCCATCGTAGGCAGCAATGATTAGAAATTGGCTGGAGCGAGGAACAAACTTTGTTAGTGAATCTAAATTTTCGCGTTCGGGAGCAACATATTGATCGTTTGGATAACTCGCGACTATATATTTTTTCCCCCAACGGGAAACAGGAATAGCGGAGTAGCTATCACTGGTTGTAAGTTTACTGGAAAAACAATAGACTGTAATCGGGATGTCAGATTTTATCTGAATAGCTATTTTTTCAGGAATTTCTGAGTTTCTTGCTTCCAGGGTGGCAGGAACTTCTATTTCTTTAATTTCATTAGCCTTCAAAGAACCAATAAAAGTCTCGCCTGGCATAATTACTTCGTAATTGGCGGGATAAAGAGAGGTAAGAAAAATACGCAGAACGAGAGGATCTTTATTGAGATGAATTTCATTTTGCATGAAAGACACATAAAAATTTCTTCCAGAATAGGAAGAATATGTATTCGCCTTAGCATTTTGCTCCAATACAAATAATAGTAGCAAAATAGCAATCTTAAGAAAAAATGTGTATTTCATCGCAAAAGCAAAAATTAATTATCTTTAATTTAACTTATTTTTATTTAATTTCAAAATTAACATTAATATAAATAGATAGATTTTTAACATAATAAACAAATAATTATTTTTTTTGTAACACACTTGTAAGCAAAAAAGTTATTTTCTAATTGGAGTATGTGATATATTTAACAATTTTGTAAATTTGTAGTTTAAATATATTTGAAAGTATTATGAAAAAAATATTATCGGTAGTCGGGGCGCGACCAAATTTTATGAAAATAGCGCCAATCGCTCGTGAAATTGTGAAGTACTCTGATAAAATCGAACATTTTATTGTGCATACGGGACAGCATTACGATTTTGAGATGTCCGAAGCATTTTTTCAGGATTTGGAAATGCCGAAACCTGATTATTTTCTTGGAGTTGGTTCGGGCACACACGCTGAGCAAGCAGCAAAAGTAATGATTGAGTTCGAAAAAGTTTGTAATCAGGTGCAACCTGATTTAGTTTTGGTGGCAGGTGATGTTAATTCCACGATGGCGGCAGCAATTACAGCGAAAAAGTTGAATTTATCACTTGGGCATATTGAATCAGGATTGCGATCGGGCGACCGCACAATGCCGGAGGAAATCAATCGAATTGTAACTGATGCAATTTCTGATTTGCTTTTTGTAACAGAAAAATCAGGCTACGAAAATTTGCTGAATGAAGGTGTGCCAAGCGATAAAATTTACTTCGTGGGAAATACAATGATTGATTCATTGATTTTCGCAAAAGAGCGATTACATAAATCAACCATTTTAGAAAAATTAAATCTTGACAAAAAAGATTACGTTCTTGTTACTTTACACAGACCGACAAATGTAGATGCACCAGAAATGTTGAAAATGTTCTTCGAGATTTTTGACTATATCACAAGCAAAAAGAAAATTATTTTCCCGGTTCATCCAAGAACAAGAAAAAAAATAGAGGAATTTGGATTATCGAACGTTGTAAATAATAATGAAAGACTACACTTGATAGAACCTCTTGGATATTTAGATTTTCTAAAGCTTATGGAAAACACTTCGCTTGTTATTACTGACTCGGGTGGAATTCAAGAAGAAACAACCTTTTTAGGTATTCATTGTATCACAACAAGAACAACAACAGAACGACCAATAACAGTAGAAATTGGAACAAATGTGCTTGTTCCACCCGAAAAGGAAGATATATTGAAAGCAATTTACGAAGCACTTGACCAAAGAAATAAAAGTTACGAAATTCCGAAGCTTTGGGACGGGAAAGCTGCATCAAGAATAGTAGAGATTATTTACAATTATTTGAGATAAATAATGAAAAGAATAGCGATAGCAGTGTTTATCTTGTTTGTTGCAGGCATAAATTTATACTCACAACTAAAAGGATTGCCAACATCATCTTCGCTGGACAAAGAAGATATTTTTAAGTTGCAAACTTCGACAGACAAGGCATTAACATCTGCAATTGAACAAGATAAGATGCCTGTTGGCAATATTGTAGAGCCAAAATATTACTATTTAGGACCTGGTGATATAATTTCTTTGCAGGCAAATCCGATTATTCCGTACGAAGTGCCACTTATGGTGTCGCCGGATTTAACTATTGTGTTGCCGCGCGGTGGTGAAATATCTGTTCGAAATATGACACTTGCACAGTTGAAAGATACTTTATCGAGCATTTTTAAACAAAGGAATGAAAGAGTAGAAGTCAATCTTTCGTTGAGAAAAGCAAGAACAGTGATTGTTACAATAAGTGGTAATGTATTATTTCCGGGGACATATGCTCTGCCATCTTCATATAGAGTATCAACTGCGATAAAATTTGCAAATCAAATTTCCACGGAAAAATCACTTGCTGACGAAGAAAAATTATCAATTCAAAAGTTACAATCAAGGTCGCGGGAACGCACAAAAAACTATTCAGAAGCAGGGATTGCATCGGAAAATCTTTATTCTATGAGAAACATTACATTGTTACGTAAGTATTATACTTCTCAAAATGTTGATATTGAACGAGCTATAGCAACAGGTGACCTTTCCTACGACCCATTCATAGCTGAAGGTGATGAAATTTTTGTCCCGTTCGAGCCTTATCAATATCCGAAAGTGTCTTTGAGTGGTGCAGTTCATAGACCAGTTGTGCTACCTTTCAAAAGTGGCGACAGATTATCTTATGTATTGAAATTTTGCTATGGCTTTAAGGAAAATGCTGATATAAATAACATAACTCTTTATCAACAGGGGCACAATCCGAAAAAAATCAAGGTTGATAGAAATTTAAATTTACTTGAAGAGGACATTGAACTTGAACCTGGAGCAAGTATTGTTGTCGGGATAATGCAACAGAAAAAATACGAGAACACAGCTACTGTTTCAATTCGAGGCGAAGTTCAAAATCCGGGTATTTATTCAATTAATTATGGAGAGACACGCCTAAAAGATGTGATAGCCCAAGCAGGTGGATTTACAAACAAAGCTTATTTGCCGCTTGCGTATATTACTCGTCGGCAAGAAATGATTGATGCTTATGTAGATTATCGAGGCGATTATTTTTCATCGTTTCAATACAGCGATTTAACGATGGAAGACACAACACGCTTCTATATTGATATGATGCTGAAAAAGCAAATAGTTTCTTGCGACTTTGTCAAAGCATTTAAGGAAAATTCAGAAATAGATAACGTTTTGCTTTACGATGGGGACGTAATCACTGTGCCGGATAATCCAGGTTATGTTTATGTTTATGGACAGGTTAATCATCCTGGATATGTAGAGTTTCACGAAGGCAAAACAATGCAGTGGTATATAGAAAAAGCAGGAGGCTATGCACAAGGAGCTGCAAAAAAGCGAGCTCGTATTATTCGCGGCAAATCCCGTGTATGGACAGAAGGAGATGAAAACACATTTGTCTTTGCAGGAGACGAAATTTATGTGCCACGTCCGCCAGATGTTCCGCTTGCTATTGAATGGCAGAAATATGGGACAATTGCATCGCTTGTGAGCGTAACGGTTGCTGTAATTGGAACATTATTTAATATTTATTGGGTTTCGAAAAATAAATAATGATAAATAGGATATTCATAACGGCAATCCTGTTTTTGATTGCAAGTATTGCTTATGCACAGGTAGAAAATGTTCAGGTTGCCCACCCCGTGTATATTTTTCTGCAAAGAGCCGAAGCAATTGGCTTGCTTGAACATCGTTCGCTTTCGTCGTTACCATTGCAAAAAATGGAGATTCAGGAGTGTTTACGCTCAATAAACAACAAACGAGAATACCTCACAAATTCTGATTTGAAATTACTTGAAAAGTATTTATTAGAGTTTGAAATCGAGAAAAGAGAAAATACTGTGCTTTTCCGAAGCCCGAGCGATAGCACTTTTGTGCTTTCGAAGGATTTGTTTTCTAACAAAGAAAAATACTTCTATTATTACTCATATGATTCGACAAAAATTTCGGTTTCGCCATTGGGAATGTTGGACAATATGTTTTCACTGCGAAATGGTGAAAAAAGCATTATTGGAACTTTGGGTGTTCGCTTTAGTGGAAGCATAGATAATCGATTAGGCTTTTATTTACAAGCAACGAACGGGAGATTGTTTTCTGGTTCACGAGAACTTGCAGCAAAAGATAAATATTATGCAAAAAGCATAAAATTCACAAAATTGAACGACGATATTGATTTTTCTGAATCGCACGTCAATTATAGAAACCGTTGGTTCTTTGCTTCTCTTGCTCGCGAAACAAAACTTGAAGGTGCAGGACTGCAACAGAGGATTTTCATTGCAGATGTTGCACCGGCGTTCGACGCACTTACACTTGCAGCAAAATTTAGCAATTTTGAATATTCATTTATTCACGGTTCGCTTATTGGAGAGCCATCGCAAAGTTCAATTGGGGCATTTGCAGAAATTCCACCTAAGTATATGGCTTACCATAAAATTGCTGTTCGTCCGAATTGGGGAGAAATAGCCTTTGTCGAGCAAGTAATATATTCGAATAGGAATACAGATTTAGCATATTTAAACCCGATAGGATTTCTGAAATCAATCGAACACGCTTTGCACGATAGAGACAATTCGCTAATGGGCTTGTTTTTTACAGTTCGCCCTGTTGGAAGATTGCAAATTAAAGGCAGTTATTTGCTCGACGATATAATTTTCGAAAAGATTGGAACGGGATATTGGAGCAACAAGATGGCTTATAATTTTTCTGTGGAATATGCTTCGGCAAAAAATCTGGATATTGGATTTGAATATGCACGAGTCGAGCCATATACTTTTTCGCATTTCAACAGACAAAACACAGTTTCGCACGACGGGAAATTAATTGGTTCGATACTTTTGCCAAATTCAGATAGATTTTTACTAACGTTAAAATATTGGTGGGGCGAACGTTATCCCGTGGAGCTTGGGATAAGTTATCAGCGACACGGAACGAATATTTTCGATGGGGACAGTTTAGTTTACAATGCAGGAGGCGATCCGTTCCAAACACGCAGGTGGTTTGACCCGATGGAAATAGACTTTTTGACGGGAAAAGTAGAACGGAATTTTTCTGTTTCAATTTCAATGGGATATGAAATTTTCCGTAATTTCTATGTATTGGGATATTTCAGACATTCAAACATAAATGGAGATGTGTGTCCATACGCACGTTTGATTTTAAAATTTGGTGATTTTTAATTAATAAAGGTTAGTTATGAAAAAAATTGTTGAATGTGTGCCCAATTTTTCAGAAGGCAGGAATGAAGATGTAATCAATGCAATAGCAGAAGCCATCAGACAAACGCCCGGTTGCACTCTGCTTGATGTTGATCCGGGTAAATCAACTAATAGAACAGTATATACATTTGTTGGTTCACCCGAACATATCGTAGATGGCGCAATTAATGCAGCAAAAGTGGCGCGAAAACTAATAGATATGCGTCATCACAAAGGGGAGCACCCAAGAATGGGAGCGTTGGACGTTTGCCCGTTTATTCCGGTGGCAAACGTAACAATGGAAGAATGCGTCGAGCTTGCAAAAGAATTTGGACGGCGTGCTGCTGAAGAAATTGGGATTCCAGTATATTTGTATGAGTACGCGCAAGAGAAGGAATATCGCAAACGCCTTCCGGATATTCGTCAAGGTGAATATGAAGGATTGCGTGAAAAAATACACAAACCTGAATGGGAGCCGGATTTTGGTCCTGCTGAGTTCATCCCAGAATGGGGTGCAACTGTTGCGGGAGCGAGATTTTTCTTAATTGCATATAATATTAATATACTTGGAACAAACAATCAGGCTCATCGTATTGCGCTGGATTTACGTGAGGCAGGTCGTGGCGATGGTCAGCCAGGTTTGCTAAAAGAAGTGAAAGCAATTGGCTGGTGGGTAAATGAATACAATATGGCACAAATTTCAATTAATTTGACAAATTTCAAGGTAACTCCTCCACATATCGCGTTCGAGGAAGCAAAACGCATTGCGAAAGAAATAAATGTAGGCGTTGCTGGTTCCGAAATAGTTGGTTTAATTCCACTCGAAGCGATGCTTATGGCAGCAGATTATTATATTGAAAAAGAGAATTTATTTATTCTTGATGAGGATCAGAAAATAAAGCTAGTGGTTGATAGACTTGGGCTAAATTCAGTTTCGCAGTTCGACCCAAAGAAGAGAATAATCGAATATATTATAAAAGAAGAGCCGGTTGAACCGCTTGCGGGAATGACGGTTCGCGGTTTTATAGAGGAAGTAGCAGCACGTTCGTCCGCACCGGGCGGTGGAAGTGCATCGGCAGCGATCGCAGCAATTGGTTCGGGTCTTGGTGCTATGGTTGCGAAACTTACTTATGGAGTTCGCAAGTTTGAGCATCTGGAAAATGATTTGCGTCAGATAATACCGCCGTTGCACAATGCAGTGCAGGCGCTAATCCCTATGATTGATGCCGATACAAATGCGTTCAATGATTATATGGAAGCGATGAGACTACCGAAGGATACTGAAGAGGAAAAGCGCGTTCGCGAGCAAAAGATGCAAGACGGTTTGAAAAAGGCAATTGAAGTACCACTGGGAACAATGCGACTTGGGGACGGTGCGTGGGATGCAATGGTTGAATGCGCCAAAATAGGGAATATTGCATCGAAGTCTGATGTTGAAGTTGGTGCTCGTGCGCTTGAAGTTGGGATTTGGGGGGCATATAGGAATGTGTTGATTAATTTACCGGGAATAAAGGACAACGAGTTCAAACAAAGAATTCTTTCGGAAGCAGAATCAATGGTCGGCCGAGCAAAAACAAAGTGCGAAGAGATACTCAAAATATTAGAAGAAAGAGATAAGAAATAAAGTTCTAAAAAAGGAGGCTGCAAAAAAGTGCAGCTTCCTCCTGCTTTTTTCTATAATTTCCCTAAAATTTCCTCCCAATTCATTCCATCAGGAGAATATCCATTTATCCAATTTACGATATAATCGTCAGAATTGAGAAGTAAAATTTGAGGGACAGAATCATCAGAGGCAAAGGCTGATTTTATTTGAGAAGCATTTTTAATTACTTTAACACCAAAAGAATCATATATCCACCATTTTTTTAATTTATCAGTATTTTCTGGTGAAATGAAAAATAATTTAATTTTTTTATTCTCAAGCAATGATTTCACTTTTGTTAAATCTTTGAAAGCTCTTTCGCAAGGGCCACAAGTAGTATTATAGAAAAACACTATTTTGGGGAATTTGGTATTAACGAGATTTTCTTTTGTTCCATCAGCGTATTCAATCAATGGAAAATTATCTCCAATTTTGGTGAAAGGAAAACCATATTTTTTGCTAATATCTGCAATTAATTTATCAACATCACTATATTTCATTTTTTTCGTTAGTTTATTTAATTTCTCATAACCAAGCGAACGAACTGGTAGTAACGAATGCGAATAATAATAATATTTTGAAGCAGAATCTAATATGGACAAACTATCATAAACATTTCCAATATCAAGGTAGTATATAGCTTTTGATGATAGATTAGTATTAATTTTCTCTGAAATATCTTTCATATACCCAAGATATTTATCATAATCTTTTGTGACTAAAGCAATTTTTTTGAAAACATCTGGTAGCAATCCTATTGAAGAGTAAAGAATATGATAATAATCTTTAATTTTATAATAATTATCATCATCAACAAAATAGTTAATATAGTCTCTATAAAGTTTATCAGCTAAAAGTTCAGCCGCTTCTAACGAATCAGGTAAAAATTTAAATGAAAGAACTTGGAGCTTTGACATCAACAAATCATATGTTTGCTGTTTTTCTAAATTTTTGTTAATTAGCCATATAATTTTTGAAGGTGATAAAATTTTGAAATCTTTTGGATCTCCATCAATCATTCCTTCGCAAAACATAGAATTTGGGGAGTATTTTACAATATTCTCTATTATCTTTTTCATATTAATCGTGTCTTTTTTATAATTATTAATTAACAAATGCTTGATAACACCAGAAACATATTGATTATTTAGTATATTAGAACATTTCAGATTTTGTGCCAGGTATTCAAGTATTTTACTGTGTTCTGAGTAGTCCATAAGCATTGAATTTCCAACCAATTTTAGCAATTGAATATCGGAAGATTCTTTTTCTTTTTTTAATTCTTCAAGATGTTTTCTAACTGAATCTGTTACAAATATCTTATTTTCCATTTCATACAGCCATCGAACTAAAAAAATGGAATAATTATCGGGATAAAGGTTTCTTTCATTGTAGAAATATTTTAAATAATTTTGAGTATCGGAATTATATAGTAATGTTGAATTTGCTCCAAATTCAGGCGTATTTTCATCTTTATAAATTGGTAAAGTAATAGCATAAGGACACGACAAATCAGCTAATGGCGTAGAAAGACAAAAGTACACTGACGATGACGATTCAGGTATTCTAATCACACCTCGATAGAAAATACTGTCTAATTTTTCAAGTTTTATTATTTCTTTTCTCGAATAACCGTCTTTCTCAAAAACAAATACTATTGTTGTATAATATAATTTCGAATTAAGTCCGCTTGTATTCCAGAAAAATTCATATTCATTGCCTTGTAGCAATTTTTTACCATTTTTAATGAAAAGCATATTCCCATAATTAAAATTATCGTTGGTTACATTTTGCGAGCAACTATAAACAATTAGTGTTAAGAATAAAAACAATATCTTTCTCATAGTTCACCTTTTATTGTTAATAAAACAGGGTAGGTGTAGAACCTACCCCAAATTGATTATTCTCTTTCATATTGACCTGTTTCTGGATTATAAGAATTAGGGAAATCATCATATCTTCCATAAATTGACTCCCAATCTTGAGGTGGTGAAGGAATATCGGCTATACCAAACCACCAGGTAATCCAATCCCAGCAGTGGCATTCGTGTAGTACGCTTGGCTGACATTGTCCTTGTCCCCATTTAGGGTTATTATCTTCATCATTGTGCCTTGATATTTCTCGCCAGCTTCCATAGCATTGAAAATCTTTAGGACAAACATCAATACGTCAACTCACGCCTTCGGGAATAAATCGCGGGATATCAGAAAAAAGAATAGACGTTGACAAAAGAAGAAAACTAAATATAACAATTGTTTTTTTCATTTTTTCACCCAATTTAATATTAATAATAATTGAATAATGCAACAACATTTAAGACACAAGAGTAATTTGTGATGCTCATTTATTTTGGAGGCGGTCGTAAGTATTTGCAAGAGTTTATAAGCCATAACAAGACAAATGAAGGCGTCCCCCCCATACAACGCAATAAGCCGTTAATTATCAGGCAATTAACCACAGAGATAGATTTGTTATATTTTTCACAATACTTTCGCATTTTGAATTATATCAAATGAAGAAAAAATGAATAAAGAGAACTAAAAACTACCGGAAGAATTTACTAAAACTCAATAAATAATTCAAGCAATAATTTTAAATCGCTCAAAAACTAAAATAAAAGTTAACTAAATATTAAAGTATTTTAATCATTTTCACATCAAATTCATTTTAATCAAGACTAAACCAGCAGTAAGTAATAAAAAGATAAGGACTTGTATTAAAAAAACAAATTTATTCAAAAAAAAATTAATCGTTAATTATTACTTTAAACAACCAGAATAGTTTTGCCAATGTAAAATATGTTTTACCAACAATAAGGTATCTACAAATGAAAAAATTAATTCTACTCTCAATTTCACTTTTCGTATATTTCAACTTGCAGGCTCAGCCGGGCTGGACAGTCGGAGATTTCCATCAACACACAACATTCACCGATGGATCGTACAGTATTTTTCATATGATGAGGAAAAACGCTGAATTTGGTTTAGATTGGTGGGCAAACAGCGAGCACGGCGGAGCATTTAAAATGAATGGTTTGTATTCGGGCATTGATTTATTTGGAGGTTTTGATTCAGTTGGGAATGTTCTTCCGGTAATAACCTATTGGGATTCATATTCACCAACGAAATTAATAGGCGATAATACTTCTGAAAAAAATCCTAAAATGTGGAGATGGCAGTCAATAAGAGACTTCTCATACCCAGCAGTTCAATTAACACGGAAAATTTATCCTAACAAAATTGTACTTCAAGGCTTAGAATGGAATGTACCAGGACACGAACATTGCAGTGTGTTAATATTAGGCGATCAATTCAAACAAAATGATAATTCAAATGCTGTGGCACAATTCGAATTCTTATTTGATGCTTCGGACAAGGATACTAATGGTGGATTATCACAAGGCTGGCAAGGGAAAAATCATGTAAATAATCATCAAAAAGCAGTCGAGGCGATAACGTGGTTGCAGCAAAATCATAGATATACAAGCTGGGCAATAATTGCACATCCAGAAAGAAAACTGCCCGGTAAAGGTGGCTATACAATTGCTGATTTTAGAGATTTTAACAACGCAGGACCAGATGTTGCATTTGGATTTGAAAGCGTACCAGGTCACCAAAAAGAAAAATATCGCGGAAGTTACTCCAATACAAGTGCTGGAGGCGGAACTTACGGAGGCGCTGGTATATATTGCGCAAAAGTTGGTGGGCTTTGGGATGCAATGCTTTCAGAAGGCAGGAAATTCTGGTTGTTCTCGAACTCAGATTGCCACAATACAACTGATGATGGCGGCGACTTTTATCCAGGCGAGTACCAAAAAACTTATATCTACGTGAGCGACAAGAAAAATCCACAAGCAATTATTGATGGTGCTCGTTCAGGAAATGCTTGGGTAGTATCTGGTGATTTAATTGATAGCTTGCACTTCTTTGTTGAAAATACAACAATGGGCGAAATGTTGGTTACAGATAAAAAGTCAGTAAAAGTAACAATAAGATTCCACGTACCATCAAAGCCAAATTATAACGTATGGTCCTCATACAACAGACCAGAAGTTAACAACGTTGTTTTGATTGCCGGAAAAGTAGGCAACAAAATAGAGCCAAGCAGCCCACTTTACAATGTAGATACAGTAGCAACAACTCAAATAATCGCAAGATTTGATGCTAATGGCGGAATTAAAGACAGCAAAGGATTAACAAGCCAGAAATGGACAGATATTGGCAATGGCTGGAAGGAAATGACCATAAATGTACCTATTAATTATAATATGTATTTTAGATTGCGTGGGTCGAACCTTGGCTTGAATGTGCCAAATCAAACTGATGGAGAAGGCAATCCATTGAGTGATACATTAGAGGGATATGGCAAAAACACAGCAGCCAAAGCATTTGGGGATCTTTGGTTTTACTCAAACCCAATATTTGTTAAATCTAATGCTACCACTTCAATAGAACCAGATAATAATCAGAATATTAATGTATACCCTAATCCAGCAAACAAATACTTTGTTGTAGAATGCGGAGAAGCATCAGCCATTCAAATTTTCGATAATAATGGCAAAATTGTATATTCTGACAAAATGTCTAACAATATTCATAAAATAAACACAGAAAGTTTCCCACGAGGAGTATATTACGTAAAAATCATTAATAATTCGAGTGTAGCTACAAAGCAGATTATTGTTAAATAAGTTTATCTTAGAGATGCTATTAAAAACCGAGGTGAATATTTATTCCCTCGGTTTTTTTTTGAGGAAGTGCAAGAATATAAAAAACATTCGGACAAAAGAGTTTTTTTCAATTAAAAGGGTTGTATGCAATAATTCAGGATCTAAAATTATCATCAATAGGTAATTCTGCTCGAAAAGAAATAAGCTGTGGAATGAAAAAATAAGAATTAAATTAACAAATTGCCTATTTATTCGTATATTTATAAATTATAAAAGTGTATGAGAGCAAAATGAATAATATCCGAAATTCGAAAAAATTCATATTAGCAACACTTGCAGTCGCTATTGTTTTGTCATTACTTACAATTTTAGATAATAAGGTAAAAAATTTACTAATAGCACAGCAACAAACTAAAACGTTTCGATATGTATCGAACGAAGCATTTGGATACAACGAAAAGTTAAATTATAAAGTAGGATATAAATTTATCACAGCAGGGACAGGATATTTCCACATACAACCTAATCCGGTTTATCGAAATGATCGAGAATGCTATGATGTTCGCTTCGAGGTGCGTTCACTACCAAGTTTGGAGATGCTATACAAGGTGAGAGATCGTTACCGCACAGTGCTTGATGTGGCAGGAATTTTCCCCTGGGAATTTGAGCAAAGTATTCGCGAAGGAAACTACAAAAGAGATGCGCGAGCGGTTTTCGACCAGGTTAATAATATTGCAACTGTGAAAGATAAGCAATATAAAGTGCCGGAATATGTTCACGACATAGTATCAGCGTTTTATTACACTCGTACACTTGATTTGCAGTCTATGAAAGACGGATATACATTCTACTTGAAACAATTTTTCAAAGATACAACCTATACTCTGGGTGTGAAAATTCATCGTAGAGAAACAATAGATGTAGAGGCAGGGAAATTTCGTTGCATTGTTATCGAACCACTAGTTGTAAAAGGAGGGCTTTTCAAAAGCGATGGAAGTATTTTCATTTGGCTGAGCGACGACGAACGTAAAATACCTGTAAAAGTAGCGACACGTATTTTAATTGGATTTGTTAGTGCAGATTTAGTATCGTATAGTGGCACACGCGGTCCGGTATCAGCAAAACTTAATTAAGGTGAGGCGATGCGTATAAAAATAATAGTTTTTTTGCTTGCAGTTGCGTCCGTATTTGCTCAAAACGACAAAGTTCAGGTTTATAATTCATTATTGAGCAAATACGGAGACATTAATTCAATATCGTTAAAATTTAAATCGATGAATAATAAATCTCTGGAAGGGAAACTTGACGCCCAAAAAGGGAATAAGTATGTGCTGCGTCTTGGCGACAGAATAATCACCTGCAATGGAAAAACACTCTGGAATTACTCAGAAACGGATAATAATGTTATTGTAAGCAATTTCGATAGCAATATACACACAAATTCGCTTGAAAACTTTTTCTTTTCGTTAATTTCGCAGCTAAACCCAGTGGAACTAAAAGCAGAGAGTTCTTCACGAGGGACTTCTTTTAGAATATTGACACTTGAACCAAAAACAAGCGAGCAATTTTCACAGATAAAATTGTGGATAGATAGCAAAGGAGAAATTGCTTCTATTGCAATTATTAAAGATAAAATTGAAGAAAAATGGGCAATTTGGGAGGTTAGAATAAATCCAAAATTTGAAAAAGAATATTTTATTTTTAAAGCACCCAAAAATGTCGAAATAATTGATGTAAGATGAAGGTATTGGCATTTGAATCAAGCTGTGATGAAACTTCAGTTTCAATAGTTGAGAATGGGCAAATCCTAAGTAATATTATTTCATCGCAGTATTTTCATAAAAAATATGGCGGAGTTGTTCCAGAACTTGCTTCGAGAGCACATCTTGAAGCAATTTGTGAGCTAACTTCAATTGCTTTCGAACAAGCGAAGCAAACACCAGCAGATATAGAAGCAATAGCAGTGACAACCGAGCCGGGATTGATTGGTTCGCTTATTGTTGGCTCAAACTTTGCAAAGGGGCTTTCTATTAAGTATAATTTGCCAATTGTGCCAATAAATCACATCGAAGGACATATATATTCAGGATTGATTAGTAATAGTGGGTGCGGCTTTCCGTTTGTTAATTTACTTGTAAGCGGGGGGCACACTGCAATATTTTTAGTGCGTTCATTCAATGATTATGAGATGGTTGGGCTTACTCGGGACGACGCAGCAGGCGAAGCGTTCGACAAAATTGCAAAGCTTCTGGGACTTCCCTATCCAGGAGGGCCAGAAATTGATAAATTAGCACAAAGCGGAAATAGCAAATCATTCGATTTTCCGCGTTCGATGTTGAATTCAGGCGATTATGATTTTAGTTTTTCCGGGTTGAAAACATCTGTAAAAAACTTTGTTTACAAGAATTATCCAAATGGTGTTCCCAAAGAAGTTTTACCGGATATAGCGGCATCGGTTCAGGCAGCAATAGTGGATGTGCTTGTTACGAAAACACTAAAAGCAGCAGAAGAATTTCAAGTAAAAAATATTGTGATTTCGGGTGGAGTATCAGCAAATAGCTGGCTTAGAGAAAAAATGAAAATGAACGCTGAAGAAATTGGGATTGCTACCTATGCACCTGAAATGGGATATTGTATGGACAATGCAGCAATGATTGGCTTCATAGCAGAGAAAAAGCTGCTTGAAAAAGGACCCCAGTACTTCTACAAATTAGATTTTCGAGTAAGTGCAAATGCACTTCGTTCCAGAAAGCAAAATGAATAATTAATTAAAAAAAATACATTTCTTTTTTTTATCAAATTTGATATAATTTTTTTATTTTTAATCAGTTAAATTGCAATTAATTGGCTTGCATTTTGTTATATTATTTATGTAGATTTATTGATTTATTGTATAAATATGAGAAAATTAGTCCCATACATAGTATTATCTATAGTATTGCTTGGCAGCATAGAGGTGGTGAAAAGCCAGCAGCCAGAGAGTGAAATTATTGAAGTCAAAGTAAATAGCAAAGAAATTAACTTATCAAGCGAGAAAGAGATTGTAGTTCGACGGAGTGATACAATTATTTTCAAATACGAAATAAAAAATATACCAAAAAATGCGGGGAATTCGTTTTATTACCGAGTTGTTTTGAGGAATAGTCAGGACTCAAGTTTTAAAGTTACTGGCTCGAATACTGTTCAATATTCTGATTTATTAGAGGATAATTATACATTTGTTGCAGGTGGATTTGATTTACAGGGACGCTGGATAGCCAAAACAAGCAGTATCTCTTTCAGAGTAAATAATCGAGAAGCTGATCTACGCGATAAATTAAAACAATACGAAAACCACATTGAAAAATTGGAAAAATTAGTACCTGAAAAATCAGAGATTGGTTCATTTACTTTTGATAAAGCATCTTTGATTTTTGGTTTGACCTTTGGAATAATACTGGCATCTTCAATTTTCTTCCTCTATGTTGGAATTAAGAATAAAAAAAATAAAGGTGAGAATATGGATGAATTAGAAAGCATTGTAATAACAAAAGAAGAGTATAATAGGATAATGTCGGAAAATAGCAATCTACGAGCAGAAATATCGGCATTACGCGGACAGATAGATGCTCTTCAGGCTCGTGCAAATGATATGCGCAAGCAAAACAAAGAATTGCAAGAAAGGCTCAATCAACTTTCCAACTCAAAGGCAGAGTTAGAAAATCTACAAGCACAAAAAGATGAACTTTTTGCGTTAATTATTCACGATATTAAAAATCCAGCAGCTTTGATCAAGAGCCTTGTAGATTTGCTACGGTCTTATGATTTATCTGCAGTCGAAAAGCAAGAAATTATTGATGATATTGCCGAAACTACCGCTCGTATAGTAAGCCTATCGCAAGAAGTTACAAAAATACTTGCCCTTGAAACAACAAAGCTTGAACTGAATATTGAAGCGGTGCAAATTGGTGCTATAATAGAAGATGTTGTTAATCGCAACTTTGTTTCAGCAAGGAGCAAAAATATTGAAATGACTTATGATATATCAAAGAGTTTACCAGAAATTGAAATTGATACGCAGAAAATCGACGAAGTGCTTGATAATCTTGTGTCTAACGCTATTAAGTTTACACAAAAAGGCGGGAAAGTGCACGTCCGGTCTTATCTTGATGGGAATAAAGTAATTGTTGAAGTAAATGACAACGGATTGGGACTAACCGAAGATGACATAAAACGAGCATTTCAACGAGGGAATAAGTTATCGGCACAGCCGACCGCGGGAGAGACTTCCACAGGTCTTGGACTTTGGATAGTGAAGAAACTCGTAGATGCTCATAATGGTCGGGTTTGGGTAAAAAGTACGCTTGGCAAAGGTTCATCTTTTGCATTTTCACTTCCGTTGAAGCAAAAGAAAGAGGAAGTAACAGCGTAATAATGAAATTTATGTTAATAAAAAAGGCGGGGTTGTTCGTTCCCGCCTAACAGTAATCAAAATTTATTTTAATTTTATACCAGCGTCTAACAATTCATTGACTTTGCTCATTGAATCAGCTTCAGCATAGAAGCGAACGAGAGGCTCAGTTCCAGAAGCACGAATAAGCAACCACCCACCATCAATATAGAACTTATACCCATCAAGTGTGTTTATACTTTCGACCGGGAAAGGACCGATTTTTTCGGGTAGTTTTTGTGCGGCAGCTAAAATTGCTTTTTTCCTATCGGGAGTTACGCGGACATCGCGGCGATGATATTTGTGTGTGCCAAGTTCTTCGTCAAGTTCGCTGCAAAGTTCTTTAAGAGTTTTGCCACGAACAGCCATAACTTCAAGAATAAGCATAGCGTTGAATAATCCGTCGCGCTCAGGAATATGAAGAATTGTACCTAATCCACCGGATTCTTCACCACCGATAAGCACTTTTGTTTCGTTCATAATTTTAGCAGTGTGTTTGAACCCGACGGGAGTTTCGACAAGCGGAATATTTTTAGCTTTGCAATACTTATCTACCATTGAGGTAAGCGAAACAGTTTTGACAACGGTTCCGCGTTTCTTTTTATATTCGTAAAGATATTTGAGCAAAATCATAAAGACTCGATGAGAATCAACGAAATTGCCTTCATTGTCGATTAGCCCGACACGGTCTGCATCGCCATCTGTTGCAATTCCGATGTCGTACTTACCTTCTTTGACCTTTTCTGCTAAAATGTACAGGTTTTCGGCAATTGGTTCGGGGTGGTGAAGTTCACCAAAGGAAGGATTATACTCATTATGAATAACATCAGCACCGGGAAGAAGCAGATGAATTGTGTCAATACCGGCACCATACATAGGATCGTAGAGAATTTTGAAGTTGGCAGCATTAACAGCCTGCATATCAACTTTTTTCTTAATCTGACGTATGTAGGATTCTTTTGCGTTGAAGAGGCGAATTTTTTTCTGTTCGACGTATTCATCAAGTGTTTTTAAATCAAGTTGAGGAGGCTTTTTCATAATAGATTTGAGCTCGTTCTCTACCAAAGCAATTTCGTCGGGAGTGGCAGGGCCGCCAAAGCTACCTTTAAGTTTAAAACCATTGTATTTTGGAGGGTTGTGAGAAGCAGTAATTACAACTCCGAGTTGTGAACCTTTTTGCTTGGTATGGAAAGAGACTTGTGGAGTAGAAGAAACCGAGTCAGTAAGATGAACAGTTATTCCCTGGCTTGCTAATATGGCAGCAGTTTCTTCGGCAAAATCACGAGATAGGAAACGCGTGTCGTAGCCAACAACTACGCTTGGATATTCAACATCTTTATAATTATTGAGAATATGTTTAGCAGTTGCATAAGCAACCAACCGAACATTATCGAAAGTAAAGTCACGAGCGATTACGCCACGCCAGCCATCCGTTCCAAAAACTATAGTCATATTTTCTATATAAATTAGTTAAACATCAAAAATTAAAGAGAGTAGCTATAAACGCTTCTGCCAGCATAAATAGCAGCATCGTCGAGCATATCTTCAATACGAAGGAGCTGGTTATATTTAGCAACTCTGTCGGTTCGGCTTGGAGCACCAGTTTTGATTTGACCGGCGTTAGTAGCAACAGCGATATCGGCAATTGTTGTATCTTCGGTTTCGCCAGAACGATGCGAAATAACGTTGTTGTAGCCAAATCTTTTAGCGAGAGAAATTGCTTCAAGCGTTTCAGTAAGAGTACCAATTTGGTTGACTTTAATCAGCACAGAATTAGCGATGTTTTCTTTGATTCCTTCGGCAATAATTTTTGGATTAGTAACAAAAATATCATCAGCAACAAGTTGAATGCGGCGTCCTAATGCTTCTGTAAGTTTTTTCCAGCCGTCCCAATCGTGTTCGCCGAGACCGTCTTCGATAGAAATAATAGGATATTTATTGCAGAGGCTAATGTACCATTCGATCATTTCTTCGGAAGTTTTGTATTCGCCAGTGGATTTGAACATTTTGTATTTGCCGTTTTCCCACATTTCGCTTGCAGCGGTATCGATTGCAAGAAGCACGTCGTCGTTTGGTCTATATCCGGCTTTTTCGATAGCTTCAAGAATAACTTCGAAAGCTTCTTCGTTTGATTTCAAGGAAGGAGCGAAACCACCTTCGTCACCAACAGAGGTATTATAACCTTTTGATTTGAGAACGGATTTTAGATTGTGGAAAACTTCGACACCAATTCGTAATGCTTCTTTGAAAGTATCGGCACCAACTGGAACGATCATAAACTCTTGAATATCAACTGTATTATCAGCGTGTTTTCCACCATTGAGAATATTCATCATTGGAGTAGGTAAAAGTTCGGCATTAATTCCACCAATGTATTTATAAAGTGGTAGACCGTGATATTCTGCTGCAGCCTTTGCGACAGCAAGTGATGCAGCAAGCATAGCATTAGCGCCGAGATTAGTTTTATTTTCAGTTCCATCAAGTTCGATCAATATAGAATCAACTTGTTTTTGCTCGGTAGCATCAATTCCTTCCAAAGCATCAGCAATAGCGTTGTTTAAGTTATCCACTGCTTTTGTAACACCTTTGCCTAAATAGCGATTTTTATCTCCATCACGAAGCTCACAAGCTTCTTTTTCGCCGGTGCTTGCACCACTTGGAACAATAGCGTGTCCGTAAGAACCATCAGCAAGGATGACCTCGCATTCAACAGTAGGATTACCACGTGAATCAAGGACTTCACGACCATAAATATCAACAATGTAAGAACTCATTTTTTTATCTCCAAAATTATTTTATTAAAAAGTCGATTTCTTTTGCTAAAAAGAGATCTTTGGAAGAAATTCCGTTAATTGAATGTGTTGTAAGGACAACACGCAGTTTATTCCATCCATAAAGCAAAATATCGGGATGGTGGTCATATTTTTCTGCTAAAATAGCGATAGAATTAATCAATCCGACAGCAGAAATAAAGTTTGGTGCAACAATTTCTCGAATTAATGTATTATTTTCGAGATTCCACAATGGATTTTCTTCAAGGAAATCTCGAATTTCACTATCAGTAGATATATCTATATTACTCATTATTAAATGTGGTTTTTAATTCTTTCTACAAAATGTTGTTTTGGGACAGCGCCTAAAATACGATCAACTTCTTCCCCATTTTTAATAATTACTACAGTTGGAATAGAACGAATACCATACATCATAGCAACTTTTTGGTTATTATCTACATCAAGTTTGCAAACTTTGATTTTACCTTCGTATTCAACGGCAAGTTCTTCAACAATAGGTGCAATCATACGACATGGACCGCACCAGGTAGCCCAAAAGTCAATTAAGACGGGGATATCTGATTTCAATACAACTTCATCGTAGGTATCATCAGTTAAATGAATTGGTTGAGCCATAATTTTCTCCGAAAATAAAAAATAACAAATAATAAGATTTTTTTGACGAATAGTATTTTGACGAATAACATTAAGTGTAATTTTATAAATATTTAATGTTTGCAAATAAAATATTTTTTGTAATTTTTTGTCAATAAATTGATTATTGCGTAATTTTGCACAACGCTGTTGTGCTTATTTTGAAATAAGTTAATAACAAGTAGTCAACAACAATAAAGGTACTCTCTATGAACCAAGGTCATATTGTTCAAGTAATCGGTCCAGTAGTGGATGTCGAGTTTCCAAATGGTCAAGTTCCAGCGGTGTTAAATGCATTAGAAATAACGATGAAATCACTAGAAGATGGGAGTGAGAAAAAATTAGTATGCGAAGTACAACAGCATTTAGGCGAGGATCGTGTTCGTTCGGTAGCAATGGATTCCACCGATGGTCTTGTGCGTGGAATGCCTGTGATAGATACAGGCGAACCAATCAAGGTACCAGTCGGACCAGAAGTATTAGGTCGCCTTTTAAATATTATTGGTGAACCGATCGACAATAAAGGCGAAGTACGCACAAAAGAGCGTGCTCCAATTCACAAAGCTCCACCGCAATTTACAGCTCTTTCGACAAAAAAAGAAATGTTCGAAACAGGCATTAAGGTTATAGATTTAATTCAGCCATTTACAAAGGGTGGGAAAACAGGGCTATTTGGTGGTGCAGGAGTGGGGAAAACAGTAATTATTCAAGAATTGATACATAATATTGCAAAGCATCATGGTGGTTATTCTTGCTTTGCAGGTGTAGGTGAACGCACACGTGAAGGGAACGACCTTTATCTTGAAATGACAGAATCAGGAGTAATCGATAAAACTGCTATGATATTTGGTCAGATGAACGAACCGCCCGGAGCACGTTCGCGTGTTGCACTCACAGCGCTAACAGTTGCTGAATATTTCCGCGATGTGGAAGGGCGTGATGTATTGCTTTTCATCGATAACATATTCCGCTTTATTCAGGCTGGCTCAGAAGTATCAGCACTTTTGGGACGTATGCCGTCAGCTGTGGGTTATCAACCGACATTGGCAACAGAGCTTGGGTTTTTGCAGGAGCGTATTGCTTCGACCGATAGAGGTTCGATTACATCTGTTCAGGCTGTGTATGTTCCTGCGGACGACCTTACGGACCCGGCACCTGCAAATACATTTACTCATCTTGATGCAAAGACAGTGCTTTCCCGCCAGATAACTGAACTTGGAATTTATCCAGCGGTAGATCCACTTGATTCAAGTTCGCGTATTATGGACCCACTTATTATTGGTGAAGAACATTATAATGTTGCTCGTGCTTGTGTAAATGTTCTTCAGACATATAAGAATTTGCAGGATATCATCAATATTTTGGGTATGGAAGAACTTTCCGACGAAGATAAATTAACAGTATATAGAGCACGCAAAATACAGAAATTTTTCTCGCAACCGTTCTTTGTTGCAGAGCAGTTCACAGGTTATCAAGGACGTTATGTAAAGGTAACAGATACAGTAGCAAGCTTCAAAGCAATTTTGGACGGCGAATGCGATGATATCCCAGAAACATTCTTTAGTTATGCTGGAACAATTGACGAAGTATTCGACCGATATAAGAAAAGTAGAGCATAATAAAGGTGCAAAAGTTGGAAGCAAAAACGTTATATATAGAACTTGTTACTCCCGAAAAGAGAATATTTTCGGGGAATGTGCAATCTGTGTGGTTTCCGGGTTCGTTGTCACCTTTTCAGGTATTGCCAAATCACGCGCCGATAGTATCTTCGCTTGATGCAGGAATACTTAAATTTCTTGATGAACAAAACAAAATTGTAAAATATGCGATTACGGGTGGGTTTGTTGATTTGCACAACAACAAAGCAAGCATAATGCTTGAGAAAGCCGTTTCAGCAGATATTTTGAAGCTTGACGCTGTAAAATTGCAGTTAGAAAAAGCAAAAGAAAATCTAAATAAAACAAAGCAACCAGAAGAAAAAATAAGAGCACAGAAGGAATTAGATTTTGCAAAAGCTTGCTTAAGTATTTTGCAAGAAGAAAATTGATATTTTTGATTGAAGAAGAGGCGTTTATGGAAGAAAAAATATTGTTTGAAGGGATTACATACGATGATGTTTTGCTAATTCCGGGATATAGTGAGGTTTTGCCAAGGGATACTGACGTTAGCTCGCGCCTTACTAAAGCAATAAAATTGAATATACCGATACTTAGCGCTGCGATGGACACAGTTACCGAAGCCGAAATGGCTCAGGCTATTGCACGTGAAGGTGGTCTGGGCGTAATTCACAAAAATTTGAGCATTCAGCGACAAGCAGACCAGGTCGATAGAGTGAAGCGTTCTGAAAGCGGTATGATTAAAAAACCTATAACTTTGACAGGAGACAAAACTGTTGCTGATGCGCTCGAAATGATGGCTAAATATAAAATTTCTGGCATTCCTATTATTGATGAGAACAAAAAATTAATCGGAATAGTTACTAATAGAGACTTGCGGTTCAATCCCGAACGAAGTGAGTTGCTCGAAAACATAATGACAAAAGATAACTTGAAAACTGTACCTGTTGGAACAACACTAGAAGAAGCTGAAACACTACTTCAAAAATATAGAATAGAGAAACTTCCGGTTGTTGATGAAAATTACACTCTTTGTGGATTAATTACTTTTAAGGACATACAGAAAAAAAAGCAATTCCCTCGCGCCTGCAAAGATGAACAGGGACGATTGCGAGTTGGTGCAGGTGTGGGGATTTCGGCGGATACGATGGAACGGGTGGCAGCCTTGATAGAGGTTGGAGTTGATGCTGTATTTGTTGATACAGCACACGGTCACAGCCGCGGTGTAATTGAAATGGTGAAATTGATAAAGAGCAAGTATCGCGAATTACAGGTGATTGCAGGTAATATCGCAACAGAAGAAGCGGCAGAAGCACTCATTCGTGCCGGTGCTGACGGGTTGAAAGTCGGAATTGGACCGGGTTCGATTTGCACAACGCGAATAATAGCCGGGGTGGGTGTCCCGCAGCTTAGTGCAGTGATGAATGTATCGAAAGTAGCAAAGAAATATGACGTGCCAGTAATTGCTGATGGTGGAATAAAACAAACTGGCGACATAGCTAAAGCAATTGCCGGCGGAGCTGATAGCGTAATGATTGGGAATTTGTTTGCTGGACACGAGGAAAGCCCGGGAGAAAAGATTATATATGAAGGTCGAGTTTATAAAATTTATCGTGGGATGGGTTCACTTGGTGCGATGAGCCAGGGTTCAGCAGATAGGTATTTCCAGGACGTGGAAGAAGAGATATCCAAATTTGTGCCTGAAGGAATAGAAGGACGAGTTCCGTTCAAAGGCAATGTTGGTGATACAATATATCAGATTGTCGGTGGATTGCGAGCATCGATGGGATATTGTGGCTGCCGAACAATTCGAGAGATGCAGCAGAAAGCACAGTTCAATAGAATTACTTCGGCGGGATTACGAGAATCACACCCACACGATGTAAGAATCACCAAAGAATCGCCAAATTACTATGTATAATATATAATGAATCTAAAATGACTTATTCTCAACCAAATTTTATAACGCAATATCCAAAAATTGTAGACAAACGTTTTCATCAGTTGCGTTTCAATATTGAAGAAAACAAATGCGAAGCAGCGGTAATAACAAAACTTTCGAATGTCAGGTATTTAACTAATTTTTCGGGGTCATCGGCTTTTCTATTTGTTACAGATGACGAAGTGCATTTCGTTACAGATGACAGATACGAAGAACAAATAAAGACAGAGCTATATGATCTACCAAATTTACAGGTACATATTACCAGAGATGTGTGGGGATATCTTGCTAAAAGCAAATTTTTGAAGAAAGTTGAAAATTTAGGTTTCGAAGCAGATCATATTCCTTATGGCGAAGCAGTCGAAATTCGTAATCGAATCAGACCATTAAAATTCAAGCCAATCAATAATTTAGTAGAACGTTTTACATATCCGAAAGCACCGGAAGAGCTTGAATACATAAAACAAGCTTGCAAAATTGCCGAGAAAGTATACGAAGAAATGCTTAATTTCATACAGCCGGGAATGACAGAAAAAGATATAGCAATCGAAATTGCTTATCGCACACGCAAGCTTGGCAGTGAAGGCGATCCTTTTGATATTATTGCTGTATCGGGACCACGCACAGCGCTAGTTCATGGCAAACCATCGGACCGCAAGATAAAAAAGAATGATGTGATTTTACTTGATTTTGGTGCAAAGGTACAAGGTTTCGGTTCGGATATTACACGAACTTTTTGTGTAGGCAAAGCAACAAAAGAGCAAAAAGCAATTTATAAACTGTTATATGATGCAAAAAAAGCCGCTTGCGAGGCTGCTCGCCCGGGTATGAACGGGAAATTGCTCGATGCAGTTGCACGCAAAATGATTGATAATGCGGGTTATGGGATAAACTTCCAGCATTCATTAGGTCACGGAATTGGACTGGAAGCGCACGAGGGACCAATAATTACCTTCCGACGCGACGACCAGATAATTCCCGAGGACGTTGTGCTTGCTATCGAGCCGGGCGTGTATTTCCCCGACAAATTTGGAATGAGAGTGGAAGACGACATTTATATAACCCGCAATGAAATAACAATGTTAACTAATGCACCAGCAGAATTAATTGTCATTTAACTATGGATTTTGAAACTGACGATAAATTAGCGGGAAATAATTCAAGCAATCTCAATACACTATTTATTGCTTATTATTTCCCGCCGATGGGACTTAGCGGTGTTCAACGAAGCGTAAAATTTGCAAAATATTTGCCTGAAAATGGGTGGGACGTTTCTATACTAACCACAACACCAGCAGTTTACTACGCTTATGATGAAACATTGCTTGAAGAGTTGAATAATCTAAAAATTTCTATTTACAGGACACCACCTGATGCAACGCGTCTGGCTAAAAAAAAAGGTTCAAACTTAGTACAATATCCATCACATTTATCTCAGAAGTTAAAAAGAATAATTCTGCAATCTTTTTTGCAGCCCGATAGCAGGATTGTTTGGAAGAAGAAAGCAATAAAGCTTGCCCAAGAAATTATAGAGAATAATCATTTTCATACACTACTGGCGACCGCCCCACCATTTACTGATTTTCTAATTGCTCGTGAGTTATCTGATAGATATGAGCTACCATATGTAATTGACTATCGCGATCTCTGGGTAGATAACGCATATTACTATTATCTTACACCCTTTCACAAGATGAGAGCAATTAGGATGGAAACAGAAGTGCTGACCCGAGCAAAACGAATAATAGTCATCAACCGATTTATGAAAGAAAAATTGCTGCAAAGATATAAATTCCTATCTCACGAAGATATTACAATTATTCCACACGGTTACGACGAAGAAGATTTTGCACCATACAGGCAATTGCAGCCAGACCCAAATTATTTCACAATTACTCATTCCGGATTGTTCCCGGACGACCTTACACCCAAGTATTTCTTGAAAGCTTTGTCTATGTATTTGAAGAAGACACAGGAAGCAAAAAACAAAATAAGAGCTGTGTTTATCGGACTTATGAGAAAATCGCACGAGAAGCTTATAAAAAAGTATAATTTAGGTGACAACGTTGTGCTGAAAGGCTATTTGCCACATAGCGAATGCATAAAGGGACTGATGCAGTCCGATGTGTTGTGGATGATGTCACCAAATAACATAGTAACCCCTTCGAGATTGTATGAATATATTGGTGCACGAAAGCCAATTTTGATTTCAATACCGGATGGGAATATCAAACAAACAGCACTCGAAACAGAAGCCGCCATTGCAACAGAGCCACGCAACACAAAAGCAATAATCGAAGCAATTGATGCTTATTTTGAGATGTGGAAGAAAGGCTCTTTGCCCCACCCCAATATTAAAAACAGTCAGAATTATGAACGCCAATATTTAACAAAATTGCTTGCAAGAGAATTAGCATTTTCCGCAAATTACTAATGTGGAAAAGTTTATTTTTCAATTCTCTGCAATTATTATTAACTTGTTAATAATCAAGGTAGTTCGTTGTTTAGAAAGAGTTTCAGATTAGTTTATCAAAAATTAACAATACGTTGTGAAAGAATTAAGAAAAAAGGATTAATTTGCATAAAATAAACTGTTTTATTTTTCATAATAAAAGGGCATCATATGCTAAAAAAAGTATCCTTAATTATTCTTGCTTTCTTAGCAATAATCAATTTTGCTTATTCGCAAGGCGGAACAACCGCATCAATTAGCGGTCGTGTTACTGATGCAGACGGCAAACCATTGGCAGGGACAACCGTAAAAGTTGTACATCAACCAACGGGGACAACCGCCGGTGCAGTAACAAACAATGCCGGAAGATTTAACATTATGGGTTTGCGCGTAGGTGGTCCATATACTGTTACAATTTCGATGGTTGGATATGAATCGCAAATCAAGGAAAATATCACATTAGGTATAGACCAGAATTATAGTATGAATATTCGCCTTGTGGAAAAAGGTGTCAAAACAGGGACAGTAGATGTAATAGCAGACAAAAATGAAATTATCTCATCGAATAGAACGGGTGCATCACAATCAGTAACAGAAAGTGAAATTAAGAGCTTACCGACGATTGCTCGCTCAATACACGACTATTCGAGATTGTCTCCTCATATAATTTCATCAACTTCGGAAGGTTCGAATGTCGGCGGAAGAAACAGTAAATACAACAACATACAGGTAGATGGTGCGATAATGAGCGATGCATTCGGATTGTCGTCTGCTGGCACGCCCGGTGGTCAAGCAGGGACAGAGCCTATATCGCTCGATGCAATTCAGGAATTTCAGGTAGCAGTTGCACCATTCGACGTTCGTTTAGGTGGATTTACAGGAGGATTGATCAACGCTATAACTCGAAGTGGTTCAAATTACTATCATGGTTCAGCATATTTTTATGGTAGGAATGAAAAATTAGTTGGAAATGCGGTGATAAAAGGTCCAGATGGCAAGTACGCACCGTATCCAGATTATACAGATTATCAGGCAGGAGGACGCATTGGGGGGCCAATCATTAAGGATCAGCTTTTCTTCTTTGTAAATGGTGAGATACGTCAACGTGCAGAACCACAAACTCTTGCATACAAAGGTGAAAGCGGTCCGAATGTTTTCGGTCTATCAAGAAATGAACTTAAAGCATTACGTGATAGTGTAATTACAAAATATGGTTACGACCCTGGTTCTTACGATAAATATACTCGCGATGTAAATAACTATAAGATATTTATGCGTTTGGATTATAACATATCTAATCAGCATAGATTGACTTTACGCCATAACTTTGTAAACGCTGACCAAGATAATTCTGTTACTCGTTCAGCAACTTTCTTTTCGTATTCTGGACAAGAATATATATTCAAAAGTATGCAAAATCAAACTGTATTGCAGTTAAATAGCGTTTTAGGTAAAGATTTTGCAAATGAATTTCGCCTTGCTTATACACAAATTAACGACGAACGTGACCCGCAATCTAAGCCATTCCCAAGTGTTACTATCTCATCGTTGGGCGACGACAAGCGAAGCTCGGTAAGTTTCGGCGTAGAACGTTTCTCGCAAGCAAATGCTTTGGACCAAAGCATTCTCGAAGTAACTGATAACTTCAACTATTTCTTTGGCGATCACGTATTTACTATTGGGACAACCAATCAATATGTTACGTTCAGCAACTTATTTGTTCAAGATGCTTTCGGAACATATACATTTTCTGGATTAGATAATTTTTATAATAATAAGCCAAACAGATATTATTACAGTTATTTGTTACCGGGTGGCAAAGAAAGAGCAGAATTTTCGTACTGGCAGTTAGCATTCTATGCACAAGACGAATGGAAGATAATGCCAAACCTTAAACTTACATTTGGATTACGCGGTGATCTTTATACCTTCCCAGATGAACCTTCATATAATGCAAAATTCGATAGCGTTTTTAATATGAAAACGTCAGAGATGCCAACAACATTTGCATTTTCACCTCGTTTTGGTTTCAACTATGACGTATTCAGCGATAAAAACACACAGGTGCGTGGAGGTGTAGGGCTTTTTGCTGGTCGCACACCTGGTGTATGGATTGGCAACCAGTATGCAAATACGGGTGTTGACTACGGACGCGTTGATGTTACAAGCAATGTACCTGCATTCGAACCTGACCCCAAGAAACAGCCAAAACCCGGCGACCCGGGCTCAACACTTCAACCTGTAAAAACAACTGAGGTAAATATTACAGACAAGAACTTCAAGATGCCACAAATATTACGTTTTAATGTTGCCATAGACCAGCAAATAACTGAGGGATTAATTGGAACTCTTGAATTTATTTATGGAAAATCTATTAATGAAGTATTGTTCCAGAATATTCTACTTGTTGATTCACTTGATAACAGTGGCAATAGAGTTACTTCTATAGACGGCAGGCCGCTTTATTTGAGATACAGTAGCAATCCAGTACTAAGAAGTAATAGTTATACAAACGTAATTTATATGACAAACACAAGCAAAGGCGATCAATTAAGCATTTCGGCTCAATTGCAAAAACCATTCAATCAAGGTATTTTGCCAAATTTGAGTGCTAATTTTGCTTACACATATTCGCTTGTTCGCGATGTGAATAGTGCTACCTCGAGCCGTGCTATTTCTAATTGGATGTATAATCCAGTACCAGATCCAAATAATCCAAAGCTTTCAACTTCTTTGTTCTCCATTCCTCACAGAATCTTAGCAAATGTATCATACAGATATGAATACTACAAGAATGCTGATATTACAGTAGGGCTATTCTACGAAGGACGTTCCGGTTCGCCGATGTCATTCTTGTATTACACTCAAAGCAATATCACGTGGGATAGAGATGTGCTTATAGACACACGCGTTCGTGACGCAAACAATGATAATGTGTGGGGCAACGACCTCTGTTATATCCCAAACAAACTAACTAACAACAACGGCGTTTGGCAAGATGATAAGATGATACTTGTCAACGGAGATCAAACTTATACCGCACCAGATGGAACACAGATGAAATACGCCGAAGCTTTAGAGAAGTTCTTAAGCGATTGGGATGGCCTCAAACGCGGTAAAATTATGGACCGGAATTCATTAAATCAACCGTGGCGTCATCAAGTTGATTTAAGAATTAGTCAGGAAATTCCAACAATTGGCAGACAAAAAGTAGAGCTCACACTCGATATCTTGAATGTATTAAACCTTCTCAATAGAGAATGGGGACAGGTAAAATATGTAAGTAACAGTACATATAGCTTGATGCGTTTCGAAGGTTACGACAAATCAGGTAAAATTCGTGCAAGCTACTTCCCGAACACAAGAGGATACAAAGGCGACGACATATTCGAAACAAGCGACTTCTGGTCTCGCTGGCAAATGCAAGTTGGTATTAGATATACATTCTAATATTTGGCTATTGCAATAATTTGAACGAAGGCACAACTAAAGGTTGTGCTTTTTTTATATTTTTTTCGGAATTTCTCGCTTTGAATAATTAATTTGCAAATATTATTCTGTGGAAATAATAAAACAAAAATGGAACAGAAAACAAAGATATTTCTAAATTTAACAAATGGAATTGAAGCCATAGAACGATTTGGGTTGAAACTGGAGGGAGTATCGTTTATTCGTTTGCAGTCCTGCCATTGCGAAAGTAAAAAGTTTGTAGATATATTGAAAGAACTGGATTATAATTTTCTGATGCATCTGGCGATGGGTTATCGCTGTGTTGTGTATGATTTTGGGGCCAAAAGTCCAACAAGCAAAGCCTTGTATATTGGACTTACGTGGGTAAGATATGTGTTATATAGGCGTTGGTTTGGGAAAATCACACCAGTAGAAATAAAGGGATGGGATTTAAGTCATAGATTTGATATGTTCTATAAGCAAATTGATGACAAAACAAAAAGAAAGCTGGACTATTTCAAGAAATTTCTTTTTACTGATGAAATATTCATAGAAACAATATCGGACGCAACAATAAATGATAACAAACCAGATTATTTTCGAGGAATAATAGAAAAAGAATTGTTCAATAGCCAAAAGATTTAAGTTGGCGAGGATTTTGCCGCCATTTAGGACGAACCTTAACAAATAAATCCAGATAGATAGATTTATCAATATGATTTTCGATAGCAATTCGAGAAAGTTCGCCAATTTGTTTAATTCGCTGCCCATCTTTGCCAATTATTATTGGTTTTTGAGTAGTGCGTTCAACGATAATTTCGGCATTAATATACCATTTACCTTTTTCTCGTTCTTTAAATTCGATAATTGAAACTTCCGTAGAATAGGGAATTTCTTCTTCACAAAGCAAGAAGATTTGTTCCCGAATAAGTTCGGAGACGAAAAAACGTTCGTTTTGGGTGCTTAGAATGTCTTGATCATAGTAAAATGGGGATTTTGGAATGTATTTAGCAATAATTTCAATTGCTCTTGTAACATCATTAGGTTCGTAGGCAGAAATAGGTAAAATTTCAGAGAAAGTGTTAGTTTTTGCAAAGAAGTTAATTGCAGGAAGTATAGTTTTTTTGTCTTTTAGCAAGTCGATTTTGTTGAGTAGAAGAATTTTAGGAGCAGGAGATTTATCAAGCAGTTCAAAAAAAGTGCTATGGAAAGGTTCTTTGTGGGTAGAATATTCAGAAACGTCATATAAAACGAGCAGCACATCAGCTGAAAGCACTTCTTCGGAGACATATTCCATCATAGCTTCGTGCAAAGCATAACGCGGTTTAATAAAACCAGGAGTATCGACAAACACAATTTGAAGGTTATCTTTTGTGTAAATACCCAAAACACGTTTGCGAGTAGTTTGGGGCTTCGGAGTAACAATTGATAGTTTTTCGCCAAGAACAGTGTTCATAAAAGTAGATTTGCCGGCATTGGGTTTTCCAATTATCGCAACAAAGCCGGCAAATGTATCTTTTGTATGAGTATTATTCATTATT